>Ga0209810_1002470_pt1 | contig 22114 bp, 19 predicted proteins | sample Coa_R1_7_FD_187159 | JGI IMG/M metagenome (GOLD analysis project Ga0209810, IMG submission 187159) | Surface soil microbial communities from Centralia Pennsylvania, which are recovering from an underground coalmine fire - Coalmine... | ecosystem: Environmental > Terrestrial > Soil > Unclassified... | reverse complement strand
TGGACGGCGGGATCGAGCCGCAGGCCCCGCGCGCAGCACGGCACCAGCCGCGCCGTGGTCTGCGAATCGCCGCTGGCAAACAGCACCACCTCGTGCCCGCGGCGCACCAGCTCCTCGGTGAGGCCGTACACCACCCGCTCCGTGCCGCCGTAGAGCTTCGGCGGGACGGACTCGTACAGCGGCGCGATCTGGGCGATCCGCATCGATCTCCCCCCTTCGTACCCGCCGGCGTGTGGGCCCACCCGGGCCCCCGGATGGGCGCCTCTCGCTCAGGGGCACGGCCCTCCGGCCCCGCCGGGGCGGGACCGCGGTCGGCGGCGCGCCGGCCCGGCCTCCTCGGCGTGGTCCGCGAACGCCGGCCGCCGCGCGTGCGCGACCCGCTCCAGGATGTCCTCCGGGTTCTGTGCCGCGGGAGACCGGCTGGGTGCTCCGGTTGTGGTGCGGCTACTTCAAAAGAGACGCTCCGCCGCCTGCGGTACGGCCGCGGAGCAGGATGAGACCACCACGCCCCCGCGTCGTCGGCCTCCGCGCGACGCCCAGGATGCAGTGCCGCAGCCGCAGGGGAAGCGACCCTTCTACTTCACGGTAGGAACTCGTGCGGGACGCTGTCAAGGCCGGGGGGGCCGGCGCTACAACGACAACCCGTGCGGGCGGGGGGATTCGAACCCCCACGGACCGTGCGGTCCACCAGGTCCTAAGCCTGGTGCGTCTGCCGGGTTCCGCCACGCCCGCCTGGCCCCGATGATACGTCCGGCCGCCCGGTCCGTCAAATCCGCCACGACCTCTTCACACCCGGCGCCGGGCTCTGCTACAATGGCTGCGGGCCGTTAGCACAACTGGTAGTGCAGGGGACTCTTAATCCCAAGGTTGCAGGTTCGAGTCCTGCACGGCCCACCATGGGCCCCGCCGCACCGGATCGCGCGTCGCTGCGCTCCGCCGTGATCTCCAGTCGCGTCCGCGCTGCCCGCGCAGGCAGAGGCACCGGGGGCGCGCCGACTCCCGGACCCGCCGGCACCCGGCCGCTCCGGGCGACGATACGGCTGGCGCCGCAGAGCCCGCGGCTGCCGGCCAGGGTCTCGATCGCGTGCTGCCGGACGACGGCGACCGGCACCCCACCGAGCACGACAGCAGCCGGCCGCCGGCTCCCGCGGGATGGGCTCGAATAGCCGCTGAGGGGCGACCCCTCAGCGGCTGGCTACGCTACTCCTTGCCCAGTCCGTATGCGTGCCCGTGCCCATGGTGCCCGGGTCCCGGGTCGTCCTGCCCGGAGTGGTGGCCCCTCGGGGGATCCGCACCCTCCGTGGACGAGAGTACCTGCGTGATGCGTCTGAGCAACCCGTGCTTCATGAGGACCGGCTTCGTGTAGGTGGCTCGCACCTGCGCACCTCTCGCTCCTGTCGTCACCGCGTCGGATCAGACAAGGAGCGGTCCGATGCGGCGCATGTCCCACCCTGCTACGGTGCTCGGGCAGCGACCCCGCCACCTGCCCTCGGACTGATGAATCGGGCCTTCGAACGGAGTGCTCGAATGAGTGGGCCGCGCGGGTCTTGCCCGCGCTCGTGGCTCCCCGGGCCGCTGGGGCAGGCTCCCACGCATTCCGCGCTCAGCGCCCCCGGTCGACGCCCGGCCATACCGGCGGCCGGCAGGACCCCAGGAACTCCGCGAGCCTGTCGAGCCACCCGATGAGATCTTCCAGCGTGGCGTTCGCGTTCGCCGGGCTCGGGCTGGGCACGACGAAGAGATGCGTCGGGCCCAGGCGCAGCGGCTGGAGGCCGAGGACCGCTGGCGTCTCCGGCCGGGCGAGCGCGTAGCGGAGGAATCCGCGCCAGCCCGTGATCCCCTGAAAACACGCCACCGCCGGCTCGTAGGCCCGCAGCCGCTCGCGGAGGCGGGGCGCCCACTCCGCGAAGTCGCGGGCCCGCAGGTCCGACGCCTGCCGGCTGGGGACCTTGACGACGTTGGTGAACCCGATGCCGAACGCCAGGAGCGCGCGGTCGTCCTCCGGGACGAGGCGCTCGCGCCCGAGCGCCGCCCGGATCGGCGCGCTCAAGGCGGACCGCGAGAGGGCCGGCCAGAACCGGTTCGTCGGCCGCGCAAAGTGGTGGCCGCGCTGCACCGAGTACAGGCCGGGGTTGATCCCCACGAAGACGAGGGCGAGCCCCGGCGCCAGGTAGTCCGGCAGCGTCGGGAACGGATAGGATACGATCCCGGGGTCCGGGGGGTTCGTCACGGCGCCAGCGGCCGGTCGCGCACCACCGACAGGCCGCACGCTCACTGTCGCACGGTTCCTCCCGGCGCGCAAGCCGGCGCGGACACGCGGGATAGCGCCTGGTGGCGAGAGGCGGGCGTCGCGTCCGGCGGGGAAGGAACGGCCACGCGGTGCGTGGGATACTCCAGGAGCGTGTCCCGGTCCCCCTCGAGGGGAGGCCCGGGACCGCGACCGAAAGCGCCGGGGAGCCCCTCGGCCGGAGGACGATGCTTCACTTCCACCGCCGCTTGCCCGCGTCCCGACGCCTGTTGTCAGGGGCCCGGTCACCCATCGGACCGGCGCCGCACGCCGGAGCTCCAGAGGCGTGTGGCCTCGCCGCGATACCGGTGAGCGCATTCGCCCCACGAGGCCGGTTCGGGGGGCGGCCCGGTGCAGCCTCGCGCACCGTCGACCGGGGGCCGCGGCGGCCGTGCCCGGCGCGCCCTCCCGGCGCCCCCAACGAATCGCGGGAGCACGGCGATTCGTTGGGGTGGGAAGCCGCGCCTCGACCGGAAACGCCGGCTCAGAGAGGCGCGCCGTGGTGACACCGACACCCGAGCAGCGCCGGATGGGCGATGCCATCGATCGCCTGGTCAGCGTGGAGATCACCGGCCGCGGCGTGATCGGCGAGCTCTACGCCGCGGCGCGAAGGATCCAGGAGGATCCCCTCTGCCTCACCGCGGCCGCCCGGCTGCTGGAGGCGGTGCACAAGGGGGATGTCGTCCTCCTCGCGACCGGGCTGCCGACGTACCCGTGGTTCGCGGGCGAGCAGGACGGCCCGGTCGGCGCGGCCACCCTCGCGCGGGCGCTCGTGCTCGGCGCAGGCGCCCGCCCCGTGGTCCTCACCGATCCCGCCAACGCGGAGATCTGTGCCGCGGCGCTCCGTGGCGCCGGACTGTACGTCCGCCCGGTGGAGGACGCGCTGCGCCTGCCGACGACGGCCGCCGTCGTGGCGTTCCCGCTCGAGTGGGACGAGGCCGCCGCGCGCGCCTCCGCGATGCTCGACCGGCTCCGGCCGGCGGCGCTCATCGCGATCGAGCGCCCAGGCGCGAACGAGCGCGGGCACTACCACTCCTCGGGCGGCAAGCGCCTCACCGACCACTGCGCCAAGATCGATAGCGCATTCGCGGCGGCGCGCACGCGCGGGATCCTCACGATCGCGGTGGGCGACGGCGGGAACGAGATCGGCTGCGCCGCGATCCGGGACACCGTGCTGCGCGTCGTCCCGCACGCGACGCGCTGCGCGTGCCCGTGCGGCGGCACGGTCGTGCCGGCGGTGGAAACGGACATCCTGGTCGCCGCGGCGATCTCCAACTGGGGCGCGTACGGCATCGAGGCCGCGATGGCGCTGCTGCTCGGCCGCCCCGAGGTGATGCACGGGCGCGACGTCGACGCCCGCACACAGGAGTTGTGCGCCGCCGCGGGCGCCAACAACGATGGGCCCGGGCTGCTCGACGTCGGGGCGGACGCGCTGCCGGGACCGCTGCACGGGCACGTCGTCGATCTGCTGGGGACGATGGTCCGCAACGGCATCGACTTCGGGCGGCTCTACCGCGAGCCGCGGTACCCGTGGTTCTGAGGCGGCGCGGGGCCGCCGGACCACACGCACGCGAACGCCGGCGCGCGAAGGCGGCCCGTCCGGCCGGACCGCCACGCCGGGCGCGGGGCACGCGCGTCCGGCATGCGCCTCAGAGCGCCGCGCCACGCGCGCGGAGCATCGCCAAGTCCTCCGGCGTATCCAGGTCGCAGGCCAGCCCGGGCCGGCGCACCTCGACGACCTCGAGGCCCGCGTCGCGGGCGCGATCGCGGTGCCGGGCGCGGCTTCCGCCGCCGTAGGCGGGGCGGAAGCGGACGCCGGGCGGGCAGACGAGCGCGTTGGTGCCGGCGCCGTCCCGGGACGGCGCCAGGACGAGCACGCCCGGCCGCGCCGGCGCGAGCAGCGCGGCGACGTCCGCGACCTCGAGCCACGGGAGGTCCGCGGCCACGATCAGCATGCCAGGGCCCCGCGCGGCGCGGCTCGCCGCGCCGATCACCGCCGCGAGCGCGGTGTTGAGGTCCCGTCCGGGGTCCAGGCACGCGGCCATGCCCCAGCCGGCCGCGGACGCGCGCACCGTGGCGTCCGGCGTCATGATGGACACGGCCTCGACGCCCGGCGCGGCGCGCAGCACGGCGCACACGCGCCAGAGGAGGCGGAGGGTGAGCGCGGCGCGGGCCGGGGGATCCAGCGCCTCCGCCAGCCGGCTCTTCGCGAGCACGAGCGGCTTCTGGGGAACGAGCGCCCTCACGCGCACGGGAGGCACGCTCGACGACGGCCGCTCACGCGGGCGCGGCCGGGGGCGCGGCGGCGGGAGGGAGCGGCGCGCCGTGCGCGGCGGCGATCTGCAGCACGGCGCGGGCGAGGCGCTGCCGTCCGGCTGGGTCCGACATGATGGTGTCGGCGCATGCGACGAGCGGCGTGCGACCGGCCGGACCGGATCGGGCCTGCAGCGTCCGCGACACCACCGAGGCGGCGGCGTCGCCGTCGCGCGTATCCAGCACGAAGACATCGAGGAAGTCGCGGTACAGCGCGGCGACCGCGGCCGGATCCGCCGGCAGCCCGAGGCCGCGCATCATCTCCACGGTGGGGCCCTTGATCGCGCGGCCGCCCACGAGCGGCGTGACGGCCACCCTCAGCGCCGGGGACCCCACGAGCGCCTCGCGCATCCCGGGCACCGCGAGGATCGGGCCGATGCTCACGAGCGGATTGCTCGGCGCCACGATGACGACGCTCGCCGTCCGGAGCGCCTCCAGGACCTCCGGCGTCGGGTGCGCGCCGGCGATCCCCTCGAACTCGATGCCCTGGACCGGGTCCGTGGCCCCTCGGGCGACGAAGTACTCTTGAAACGGCAGGCGGCCGGCCGCCGTGTGGACGACCGTGGCCACCGGCTCGTCGCACATCGGCAGCACACGCGGCCGCACGTCCAGCGCCGCCGCGAGCGAGCGCACCACGTCGGTGAGCCGCCGCCCGTCCCGCAGCCACGCCGTCCGGGCCAGGTGCGTGGCCAGATCGCGGTCGCCGATCCGAAACCACGCCGGGAACCCGTAGCGCTCCATCATCCGCAGCGCCGCCCACGTATCGCCGGCGATCCCCCACCCTTGCTCCGCGCTGGCGAGGCCGGCGAGCGTGTACAGGATGGTGTCGATGTCCGGCGAGATGTGCAGCCCCCACAGCGTCCAGTCGTCGGCGGTGTTGACGATCACGGTGAGCACGGACGGATCCGCCAGCACGCCTGCCAGGCCGTCGACGAGCCGGGCGCCGCCGACGCCTCCGGAGAGCACGGTGATCCCGCCGGGAGGGCGCGCGCTCACCGCGCCCCCTCCCGCCCGGCGCGGGGCGACGGCTCGCGGCGCTGCCGGTTGCGCGGTGGCTCCCCGGATCCGGTTCCCCCCATCGGCACGGGACCCTACAGGAACGTCACGATGCTCTCGAGCGGCTTGCGCGGCGGCATCGGCGGCGTGTGCGCGGGATACCCGGCCGTCACCAGGGCCTGCGGGACGAACGTCCGTGGGAGCCCGAGGGTTCGCCGGACGGTGCCCTGGCAGAAGAGGGGCGCGCAGCACCAGCACGCGCCGAGCCCGTGGGCTGCGGCCGCGAGCAGCAGGTTCTCGGTCGCGGCGGCGGCGCTCTGGACCGCCATCGTTTCCTCGGCCCGCTGCCGCGCCCGATCCGGATACCTGTCCATCTCGTCCATCGTGTAGCCGACGAGGATCAGGACGGGCGCCTCGCCGAACCGGCGGAGCGAAAACCGCAGCTCGACACGGATCGCGGCCTCTGGCGTCCCGCTGCGCTGCAGGTCGCGCCGCCAGCGCCGGGCCATCTGGTCGGCGAGCCGCCGCTTCGCCTCCGGAGAGCGGATCACGACGAAGCGGGTCGGCTGGGCATTGTGGGCCGACGGCGCGTGCTGGGCGGCCGCGAGCAGGCTCCGGACGATGGCCTCGGGGACGGCGTCCGCCGTGTAGAAGCGGACGGTCCGCCGCTGCGCCAGCACCGCCAACCCGGCCTGCATCGTCCCGTCCGCCCGTTCCATCGCAGGAGAGGCTTCGCCCCCGCGTGGACCACCGCCTCCAGCCGATGACGCCTCCAAAAGGCGCGCCGCGCGGCGCGGGATCCGACCCGCGCCGCGCGGCGCGCTGCCACGCTCGATGCGCCTAGTGCAGCCGTGCAGAAGTTCCGTGGCAGCTATGGCGGGGTGTGGGGGCTCGCGTCCGCGTGCTGTCGAGGGGCGGATTCCCACCCCGACGAATCGCGGAAGGACGGCGATGCGTTGGGGACCCCGGGGGGGCGCTCAGGCCGGCCCCCGCACCCCCCCCTCGCCTGCCTCCGAACGAACGCAACGACGCACTAGTTGGCCTTCACGTACCCGTGGTCCCGGCCGTACGCCGCGAGCGCCTTGCGCATCCCCCGACGGCCGCGGAACAGACGGCTCATCACCGTGCCCCGCGGGATGCCGAGGATATCGGCGATCTCCTGGTACGAGAACCCCTCGAGATCCGCGAGAATGACGCAGGATCGGAACACCTCGGGCAGCTCCATGAGGGCCTGCCGGACCTCCGGCTCCATCACGCCGGCGAGCACGAGCGACTCCGGCGTCTCGTTCACCACGAACGCCGGGTCCTGCCCCTCGATCTCGTCAACGGTCTGGACCGCCCGCGTCGATGCGCGGTATCGGTCGATCCGGGCGTTGTGCAGGATCCGAAAGAGCCACGCCTTCGGGTTCGTGCCGGGCTTGTATGTGTGCAGCGACCGCCACGCCCTCAGGTACGTCTCCTGCACCAGGTCCTCCGCGTCCTGCGGCCGTCCCGTCAGCCGGAGCGCGGTCCGGTACAGCGCGTCCAGGTGCGTGGTCACCATCTCCTCGAACAGCGCGACCTCCGGCGACCTCCCCGTTTCCGTGTTGGGCCCCTGCGGGGAGACCCGCGGCTCCTCGGCCCGCACGGGCGGCGCGCCGCCCGGGGGTGTGGCCGTTCGTTCTACAGGCTCGTTCACGCGTGTCACCTGCTTTCCAGCAACGTCAGCATCGCATGGGCTGCGGCGTCGATCGGCTCCCCGCCTCCGTGGGTCTTCGTGAGGAGGACGGCTCCTTCGATCTGGCTCACCAGGGCCATCGCGATGCGGCGCGTATCGAGGTCACGCCGGAACTCCCCGGCCGCGACGCCCTCACGCAGACACCGCTCCACCGCGTCCTCCCATCGCCGGAAGAACGCGCCGAGCCGGCTCCGGAACTCGGGGTGACTGCCACCGAGCTCCGCGGCGAGGTTCCCGAACGGACACCCGCTGCGATACGCGTCCGAGCGAAGCCCGGACGCCACCGCCCCGAACAGGCGTGACAGCCGGCTCCGGGGGGACTCGCGCTCATTCTCCAGTATGCCCTCGATCACGTCGGCGTCAAACCGCCCGGCCTGCCGTGCCAGCACGGCGAGCCCCAGGTCCTCCTTGCTGCGGAAGTGGTAGTAGAAGTTGCTCCGGCACACGCCGCTCGCCTCCAGCACGTCCTCGAGCGACGTCGGCTGGAAGCCGCGCCGGTGGAACAAGGACGCCGCGGCTTCGAGGATCTTCTCCCGGCTCCGCTGGCCGCGTACCATGGCAAAATAGGACTGACCAGTCCTAATATACGCGCAGCTCACCCGGATGTCAAGCCGCCGGGCCGCGGCGCTCGCGGTCGCACGTCACCAGGATCGCCGACGCGGGTAACGGCCGTATTGCGGCGCGCCGGGCGACGGAGGCGACAGGTCGCGGCCCGCGAAGAGATAGCGTATCGGCGAAGCCGGCCGGGCCGCGCGATGTGGCCGGCCCGGGCCGGCCCCACGCCGCACCGCAGTCCGCGTCCACGGAGGATACCGCATGCCGCGCGTCGCCGCGGCGCTCCTCGGCGCCGCCCTCGCCTTCCTCACCGCCGCGCCGCTCCCGGCCGGCCGGGCGCTGCCCGCGTCCGCCGGCGCCGCCGAGACGGCCGGGCTGCCGGGCAACGTCCTGATCGCGGACGCCGGTAACAACCGCATCATCGAGGTCACGCCCGACCGGCGCATCGTCTGGGAGTTCCCGCGCCCGGGCGACCTCGCGCCGGGCCAGTCGTTCATCGATCCGGACGATGCGTTCTACACGCCTGGCGGCCGGACGATCATCACGAACGAGGAGGACCACGAGACGATCACAATCGTCGACTACGCGACCCGCAAGATCGTATGGCAGTACGGCCACCCGGGCCGCCCCGGCAGCGCCCCCGGGTACCTCCACACGCCGGACGACGCGTATCAGCTTCCCGACGGCCGCATCGTCGTCGCGGACATCAAGAACTGCCGCATCCTCGTGCTCGATCCGCCGCCCGCCCGCCACATCCAGAAGCAGTTCGGGGTGACGCGGGACTGCCGGGCCTCCACCGCGTTTCCCGGCCACTTCCTCTATCCGAACGGGGACACGCCGCTGGCGAACGGCCACCTGCTGATTACGGAGATCGGCACGCGGACCGCGGCCGAGCTCGACCCCCTCACAGGACGGCTCCTCTACCACGTGCCGCTCCCGGTCGCCTACCCCTCGGACACGCAGCTCACGCGCGCGGGCGACTACCTCGTCGCGGACTACAGCCGGCCCGGGAAGGTCGTGATCGTCACCCGCGCCGGCCGGACGGTGTGGTCCTACGGACCGGCGCGCGGGCCGGGACGGCTGGACCACCCCTCGCTCGCGGTCGAGCTCCCCAACGGGAACATCTTGCTGAACGACGACTTCAACCACCGCGTGGTCGTCCTCAGCCGGGCGACCAAGCGGATCCTCTGGCAGTATGGGGTGACGGGTGTGCGCGGGCGCGCCCCCGGCTACCTGAACACCCCGGACGGGGTGGACGTCAAGCCGGCGGGCTTCGGGCGGTAGCGCCCCGCGACCCGGTTCCGCAGACGCGAGGACGCAGGACCCGGCGTCCGGCCCGCGCCGCTCGATCCCGTCAGCCGGACGAGGCCGCCGGATCTGTTGCGGGACCCGCGGAGAAGGATTCGTCGAACGATACACGCCGGGGGCGGGGCAAACCGTTGACACGGGCGCGCGCGGTATGCTATGTTGTCCTCCCGTCTCGACGAGAGCGGTCTGCAAGGCCGGGGCGCGCTTCAAGAGACGATGCGGTTCGGCCCAAGGGCAGGCGTCTTCTCCAGGACGGGGAACTCGGCGGCTGCGTCAGCCCAGAGCGAGGGTGCACTCGCACTGGGCGGCGGCCGTCGACTACTGTCGGGCGCCATCACGGCGGCGTGGCGGGCCGCGCGAAGCGGAATCCTGCCGGCGTCGCGTACGCGGGGAGCACGAGGTCGGGGCGGGCGGCCAGCGTGACGGCAAGCCCCACCCCCCGCAGCCCGTCCACGGGCCCGCCGCGCACGAGCAGCGCGCCCTCCATCGCCGCGGCATCGCCGATCGCCGCGATCGTGTACGGGCCCCGCAGCGTTCGCCCCCCGGCTCGCACGCCCTCCGCGGCGGGCACGAAGCCGGTCGTCGCCAGGACGCGCACGCCGTTCACCGCGGCGGCCTCGGCGCCGGCAGCCCACAGCTCGTTGAGGACGCTCGAGAGATCCTGCGCCTGCGGCACCGCCAGCCGGCCGGGCGCCGCGGCGACGACCACCACCAGGCCCGGGCCGCGCACCCGGGTCAGCCCGAGCTGCACGCGCAGCCCGGCGAGCTCCTGCTGCATCTCGAGCGCGACGCTGCGCCCGCGGGCCTCGGCGGCCCGGTACGCCGCGAGCTTGGCCGCGAGCGAGGCCACCTCGTCCCGGAGCATCCGGTCCGCCTCCTGCTGCCGCCGGAGGAGCACCGTGAGGTCCTCGACGCGCTGGGACGGGAGGGATGCACCCGCTGTGAGCGCCCGGCCGGCTCGGACCTGGACGACGATCAGGAACCCCATGAGCACGAGCAGCAGGGCCGAGCCGAGCTGCGATGGGTAGCGCACGGCCCTGGAGTTTGACGGCGCAGCCGGAAACTCCCCCGGCGGACGACCCTCGGCGGGAAGGTGGCGTTGCGGCCCGTATGGACATGTACGGATATGATACATGGAGAAATGCGGAGCAAGAATCGGATAAACCGCCGTATTCCCCCGATATTGGCTGATCTATCGCTAGCATGCTCTTGCTAGCCATCCGATGGCGGTGAAAAATAGGGGTGGTTAGCACTTTCCGCACGTGAGTGCTAAACATATCCCCCGTCAAGGAGGCACGGTATGCCGGCAAAACTGCTGCTGTACGACGAAGAGGCCCGGAAGGCGCTCGAGCGCGGCGTGGAGCGCGTCGCCAGCGCGGTACGCGTGACGCTCGGGCCAAAGGGCCGCAACGTCGTCCTCGAGAAGAAGTGGGGCTCCCCGACGATCACCAAGGACGGCGTGACCGTCGCCAAGGAGATCGAGCTCGAGGACCCCTACGAGAACATGGGCGCCCAGCTCGTCAAGGAGGTGGCGAGCAAGACCAACGACGCGGCCGGCGACGGCACGACGACCGCGACGGTGCTGGCTCACGCGATCGTCAAGGAGGGGCTGAAGAACGTCGCCGCGGGCGCCAACCCGATGATCCTCAAGCGCGGCATCGACAAGGCCGTCGATGCGCTCGTCGCGGAGCTCAAGAAGATCAGCACGCCGCTTGAGGGCAAGGAGCACATCGCGCACGTCGCGAGCATCGCGGGCAACGATCCGGAGATCGGCAAGATCATCGCGGAGGCGATGGACAAAGTCGGCAAGGACGGGGTCATCACGATCGAGGAGTCCAAGGGCATCGAGACGACCGTCGAGGTCGTCGAGGGCATGCAGTTCGACCGCGGCTACATCTCGCCCTACATGGTGACCGATCCGGACAAGATGGAGGCGGTGCTCGAGGAGCCTTTCATTCTCCTCACCGAGAAGAAGATCAGCGCGGTCAAAGACATCGTCCCGGTGATGGAGAAGGTGATGCGCTTCGGCAAGCCCCTCGTCGTGATCGCCGAGGACGTGGAAGGCGAGGCGCTCGCGACCCTCGTGGTCAACAAGCTCCGCGGCGTCCTGCCCTGCGTGGCGGTCAAGGCGCCCGGGTACGGTGACCGGCGCAAGGCGATGCTGCAGGACATGGCGGTGCTCACCGGCGGCAAGGTGATCAGCGACGACATCGGCATCAAGCTGGAGAACGTCGAGATCGAGATGCTCGGCCGCGCGGCGAAGGTGCGGGCCGCCAAGGAAGAGACGACGATCATCGAGGGCCGGGGCAGCCGCAAGGACATCCAGGGCCGCATCGCCCAGATCAAGAAGGAGATCGAGACCACCACCTCCGACTACGACAAGGAAAAGCTGCAGGAGCGGCTGGCCAAGCTCGCGGGCGGCGTCGCCCAGGTCAAGGTGGGCGCGGCGACCGAGACGGAGCTGAAGGAGAAGAAGCACCGGTTCGAGGACGCGCTCAACACCAGCAAGGCGGCGGTCGAGGAAGGCATCGTGCCGGGCGGCGGGGTCGCGCTGCTCAACATCGCCAAGGCGATCGACACCGTGCAGGCGGAGAGCGAGGACGAGCGCATCGGCGCCTCCATCGTGCGCCGGGCGATCGAGGAGCCGGCGAAGTGGCTGGCGGCCAACGCCGGGATGGAGGGCGCCGTCGTGGTGGAGCGCATCAAGGCGGAGAAGCCGGGCGTCGGCTACAACGTGGCCGAGGGCAAGTTCGAGGACATGGTGAAGGCCGGCGTGATCGACGCCACGAAGGTCACCAGGCTGGCCCTCCAGAACGCGGCGAGCGTGGCGAGCCTGCTGCTCACCACCGAGGCGCTCGTCGTGGAGAAGCGGGAGAAGAAGAAGGCCCCGGCCACGCCCGGCGGCGGCACGCCGGAGGATTTCGAGTAGCTCCTCGCATCACGACGCCACGGCGGGGGCCGGCCGGCCCCCGCCGCGGCGTGTTCCGTCCGTCGCCCCGTTCTCGCTCAGACCACCTCCACGTCGCGCGCCCGCACCATCTGTCCCATGCGCTGGCCGGCCCGGCCCGGGACCAGGACGACCACCACACCGTAGCGGGGATCGATCTGGTGCACCTCGACCGGCTCCGCGACCCCGGCCGTGCGCACCCGGCTCCCCACCCGGATCGGGCGCCCGTGCTTGTCCTCGACCTCGGACCGCGCTGTCACCGGCACCGCCATCGCGTTCCCCCCTTCGCGCTATCGTGAGGCCCCCGCCCCCTCGGGCCCCTGCCGCGGCGGGCGCCTCCGAGACCCTCCGCCAGGACGCACATAGTAGCGGCCGTCCTCCCGCAGCACACGGCCCTCATCGAGGAGTTTCACCAGGTGCGCCTGCACCTGCCCCTCCGCGGCCGGCCGCAGGCGGGGGTCCAGATCGACGTAGACGGCCGCCGCGATCTCCTCCGGCGTGCGCGCGCCCCGCGAGAGCGCGTCGAGCACCTGCCGCTCGCGCATCCGGCGGTGCGCGATGTACGCGGCCACGCGGGACGCGGGATCCGTGATGAGCGGCCCATGGCCCGGGGCGATCACCGCGAGATCGAGGCCCGCGACCCGGTCGAGCGACCGCAGGTAAGCCTCCATCGACCCGGCCGGCGGCCTCACGACGACCGTCCCGCTGCCCAGCACGAGATCGCCCGAGAACAGCGTGCGCCGCTCTTCCCAGTAGAGCGCCACGTGGTCCGGCGCGTGCCCGGGCGTGTGCAGCACGCGCAGCCGCACGCCATCGACGGCGACGGCCTGCCCGTCGGCGAGCGGCCGGTCCCCGGTCCTCCACCGCCCCACCGGCGCCCCGGTCTCACGGGCCAGATGGTCCGCCGCCCCGATGTGGTCGGCGTGCGCGTGCGTCACCAGGATGAGCGCCACCTGCCGGCCCGCGCCCCGCGCGCAGCGGAGGACCCGGGCGACGTGCGCGGGATCGTGCGGGCCTGGGTCGATCACGACGGCGCGAGGCGCGCCGACGAGGTACGTGTTGGTCCCCTCGAGCGTCAACGGCGACGCATTCGGAGCGGTGATCGTCTGGAATCCCGTGGCCGGGGAGGGACGGTCAGGCCGCATCGGACATCGGTGAGGTTCGCACGCGGACGCCGGCTCCCCTGCCGGGATTAAAAAGCCCGGGCCCCCATCGGCCGGAGCGCGCAGCGTCGCTCCCACTGCCGCCTGCCCACGTGCGCCACCCGGGTTACAGGCCCGGGACAGCTCGCGTCAGCTCCGAGACCGTTTGCCGTCGTCGCGATGGCTGAAGCACGGCCCGTCGGCGCAGGGGATCCCGGTGTCGTCCCGAACCCCACGACGGACATGCCCACGCCGCTCGAGCTCGTCCTGCTCTTCATGCTGGTCGCCGCGGTCGTCGCCATCGCGGCGGAGCGGCTCCGCGTGCCCTACACGATCGCGCTGGTCCTCGCCGGCCTCGCCGCCGGGGCGCTGCGCCTCCTCCCGCCGCTCCACGTCACGGCCGCGGAGCTGGTGACGGTGTTCGTCCTTCCGCTGCTCTTCGAGGGGGCGCTCCACCTGGACCCGGATGACATCCGCGCGCACGGCTGGCTCATCGCGTGTCTCGCGATCCCGGGCACGCTGGCCGCGGCGTTCGGCATCGCGGCGGTGGTGACGGCCGCCTTCCACATCCCTTTCCACACGGCCCTCCTCCTCGGCGCCATCGCCGCGGCGATCGACCCGGTCAGCGTCATCGCGTTGATCCGCGAGGCGCGGCTGGACCGCCGGCTGGGAGCGATCCTGGAGGGGGAAGCGGTGCTGAACGACGGCGTGGCGATCGTGCTGTTCACGCTCGTCGCGCAGCCGGGTGCGACGGGGCCGCTCGCCCTGGCCGGGGAGTTCGCCTGGCTCCTCGTGGGCGGCGGGCTCGTGGGCGCCGCGCTCGGCGCCGGCATCTCGTATGGGCTGGGCCACATCCGCCAGCCGCTCGTCGAGGCGCTGGGGAGCCTGATCCTGGCGGTAGCCTCCTTCATCGCCGCCGGCCACGCCGCGGCGAGCGGGGTGATCGCCGTGGTCGTGGCGGGGACGATCTTCGGCAGCTACGGGCCGCAGAACCTGACCGCGGCGGGGCGCGAGGCGATGTGGACGCTGTGGGAGGTCATCGGGTTCCTTGCCAACTCGGGACTGTTCCTGTTCATCGGGCTCGCGGTCCCGGGGCGCCTCCTCCTCCACCACGCGGGCCTCGTCGTCGCCGTCGCCGCCGTCGCCCTGGCCGTCCGGGCGCTCGCCGTCTACCCGCTCGCCGCGTGGCTGGGACGCCCGGCCGCGCCGGTGCCGGTCGCGTGGCGCCACGTGCTCGTCTGGAGCGGACTGCGCGGCGGGGTCGCGATCGCGCTCGTGCTGGACCTCCCGGCCGGGCTCCCGGGACGCGAGATGGTTCAGGCGGCGGTGTTCGGGCTGGTGCTGGTCACCCTGCTGGGGCAGGGGCTCACGGTGAGGCCCGTGATGCGGTGGGCGGGGCTGCCGCAGCCCGGGGAGGCGCCGGATCGCGTGAGCCGCGCAGCCGGCGCCCGCGGCCGGTAGCGGCCGCGGGGCTCGCCGGGGAGGACGAGCGCTACCGCTCCTCCTCCTCCTCGCGGTCGAGGACCTCGAGCCGGGCCCGCCAGCGCTCGTCGAGGAGGCGCTGCGCGCGCTCGCGTGTCTCGGCGTGGACGACCAGGCGCTCCTCCCCGCCTGGGTCATCGCACGCGGCCACCCAGCGCGCGGCCTGGGGATCGAAGTGGACGGTGACCCCGGTCATGACGATGCGCTCTTCCGGGAGCATCGGGGATCCTCCTCGGTGGATTCCCGGTGGGGTGGCCGAGGGGATTTGAACCCCCAACCCCCAGAGCCACAGTCTGGTGCTCTGCCCTTGAGCTACGGCCACCGCGCGCTGCGGCGTCTTAGTCCTGCGCCCTAGCATTGTAGCATCCACCTCCCCGACCGTCCAGGCGAGTCGCCCGCGCGACTCGCTCGCGACAGCGCTCGGACCTCGGCGCGGGGCCGCTCCCGGCGCTCACGTCACGACGCCCGTGGTCAGCTTCGGCGAGCTGCCACCGTGCGAGGGCGCCTCGGCAAACGGGTGTTTGCGAAGGAGCCTGCTCTCCGCTCCCGAACGCTGCACCCGAGCGGGAGGATCCCCGCGGAGGCAAATCCGAACGCAGAAGGGAGCCGCGGCCATGCCGCAGTATGTCATCCGGCTGACGCACCCACCGGACCAGTGCCCGGCGGCAAACAGCAAGACGCGGGCGATGCTCGTCCGAGCAGGGTCGGAACTTCCGCAGCTTGCGCAAAAGCTGCGGATCAGGTTCGTGGCGGGACCGCTGATCCTCGGCTCGGAACACGAAGGCGTGGCTGTGGTGGAGGCGGACACGATCGAGGCGGTGCAGGAGTTCATCATCCAGAGCGGCATGGTCCAGTGGAACGCGGTGAGAGTCTCGCAGGCCATGTCGCTGCAGGAGGCGATACAGAGCCTGGATCGCGTTCCGCCGCCCCTGTACTGACCGACCTGTCGCCTCAGGGGCCCTGACTGTCGAGCGCGTCGGCGAGCGCCTCCGCGAGGTGCACGGCGCGGCGGCCGGTGCCGTGCGCGATCTGCTGCCTGCACGACGCGCCGGCGGCCACGATCAGGGCGTCCGGCGGGAGGCCGCGGACCGCCTTGAACAGCACGCGCTCCCCCATCGCGAGCGAGATCTCGTAGTGCTCGCGCTCGACGCCGAACGACCCCGCCATGCCGCAGCACCCCGAGTCGACCTCCTCCACCCGGTAGCCGGGGACGGAGCGCAGCGCCGCGAGCGAAGGGCCGGTCCCGACCATCGCCTTCTGGTGGCAGTGGCCGTGCAGCAGGACCTGGCGCTCGCGCGGCGCGAACGGCAGGCGCACCCCGGCCTCGCGGAGGTGGGCGAGGAACTCTTCGAGCAGAAAGGTGTGCCGGGACACCACCTCCGCGGCCGCGCCGGGGACGAGGTCCGGATACTCGTCCTTGAACGTCACCGCGCACGAGGGCTCGAGCCCGATGAGCGGAGTCCCCTGCTCGGCCCACGGCCGCATCCGCGCTACGTTCTCCGCGGCGAGCGAGCGGGCCTGGCGCAACATCCCGTTGCTGATCATCGGCCGGCCGCAGCACCGCGTCCGGGCGAGCTGCACGTCGCACCCGGCGGCCCACAGCAGCCGGGCCGCGGCGCGGCCGATCTCCGGGTAGTAGAACTCGGTGAACGTATCGACCAGCAGGAGGACGCGGCCCCCTCCCGGGACGCGCCCGAGCGCCTCCCGGGCCGCGGACGGGCGGCTCGCCGCGGCGCGGCCCCGGGAGGCGTGCGCGGCGAACCACCGCGAGAAACGCCGGCGGGTGAACGCCGGCAACCGGCGCCGGCCGTCGACGCCGGCGAACCGGTCGAGCGCCCACCGCACCGGGCGGCTCGCCAGCAGCCAGTTGGACACGGGCGCGGTCGCGCTCCCGAGCGATCCCAGGGCCGCGACGTAACCGAAGATCCGGGCGCGCAGCGGCACCCCGTGCGCGTCGTAGTACGCGGCCAGCACCTCGTGCTTGAGCTTGGCCATGTCGACGTTGCTGGGACACTCCGCCTTGCACGCCTTGCACCCGATGCACAGGTCCATGACCTCGTACATCGCCTTGCTCGTCAGCGCCCCGGCCGGGAGGCGGCCGGCGATCGCGGCGCGCAGCGCGTTGGCCCGGCCGCGGGTGCTGTGCGCCTCCTCGCGCGTCACCATGAACGACGGGCACATCGTGCCGCCCTGCACCTTGCGGCAGGCGCCGACGCCGCTGCACAGCTCCACCGCGGCGGCGAGCCCGCCGTCCCGGGCGAAGTCCTGGATCGTGGGCACGGCGGCGGTCCGGTAGGCGGGACCGTAGCGCAGCGACTCGGTCATTGGCGGCGCGTCCACGATCTTCCCGGGGTTCATGAGCCCCTCCGGGTCGAACGCCTCCTTCACCTGGCGGAACGCGCGGTACAGCGCGGGGCCGAACATCTTCTCGATGAACTGGCCCCGCGCGAGGCCGTCCCCGTGCTCGCCGCTGAGGGCCCCCCCGAACTCCCGCACGAGCTCGCTGATCTCCTCCGCGATCTGCCGCATCTCCGCGACGTCGCGCGCCTGCTTGAGGTCCAGGATCGGCCGCGTGTGGAGCAGGCCGACGCTCGCGTGCCCGTAGAACGACGCGCGCGTCCCGTGGCGCTCCACGATCTCCCGGAAGCGCCGCGTGTACTCGGCGACCCGCTCGGGCGGGACCGCGGTGTCCTCCACGAACGCGACGGGCTTCCGCGCGGACTTCATCCCGAGCAAGAGCCCCACGCCGGCCTCGCGCACCGCCCACACGTTGGCCTGCGCGGCCGGCTCCAGGATCCGCAGCATCGTGCCGCGGAACCCCGTGCGGCGCACCCGAGCCTCGAGGGCGTCCAGCCGGGGCAGGAGCGCCTCCCGGCTCGGCCCCGCGTACTCGACGATCATGATCGCCTCCGGATCGCCCTCCACGAACGTCAGCCGGCGCGAGTGCTCGCGAGCCTGCCGCGCCATCTCGAGGACGATCCGGTCGGTCAGCTCGACGGCGGTGGGGCCGGTCTCCAGGATCTCCGGCGTGCGCTCCAGCGCCGGGACGATGTCGTCGAACTGCAGGACGGCGAGCACGGTCGCCTCCGGTCGGCGGGAGAGCGTGACGCGCGCCTCGGTGACGACCGCGAGCGTGCCCTCGGACCCGACGATCAGCTTGGCGAGATTGATGGGCCCGCCCGGGGGGAACTCGTCGAGGTTGTAGCCGGATACCCGCCGCATGATCTTGGGGAACCGGCGGGCCACCTCGTCGCGATGGGCCTCGACGATCCTCGGGATCTCGCGGTACAGGCGGCCCTCGGGGCCATCCTGCCGGGCGCGGGCCGCAGCCTCCTCCGGCGAACACGGACCGAGCGCCACGGGGTGGCCACCCGCCAGGAAGCCGCGCACCTCGACGACGTGGTCGACCGTCTTGCCGTAGACGAGCGACCGCGAGCCCGACGAGTTGTTCCCGATCATCCCGCCGAGCGTGGCGCGGTTCTGCGTCGATGTCTCGGGTCCAAAGATGAGGCCCGCCGGCGCCAGGGCGCGCGACAGCTCGCTGCGGACCACGCCGGGCTCGACGCGCGCCCATCCCTCCTCCGTGTTGACCTCCAGGATCCGGTTCATGTACTTGGAGAAGTCCAGCACCACCGCGTGTCCCACCGTCTGCCCTGCGAGGCTCGTGCCCCCGCCGCGCGGCAGCACCGGGACCCGGGCCGCGCGCGTGATCTCCAGCACCGCCTGCACGTCGTCGGCGTCCCGCGGGAGGACGACCCCGATCGGCTCGATCTCGTAGATACTCGCGTCGGTGCTGTAGAGCGCGCGCGAGACGGCATCGAACCGTACCTCGCCGCGCACGCGCCGACGCAGCGCCGCGGCGAGCTCGCGGGCTGCCGCCTCACCCATGGAGCAAGGCGGCGACGGGGCGGGGCTCCGAGTGCCACGCGGCCGCCGGGACGCGGCCGCCGTCGCGGTCCACGGCCAGCACGACGCCGATGCCGTCGCCGTCGCGCAGGCTCACCGTCTCGGACAGCCCGTGGTCGTAAGCAGCCTCGATGCGCACGCCGAGCTGCTCGGCGCGCCGCACGAGCCGCACGAGCTCCCGCCGGTCCGGCAGGGCGATGGTGAAGTAGCGCAGGCCCACGCCGCCCGCGGGCCGGGGCGCGGCGCCGCGGCTGCCCCAGACGTTGACGCCGATGTGGTGGTGGTAGCCGCCTGCGGAGAGGAACAGCGCCCCGGGGTACTCTCGGAGCACGACGTCGAAGCCGAGGACCCCATGGTAGAACGCTTCGGCGCGCGCGAGGTCCGAGACGCGCAGGTGGACGTGGCCCAGGCGCGTCCCCGGGTCGATGCCCGCCCATGCCCCGCCGGTCCCCGCGGCCTCCGCGAGCAGGCCGTCGAGGTCGAGAGGCTCCGTGCTCATGAGGATCTGACCGCCGCGCCGCCGCCAACGCTCGCGGGGCCGGTCCGCGTACAACTCCAGGCCGTTGCCCTCGGGATCGCGAAGGTAGACCGCCTCGCTGACGAGGTGGTCCGACGCGCCGTCCGGCATCACGCCGCTGGAGAGCAGGCGCTCCACGACCCGGGCGAGCGCGCGCCGCGTGGGCAGCAGGAACGCGGCGTGGTACAGACCCGGCCGGGCCCGGGCGGCGTCCGGCGGTTCCGACTCCTGCGTGAGCCCCAGGTGAAACGGGTACAGCCCGTCGGCCGACAGGTAGGCGGTCCGCCCCCCATCCGTCCACGCCTCCCGGAAGCCGAGCACGTCACGGTAGAACCGCAGCGTGCCCGGCAGGTCGCGCACGGTCAGGTGGACGTGCCCAACGGACGTGCGAGGATCGAGGGCAGGTGCCTCGGCCGGCCGGTCCGACATGCCACACCCCGCGCCTGTGGGATCACGACACCGACCCCATTATACTCTGTCACCAGGATGCCGCGCGCGGACCGCCGAAGGTGTCCCAGCGTGGTGAGAGTCATCTGCCCCCACTGCTCCCGCAGCGTCCTCATCGTCCTCGTGCCCGACGAGGACGAAGAGGTCCCGTGCCCGCACTGCGGCCGGAAGTTCACACCCGATGAAGAGGAGTGGGTCGATCCCGAAGACGATTAGCGCGGGGCGCGCCGCCTTTACCGGCGGCCGGCAGCGGGTACAATGAAACCGACGGGCGCGCGTCCAGCGCGCGCCGCGCCGGCGGACGGGGGCCGGTGGAAAGGAGCGGGACGATGGCGAGCAACCTGGCAGACCGACGGTGCGTGCCCTGCCTGGGGGGGACGCCGCCGCTGACCGCGGAGCAGATCGCGCCGCTGCTGGCGCAGCTCGATGGATGGCAGGTCGAGCAGCACAAGAAACTGGTCAAGGGGTTCCGGTTCAGGAACTTCGTGCAGGCGGTCGACTTCGTGAACGCGATCACCCCGATCGCGGAGGCCGAGAACCATCATCCCGACCTGTACGTGAAGTGGGGCGAGGTGCGCGTCTACCTCTGGACGCACAAGATCGACGGCCTGACCGAGAGCGACTTCGTGATGGCGGCGAAGATCGACCGCGCCTACGCCGGCCGCGAACCGGCCGGGACGTCCGGGCCGGCCGCGTCGTAGGAGCGGCACAGAGAGCCCGCGCCCCGGGTGGGCCTCGCGCCGACGCGCGCTCTACGGAGAGGACCGGCTCCCCGGCGGCACCTTGACGATCATCTCCGTGCTCACCCGGGTTCCGGCCGGCAGCAGCGGGCCAACGGACGGCGGCACGGCGTCCTGGACAGCCCTCCGGAGCAAGGCCACGCCGTTGGGGTCCGGCGCCCACCCCGCGGGCAGCGAGCCCACGAGCGAGCGCATCAGGCGCGTGAGGTACTGACGGGACGCATCCAGGCTGGCGCCCGGCACCGGAGGGGTCATCGCGACCCGCACCGCGGCGCCGACGGGTCCGGCGTTTGCGGGCCGCGGCAGCGTCACGGGAACGACGAGCACCGTCGGTCCGCCCTGCGAGACCTGGCCCGCTGCCCCGCGGGACGCGCGCACGGACTGTGCCGGGGGCGCGGTGACGATGGCGAGGCCTGCGACGAGCCCGAGCACCGCGGGCGCGAGCAGCAGCGCCGGACGCCGGACACGGGGCCGCGCGGGACCCGCGCTTCCGGACGCCGGAGCACCCGCACCGGCCGGCTGGCCGGCGCCGGGACCCGGCGGCGCGCCGACACGCTGGGCGGCACCCGCACGCGCGATCGCGCCGGCGGCGCGCTGTCCATCCACCCGCGCTCGCCCCAGGATGCAGCGGTGATTGCCGACCAACACGAGCGCCGCATCGGGGCCCGCGGGCCAGAGCGCCACGATCCCCCGCTCGAATTCGATCAGAACGCATCGCGCGTCGTCGCCCGCGCGCGACGCGCCGAGGCTGCCCGCGACGAGCAGCAGGCTCCGAGCGACGGTGCCGAGCTGCTCGAGGCGCGCGTCTTGCGACGCCGTCCCGTCGATGACGCCCCCACGGCGGTCCACCACAAAGGCCGCTGTCACACCCGGCGTGCGCGCCAGATCGCTGAGGACGCCCCGGAGGCTCGCCGACATCGCCTGTCCCGCTGCTCCTGCGCCGTGCTCTGACCGGTCCGATCCTTACAATGCCCACTTCCGTCCGCTCCCAGCCGGCGCGGTCGGTCATGGGCGCGGCGGCCAGCGGACGCGACCGCGTCGACCGGACGGATCGAGGTCTTCCACCGGTTCGCCTCGGTCGAGAGCCGGACCACCGGCGGGGCCGAGAGCTCCGACGGGATCGAGACCGTCCACCGTTTCGCGATGGGCGAGGTCGAGACGTCCGCCTCGGGCAGGCCTCCGTCCCCTCGCCGCGCCGCCACTGGGTAACGGCAACGAAGCACAGCGCCAAAGCTGGCCCAGAGGCACGGCCTGCGGGAGCGCACCGTGGAGGCGCGCTCGAACGCGGGCACGCGAGGACCGGTGGCGGATTGCCGGGACCGCGCGGCGCGGGCCGGCGCGCTCGGCGTGCGGGCTGCGTTACGTCGACCTGACGTCCAGCACCCTGAGGAGCTCTTCCGCCGAGGTCAGGCCCTGGAGGACCCTCTGGGCGCCGTCCTCGAGCAGCGACCGCATCCCGGCCCGCGCCGCCGCCGCCCGCAGCTCGTGGTCGGGGGCGCGCCGGACGATGAGGGCCTGCAGCTCCGGGGTCGTCTGCATCAGCTCGAAGACCGCGGTGCGGCCGCGGTAGCCGGTGTGCCCGCACGCCGGGCACCCGCGCGCGGTGTAGACCGCGGCCGGACGGTCATCGAGCCTCCACCCGAACCGGGCGGCGACGTCGGGGGGCAGCGCCGTGCGCTCCTTGCACTCGATGCACAGCACCCGCACGAGCCGCTGCGCCGCCGCCCCCAGGAGCGTGGAGGCCACCAGGAACGGCT
>Ga0209810_1002468_pt1 | contig 22142 bp, 17 predicted proteins | sample Coa_R1_7_FD_187159 | JGI IMG/M metagenome (GOLD analysis project Ga0209810, IMG submission 187159) | Surface soil microbial communities from Centralia Pennsylvania, which are recovering from an underground coalmine fire - Coalmine... | ecosystem: Environmental > Terrestrial > Soil > Unclassified... | reverse complement strand
GACCTTTAGTGGAGTGACCAACTGGTTCAGCCGCACTTACATGCGGTGACACCGGCAGGATTTGAACTCAAGATCGTTCTTACTGTGCTGGCTTATGCCATTCTCGCGTAGGTGGCAACTTGAGTTAATATACACAAAAGCATTGGTGAATTGCGCCCATCTAAAGCGACAAGGGAACGGGTCGCCGACCTGGTGGCCTGTTCTAAAGCAGAAAACCTAACGGCGGAGGAAGCATTCGAGTTAGAGCACTATCTACAACTCGAACATATTATGCGCCTGGCAAAAGCGCGTGCCAAGCAGCACATGGGTGTAAAGTAGCGTACCGTGAGCGCCCCCTATATTCCGGCGGAACTTCGTCGCCAACAGCAGCCCTGTAGTCTCATACGCCGGCCGAAAGCTCCTCGTCAGGCAGCGTGACGCACAGCATGGCGAGGGGCGCATCCAGGCCGCGCACCGTCTGCGTGAACGGCTCCAGATGGCAGGCGTTGGCCCGGAGAACCTCGGCGACGCGCGCATCCTGCGCCAGATCCGCTGCAATCACGATGTCCTCGCCCTGGCTCTGGCTTTGCAGCCGCGCCGCCAGGTTCACCGTCTGGCCGAAGTAGTCCAGCAGGCCGTTGGCGTTGATGGCTATCGTCGGGCCAGAGTGCAGCCCCAGCTTCACGATCAGCGGATCGGTCAGGGCGCGCGCCTCCTTCTGGATGGCAATGGCGGCGGCAAGCCCGTGCGCGGGATCGGCAAACGCGGCCATGACCGCATCCCCGATGGTTTTCACCAGCGCCCCATCGTGGTCGGCGATGATCCGCCGCATGGCCTCAAAGTGGTCGCGCACCAGGCGATAGGAGGGCGCGTCGCCCCGCTGCCGGTACATCGCCGTCGAGCCCTTCAAGTCGCTGAAGAGCACGCAGATCTGGCGCACTGCAACTTCCACCCCCGGTGAAAGCACCTCGGAGGAAAACTGATCCCGGAACGCCTGGAGCGTGGTCACCAGCGCCGCCGTCGCCACCGGCACGCCCGGCTCCTGCGACTCCAGGTGCAGCAGGACCGGCTCCTCCGTATGGTTTGCCAGCGTCCACTCCGCCTGGCGGCCCACCGCCGTCTCCGGCAGGACGAGCGCCGCCTGCCCGGCCTGGCCCTTCACCGCCGCACAGACCTTCCGCTTACTGCCGTCGTCCCCCGCGTTCTCCACACAGAACGGAATCGAGCCTGCCGCCTGCGGGCTGACCAGCGCGTAGCGGCCCGGCGGCAGGCAGATCGGCAGGGTGCGCGTCTTGCCCGCCTCCAGCGTCAACTGCGCGCAGACGTGCGGCGTCAGCCACGGCCCGCCCCGGCAATACTGGACCTCCCGCACCGGGCGCACGCCGGGCGCGACCGCAAAGCAGACCTCCACCGACTTATCAAAATCTGCGTCGAAGCGTATGTTGCACGAAGGGCAATGGACCTCCGCCCGGATGTCGCCCAGATGGAGGCTTGTGTTCTCCGGGGCCGCGCCCCGGCAAGACGGGCAGAGCAGACGCCAGCGCAGCTCCAGCAGGCCCACCTCGCGCGACGCCGCCCGCAAAAACGTCTTCAAGACGGCAAGCCGCTCCCATCCCCACGCATCTGCCAGCGCGAAGGGTCGGATTGTCGTCACGTCTTCGGGGGGCGCGTGGGCCAGGTAGTCCGCCAGGCGGCTTACGATCTGCGCCTCTGCTCCCGTCTGCCGCAGCGCCGCGACCGCCCGCTGAAGCCGCTCCCGATCCACCGGAGGCTGCCGGCTGTGCCGGGGATAGGGCGTCTCCGCCTGCCCGACCAGATACGCCTCGAATGTCTTCCAGGTCTCGGTCAGGTCGCGCATCAGCTTTTCGCCCACCACCCGCACGAACGAGCTTGCAGCGAAGTGGCGCGGCACGAGGACCGCTGTGCTGTCCACGCGCGTTGCGCCCTCCTCCTCCCGCAGCCTGAACTCCAGGGCCGTCTCCCGGATCGGCCCGCTCTCAAACAGCCGCCGCACGCTATGGAAGTCGGGACGCACCCATTCAAAGGGGAGCTCACGATACCGCACCGATACCGGCCCCACCTGCACCGTCCCGAACATCTCCGTCCCGCCCGTCGCCCGCGGCAGGAACTCGTAGCGGATCGACGGCAGCCCCACCTCCCGGTTCAGCCGTTCCGTATCCGCCATCAGTTCCCAGACCCTCTCGCGCGGAGCCGCTATTCGCATCGTGCGCACAAGCCGCATTCTCGCCCCTCACCGCACAGCGCCCCAACTTCCCAACAGCACAACCCGCCGCCTCCATTGTAACGGAACCCCTTCCCCTTGTCAAATTCTACCAGTCAGCGGATGCCCCATTACGCCCGGTTCCGGCAACGAAAAGGGAAAACTACCCGTCTATAGAAACATAGTTCTTGTTAGGCTCCATTGCAAGGCCGTTCCCGGCTCTATACGCCGGATGGCCTGCAAGGGGCCTATCCGCTAGAAGCCGAGACAAAAATAGCGCTCTAACTGTGATTTATAGTGGAAGGGCGGCACGGGTGGTAAGTGCAGGGCAGTAGATGAGGCAGTTAGAAAGGAGGAGGTCAGGATGTTTGCTCAGGTTTCCCGCGTGCAACTGCACCCCGGCTACGAACAAGCCGCGCTCAAGCTCTGGCAGGAGACCCTCTTACCCGCTCTGCGCCAGCAAAGAGGCTTTCGCGGCGTGCAGGTCCTCTATGACAGCTACGACGATCTCAGCATGGCCATCGAATTCTGGGAGAGTGTTAAAGATGCGCAGAACGCCCATAGCAATCCGGTGCTACAGCAGGCGTATGAGCAGGCAGCGGATTTGCTTTTGTCCGGTCCGGATTTACAAGGCTACACCGTTCTTATAGATGAGCGGGCTTAGGCCAGGGCAAGCCCCCTCATCCCTTTTCTCCTTGTCCCACCGCACAGCGGAAGCACAGGGAGAGGGGCCAGGGCAGGGGCGCAACGCTGCGTGGGTAAGGGCAGTGCGGGCTGTTCCAGCTTAATTCATATGAGTCCTCCCTAATTTTGCCTAACCCCTTGGGCAGAGGTAGACACTCCCAGCCGTGTGGATCAATCTCACGCAGCCTGCTGCTGAGGAGATACGTCAACACCGTTGGGAGGGATTACCTGGGCAGAGGCGGGATAGGCTAACCACAGACGGCTTAAAGCCGCCCGCAACCGGGAGAGCGCAGCCAGGAGGTCCAGGACCTCCTGGCTGCGCTCTCCGGTGCGGTGGCAGAAAGGACCCAACAGCCCTGAGCACTGCGGCGCTAAGAACGCTTGCAGCAAGCTAAGCAAGAACCCATGGCAGCCCGTGCCCCTCAACAGCAACTTCACCCGCCCCTCCCAACTCCACAGACGCGGGCTCTCCCTAGCTAACTCACTCGTGGGGTAACCAAACCTCGGCGCGATCTGCCAGCGGCGTCCCTACGCCAAGATCGTCTTCCAGGCCGCTTCGGCCTTCTCTTGGGGGCATTGGTCAGCAGGTACCAGGGAGCCATTCCCGGCTTGCCGGGGCGCGATACCACCCGTCACAGAGGCGTGTCGGGATAGCCGGGATGCCTTACCGGCACGGCCCCCCCCCACCAGACGCTGACAGCGCCACCTGGCATCAAAGCGCAGCTGCTTTTGCCAACTGCGCTTGCCCCGGGCTCTCTGCCAGGCTTTGCGAACTCGGCCCTGCCCCTCCTGCAAACTCCAGCCTTTAGGCCCGCGCAGGACAAAGCCTACCTGGTTCTCCAGCCGCAAGCCCAGCCAGGGCGAACCGGCAAAGCCCCGGTCGAAGATATGCCGCAGGCGCGCTCCCCAGGCGGCCACACACTCTTGGAGCAAGCCCTCCTGGACAGTGCGTCGCCACGAGCGTCTGCCCCAAACGGGGAGGGAAACGCGAATTCGGTAAGGAGGTGCTCCATGAAGGACTACGAACCGCTTGATCATGTTTGTGCCTTTGTTGCCGTGAATTCATTCGTCCGCTGCCGAAAATTAAACGGCCCTAAGACAGAGGCAGGGTTCTTCCGTGCCCTTAGCAGATTCGCCTCGCGCGGCGACACAGTTTAGGTAGCGTGCCTTGCGCTGCCTCTCAGAAAGGAGATAACGTTGTGGAAGACTATACCGGCCTCGCGGCCATTGCCTGGCAGCTATTTTCCGAAGAAGAGCCGGGGCCAGACCATGCCTTCTTTCAGGGGATTATCGAGCAGAACCCCGGCCCGGCGCTCGACATCGGCTGCGGCACGGGCCGACTGCTGATTCCCTATTTGCAGCGCGGGCTTGAGGTGGAGGGGGTTGACCCTTCGGCGGATATGCTGGCGATCTGCCGCAGACGCGCCGAAGAGCGGCAACTGCATCTCATCCTTTATCAGCAGACCATGCAGGCGCTCGATCTGCCCCGGAAGTACCGCACGATTATTGTTCCTTGCGGAACCTTTCAACTGGTGATAGACCGTGAGGAAGAATGGGAAGCCTTGCGGCGTCTCCACGCGCATTTAGAACCGGGCGGCACTCTGGCCCTGACCTGCTACAATCACTGGAAGGGGTTGGAGACGGAAACGCCGAGGGAATGGAAGCACCGCGCGACGGAAACGCTGCCGGACGGTTCACAGCTTTCCAAGCACGCGCGGGTGGAGGAATGCGACCTGATCGAGCAGTTATTGCAACTGACCGTGCGATATCGCCGCTTCCGAGGTGAGCAGATACTTGAGGAGCAGCTATGTCCCTCGCCGGAACGCTGGTACTTCAAGCACGAATTGACGGTGATGTTAGAAAGGGTCGGATTCCAGGTTACAAAAGTGACCGGCAACTATAGCGACGCCGATTTTTCTGAGGAGCACTACGTTATGACCCTCCACGCGACCAGATTAGAGGCCGTGTTCGCTCATGCGGCAGTGGGGCAATAGACCGGATCTAAGATCCACTTCAGGATACTCTCTGTGAAAGGGCGTCCAGATGAAAAGGGCATAGGAAATGCGGCGTCTCTGGCGAAATAGGGGGCAGACCACAACTTTCCAATTCAGAGCGGCGGGCGGCGCGGCCCTGCTCTCTATGAAAGGATACACGCCAGATGGCAAACGTTGGCAACATGCAAGTCAACGCGCCGGTGAACCGGCTGCGCGGTTCCTTGCCTAAGATCGGCATTCGCCCCACCATTGATGGACGCTATGGCGGCGTGCGCGAATCGCTGGAAGGGCAGGTGATAGGAATGGCGCAGGCGACCGCCGCGTTCCTCTCGGAGAACCTGCGGCACGCCTGCGGGCTGCCCGTCGAGTGCGTGATAGCCGATACCTGCATCGGCGGCTTTGCGGAGGCGGCGGCGTGCGCCGAGAAGTTTGCGCGTGAGGGCGTGGGCGTCTCGCTCACCATTACGCCCTGCTGGTGCTACGGCTCGGAAACTATAGACATGGACCCGCTGATCCCGAAGGCCATCTGGGGCTTTAACGGCACGGAGCGGCCCGGCGCGGTCTACCTGGCGGCGGCGCTGGCCGGGCATAGCCAGAAAGGGCTGCCCGCTTTCGGTATCTACGGGCGCGACGTGCAAGACGCAGGCGATACCGCCATCCCCGCAGACGTGCAGCAGAAGCTCTTACAGTTTGCGAAGGCAGGGTTGGCCGCCGCCACCATGCGCGGCACGGCCTACCTAGCGATGGGCGGCGTCTCCATGGGCATCGCCGGCTCCATCGTCAACGACAGCTTCTTCCAGGACTACCTGGGGATGCGCGTCGAGACGATAGACATGTCGGAGTTCGTCCGCCGCATGGAGCGTGAAATCTATGACCGGGACGAGTATCGGCGCGCGCTGGCCTGGGTGCGAGAGAACTGCCCGGAAGGCCAGGACTGGAACCGGCCCGAAAAGCAGCGCTCCCGGGAGCAGAAGGACAAAGATTGGGAAACTAGCGTGAAAATGGCGCTCATCGCCCGCGACCTGATGGTGGGCAACCCCAAGCTGGCCGATCTGGGTTTTAAGGAAGAGGCCAGGGGGCACAACGCGCTGGCGGGCGGCTTCCAGGGACAGCGGCAGTGGACCGACCACTTCCCCAACGGCGACTTCTTAGAAGCTATTCTCTGCACCTCCTTCGACTGGAACGGCATCCGCCAGCCCTACATCGTCGCCACCGAGAACGATTCGCTCAACGGCGCGTCCATGCTCTTCGGCCACCTGCTCACCGGCACGGCCCAGCTTTTCTCCGACGTGCGCACCTACTGGAGTCCGGAGGCGGTCAAGCGCGTCACGGGCCACACGCTCACCGGCAGGGCAGAAGGCGGCATCCTGCATCTTATCAACTCCGGGCCGTCCGCGCTGGATTGGACGGGCGAGGCGGCCCGCGACGGGCAGCCCGCCGTCAAGCCGTTCTGGGAGATCACGGCGGAGGAGGCGGGCAAGTGCCTGGATGCCACGCGCTGGTACCCCTCCATGGTGGAATACTTCCCCGGCGGCGGCTGGTCCACCGACTTTACGACGCGCGGCGGCATGCCGGTGACGATGTGCCGGATCAATCTGGTCAAGGGGCTGGGGCCGGCGCTCCAGATCGCGGAAGGGTACACGGTGGACTTGCCGGAAGAGGTGCATCGCACCTTAGACGAGCGCACTAATCCGACCTGGCCGACGACCTGGTTCGTGCCCAATCTGACCGAGCAGGGCGCGTTCAAGGATGTCTACACCGTCATGAACAACTGGGGCGCGAATCACGGGGCTATCTGCTATGGACACATTGGCGGCGACCTGATCTCGCTGGCTTCCATCCTGCGCATCCCGGTGGATATGCACAACGTCCCGGACGAGCGCGTGTTCCGTCCGAGCGCCTGGGCGCGCTTCGGTACGCAGGAGCCGCAATCCGCCGACTATCGCGCCTGCGCCGCTTTTGGCCCGCTCTACCGGTGATAGGGTGAAATGGCAATTGTTGAAGAGGTAAGGAAGTGAGCCAACCGGCAAAATGGGAATCGCTGGCTATCCAGCCCAACGTTTACTACACAGTAGAAGAAGCGGCGCAACTGCTCCGTATTTCACGGCAGCAGGTCTTGCAGATGCTGCGATTCGGACAGGCGCAGGGCGTGAAGATAGGGCGGCGGTGGCGCATCCTGGGGGCCGCGCTTCTTAATCTCTCTGCTATGGACACTGAGACCGAATCCCGCCAGATAGCCGACTGGTTGGCTGCTTCCGCTCCCGCCTTACGCGCCGTATGGGATGACGAGGAAGACGCTGCCTATGACAAACTATAACGGGGCGATGTCATCCTCGTAGATATTGCCTTCAGCGGTTCTACAGGCAGCAAGCGCCGGCCTGCGGTCGTCATCAGTACGGACACTTTAACACTGCCGGTATCAAGCTCATAGTCGCCGCTATTACCGGCAACATAGCCCCTCCGTTCCGTCCGGGCGATACGCTCCTCAGCGATTGGAGCGCGGCGGGGCTGCTTAAGGCCTCGGCGGTACGCGGCGTATTAGCGACGGTGGACAAAGCGGACATCATTCGCAAATTAGGCACTCTATCCGCCGCTGATTTTGCCAACGTTGAACAGGCTATCGCTGGCATTCTAGGTCTGGTGGTTTCTGCTTCCGGAGTTCCGCCGTAAAATTAGAAACCGGGAAACGGCGGGTTAAGAAGGGATGGCGATGCGATCCAATGAGGAGATAGTTCTGACGCACTTTGAGGCGCTGTTTGGCAAGGAGGCCTCCTCCTTCAGCCGGATAGATGCCAGCCTGCCCGGAATGCCGCCCCTCCATGCCATCTTTTTCCACGATGTGCCGGAGCCGGGCAGTACCACCGCGGTCACCTATGGCCTATCGCTTGCCGATCACCCGGATTGGAAATACGGCAAGCCCGAGCTGCTGATTTGCGTCAATACCGGCGATGAGATATGGGGAGAGGCGGTGGCGGCTATCGCGGAGACGTTCCGGGGCGAATGTCCCTTTCGCTATGGCGATGTTCTCTCCATGCCAGGAGGGATCTCCAGCGAGTCGGAGATGTCGGCCTTTCTCGTCTTTGCGCCCTCTACCTCCGCTAGCTTCCTCAGCAAAGAACAGGCGACGATTCAACTGCCGGATAAGACCGTCTTTATCGTCGGGATGTATCCGATCTACGCGGGCGAGGTCGAGCTGATAGGGCGCATCGGCCTGGAGGCATTCTGGCATCTGGAGGGCTTCGACCCCTGGGACATCCGCCGGCCCGACCTATCCCAAACGGCGTAAGGGGTTCGGCCCGGCCTTCTGCGCAGCCCATTTTTGAAGGCTGGGCCGATGTTTTTAACGGCAAAAAGTGCCGATTCGAGAAGCGTTTCTATTGTCTGCGGGGCGCCACGTCGGGCCAACATGTTTTAACGGCAGAGGGTGCGGAGGGGGACGAAGGCTTCGGCGGCTTCCAGCCCGACCTCCAGGCCGCGCCGCTGCGCCCAGACCTCCAGGGCGCGGGGCGAGCGAGGATGCGGCCAACGTCGGCGCTCGCTGCGGTAGGCTTCCATCGCGGCGATCTTGGTTGGGAGCGTCTCCTCCACCTGCACATAGTGGGTCGGCCAGAACCCGTTTTCCGGGGTCGGCGCGTTCCAGCCTGTCGCCGAGGGAACCTCGAAGGCGTAAATGGCGCGCGGCTGATGGCTATCCAGCGGACGGAACGCCGTCAGCACGGCCCGCTGGGTGATCGTGTGGTCTATGTTGAGGTCGCCAGCGTGGTGGGTATAGACCACCGTGGGCTGGGTCATCATCTTCAGGCGCTCTATGATTTTGACCACATCCAGCAGATCGAGCGAATCGAAGCGGTTATCCGGCAGGTCAAACGTAAAGACCTGCTGCGCGCCCACGATCTCTCCGGCCTGGCGCGCGTCCTCCTTGAGCTCGCGCAGGGCGCGCGGGTCCAGGCCGTGTTCACGGCAATCGTCGCGGGAGGTGATGCCCTCGCCCAGAATAGCGATAAAGACGCTATCCCCCTCCTGACTATGCCGCGCCATCGTCGCGCCGCAGCCTAATATCTCATCGTCGGGGTGCGCCGCGACGACCAGCACTCGTTCCGACATTCCTCTTTTCCTCATAAGGAGAAATAGCCCCCACCCCTTACCCCTCCCCCAATTCTAGGGGAGGGGAGAGGCCGTTTCATGCGAGAGGTGTGCTCCGCGCATGGAAGGCTTGCTTGCAAATCCACAGGGCAACGGTCTGTGCAAAAGCGTGTCACCAGGAACCGGTTGCTCTCTGTTCATGCGGCGCGCGCCAGCGTCTCCTGGAGTTCCAGGGCGACGCGGCGCACCGTGGCAATGACGTACTCGACCTGGGCGTCGGTCATCCCCGGATAGAGCGGCAGCGTGATCGCCTCCCGATAGTAGCGCTCGGCATTCGGGCAGAGGCCGGGCGGAAACGGGAAGTTATCGCGGTAGTAGGGCTGCCGGTAGACCGGAATATAGTGAACGTTGACGCCCAGGTTCGCGGCGCGAAGCCTATCGAACACCCAACGCCGCGCGCCCGCCTGGATACCGGGAAAGCGCACGACGTAAAGATGCCAGGCCGACCGGTGCCCCGCGCGCTCCACCGGCAGGCGCAGGTCAGGCAGGTCGGCAAAAGCGGCGGTGTAGCGCGCAGCGATCTCGCGTCGGCGGGTGATAAAGGTGGCCAGCTTCTTGAGTTGGCTGTGGCCGAGCGCGCACTGTATATCGGAGAGGCGGTAGTTATAGCCGAGGGCCTGCATCTCATAGTACCAGCCGCCCTCCTCGCATGTCAGGCGCTCCGGCGCGCGGGTGATGCCGTGCGAGCGCAGCAGGCGCAGCCGGTCGTTGAGGGCAGGGCGATTGGTGGTGATCATGCCGCCCTCGCCGGTCGCAATCGCTTTAACCGGGTGCATGCTGAAGACGGTCATATCGCTGTAGCGGCAATCGCCCACAATGCCTTCGGGCGTCTGGGCGCCCAGGGCATGGCAGGCATCCTCGATCACCGCCAGGCCATGCCGATCCGCGATGGCCCGCAGCACCGGCATATCGCAGGCGTGCCCGCCGAAATGGACGGGGAGGAGGGCGGAAGTTCGGAAGGTCAGCCGGGCCTGCGCCTGCTCCGGGTCCAGGTTAACCGTGTCGCCGCACACGTCGGCAAAGACCGGCTGGCTGCCGCAGTAAAGCGGCGCGTTGGCGGTAGCGACGAAGGTGATGGGCGAGGTGATGGCCTCGGAACCCGGTCCGATGCCCGCTGCCAGGCAGGCCAGGTGCAGCGCCGCCGTCCCGCTGGAGACGGCCACCGCGTAGCGCGCCCCGACTGCCGCCGCAAACGCCTCTTCAAACGCCTCCACGCGCGGCCCGGTCGTCAGCCAGTCGGAGCGCAGCGCTTCCACGACCGCCTCTATATCATCCTCGTCAATCCACTGCCTGCCGTAATGGATAAAGTCGTTCATTGCGCCAATCTCGCCCGATTAGGGGTCTACACCTCAAGAGACCTCACCCCCGTCCCCTCTCCTTGCGAAGGAGAGGGGAGCCTCTCTTCCTCCCAGGTTCTTCGGTTCTGCCTTATCTCCCCTCATCCCCAATAAACCTCACCCCCGTCCCCTCTCCTTCTAAAGGAGAGGGGAGCGGTCTTACTCCCAGGTTCTTCGGTTCTCTTTTATCTCCCCTCCTCCCCGGCCCTTCTCCCTGCACGGGAGAAGGGAGAGCAGAAGCCAGCTTTGTCTCTGCCTGCGTAGGCAGGCAGCGGGCCGTAGGCTCCACAGCGGCAGGGTTTAGCCTGCCGGAAGGGGGTTAGGTAATAATTACGCGGCCCGAACTTGCAGGGCGGGCAGCAGGCCGGCCTCCGGGAACATGGCGTGTGCCAGCCGCCGCAGCTCCTCTATCGAGAGCCAGTGATCGTTGGTGTCGCTGGCGTAGCGGAAGTCCTCCGGCACGGGCTGCCCGCCATGCCGCTGCGCCCAGTCCACGCTCCACCACCCGCACGCAGGCTGAAGGACATAGTAATCCCCGCAATCCAGGGTGCGGTGTGCCTCGTCCTCCGGGATCATGACCTCGTGCAGCTTCTCGCCGGGCCGAATGCCGATGATCTCCTGGCGGCATTCGGGCGCAACCGCGCAGGCCATGTCGCGCATCGTCATGCTGGGAATTTTAGGGACGTAAAGCTCGCCCCCGTGCATCGTCTCCAGCGCCTTGAGCACAAAGCGTGCACCCTGTTCCAGCGTGATCCAGAAGCGGGTCATGCGCGGGTCGGTGAGCGTGATCACCCCGGTCTGGCGCTGCTTGAGAAAGAGCGGCAGGACGCTCCCGCGCGAGCCGAGGACGTTGCCGTAGCGCACCACGCTGAAGCGGGTCTCCCCGCCGCCCGTGTAGGCGTTGCCGGCAATGAACAGCTTATCCGAACAGAGCTTGGTCGCGCCGTAGAGGTTGATGGGATTGGCGGCCTTGTCGGTGGAGAGGGCGATGACGCGCCGAACGCCCCGATCAATGGCGGCGTCTATGATATTCTGCGCGCCGAACACGTTGGTCTTGATGGCCTCGAACGGGTTATATTCGGCGGCGGGAACCTGCTTCAAAGCCGCCGCATGGACGACGATGTCTACGTCGTTAAAGGCGCGGCGCAGGCGGTCGGCATCGCGCACGTCGCCCAGGAAGAAGCGCAGGCGTGCGTCCTGGAAAGCCGGGCTCTGCTGCATCTCGAACTGCTTGAGTTCATCGCGGCTGAACACGATCACTTTGCGCGGGTTGTGTTCGCGCAGGGCGATCTCGATAAACTTTTTGCCGAATGAGCCGGTTCCGCCGGTGACGAGAACGGTCTGGCCGTCGAGGCGCATGGCAGCGATTCCTTCTGACGCAAAGGGTGATGTGGAACTTGGGCGGGGAATATGCGCCTGAGGCGTAGAGCCGGGCACAGCCGTTTTGCGGCCCAACAAGAATACGGGCTTCCCCCCCGTTTTATCGGCAGAAACCGGCGGCAAACTCAGGGGGATTTGAGGAGAACAGGAGCCGGGGCGGCGCTTGGGCCTGCTCCCATCATTTGCCCGGAGCGCGATCAATTATAACTAATGACCGGGATAAAAATCCTCTAAAGGTTGGAAAGTAAATCGGGAATAAACCGGGAACAAGCGGTTATAGCGGCCCGTCTTATAGCCGTTCTGGTTGCCTCCCAATATCAGCCTCAGGAACGTTTTCTCTGGTGCTTCGGCACGACGCAACGGCCCATCTCTTCGAGATACGACAGAGAACGAAATGCCCTGTACCCTGAGAATCCTGTTCGAAGGTGCAAGCGCTTTCCAGTAAGTCCCACACATTCAAGCAGGCAACCAGTAAGCCGCTCCATGAGGAGGAAAAGATGAAAGGTCGTATGTTGTTGGCTGCGATGGGATTGGGCGTTCTCCTGAGCATCCCCGGCTTTGTCTCTGCCCAGGGAACGGGTAACCAGACGGGCGGGGGCACGACCGGCGCTGCCGGTCAGACACAGACCGGCGGCACGACGAACAATAACGCCGGACAGACTGGCAATCAGATGAATCGGACGCGCGGCACGCGCCGTGGCGGAGCCGGCATGAACAACATGGGCGGCACCATGGGCAACATGGGAGGCACCCGTATGCATCGTGGCCGCCGGCATCGTGGCATGCGGCGCCATCGTGGCATGCGCCATCATTATGGTCGCCGCCATCATCGCATGCGGCGCCATCGTGGCATGCGGCGGCATCGGGTGGTACACGGCCTCGGCTAATCCGGTGCCGTTCCGGCATCGCAGCGGCCTCCCTATTTAAGTCAGCCTGACTGCCAAAGGAACTCCCGGTGAGGGAGCGCGCTGGCTTCGCGTCTGGGGTTGTGGGAAGGGAACTTCCTGTTAAGGGGATTCTCTCCACCAGAGGCCGCAGGCGTGAAGCCAGCGTCGCGTTTCAGAGGAGGCAAGCGCGCCTGCCCTTTATTGGAGACGCATCGCACGCTCGACCTGCTCTATCGCCTCCTGGTGATGCTGGCGGCAAGCCTCCAGCGTTGGCTTCCAGGGCGTCTGTAGGAAGCCCAGCAGACGCTCGGCAGGGATATGCTGTCGGCAGAACGCCACGGTCGCCTCAAAGTTAGCAGGCGTGGACCAGTTGCTGCCGGTCGGGATCTGATCGTAGCCGTGTTCGGCCAGATCAAGATAGGCCAGATACGCGCGGGAGTAGTCATAGGGCTGCGGCGGCCCCGGCTCCCGAACGGCATCGAAGCGGCTCTCGTAATACCAATTGCTCTGCACTACCGACGGAGGCATCTTCTGGTAGAACAGATCGGGATGGTGCCAGACGTAGTCCGACCAGATCCAGGGACGGACGCCCTCTTTCTCTACCTGCGCAATGTAGAAATACAGATCGCGCCACCACAACTCTTTCTGCCGCACCACCACATATTCAAAATCCCGCTGGTGAGCGCAGGTCTCCTCGTCCATGCCCAGGTGAAAGAAGCGGGGCCGGTCAAAGAGCGCGATCACTTCCTGGATCAGATCCCGGCAGACCGCATAGTATTGCGGCGTGGAAACCATGCGCGAATACTCGGCCAGCCAGGCGTCGTGCGCGGTGGAGAAGTTGAGCTTGGGGATCGGCTCCAGGCCCAGTTGGCGCATCTTCGCCAGCTCACTTTTGAGCTTTTCGGGCGTCCAGGCGTTCTGCACGGCGATCTCCGGGTGACTCTCGTAGCGCACGCCGTCCCCTAAATCCAGCACGACCAGGTTCATCCCGGCCTGCGCCATCTGCTGGAGCAGATCGTTCCACAGGCTCTCGTCGAAGCGCAGGTAGGGCGCGTACATCACATAGGGGGAGCGTGGGTTGGGATGGACGTGGTCATCCCACATATTGTAGCTTAGATGCAGCAGATTGCCCCAGAGCAGCGGGCGCGAGGTAGTGGTGTTGGCTGTCGTCACTGCCGTAGCCTCCTGATAGCAAAAATAGCCCTCACCCCCGAAGACCTCACCCCCTTCCCCTCTCCTTCAGAAGGAGAGGGGAGACTCTCTCACTGCCAGGTTCTTCGGTTCTCTTTTATCTCCCCTCCTCTCCGGCCCTTCTCCCTGCACGGGAGAAGGGAGAGCAGAAGCCAGCTTTGTCTCTGCCTGCGTAGGCAGGCAGCAGGCCGTAGGCCCCATAGCGGCAGGGTTTTTAGCCTGCCGGACGGGAGGTTAGGTGGCGTGCCTACGCAGGGCCGGGCTTGAGGTTTCAGGGTAGCTCATCGAGCGGATAGATAGGGCGTTGTATATGCTGGTAGGGCAGGCGGCGTAGGTTCTCCGCGCACGGCCCCGGCGTATCGAGCGTGTAGCTGGCTTTGGCGATCTTATTATAGGCTTGCCGATGCGCCACCGCCGCCTTGACCCCGATGACAAACAGCGCCTCCGGGTGTATGCCCTGGCTGCGCCACTGCCCCAGATCAAAGGGCGGGGTTTTGCGGCTGGTAAGCAGGAGGCGCAGGCCCGCATGACGCACGACCACGCACGGCCCCATCTCCTGATGCCGCCCGCTTCCGGCGGCGTGGCTGTGCGGGTCTTCCAGAGTGTAGCGGCCATCGCTCTTCGAGACCATCTCGACTTCCAGCCGCACCGGTTCCGTGGCGCCTATCTCGCCGCTCTTGCCGCCGACGGCAACCCGCTTTCGCTCGCCAGGGGCGAGATTCCAGAGCGCCTGTACCGTCTCCGGGTCGTTGATGCAGACGGCGGCGTTCTGAACGTTATGCTCCAGCAGCGCCCGCAGAACGGGAGTGCAATCGCCCGGCGCACCGCCGCCGATGTTGTCGGCAGGCTCGACCAGCAGCACAGGGCCTTCCCGGTGCCGGCCCAATCGCTGCATCGCCTCTTCTAACGGCATTCCCATGCGATTGCCCTGCTCTTTGCGCTCCAGAGCCAGTGCGCTTAGCTCCTTCAGCAGGGAGTGGGTTGCCTCCGGAGCGCCCAGGGTGACGGCGGAGAAGCTGAGGCCCGCCTCGGGAATATCGGCAAAGGAGAAGCCGCCGAAGACGTTGACGGCCAGTATCTCCGGGTGGGCCGCCTCGATTTCGCGCGCCCGTGCCTCTAGAGAGCGCATCGGCTCGTCCGCCGTGCCGGTGCCGGTCGGCGGCCAGACAATCGGCGGGTGCTCCCAGACCATAGCCGGGCGTTCTCCGGTGTGCAGGAGCCGGTCGAGCAGGCGCGCGGCCTCCACGGCCGTCTGTCGGGAGTCGGCGTGAGGGTTCTGGCGGTAGGCGACCAGCCCGTTGCTGTGCTGGGCCATCGCCGCCGTAAAGTTGCCGTGCAGGTCCAGCACGCCGCAGAGGGGCACGTCCGCGAGGCCGGGCAAGCGGCGAATGCGCCGCAGCAACTCCCCCTCCACATCAGGCAGGGATTGGCTGACCATCGCCCCGTGCATGTCCAGCAGGATGCCGTCCACGCCCTGGGGAATCGCGCGGGCCGCCGCTGCCTCAAACGTCTTCCAGAACGTGCCGATGACCTCGTCGGCGACGGTGGGGCCGGGGGTGGCTCCCATATGCACCACAGGAATAACCTCCCAGTCCCGCTCTCTGGCCACCTCCAGCAGCCCGGCCAGCGTGGAGGCGTCGCCCTCGGCCTGGCGCATCTCCTCTCCGGGCAGGATACGGAAGTCGGCCAATGAGGTCAATCCTCTCACGAACGTATTGGTTTCATGGGATAATCCCGCCAGCAACACGCGCTTTTTCACGTCTGCCTCTTTTCTCGTTCGCGCCCTACGCGGACTTACCTAACCCCCCGTCCCCTCTTCCGGCAGGCTAAACCCTGCCGCTGTGGGGCCTGCGGCCCGTTGACTGCCAGGGTCGGGGCTACAATGGTTGGCCCCTCCGCCTAGCGATACCTTTGCAGGCAGAGGAAACACCCGGCTTCTGCTCTCCCCTCCCCTGTCCTTGGGGATCGCAAGGTGTCGCAAGGCGGAGGCAAGGGCCGTAACCTTGCCGACCCTGGCAGTGGCCCGAACCGTTGAGCGCCGACCCTAGCAGTGGGGAAGGGGGTGGGGGCCTCTCCCCTCTCCCGCAGCGTGGGAGAGGGATTGGGGGTGAGGGCTATTTGCCTCTTTTCTCTGTTACGCGCCAGGGCTGCTCCAATCCCAGACCGCGCAGATCAGCCACCGTCTTATTTCTCTCCGCCTCATACATTCGCCAGATGACTCGCAGCCCTTGCAGGCTGCGCGGGCCGTCCGTAATCGGGCGCTCCCTCCGCTCGATGCAATCCAGGAAATGAGCCGTCTCCCGGTCGGTATACTTGCTGCTGTCCTCCACCTGTAGCAGTTCCTCTTCCTTACCGCCCCGGATCAGCGTCAGCCGTCCCTTGTAGAAGTCCGCCTCCAGCATCCCCTCGGTCGCCTGTGCATGGAACGCATAGCCCAGGCGCGTTCCCTTCGCGCCCCACGTCCCGCCATGATAGCCCACCGCCCCGCTCTCAAACTTAATGAACGCATCGCTGGTGCCCTCCCGCTCCATCCAGGGTGTTCCAAAGTTGGTGCCCATGTGTGCGCCCTCCACCGGATTGCCCAGGTAGTGGAGCAGAATATCCACATAGTGGCAGCCGTGGCTGAAGAACTGGCCGCCGCCCAGCGTCTCGGCCCGATGCGCCCAGGAGCCTTCGCCGTAGTGGGTATACTGCTCGGTCCAGATGGAGACGTGGAAGGTCTTACCGTAAGTTTTGGCGTCAATTAGTTCCTTCATGCGGAGGGTAAGTGGGTGGAAGCGCATGCAGTAGGCTACCATTAGCACCACGCCCTGCCGCTCTGCCTCTTCGATGAGGTCCAGGCATTGCCGTTCGGTGTTAGCCAGCGGCTTCTCCATCAGGACGTGCTTGCCTGCTGCCAGGCACTCCATACCTACCGGGTGATGCAGGTGGTGGGGCAGGGCGATCAAAACGGCGTCGCAATGGGGCAAAGCCTCCTGGACATGCCGGGTCGCTATTGGAGCGCCAAGCGCCGAGGCGGCCTTCTGTGCGCGCTCTAGCTCGATGTCTACGGTGGCGGTGACTTGCAGCCGGTGGGCCAGCGCCGCGAAGCGCGCTCGGTGCGTGCGCGACATGCCCCCACAGCCGATCAGGGCCAGATGGATCACGTGGTTCCTCCCAATACGCCCGGCAATCCGTGCCGGATCGCCCTCTCTGCGGCGTGCCGCTCTGCCTGGCAACCCGGCGTTCTGGCGCTTCAGGCGGTTTCCAGGTTATCGGTGCGCAGCGTCCAATCCAGCGGTGTCCAATCGGGCTGCGGCGGGCCGGACTTGCGCCGATAGGGATGCTCTGGGTCGGGCATGACGGCGGTATTCAGGCCCACGCGGATGTGATCGGAGTGGTTGGCCGACCCGCTGTGGACCAGCAGGTAGTGCAGGAAGAGCACATCCCCGGCCCGGCCCGGTAGGGGCATCGGCTCGGCATAGGCCAGATCGGTTGGCGGATGGGTGCTGCCCGGATGGTTCTGCTGTGCCCAGTGCGTGAACACCTGGCGGTGACTGCCCGGCAGCACGGTCGTGGCCCCGCCGTACTCTGCCGTATCCGTCAGATAGGCGAAGACGACCAGGAAGAACTTGCCGGGCCAGAGCGTGGTCAGATGCATGCCGTCTATATGGTAATGGGCGGGCTTTTCAAAAACCTTGGGGCCGGGCGTGGGGAAGTTCAACACGGGAATATAGCCGCGCATGATCGCTGGCGTGACCCCTCTTGACTCCAGGTAGGGGCTGTGGCAGTATTCCGGTAGGAAATACGGGCCGACCAGCTCCTCCGCGACCAGCTCCACGGCAGGCGTGCGGCACGGCGTTGTGATCTGGATCACGGCGTGGTCAGAGGACAGGTTCTTTCCCGCCCACGTCTGCGGGTCCTGTGGATCAATCGCCAGGGCGGCAAGCAGCTTCTCGCGCGTGGTGGCGACAACCTCCTCCGGGATCAGGCCGGAGACCTGGACGAAGCCGTCTTGAATGAACTGTTCCCGCTGTACTTGGGTGAGATAAGGGGACGGCACGGTCGAACGGCTGTGAGAGGGCACGGTGTTTCCTCCTCTACAAAGCGGTGTCTCGGAGCATAGTAACACACCGGCGGTTTCTTGACAAGAGGGATTTTGCAACCTCACCCTGGCCTTTCTTGACCTACCCCCCCCCCGGCCCCCTTCCCTGCGAGGGAAGGGGGTGACCCGGCTTGAGATGGTTCTGGCCCTCACCCCCTGTCCCCCTCTCCCAAGAACAGGAGAGGGGGAACCGAGAAGCCAACACTGACTCTCCCCTCCCCTGTTCTTGGGGATCGTCAGGCGGAGGGCTGTGGCCAGGTGTGGCTAGGCGGAGGCGCGAACCATGGCAGGGCCGACCCGAGCAGTCCGTTGAGGCCCGACCCTGGCAGTAGGGAATGGGGGGGAGGGCGCCCCTACACCCTATACCCTACTCCCTACACCCTGCCTGAGGGGCCGGGGGTGAGGTCATCAATGCCCGACATTCTGGAGCGCGGCTAACGCTTGACCTTCGCTTGAGCCATGCGGCGCAGCAGGGCCAGGTCGGCGCGAGGCAGGGCGCCGGCCAGCATGGCGGCAGGCAGATAGAGCAGGACGGATAGCGTGCCGACCAGCAGGAACATCGGCAGCGACCGCATCGGCAATTGCAGTACCAGCAGCGGCACGATACCCGCCAGCAGCGCCCGGCCCGTCACGCGCAGGTTCTCGCGCACCAGGCCCGTGCCCCGGAAGTTCTGCAAGTAGCTGCCAACCAGGATCATCTCCGTTGTCTCCGCCGCGATGACCGCTCCCAGCGCGCCGTTGCCCCAGGCGCGGTGGCAGAGGTAGATCAGCAGGGGCGTGGCGATCACATTGTAGGGCGCGGCCAGCATGGCGGCGTTGGCCCGTTTATCCGCCCGGTTGCTGATCATCAGCAGGGCGCCGTAGCAGACGCTCGCCCAGCGTAGCCACAGCCCGAAGCCGATGATCCGCATCAGGATGGCGGCATGGTGGAAGGAGGCCGGATAGCCCAGCACGGTCAGCAGCGTGTCGGCGCGCAGGATGAGCATAATGGCAAACGGGATCGCCAGCACCAGAGTCAGGTTGACAAAGCGGGGCGCCAGCGCCTCATATTCCTCCCGCGCCCGCTCAAAGGCGCTCGTCAGCGGCGGCATGATCGCCTGGATAATCGTGGAGGGAATGAAAAACAGCACCCCGATCAGCCTCATCGCCAGCACGTACCAGCCGTTTGCCTCGTAGCTGGCCAGCCAGGAGATATAGAGGACGCTGGTCGCGTCCCCATAAAACCACAGGCACAGGTTGTAACGAAAGAAGGGAAGCCCCTCCCGCAACATGCGCACAAAATCGGCGCGCGTCACCCGGACAAGACGGATCGGATTATGCTTCTGTATCCAGACAGCCACCAGGCTGACGGCAGAGGTGACGACCTGGCCCCAGGCGGCCCCTTTCGTGCCATACCCGGCGACAACCAGGCCGATGCTGGCCGGCAGGCCCACCGACTGGGCCGCCATCTGCGTGCGCGCCGTCACTCCGAACTGGCTGTACCCCTGCCGCCAGGCCAGCAGCACGTCGAAGAGCTGTGCCAGGTAGATGTTGAGCATGAAGATCGGCATCAAGGTCAGGACGTCGGGCGCAGTGGGAATGACGAAGCGGCAGAGAAGATAGGCTACGCTCAACAGGGGAAACAGCAGCAGGGCGCGCGCCACCAGCTGCGCGCTCGCGATGCGCTCACCCTTCTCCGGGTCGGCGGCGACGGCGCGGACGACATGCTCGGCCCCGCCAAACCAGACCAGCATCGCGACCAGGCTTAAAAAGGTGCCGGCGTAGCTGACCTTGCCGACGCCGGAGGCTCCCAGGATGCGCGGCACGATGGTGGTCTCGACCAGGCGCAGTCCCCAGGACCAGAGCTGCCCGATCAGGAGCCAGAACATGCCGTGCAGAATCTGCTTTGAGCGGTTCACGAGCGCAATCCTCTTCTTTCCGGGCGGCTGCCCCCGCCTGTAGGGGGTTGGGCAGGCCGGATCTCCTTTTGGGCTTCTACGCGGGCAGGCGCATTTCCTGTTTTCTTCCTGTGGCCCTCCCCCCTATCCCCACTGCTAGGGTCGGCCCTGCAATGGTTCGGGCCTCCGCCTAGCGACCCCCAATTTTAGGAGAGGGGGAACCGAGAAGCTAACTCTGTCTCTCCCCTCTCCTTTAGAAGGAGAGGGGCTGGGGGTGAGGTCTTCTCCCCTCTCCCGCAGCGCCGGGGGGCGCTAGGCGGAGGGGTGTCGCCAGGCAGAGCCGTGTCTCAAGGCGGAGGGCTGTGGCAAGGCGGAGGCAGGGGCCCTAACCCTGCCGACCCGTGCAGTCCATTGCAGGCCCGACCCTGGCAGTCCGTTGAGCGGTGTCCCTTGCAGTGGGGAAGGGGGTGGGGGCCAGCCCTCGATCCCTGCTCACTTCAGGCCGGTCCGCCTGCGCATTACCTCGACCACTATCTCGCGGTTGCGCCGCGCCAGACGTCGCCCAAGCTCCAGCGCCTCCTGATGGCGGTGTCGGGTCTGCGGCAGGTCGCCCAGCATCTCCTCCGCTTTGGCTTGGATCTCGTCGGCGTCGGACTCCCACATAGAAAGAACGCAGTCTTCCAGATGGATCTGGCGCATCAGGCCGGAGGTTTTCGGCTCATAGGCCAGCGCCAGGATCGGCGTGCCGCCGACCAGGCTGAGGACCGCTCCGTGCAGGCGGCTGGAGATAACCAGGTCGCACTGTCCCATAAGATAGGCAAACTCGCGCGGATGGACGAACTCGGTGAGGACATGCGCCCGGTGACGCAGCGCTTCCGGCAGTTGGGCGCAGAGACGGAGCGAAACCTCGTCATCGCGCGGAATGCCCTCGACGCCCTGATGGGTTGTCAGGAAAAGCAGTTCCGCGTCATGGCGGGCCAGCAGGGCCTGGCAGACCTCCACAATCCGGGCTTCAAACGCGCGCTGCCTGGCCTGCGGGTCCTCCGCGCCCAGCCAGTGCCACTGATGCACGCAGAGGCCGATCCGCAAGGCGCGCGCCTTCGGCGGCATGAGTGGCGCGGAGGGAGCGCGGGGCGTCAGCAGCAGCGCTTCGTCAATGGTCTGGTAGACGTTCTCGGCGGTGACGCCGATGCGCTCGCGCACTACCTGAACCGATTCGGCATCCCGGCACAGGATGGCGTCGGCGCGCTCCATGATCGGGCGCAGCATCTCCGGTAGGGGGTCTGCCGGGAGGAAGGGGCCGATGGACTGAGCGTAAAACACCAGCGGCTTGTTGAGCATCAACGCGATCTGGTATTTGGTGGCACGTTCGGCGCGCTGGTGGGGCGGCGTCCAGGAGGTGCTCAGGCACGCGCCGCCGGTGACGATAATCAAGTCGGCAGCGGCATAGACATGAAAGAGCGCCCGCTCTTTGGGAAGAAGCACGGACAGGGGCAGCCCCAGACGGTGCAGGTGCGCCTGAAGCCGAAACCGCGCCAGCGCGGTCTTGCGCACCAGACGCCGCCAGAGATGATAGCCAGGCTGCGGCCAATTGTAGGCGGCATTGGTCGGCGTGGCAACAAAGTGCAGTTCCGGGTACAGGCGCTGATAGAGGTCTGGATCAAGCACCGGCCCGTTTAAGCCGTTATAGATAAGGGTGCCGGAGCCGAATGCCTCCTGCAAGGATTCTTTCATCGCCAGCATGATAGCGGCATCGCCGGCATTGACGATTACGTTATCCAGGATCAGGATGCGCAGAGACCGCATGGCAGCGGGCGCTGGCGGCACTTCGCTCCGGCACGCCTCTTCCGGCAAAGGCATGTGCAGAGAGAGGCTCTCGGTGCTGCCAGGGCGCGCGCGTGTATCGAGCGACGAGAGGGCATGGGTCGTCGTTTGCTTCCTCGTTTGTTCGAATCTCATGGCATAGGCCCGCAGGGGAGTAGTCTGGAAAGCGGGCGGCAGACAGTTGCTCTCTCGCCGCGGCTTTCCCTGCTCTATTATGGCCAGGTTATCGCTTGGCAAGAGTGCGGGCAATACCAGGATAGAGAAACAAGCACCGGCTGGAGGATAGAGGGAGGCATTTAGAGAAGGGAAAACGGCTTTTAAGTAGGCCCCCACCGTCTATGCAGCGCCCTCTATCTGGCAAGCAGCACCAGAGAGCGCAAGAATGGAGGTGTACCTACTTAGAGCATGTTATGCACTTGGGAACCGCTTGACGCTCTGTTTGGCTCTGTGCGGCGCAGAAAGTGCTACATAGAGCAGCGGGCTATCCTCTAAAGCAGGCTGAACCGACTTGTTGCTCGCCTTATGGGTAGCTGTTGTCGCT
>Ga0209810_1002467_pt1 | contig 22153 bp, 21 predicted proteins | sample Coa_R1_7_FD_187159 | JGI IMG/M metagenome (GOLD analysis project Ga0209810, IMG submission 187159) | Surface soil microbial communities from Centralia Pennsylvania, which are recovering from an underground coalmine fire - Coalmine... | ecosystem: Environmental > Terrestrial > Soil > Unclassified... | reverse complement strand
AGCGCAGCGCCCCTACAGACCTCTACCATCCTTTCCGATTGGCGCCATTCGTTGCCGCCAACCGGGGCGGGCTTGCGCCGCAGACATGGTGGCATTTTACATCCCGATAGCGGCGCAGCGCCCCTACTGGCCTCTACCATCCTTTCCGATTGGCGCCATTCGTTGCCGCCAACGGGGGGCGGGCTTGCGCCGCAGACAGGCCCCGGAGCGCTGCCCCCACAGCAGCGCAGCGCCCCTACAGACCTCTACCATCCTTTCCGATTGGCGCCATTCGTTGCCGCCAACCGGGGCGGGCTTGCGCCGCAGACATGGTGGCATTTTACATTCCGATAGCGGCGCAGCGCCCCTACAGACCTCTGCCATCCTTTCCGATTGGCGCCATTCGTTGCCGCCAACGGGGGGCGGGCTTGCGCCGCAGACAGGCCCCGGAGCGCTGCCCCCACAGCGGCGCAGCGCCCCTACAGCATCCCATCGTTCCTTCCTATGGCCGAACCTGATTATCAATATTCAATCATCTAAACCAACAAAATACGACAGGGAAAAGCAACTTCCACATTATATCAAAGTTGGTCAATCAAAAAGAACCTGGGGAATAAGAAGATTCGGGGTATTAGAAGACTGGTATAAGACAGCATAAGCCGGGGTGGCCCATGTTGCCGTTGTGGGTTATGCGGCCCGGTGGGAATGTGGGGTTTGGGAGGCCAATGGAGTCCGTAATGCGTACCACCGCAGGGGCAGGACGCCCACACACAGGACGCCCACACACAGGACGCCCACACACAAGACGCCCGCAAGGGGCGTCTCTACATTTCCAGGTGATGGCCTCACACGATATGTAGAGACGCCCCTTGCGGGCGTCTTGCATACGGGCATCTTGCATACGGGCATCTTGCATACGGTCGTCTTGCGTGCGAGCGTCTTGCATACGGTCGTCTTGCGAGCGCCCCGTGCGAGCGTCTTGCATACGGTCGTCTTGCGTGCGCCCCTTGCGGGCGTCATTGATGGGTTGCCGCCTGCATTTTGTCTGAGGCCGTCACCCAGAAATGTAGAGACGCCCCTTGCGGGCGTCATTGATGGGTTGATTCAGGAAGAAGGTTAGGAGATGATGAGAAGCGCGTCCATATACACTCACTCACAGACACCAATACAGGTAACTGGTAAACAGTGTTGGAGGAGCAAAATGGACAATATCGCTGTGACGGGCAGACAGGAGACCGGGGAGACCGGGGCGAGCATTCAGGGGGATCCTGATGTGCTCTTTCTCAACGACTCCACGCGATTCTATCGTTATGAGATTGGCCGTGTTGACCTGCTCACCTCGGAAGAGGTGGCGCGGCTGGCCGAGCGGATCGAGCGCGGTAGGAAAGGCAAGAAGCAGCGCGGCCTGCCACGCTCGTTCAGGGAGGTAGAGGAGGCGGAGGCGAGCGAAGCGAGGCGCCAGCTCATCGAGGCCAACCTGCGTCTCGTGCTCCACATTGCAAGGAAGTACAGGGGCTTCGGCGTGGATCTGATGGATCTCGTCCAGGAAGGCAACATCGGACTGATGCATGCCGTCGAGAAATTCGATTACCGCAAGGGCTACCATTTCAGCACGTATGCGACCTGGTGGATTCGCCAGTACATCACCAGGGCCCTGGCGGAGCAGGCGCACCTGATTCGCGTGCCGCTGTACAAGGTGGAAGAGATGAAGCGCCTGGGCCGTGTGAAGCGGCGCATGCTGCAACAGGGCATGGCGAACGAGCCAACGCTGGAGCAACTGGCGAACCAGATGGAGGTCAGCATCGAGCAGGTCATCTCGCTTTTGTCGACGAGCCAGGAGACGATCAGCCTGGACATGCCACGGAAAGGGGGTGATGACGAGATTGCGTTGAGCGAGATCCTGGAGGATGACCCGGTATATTCCCCGGAGCACGAAGTCATCACGCAGACGTTGAAGGCGCAGATCCAGGATCTGCTGAACGATTTAACGCCGCGAGAAAGGAACGTATTGCGGCTGCGGTTCGGGCTGGATGGTGGGAAGGAACATAGTCTGACGGAGACCGGTAAAAAGTTAGGTCTGAGCCACGAGGCAGTACGCCAGGTGGAATTTAGAGCGTTACGCAAGTTGGATCATCCGTGTCGCAGCCGGATGCTCCAGGATTTTTTGGGGTGAACGTGAGTCATTTTGATGATGGGGACCAGGATGCCTGACGGGATGCAGCTCCTGGATCACGATGATGTGAGGGCGGGCGATCTTGCCAGGATTGCCCGCCCCTTTTTTGTTGGGGGGTGCGAGGTGAACAATTTGGAACAACGCCATTCCCGGCGTTTCCAATGGTCCCTGCAATAACGTCGCACCAAACGCAATGTTTGTGGTAAACTAACGGTGGTTAGGAAGGTATCACCTTCATGTATTTCAACATCTGTGATTACTCGTATTATAAGGTAAGGAGGCCATCCATAGGCGTTAACTCAGGCAGGGGCGTGTCCCCCAGAGGGCACCCGCAAGGGGTGCCTCTACATGTGGGGGTGTGTTCCCCAAAGGGTACCCACAAGAGGTCCCTCTACATGTAGGGCGAGGCTCGCCCTCGTCTTCGGGGGATACGCTGTGCCCTCGGCAGGGAGGCGAAACCTCCCTGCACCCTCCCTATATGAAAGGCAGATATCCATTATGACAATGATGATGAGCAGAAAAGCGCTGGAGGATTACGGGCTGGTCAACCTGGGCAAGATCCACTGGAATCTTCCTCCCGCTGCTCTGGTCGAGCACGCACTGGCGCGTAAAGAAGGCATGCTGGCCGCTAATGGAGCGTTCGCTGCCACCACCGGCATCCATACGGGGCGCTCCCCCAGGGATAAATTTATCGTGGTGCAGGAGAATACCGAGGAAAAGATCTGGTGGGGGGAGAATAACCACCCGCTCTCGGTTGAATCGTTTGCCGCCGTGCGGCGCAGCCTGGCCGATTATTTACAGGGGCGCGATGTCTACATCCTGGACGCAGCCGCCGGGGCCGATCCGCGCTATCGCCTGCCAATCCAGGTCATCACCGAACTGGCATGGCACAACCTTTTCGCGCGCCAGCTCTTCCTGCGCGCGACGGAGAGCGATCTGACCACCGATACGCCTGGCTTTACCATCCTGTGCGTGCCGCACTTTCATACCTATCCGCCAGTGCATGGCACGCGCACGGAGACCGCGATCATTATCGACTTCGAAGAACGCCTGGTCCTGATCGCCGGAACGGAATACGCCGGTGAAATGAAGAAGTCGATCTTCACCGTACTGAATTTTCTGCTGCCGGCGCAGGGTGTAATGCCGATGCATTGCTCGGCGAACGTCGGCGATGGCGGAGATGTCGCGCTCTTCTTCGGCCTCTCCGGCACGGGTAAAACCAGCCTCTCGGCCGATCCCACGCGCCACCTGATCGGCGACGATGAGCATGGCTGGGGCGATCAGGGCGTCTTCAATTTCGAGGGCGGCTGCTATGCCAAGTGCATTCACCTCTCGAAGAAGTACGAGCCGCAGATCTGGAATGCCATCCGCTTCGGTGCCGTCTACGAGAACGTCGTGCTCGACGAGAAGACGCGCGAGCCAGATTACGACGACGATTCGCTGACCGAGAATACGCGCGCGGCCTATCCTGTCGATTACATCGATAATGTGGTCATATCGGGCATGGCCGGCCACCCGCAGGCGATCCTGCTGCTCTCGGCGGATTCGTTTGGTGTGCTGCCGCCTATCTCGAAGCTGACAACCGAGCAGGCAATGTACTACTTCCTCTCGGGCTATACGAGCAAGCTGGCGGGCACCGAGGCCGGAGTGACGACGCCGCAGGCAACCTTCAGCGCGTGCTTCGGGGCGCCATTTCTGCCACGACGGCCCGGCGAGTACGCGAACCTGCTGCGCGAGCGCATCGAGAAGCACAACGTGCGCTGCTACCTGCTCAATACTGGCTGGACGGGCGGCCCGTATGGGACCGGCGAGCGCATCAACATCAACTACACGCGTGCGATGGTGCGCGCGGCGATCAGTGGGGATGTTGATCGCGCGGAGATGGTAACTGATCCCGTCTTCGGCCTGCGTGTTCCCAGGAACTGTCCCGATGTGCCGTCCTCGGTGCTGATCCCGCGCGATACCTGGGCCGACAAAGAGATGTACGACAGGACCGCCGCCGAACTGGCGCAGCGTTTCAAAGAGAACTTCGCTCAGTTCACGCTGCCCGCCGACGATGTGCGCAGCGCCGGCCCGCGCTAGGATTCTCAATAGAGATAGGATCAGTGTAAGAGACAGGATCAGTGTAGGAGCGCACGCGCTCCTACACTGATCCTGTCTCTATTGTTTCTCCCCCCACGCTGTGAGCAGTAGCCAGATCCCCCGAAAATCATCCTGCATCATATCGAATTGCATCTGCTCATAGAGCTGCTCAATCTCCTGCTTTGTTGTAATCCCTGCGTGAACTATCGCTGGCTGGAACAACTGAAAGAGTACCTGAGCATCTTTGGCAAAGCCGAAATGTGCCTTTGTGCCGGCCGAGTAGTCGATTACATGTGGCACCAGCCTGACATCCTTGCATCCGGCCTCTTCAACAAGACTTTTCAGCGTGGGTAAAACGCCTGTGAAGCGCCCGGTCTGAGAAAACCCTCCCTGCATTTTGATGAACTGGCAGATCATCTCATTCATCTTCTCAAGGGCGGCGCTGGTGCTAAAGCACCACCATTCCTGCTCGGTCAGGCGGACGATGCCACCGGGCCGGGTTATGCGTTTGCATTCTTGCATAAGATGCGACCAGGCGGCACGCGGGAGAAACGTAATAAACCGGGCTGTAACCATATCGAAGGTGTGATCGGGGAAATCCAGCGGCTGAGTAATATCCATGACTCTGAAGTGAGCGTTATCAAGGCCCTGGACCTGAGCCTGCATGTTTGCATAGTCGATCATCGCCTGGCTGATATCGACCCCCACGACCTCGATATCCGGGTGAGCAAAGGCTACTTCCTGTGCCCATCCACCGGGGCCGCATCCCAGATCGAGGATGCGCTGAATGCCCGAAAAGTCGTTGGAGCGTTCAGGAAACAACCCGCCCATCTCCTCAGTGACAAGCTGGTCCTGGTTGAGGAGCCGCCCCATCTCGGCGGCGTTTTCCGGATCAATGAAATAGCTGGCTTCGCCCTTATTCTGGGGCGCCGGCGTTGGTTGCGTCATAGAAGCGTCCTTTCTTCCTCTGTCTCTTGCTTCAAGCACGCTTAAAGCGATATGGTCTATTTTATCTTAAGCATTGAAGAGATACAATTCATGCAGCCAGAAAATAATATGCTCTCTGGATCTCAGAAAAACTCGTCCAGCAGGCGATAGAAGTCCAGCTTCTGCCGGTCAGGCGCTGCCAGGCCGTACTCCGCGAAGAGCAGCGGCTCCCAGCCAGGCCCGAAATTGTAAGTGAGGCTGCGCGCCGCGAGCGCAAGGTCCTGGTAGCGGTCGGCGATGCCGGCGCGTCCCCAGTCAATGAGGCCGCTGATGCGCGCTTGCTGCCGGTCGATAAGGATGTTGGGCAGGCAGAAGTCTCCGTGCGTGAAGACCAGATCCTCCGAGGGTGGACGCGCGCACAGCAATTCTTCGTACAGCTCACTCGCACGCCTCCCCTGGCGCTCCGCATCGAAATCGGCCTCATCGACGAGTCCCTGTTCCACCCGCTGCCGGGCGGCGGCCAGCTTGCGTTCCAGGCGCTCGTCGAAGGGGCAAGAGGCAATATCGACGCTGTGTACCAGCCGCAGCGCCTGCGCGAGCAGTCGCACCAGCCCCGGCATATCCTCACGCCATGCCTGATCACAGGCCATGATCCCATCGATCTCCGAGATCAGCAGGTATTCGTGCGTCGCGTCAATGCCGTAGTAGAGCACGTCGGGCGCAGGCAAACGTCCCCGCAGCCACTCCAGCCGCTCTTTCTCCGCGATCAGGCTGTTCGACCCATCGCGCCCATCGATCTTCAGATAGAGATGGCCGATGCGGAAGACATAGGCAGCGGCGCAACCAGTGGAGTTTACCTGCCATGTCTCCGCGTCGAGAAGCGCTGCGAGGTCGTGGGGCAGCCGGCCCCGCCATTCGTCAGGAATTGTCATCTTCAATCGTTGAGCAGCAGCGTGAGCGTGGGGGCCGGGACCTCGTGCGTCTCCGAAATGCTGACGACGGCGGTACCAATAGCGAAGTATTCGATGACGTGCGAACCCCAGCCGTGGCTGCGCTCACTGATCTGCGTGCCCACCACGCCCTGCGCGCCCAGGCTCACAGCCTCGGCCTGCATGCGCTCCATCGCCAGTTCGCGCGCGTCGTAAAGCGCCTGGGTGTAGTTGGTCATCTCGACGTTCTGGCCGACCTGCCTGAACCACTGGCCTATGCCCTGATGCGAGACGTGATAGACGCAGTTGCCCATGACCATACCTACGGGCCGGTAGCCGGCGCGCAGCAGCGTCCAGAAGTCCTGGCCGGAGAGGTCCGAGGTGAAGGGCATGCCGTGCCGGTTGCGGAACGGCTGACCGGAACGCGAGCGAATAGCGGTGCCGATAGCGACGAACTCGGCCAGCGCTTCGCCCCACTCGTGCTGCGTGACTTCGAGCCGCACGCCGACGATGCCATCGGCCCCAAGCGCGTTCGCCTCTTCCTCCATGCGTGTCATCGCCAGTTCGCGGGCATGATACATGGCCTGTGTCAGTACGTTCATTTCCTGGTTCTGGCTCCAGTTCGCGCGCTGATAGCCGATATGATAGATCGAGCTGCCGACGACCAGTCCGACGGGATCGAAACCCGCCTCACGGACCAGCAGGAACTCGTTGATACTGAGATCGCTGGTGAAGAGAGCGGCGTGTTTGGCGTCGCCGTGCATGCGTTGCAGGCGTTCGCGAGCGTGGGCGGGCAGGTCGTTGCCCTGTGGTGTCATCTGTTGAGACATATATGCTCCTTCTTCTTATTCTTCTCTTAACGTTAATTCCCGCTCCTGACCGAAGCGCCCCGGGCGAAGATCGGTAAGGGTGAGTGCCGGCTTTGGCGGCGGGATGGTATGCTCTTTTCGCTGCGCGGTGATCGCTGTTCCTATAGCCATAAAATGAATAGCAAGGTCAAGGAAATAGCGAGTCGGGGAGTTCTCGCGCTCAAGTTCATACTCGATAATCTCGCGGTCACAATCGATATGCATGCCGACGACGCCGAATGCCTGCATTCTCTGCGCCATGTCGTGCAGCCGCTGCATCGCCAGGTGGCGCGCGTCGTAGAGCGATTGCGAGAACAGGGTGATCTCCTGATTCACGCCGCCGCCGCCGAACCAGCCGCGCATCTGTCCCGTAATGTTGCTGCCCAGGCCGGCATAGTATGAGCAGTAGCCGGTGACGACACCCAGCGGGTAGTAGCCGGCCTGGAGTAGTGTCCAGAATTCCTGGCCGGAGAGATCGCTGAGAAAGGGGCGCTGCGGCAGCGGGGTGTCGGGCAGGCGGATGGCCGTGCCGACAGCGATATATTCCAGCATGTTTGCTCCCCAATCATAGCCGCGCCTGCTGAAGCGCACGCCGATGACGCCGTGCGCCCTCAACAATGCCGCCTCTTGCTCAAGCCGGCCGAGGGCCAGCACGGCGGCGCGCTGGTGCGCTGCGGAGAGCGTTCCCAGTTCGGTAGCGTGTGGCCCCCAGCTATACTGGCGCGTGTATTGCCAGCCGACATGGTAGATCGAGCTGCCCATGACCTGGCTCAATGGCCTGTAGCCCTGCTCGCGCGTCAGCAAGAGTTCGTTAACGCTCAGATCGCTGGTGAACAGGGGATGGCTGGCCTCCATCTCTTCGCGCAGGCGCCGCTGAGCGCGCAGGGGTAGACCGCCGGCCTCCAGCGCCTGGCGGCTCTGCTCTGCCTCCTGTTGGGCCTGAATCTGCCGTTGCTGCTCCTCCGGTGAGGAGCGCTTCCAGAAAGGCATAGGAAAAACTCCTTTTTCTCTTTACGCGTGCCACCTGCGGCGGCACGCGCCGGGGGAAGGAAATAGGGGCACAACCCCGATACCTGTCCCCCGGACAGGGCACCCTCCCCGGTGGGGAGGTATCCCCAGGTTAAGGGCGGCCGCTCTTAACAATCCCGCTTGCGTCATATCATCCTGAGCGGAAGCGAAGGATGACACGGGGTGCTCAGGATGACATGGACCGACTGTGGTTATGAGAGCAGGAAGCGTTCGAGAGCGGCGTGCGCCTGGGCACTCTGCTCGGCTTCCTGCGCCAGCGCAGCGGCGAGTTCATCGATCCACTGGTCCATCGGTATCTGCTCGGTCTTGAGCACGATGCCGCGCACCACTTTCGCGCGCTGCGTCATCAGTGGCCCCTGGCGCTGCCGACTCACACGATACTCGTAGTCGCCCAATCTGACGGCGATATCCTGTACCGGGTGCTCGCGCGAAAAGAGGCTGCTCTGGCGCTTCACGATAGTCTGAGAAGGCAATGAGCCTTCCAATTTGGTCGCCAGGGCTTCCATAAACGCCTTGAGATCGGTGCTGTCGGCGCGCAAGGACGCAGCGAACATCTCTACCTGTAGCGGTCCGCTTAATTCTTCGCTCATAAGTTGCCCTCTTTCCTCCCTGCATATAGGATATATACGTGCGATTCTCTACTTTTTGAAATGCCCAATCTCTTCCCGTATATGTTATCATGAGGGTTGACAGGTCCTGTAATTATAGTAACCCAATGTGCACGTTGTTGTGCGTCACAGGCGCACCCGGGCTGTTGCAAAGTCCTTTTTTTACCGCCTGCGGCGGTGGGAGAAGGGGAGGAAGCGAGGACACCTCGCGCTCCGGCAGGGGGCTGCCGCCCCCTGCACCCCCGCCTCTTTCCCACTTTGCAACGGCCCGGGTGGCGAACCGCGCGGCGGTGAGCAGTCAGGAAAACAAGAGGAGAACCGCTATGGGCATTTTCTCACGCATCGCGAACCTTTTCAATATGAAAGCGAATGCGGCACTCGACAAGATGGAAGACCCCGGCCAGGTTATGGATTATTCCTATAGTAAGCAGCTTGAACAACTCCAGCAATTGCGCCGCTCGATTGCCGACGTGGTTACGAACGAGAAGCGATTGGAGCGGCTGGAAGGCCAGATCAGCGCGCAGGCCGATAGGCTCAGCCAGCAGGCGATGCAGGCGCTTCAAGCCAATCGCGAGGACCTGGCGCGCCTGGCGCTGCAAAAGAAAGAGACGCTGCAAGCGCAGATCGTCAGCTATCAGCAGCAGATCGAGCAGCTGCATGCGCAGGAGGAGCGGCTGGTAGATATGGAGCGCAAGATCTCGGCGCGCATCGAAGCCTTCCGCACCCAGAAAGAGATGGTCAAGGCTCAGTACAATGCTGCGCAGGCGCAGGTCAAGATCAACGAGGTAGCGACGGGCATTTCGCAGGAGATGTCCGAGATGAGCCAGGCCATGCAGCGCGCACAGGATAAGGTGCTCTCGATGCAGGCCCGCGCGGATGCTATGGAATCGCTCATCCAGCAGGGCACGCTCGAAGAGCAGGGTCTGCTCGGCTCCGGCGATTCGCTTGATCGCGAGCTACGCCAGATCTCCGCCCAGCAGAACGTGGAAGATCAGTTGCAAGCAATGAAACAACAATTGCAGATTAGCGGTCCTGACACAAAGCGCCCGGAGATTGAGGGACCAGCGCAGGGGTAATCGAGCGTGTCTGCTTGCCGCCTCGTGCCTGCTGCGCTCTCCGGTTATAGTGTGTTGTTGGGTGAAAATGCGCTCCGCGCATTTTCACCCAACAACACACTATAATCCTGGCGCGGCTCCGCCGCGCGAACGTCCGGCCAGGGAGAGGCTGCTGAGAATCAGATATGCTCTCCATGAAAAGGGTATAAGTGATCAGTGAGAAAGAGGATAGAGAAATCATGGCCGAATATGGATACCAGGTAAAAATGGGGCGGATGAAAGACGACCGCAGGGGTCGTCTCTACATTACGCCTGCGCCCATCATCCAAAATGTAGAGACGACCCTTGCGGTCGTCTTCCTGGTGATCTTGCTGGCGGGATGTGGCGTCCCTGTACAGGCCATTCAAGCGCCCACAACTACTCCTCTTGCGGTGAAAGGCGAGCCATTGACGAAGGTCGACTGGTCCAACTTCACCTACCACAGTTCTTGCTATGGTAATACGCAGCCATTCAAAACGAAGGACGGCAAGGCGCGCGTGAACGGGATCAGCTTCCAGGTCTACAAGCCGGTCTTTGGCGACCTGACCGGCGATGGGCAGCCGGAGGCGGCCATTCCGTATAGCTGCGCTGCCGCTGATTTTGCCGGCGTCCGCGTCTTCGTCTACAGCGGAGTCGCGGCTCATCCTGTCCTGCTCGGTGATCTCCCGCTGGCCGGGGGCATCGGCAATGGCAATACGTGGGGTAGTGTGCAACAGACGACGATCAGCAATCAGCAGATCACACTGAGTGGGCAGGGCTATTCGGCGTCAACGCCGCACTGCTGTCCCGACCTGCATATAACGGCGAGCTACCGCTGGGATGGCAAACAGTTCGTTCTTGTCCACGCCAGTGAAACCCCGGCGGGATCATAAAAGGGGGTGCAGGTTATGTTGGGAGGTTGCAGGCTTATAAAAGATGACTGGACGCAAAATGACCATGCCTATGATGTATCGGGCCGTACCAGCGACACTTTGATTTCGTTGATGTCGGTGGGGAGGTGGTCGGCGCCGAAGGGCAGGTGAATCTCGACGCCCGCTACGCCGGGCTGCGCATTGAGGTAGGCCAGAGCTACCGCCGGTGTTGCTCCCCTGATCGATTGGCGCCAGCCAGCCATCTGTTGCTGCGTAAGATCGTACACCCAGAGGCCGCTTACCGGCACGCTCAGGTATAGAATGCCATTCTTGCCCGGCTGGACTGTGGGCGCGGATGTGACAACCGGTGCGCCCTGCAAGTGGTAGGCGCGACCCAGCGCCTGAGCCGCCTGCTTGCTCAATAACTGCATCGCCGTGTGCTCGACGATTGTGCGGTTGTAGGCGGTGGCCGCGCCCGCGACCTTCACTGTGACTTGCACCTGCGCCACCTGTGCGCCGACGGGGCTGCTGGCTGAGACCGTGATAGTGTACGCCGGCTGCCCCGCCATGACCTCGCCGCTGCTGACCTGCCGGCGGATCTGCTGTGCAACCTTCTGCTGGAGCGAGGGCGCCAGCGTATTGCGCACGCCGTCCAGGTCCGCCTGCGCCACGACTGGCACGTTCTGCGCATCGGCTCCGCCACTGAACGGCGCGGGATTCCTGACCATGATGTTTCCGTTGCTGGAGCAGCAGGGACCGTTGATCGTATTGGCCGGAACGTTGCCGGCTGCGCCAGGCGTCAGCGCTACCGCCGGGGCCTGCGCCTTCCCGCCGTTGCCGTTCTGCCTGGGTGGAACCACAACGCTCGCGGCAAGCTGTACCTGCACGCCCGTCGTACTGGTCAGCACCGTCCCGGCGGCTATTGAGAACGGCTTCTCGCTCGAATTCGTAAAGATCAAGGTGCCATGCGCTACGGCTCCCCCAATCGGCTGTGTTCCCGTGGTCTGCACGACTTTGCTGACCGTCTCCGTGTCGCTCAGCACACGATCAGGGATGGTGTGGGTTGCCAGGTTCGGTGCCTGCACCTGCGGAGAAGCGGTGAGCACATAGCGATCCTGGAGCAGTTTGCTCTGCGCTCTGATCAGGACTGTAGCGACAGGCGGCGTGCCGAAAAGCGGGAAGCCCGGCGGAAAGAGGCTCACACCGAGCGCGCGCGGCATAATCAGCAGAATCAGCAGGATCGTCGGAACGGCCATCGTCGCCAGGGCCGGGCCGACGAAACGCCTTCGCCGTCGCTGTGCTGGCTCCTCAGTAATGCGCGGCCTGTATCTGTTGATGCGCGCGCGCCTGGTATCCCTGTTGTCTTCCGTGATGCGCTGCAATGTGCGCGAGGGGCGTTGTTCGCGCAGGGCCACCGGGGGCGCTTCTCTGCGCGGGCGCTGCGGAATCACTATTGGCGCCGGCGAAGGCGGGCCGTGCTCGGTATGCTGCTCAAGCGCCGCGATCTGCTCCCCGTTATCCTCGATAGAGCTACTGGCGGGCGCCCGCATATGATTCGCAGCTCTTGCCACTGGCGGGGTATCATCCTCCTGCATGGGGGCCACCGGGCCTTTCATAGCGGCGAGGAACGCCTCGCGCAATGCAGCCACGCTGCCGAAGCGCGCCTCTGGCCGCTTCGCCATCGCTCTGCGCACAACCTCATCCATCTCAGATGGAATCGAGGCGTCGCGCTCACCTGGCAGCGGGATTGGTGCGTGCAGGTGCATCTGGATGACGCGCACATCATCGGGATCGTTGTAGGGGAGTTCGCCGGTTAGCATCTGGTAGAGCAGCACGCCCAGGGCGTAGATATCAGTTGCGGGCGTGATGATACCGCGCGTCTGCTCCGGGGCCATGTAATGCGGCGTACCCGGTACCTGATCCAGTGGAATTGGCTTGCCGGGCTGGTTCTGCTCTCCCTGGCGCGCCGTGCGCACCAGACCGAAGTCGGCGAGGTAAATATAAGGTGGGCTGCTGCGCCTCGGTTCCAGCAGAACGTTTGACGACTTGATATCGCGATGGATCAGCCCTTCGTCGTGCGCGTATTCTACAGCATCGAGCAATTGCAGGTAGATCGCCGCGACTTCTCCCAGTTCCGGCAACGTGCGCCGCAGGTAGCCGGTGAGCGTGCCGCCCTCGATGTAGGGCATCACCAGGTAGAGGATGCCCTGCTCGTCGCCGAATTCTATCAGAGGCAGGATATGGGGATGGTGAAGGCGCGCAATCGTGCGCGCCTCGCGTGCGAAGCGGCGCCGCATGTCGCGATCAGAGGCGTAGTCGCCCAGGATGACTTTGATGGCGACGCGCCGGCCAAACGCGGTGCGCTGCCTGCCCTCGTAGACGGCGCCCATGCCACCGGCGCGAATACGCCTGATCACGTCATAGTTGCCAAGCTGCTTGCCCTCAAGAGACAGCATAATTTTCCTGTTCCATGGTGATTGTTAACCACCAGGATCGGCAATCTCAAGGAGACCACTGATCTTGAATGGCATTTCAATACGCTCCGCCTCCGATGCTATCCATTGCCGGAGACCGACTGGGGGCTGGCGAATTGAGGTGCCGTCACGGTGGGCGAGCCAACCGGCGGCGTGCTACTGCCCTGTAGCCCCTGGATATTCTGCACAGTGAAGGCGATTTGCGTCGGATCGGTGGGCAGGGTGCTGCCACTCGCCTGAATGGTCACACTATGAATGCCCGGCTGGCCTTGCAGCAGCGTTTTCGCATCACTCACGCTCTTACCGGCGATCTGCCTGGCCCACTGCTGCTCCAGCGCCTTGTTGATCTGATATACCCACAGACCCTTTGCGTTGACCAGCAGCGAGACCGTGCCATCGTTGATGCTCTGCACCGAGGTCTGCGTGACCACATTGCCTACCAGGGCGTAACCGGCTCCTGGATCGCTTTTCGCCTTCGTCTGCAACAGTCCTGTCACCAGGGCCTGCACGCCCTGCTGATCGTAGGCCGTGCCGCTACAGTTCACTGTCACATTCACCGTGATCGAGGTCACGTTCACCCCTCGATCCCCTATCGGCCCGCTAGGCGTGACCTTCGGTGTGCAGCGCTCGGCTCCGGCCAGTTGCTCGCCGGTGTGCAGTTGCGCCGTTACCGAGCGACTGGCCTGCTGCACCAGCGCAGACTGCACCCCACTCACCGCGCTGTTCACCGCGCTCTGCTGCACGAAGTTGTAGTTCCTGGGATCCTGCCCGCCTGTGAAAGCCTGATTATTTTTTACAACTATAAAGTTCCCGCTGGCGCAGCAGGTTCCGTTGATAGTACCTGCTCCGATATTGCCGCGTGTTCCTATCGAAGCGGCGTGAGCTGAGACCGTGGCCGAACCGAAACTCACTCCAGGATTAGCAGCGGGAATGTTAGCAGGCACATCTGTTACCACCGACACGCCTGCCGAAGTTGGAATAGTAGTCCCCGCTGCGACAGTGAAAGGAGAGGTAGAGCCATTAATAAATGTGAGCTTACCAACGGCGCGAGCGCCGGGTGTCTGGTTGTGGCCGGTGGCGTTGACCGTAATGGGCTGGGAGGCGGCGCTGCCGGTCAGGGTGCGCGCGCTCACCTGGCGCTGTGCCGTGTTGGGTGTACCCGTCACGCCTGTCACGACGTAGGTATCCTGCACGGCTGCGCTATTAGGCGTGATCGTCACGGTGGCGGGAGGCGCCACTCTGGGCAGGGCGCTGGCAATCGGATCCAGAATTTTCGGGTGCGCGAGAGCCATGCCGCCGCCGATCAGCAGAGCGACAATCAATAGAAGGATGAGGCCGAGCAGCCAGCCGCTCCTGTTGCTGCGCCGGGGGCCACCTCCGCCGCCTCCACCACTGCCCGCTCCGCGCGTGGGAGGGCCACCGCCAGCGCCGGTTGAACGCGCCGGCGCCTGTGACGCGGCAGCCAGGCCGAGACCTGCGGCGGCTCCCGCTGCCGCGCCTGCCGCAACTGCGCCGGCGGTCTTGCCGGTGTTGCGCTTCCTGGTCGGCCCCGTTTTGCTGGCCGGCTGCTTCCCGGTGGTAAGCGGGGCGGTCTTGCGCTGCGGGACCGGCAATTCGATGATGCCAGGTCCCCCCGCGCTCTCGGTGTTCGCCATTCCATTCGCGCCTGTCCCCTTATCGGACTGCGCGGCAGACGCTGCTGCGGCTGCGCCGACGGCGGCACCGGCACCTGCTGCGGCAGCCGGAGGTGGCAGCGCGTCGTAATCTTCCTCGTCGTTGGGAGCAGCCCCGGGCATAGGTCCTGTTCTATCCTCGCTTTGCAACGGCCAGGTTGTCTCCTCGCTCGCGCCGGGACCGGGGGTGGTGTGGGCATTGGCAATATCATCGGCGGCCAGCGCAGCCGCACCGCCGGCAGCCGCGCCCGCGAGAAATGGCGCAGCAGACGAACGGCGCTGCGCTTTATCCTCGGAAGCCGGCGCATCCTGCTCTGACCTGCTGTCAGGCTGCGCGGTTGTGTTCGTCGTGGGTGTAGTTGGCGCGCTCCGGTGCGTCCCACCAAAGAGCCGCACTTTCTGATTCTCGTGCTGATCCTCCAGGGCCGGGTCCTCGCGCAGCGCTCGCGTATAGCTTTCCAGCGATGAATAGACGGGAAAGCGGCGCTGGCGTGCGAACTCGGCGGGGCCGGATCCGCCGGGCGCGATAAACACAATCTGCGTATGCAATCTGCGCCGCATGCTCTTGAGATCATCGAAATCCGCCGCGCGCTGAAATGCCTTATTCTGGGCGGGCAATACCACCGCTACCTGTTTCCTACCAAGCTTCTCCTGCGTGATGATAGCAGCCAGGACGCTTTTGCGATCATCGTCGGGAGTAACGTGGATCAATCCGATGCTCGTTCCGCGCGGGTCGTTCACCCCCAACAATTCCGTGCCGTTTCCTTGCCTCATGGCTGTCTCCCTCTTCTCCCTGATAATAGCGCTTTATCACTTATGGGTTATTTTACACTATAAGGTCGAATTCTTAAAGCGTCTTTTACATATAGAGCCGCGATGGGCTGCTGCTCCCCTGGAGAATGTCTGATTCTCAGCGGCCTTGCCCGCTCTGTCAGAGCGCTTATGCGGCGAAGCCGCACGCTGACTGTATGGTGTGTTGTGGAAAATGCGCAAAGCGCATTTTCCACAACACACCATACAATCTGGTTGGCGCCGCAGGCGCCAGCAGGCCCTGGTGTCGGAGAGCAGAGCTACTCTTTTAAGAATCAACGGGAAAATCAGCCCCGTCAGGGCATAGTATATGTTACGCGCCTGATTATTGCATGAAGATAGGAAAAAAGCAAGGTATCCAGAGCAAGAATCGAAAAGTAGGTGAGAAGTGTGCACAACGAGATGTACATGCACACAAAATGGGACGGAGTTGCTCCGATCTGGATATGAGTATCCTTTAGAGCGGCTTCGCAGTAAGCGCCCTGGTTATCTTGCTGGCCTGCGTAGCCATCACCACCACACAGGGCGGCCCGGCGCGCTGGGGTGACGCGGAAATGCGGGATAACTGATCCTCGCCGGGGGACGCAGGCGGGGCAAGAATAGCAGGGTGATAATCAGGCCCGCCACGAATCCGCCTACGTGCGCGAAGTATGCCACGCCGCCCATGCCCTGCTGCACGGTTGCCAGCGATGCCACGCCGTCAAAGAACTGGAGCAGGAACCAGATGCCGATCAGGATGATGGCCGGAACCGAGACAATGGTAAAGAAGATGAAGATGAAGATGATTGTACGCACTCTCGCGAGCGGAAAGAGCAGGAGGTAGGAGGCCAGGACGCCGGCAATAGCGCCGCTTGCTCCCAGGCTGGGGATCGTCGAGTTGGGGGCTACGGCAGTCTGGACAATGGCTGCCACGATTCCGCAGACGAGGTAGAAGATCAGGTATGGAATGTGCCCCATGCGGTCCTCTACGTTGTCGCCGAAGATGTACAGGAAGAGCATATTGCCACCGATATGCAGCCAGCCCGCGTGCATGAACATGGACGTGATGATGGTGAGGTAGACGGGATCGGGCGTATGAAACGGAAGGTTTGCCGGTATGCCTGGCAGCGCTGTCTGGGGGATGCCGTGCGTCAGCGCCACCGGCACAACTGCGTAGGCAAACATGAAATCCTGAGCCTGGGGACCGAGCGAGACCTGGTAGAGAAAGACGGCGATGTTGACCAGGATTATTCCCCAGTTGATCCAGGGAAAACGTCGTCGTGGCCCGGCGTAATCCTTAATTGGTATCAATGTGTTCCTCCTGCAATACTCGCCGCTGCTTGCGCCCGCGACGCTCGTCTTAGAGATATTGTTGTGTAGCGAATGTGCGAAGCGCATTCGCTACACAACAATATCTCCCCCGGCGCGGCTCCGCCGCGCGATAGCCGTCCGAGAGGACGAGGTGCCGGGCATCAGACATCCACTTTATTTTATCACGCGATAGCCGCCCGATCAGGAGACAGGCCAGGATCTCTTTACAGCATAATCAGCGGGCGCGAGCGGCGGCACGTATATACAGGGTGATCGTTATGAGCAATACGATCACGATTCCCGGCGCGACCAGCACAATCGCATCTGCCGCGTTATTTTGCGCTGCCTGGATTAATGTCCATTGCAGGATACATAACATCCATGTCACCTCAAATGTGATCCAGCGCAGGAGCAGGCGCGCGAGGTAGTACTGGCGCGGCGCATTCTCGGGAGTAATCGGCCAGGGATAGTTGTATATTTGTGGGAACCGGCTCAAGAATGCCAGCAGAATATACAGGCAGACGGACATAATGGGCACGATCAGCAGGTTCCCTTTGCTGCCATAAGCATTGGGCGCGCCTGAAATGCCATAATGGGTTGGAATAATGGCTGGAAGCGTCAGCCAGCCCCAGGCTGTGATTGCGATAACGGCGATGACGCCGAGCACTGCAAGCGCCTCAAGCAGCGTATCCAGGGGTGTGCGCGGAATCTGGATCACCGGGCGGTAACGGTTCGTCATAACTGGTCTTTTGTACTCTTTCGTGGTTGCTCAATCATACGTTGGAACTACTAATCTATATAGACGATAGACGCAGCGCAGCATCAAAATCGGGGTTTATTGATGTTGATTCTGGAAAGTCGTAATGTTACTATAGGACATATGTACTATGGCGGGTGTTTGCTCTCGCCTGCGGCGCTCGCGGGATAGAGAGTGTGTTGTAAAAAATGCGCGAAGCGCATTTTTTACAACACACTCTCTATCCCTGATGTGGCGAAGCCGCACGAACGCTCAGTGCGAGCGAAGGTGTTGAGCATCAGTCATCCTCTGATCTGGCAGCAAGGGAGGGATGCATACATGGAGATCAGCACGAAAGAGGCGAAGAGCATTCTGACGGCGCAGCATAGCGGGTTCCTGGCATCCGCGCCCTATCCGTTCACGCATGCTCTGTCCGCGTATACGGGATGCGGCTTCGGGCGAACATCATGCGGCCAGTATTGCTATGCGCAGTTTCTCCCTAACTGGGCCGTTGGCGGCTTTAACAGGGCCTGGGGCCTGGCGGTACAGGTGAAAACGAACGCTGCGCAATTGCTTGACGCGGCGCTGCACGCGATGACGCCGGAGGCGCGCCGCCGCCTGCGCATCTTTATGAGTACGACAACCGATCCATACCAGCCGGTTGAACGGAAATACCGGATTACGCGCCAGTGCCTGGAGGTCTTCGCTCGCTACCCGGACCTTGATCTGCTGGTCATCCAGACGCGTTCGCCGCTGGCCGAGCGCGATATCCCGCTTATGCTGAATATCCCCTATGCGTGGCTCTCGGTTACAATTGAGACCGACGACCAGGATTATCTCAAAGGTCTCAATGGCGGGCCGCCCCTGGCGCGGCGCCGCGAACTGGTGCGCGCCGCCAGCTCAGCCGGCGTGCCCACACAGATTACGATCAGCCCTTGCCTGCCCTATACCGATGTCGAGGCGTTCGGCCAGCAATTGCTGCACAGCGGGGCGCGCCGTCTGGTCGTCGATACCGTTGTGGATGGCGATGGCTCCGGCGGTAAGCGCACTGTCCGCAGTCCGTTTTCGCGGGTCGAGCCGGCCTGGAACGAAACAGCCCATGCGCACCGGCTCTATCACTACTTGCTCGCCAGAGCGGAAGCAACGGGCATTGCCGTCGGCTGGAGCATCGCCGGTTTCTGTGGCATTGCGCCGCGCACTTCAGCTACATTTCAGGATTCTATGGCACAATCCTCTCCAGGGTGTATCTGATTTCCGGTGTCATCGCCTGCTCGCGTCCACTACACCGCTACCGGCAGAGCGGGCGAGGCCGCTGAGTAAATAACATGAGGAGAACGACCGGTGCAAACCTGTGACGCCAGCAGGTTCAGATCGTGGCTGGCCGTATGTCTGCTGCTCATGGCCCTGTTCGCGGCATGCTCACCTGCTAACCCATCGTCCCCGCCTGCCACGCATAAGGCGCCAACTGCTGCGGCGACGCGGCAGGCGACGTTGGGGGGGCCAGGCTGCCACCCGCCGTCACCAGTAGACCGGTCAAGTCTAGGCATACCAGAGCTTCAAGGAACGGCGCCCGGCGGCCAGCTCTGGGCTTTGCTCTTCAATGCGGTGCCCTTCCCGGTAAACAAAGAAGTGAAGATTGTATGGCGCATGACAGGCTCCGGGGATCTGCACCTCGTCGCGTTGGGGCCGAACGGGCAGCGCGTTGCGCCGAAGGATCTGATTTATCATGGGACTTCAAACTGGACGCGGCCCGGCCTGGAATGGGGCAGTATTTTTGTCTTTCCGGCGCCTGGCTGCTGGGACGTGCATGCCACTATGGATCATATCTCCGGCGACGTGTGGTTTATGGTGCGATAAGCAGACCTTCTGAGCAGGCCAGCGTCCTGCTCAATGTTTTGCTCCCACAAACTGCATTGCCTCTCTCGCCAGCGCCAGCCATTCTTCCTGCTGGCAAGTTGGCGCTATCATCACCCACTCCTTCATGATCTGCCCGTTCTTCCTGGGATCGAAAACGTCTCCCTCGCCGGAAGCGATGAGAGCATCCACGCGCGAGCGAGGCAGTTTGACAACGAGCCTGTCCCTGGCGAGCATGGCAAAGATTTTATTGTAAACTTTTAGCTCTGAGGAGCCGAAGCGTCTCCGCGATTGAATATCATCAGATGGGGGCGTTACCCCGGGAAGATCGCGGAGCGCCTCGACAATGGCGGCAAAGCGCTCTTCTGGTGTAGCGGCAGAATGGTTCATGGCGCAGAAGCCTCCGTTATTATCAAATTTCCCACTCAGGATGACATAATCGAAGAACCTGCTGCATAGCGCTCGCCATAGAACGCGAGCACGCTCTGTGCAAGTTGCGGAATTCTCTCGCGCAGAGCCAGTGGCTCCAGGATCTCAACCCGCGTGCCCAGGCTGAGCAGATAGCCGCACGCGGAATCTTCCGCCGATTGACCTGCAAGAGTAAGAGGATAGAGAGCAATCGATCTGCCCGCATAGAAACCCTCCGTATTTGCCAGCATCACTCCTACTCTACCACAAAAATATGACAGCAATCGTCATATTTTCGAGTAATGAAGATGGGTAATCTTGCGCATGAAAGGAACTTGCCTTTCGGGTAGAGTTACTGGAGAAGATGAAGCCCAATGAGACAAGGAAGGAAGTACGCATGGCGACGCAAAAACCATCGACGGATACTTACGTTTTGGGACAGGCTCCAGAAGCCATTCAACGCTTACTCAAGCAAGGCCGGCTCCTCAATCCGTTCACTCGCCGGGTGCTGGAGGCCAGAGTCTCCGATCTACGAGTTATTCGCCGACACGCTGCGCGCCCTGCTGCCGATGCTGGTAAAGTCCGGCATCGCCAGTGAAGAGGACGTGGGCATCGAGACCCTGGCGGAGCGCCTGCGGGCGGAGATCGTCAGCCGCCAGGGAGTAGCGCGCTCCCCGGCGCTCGTCTCCGCCTGGACACGTATCGAGGCGCCGTAAAGCGATAGCAGATTGTGTCAGAGGAAAGGGATCATCCCTTTCATTTTACCAGGCGATATTACTTGCCTGGCTTGATGTTCTGATTGACGTGGAACAGATTGCCCGGATCATATCGTGCCTTGATCTGGGCCAGCCGGGCGTAATTGTCACGGTAGGCGGCCTGCACGGTGTCTGTGCCCTCATCCATCATCATATTGATATAGCCTCCTCCCGCGGAGTAGGGATGCAGGGCCATCCAGTAGTCCCTGGCCCACTGGATCATGCGCTCGTTATTGGCCGGATCGGGATCGACGCCGACGATCACCTCGGCGAAGTTGGCCTCGCGGAAGCTGAATGCTGTATCGCCGGGGCCGGGGCGATGGACCGCGCCGCTGATGGGGTAGAGATGCATCGTCGAATGCATCGTCGGCAGTTGCGCGCCATACTTCAGATGCAGCTCAATTGCCCTGTCGCTCAGGTTGGTGAAGAAGTCGGTCTTCCAGTACCACTGCAAGCCCTTCGGATAGAGCGCGTCGAAGAGGCTCTGGAGCACCGGCCACGGGATCGGCCCGGCGAAATCCACCGCCGGTGGCATGGTTGCCCGAATGGGTTGGAAGGCTTTATCTGCCTGATCCAGCGCACCGCTGTAGCACCACACGATGGCACACATCTTCTGCAAGTGGAACTGCTCCGGGAATGGAGGGGCCGGAGGAACTGTGACGAACCCGAACCAGCCGTTGATCTCCTCAGGAGCGTTCAGGATGAAGTCGCGCCAGAACTTGAGCAGGTCAGCCGCCTGATCGAACGGCCAGAGCATCGGCCCGCCATAGACGGTGCTGATAGGGTGCAGTTGGAACAGGAACGAGGTGACGACCCCGAAGTTGCCGCCGCCGCCACGGACCGCCCAGAACAGGTCGGGATGCTCCTTTGCGCTGGCGGTGACGAAGCTGCCATCGGCGAGCACCATATCAACACCGAGCAGGTTGTCGATGGTCAGGCCCAGGGAGCGGGCGAGGTAGCCGATGCCTCCACCCAGCGTCAGCCCGCCAACGCCGGTGGTGGAGATAAAGCCGCTCGGCGTTGCCAGCCCGAAGGGATGAGTGGCATGGTCAACCTCGCCCCAGGTGCAGCCCCCTTCCACGCGAACCGTGCGCGCCGCCGGATCGACGCGAATCCCCTTCATCTCCGAGAGGTCGATCACCAGGCCGTCATCACAGGTGCCCAGCCCGGGGCCATTATGCCCACCGCCGCGCACGGCCAGCGCTAACTGGTGGTCGCGAGCAAAGTTGACGCAGGCGATCACATCAGCGACATCCACGCAGCGAGCGATCAGGGCGGGATGCCTGTCTATCATGCCGTTGTAGACCTGGCGAGCCTGCTCATAGCCGGCATCGCCGCGACGAATCAGCGCGCCGCGCAGGCGAGATGCCAGTTCCTGAACTGCGGTTTCATCTAAAGTAACCGCGGTGTTTCGTTCTTCAATCATACCTTTCTCCTTGTCCGGATCGTTTGGAACGCACGTTATGTACTACGGTGCCGTCTGGATTGACTGTAGCCGTTCTTGCTCTAGACATAGATCTTGCGTTGCAAAACGTCTATTCGTAGTTCACTGTCAGAGTAACATCGGTGGCGTTAGTGGACCGTTTGAGAGCGAAAGTTGAAGTTGCGTTTTCGGGATGGAGGTTGGGGGTTC
>Ga0209810_1002465_pt1 | contig 22175 bp, 16 predicted proteins | sample Coa_R1_7_FD_187159 | JGI IMG/M metagenome (GOLD analysis project Ga0209810, IMG submission 187159) | Surface soil microbial communities from Centralia Pennsylvania, which are recovering from an underground coalmine fire - Coalmine... | ecosystem: Environmental > Terrestrial > Soil > Unclassified... | reverse complement strand
AGCGGCGCCGCCGCTGAACCGATGTGATGACCTCGACCCGATCGATGTTCCCAGTCATAGACACAGGCATACTCCTGGTGCTTAACCAAGGGGTAGGCCCTGTCCGGTCTTTTAGGGGGCCGCTTCAACCCCTGCCACGATCACAATTACGCCCAGTTCATCAGCACGCCCTGGCAGGAGTTGTGGGATAAATATACATCGGTTATCGGTTCGCAGCTCGTCGCCTCCGGCGCTCCCGAAATTCTCGTCATTCCGTTTTACAAGAACGCGCAGACCGGGGATCTCGGCGACTTTCTGACCAATTGGCAGCCGGCCGTATCGACGGTGGTCACGACGGCGATCAATTGGATCGACCCGCTGTTCCTGCGCGATACGTTCACCTTCAGCTCGGTCTTCACGTCGAGCTTCAGCAACGGAATCGTTCCGCATCGAAACTTCAATACGCAAGGGGCCGGGGTCGCCGCGATGACGAAGCGGGCCTTCGATCTCGATGGGCAGGCCTCCGGCTCGAAGTGGCACCCAAGCAAAGGAATCGTCTATTCCAACACCCCCGCGCCTGGCATCAACCCGCAAGGGACAAAATGGTTCGTGGGCGGGCGTCTGGGGGAGCTCGGAAAACATTATCCGCCGAGGACGAGCACCCACAATCTGTGCCCGTTCCTGTTGATCCACGGGCTCACGTTTTTCGGCTGAGGTTGGTCGGCAATAGCTGCATCGTCAAAGTCGGACTGAGCGGCCCCGTCGCTGCGTCCTGAAATTCTGCTTGGGCGTGGGGTGCCAGAAATGAAAAAAACCCGAAAGCACCAAGGCGATCGACATCGGTGATCTGCGCGAACGGATGAACCTCCAGGCATTGCCGTCGGTGTCCGTTGCATTGAGCGGATCTCCGATCTGCAAGCCGAATACCATCTCCTCATGTGCGGCATCGGCCGGCCTGCGACTCCCGACGCGTTGCGCCGTCAGGATGCAGGCGTCCTGGCGGCTTCTCGTGAAGCTGAAGCTGAATCGGCCTCCGGGATCGATCTTGCAATGGTCGAAGTTGAAACCCCCTATCGCCATCTGCGGCCCAGACATTGAGACTGCTATACCGCCAGCGCGTCGGCGCCGGTCATGCTTTGCTATAGATATCTGAGCATGGACTGTCTTCCTGTGATCCGTCGGCGAAGCGCGCGTCGAGCATTGCGGCGAAGGCGGCTGCCTGCGGCAGCGCCGGGCTTGCAAAGGCGCCGGGCGGCACGCGCGGCGCGCCCGCCGTCCACCACAGCGCGCCCGCGCGCGGGCACAGCGAGGGATCGACGCTCGCTTCTTCCGACGACGCGGCGAGCGCGGCCGCCACACGCGCGGCAAGCGTCGCGGGCGGCAGCTCCTCCGCAAGCGCGGCGCGGCCGGCCTGTTCCGCGGCGGAAAGAAAGCCGCCGCCGGCGCGGATCAGAGCCGCGGGATCGGCGCCCGCCCCCACCGCCGCGAGGGTCAGCGGAAAATGGCGGCCGACGCGATCGACGCTCGGCAGCCACAGGCCGATCACGGCACCCGCGCCGCACACTCCCGGCGCCAGCGCGAAACACCAGACCGGCGCTTCGAGCCAGGCCGGCAGCCATTCTTCGCCGAGCGCGGCGCGGCTCGCCGCCAGCCCCCCTCGCAGCCAATCGTCCCAGGGCTCGACAAAATCGCGCGGCAGGCCGCTGCGGACGAAATCGCCGCGCGCCGGGATCTTGCCGTAAAAGCCGGCGACCGCGGCGGGCAATGCCGGCTGCCCGGCTACAGGCTCGGGCACCGGAACCCCTGCAGCAATCCGCGCGCAAACGGGTTCAGCACCGAACCGGCGCGCAATTCGAACACCGCCTGCCGCTCGCCGAGCGTGAAGGTGAGGCGGTAGCGCTCGGGCGAGCCGGCCTCGGTCAGGCGGCCCTGGTCGAACAGGCGGAACAGCGCCCACGGACCCGACGCCTGCAACAGGCCGCCGCCGCCCTGCGGCGGCGGATCGAAGGCCAGTTTGGCATTGTCGATGCCGGAGGGTCCGGGCCAGAGGATCTGCGTCGCCGGCGCCGGGCCGTGGGCGTAGCGGATCGTCGTGCCGCCCAGTTCGAGCGTGACCTGCTTGGCGCCGGCATCGAGGCTGATCGGGATCACATCGAAGCGCACGCTCGGCATATTGCCGCCGGCGCCGAAGAACACGTCGCGGATCGTTGCGGCGCGCTGGAACGCGGCCAGCGCCGCCGGCGATACCGGCGGCGCGACGCCGTCGACCGGCCGGCCGCGCCAGACCCGCCCGCTCGTATCGACATAGGGTTTAAGCTCGGTATTGAAGAACCCGTTCAACAGACCGCCCGGCGAAAACAATTTGATGAAATCGTCGAGCGGAATGTCCTCGCTTGCCTCGGGGCTGAACGGATAGCGGCCCCGCACCGCCTCCCGGCACAGCGCCGCCGGGCCGTCGCCGGCGTTGAACGCCTTTTTGAGCCCGGCGGCGGCGCTGCCGCCGCGAATGGCGACGGCGTCGGCGATGATCGTCCCGATCCAGCGCGCGACCGGCTGCGGCGCCTGCATCATCGCGGCGCGCAGCAACAACACCGGATCCTCACCGGACGGCGGCGCCGGCGGCGTTCCGGGCGGCGCGCTGGCGAGCTGAGCCAATTGCCGGCCCAATCGGTCGATCGCCTGCAAGGTCTGATCGATCGGCGCGCCGGGACCGCCGCCGACAAATTCGCGCAACGCGCGATAGCGCTTGTCGATTTCCTCGCCCGGCGGCTCGGGCCGGGCGAACAGGCCCTGCAGCGACGGCGGCGGCGCCGGCGACGCCGGCGCCTTGCCGGCCGGTTTGCGGGTCAGGGTCAGCTGGCGGGCGAGCGCGACCAGCAGGGCGCGCAGCGGCGATTGCGGCGAGGCCAGCACAAACAGGTCCTGGGCGCCCTCTTGGGCCGTGCGCAACCGGACGAGGTCGAGATCGGCCAGCAGCGCGTCCCAATGCTTCGCATAATCGGCCTCGTAGAGGGCGATGACGTCGCGTTCGAGCGCGGGCACGTCGGGGCTGCCAGCACCGGCTTGTTTGCCCACCACCCAGCTCTCGCTCGCCTCCTCGCGGGTCAGCTTGCCGAGCGCCGGCAACAGCGCGCCATAAAACCCGTCGACCGTATAGAAGCCGGGGATGCCCTCGCTCAGCTTTTTGCCCGAGGCGCGCACGAACAGCGCCCGGCCGGCCGGGCCGAGCACGTCGGCCGGCCGCCACGGCGGCACCGTCCGGGCGACGGCGGCAATCCGCGAATAGATCCGGCTGGCGAGCGGCACCCGGCTGATGATCGCCCGCGCCTTGGCGATCAGCTCCGGATCGAGCGGCACTGCGGGCAGCGGGGCGGCGAGCAGGGCGTCGAGGTGGCGCAATAGATCGCGCTGCACCTGGCCCGACGGATCCGGGTAGGCGGCCTCCCAGTCGGCCGCCATCCATTGCCGCACGACATCGCGATCGAGCGGTCCCTGCGCGCCGAGCATCAGATAGACGCGCGTCGCCTGATAGAGGAATTCCGGCCGCTCGAGATTGCCGCGCATCTCGGCCTCGAGCCGCCAGATCAGGCGCGGCAGCAGCACGCGTTCGAGCGCGTGGCGGTAGATCGCGCGGGCGCCGGCGGCGAGCTCCCGCTGCGGCGACAGGCCCGGCAGCCGCCAGCCCGGCGACCCGGCCGGGCGCCGCGAATCATAGCCCCAGGGCAGGGCGCGGGCCTTGTCGAGCAATGGCAGAAGGCGCGGCAGATCGCCGTCGGCGACGGGATGGGGCGGCAGGACGGCGGCGATCTTCCGATAGGCGGCCTCGTAGCCGGCCAGCGCGGCGCTCGCCTCGCCGAGCTGGCGCCGAGCGAGGGTATCGGCGTGCCACAGCGCGCCGCCGCCGCCGAGCACGGCGAGCCCGGCCGCGGCGAAGGCGCCGGCCCGCAGCGCCAGGCGACGGCGGGCGGCGCCGGGCCGCTGCGCGACCAGCATCGCCTCGCCGAAGATCACCTCCTTGAGCAGGCGGGCAAGGAAATAGCTGCGCCCGCGCTCGGGCCGCAGGCTTGCGATGCGCCGCTGGTCGATGCCGAAGGAGCGTGCCAGAAAGCCGGTCAGCCGATCGATCGGCGTGCCCTCCTGGGTGCCGGAGGTCAGATAGAAGCCGCGCAGCAGCGGCCCCGGCTCGAGGCGGGAGCCGCCGAAGGCCTCGTCCATAAACTCGCCGAGCGCGTCTCCAAGGCCTGCGAACTGGGCCGGAAACCCGGCGATCAGGGCGCGGCGATCGGGGCTGCGCTCGGCCTGCAGGCGATCGAACAGGCGCTGGTTCAGACGCGCGACCAGCGCCGCGAATTCGGCGGTGAAGCCGGCAAGCGGCGAGGCGGCGCCCTCGCCGAGCGGAAAGGTGGCGCCCCAGACCTGGGCGCGCCGGTCGCGGTCGAGATCGTCGAAGAATTCGGTGAAGCCGGCGATCAGATCGGCCTTTGTGAACAGCGCATAAACCGGCAGGCGGAGCTCGAACTTGTCTTCCAGCTCCCGGATGCGGCGGCGGATCGCGCGGGCATGGGCGAGGCGCTCGGCGCGCGGCGCCGCGGCGATGTCGGGGATCGCGATCGCGACGATGACGCCGTTCAGCGGCTGCCGCGGGCGCGTGCGCTTCAGCAGATCGAGAAAGGCTTCCCAGCCGGCGCGGTCGACGGCGGCGTCGGAATCCTGCGTCGTATAGCGCCCGGCGGTGTCGATCAGCACCGCCTCGTCGGCGAACAGCCATTCGCACAGCCGCGTGCCGCCGACGCCGGCGAGCGGCTGCTGGCCGAGCTCGGCGGCGAGCGGAAATCTGAGCCCGGCATTGAACAGCGCCGTCGTCTTGCCGGCCCCGGGCGGGCCGATGATCACGTACCACGGCTGTTCGTAAAGATAGCCCCTGGTGCCGCGGGCCTTTCTGAGCAATGCCAGCGCCCGCTCCAGCCTCTCGCGCAAGGCTGCGGCCTCTTCGGCCGCCGCCCGCACCGCCGGATCGGGCGCCGCCGCGGCGATGCCGGCGGCCAGCGCCGCCTCGCGGCGGCGGCGGTACAGATCGACGGCCAGGTTGCCCGCGGCCCACAGCGCGACCATGCCAAGGATGACGGCAAGGCGGGCGCCCCAGCCGGCGAGCGCCGGCAGGAAGGGCCCGAAAAACCATACCAGCGCGGCCAACAGCGCGGTCCCGACAAAGCTCGTAACCCAGCGCCACAAAGCCGGTGTCGCCGCCATCCCATCACCCCGGCCGATCCAGCACGATCTCGATGCGTCGGTTCTGTTCGCGCCCCTGGGGCGTGCCGTTATCGGCGATTGGATCGGCCTCCCCGCGGCCTTCGGCGACGACGCGCGCCGGATCGCCGAGCGCCGACGCGAGGATCGCCCGGGCCGCTTCGGCCCGCGCCACCGAAAGCGCGAAATTGGACGGGAAGCGGAGCGTGTGGATCGGCCGGTTGTCGGTATAGCCGATGACCTGCACCCGCCCCTTCTCCCCTTTCAGCGCCGCGCCGATGCGCTCGAGCAACGGCACGAATTTGGGATCGATCGCGGCGCTGCCCGAGGCGAACATGCCGCCGCTTGGAATGCGCACGACCGGCCTTGCCGGATCGGCGCACAGGACGACGGCATGCGTGCTCGCGACCTCGGGCTGCAACAGGGTGCACAGGGACGACGGCGGCGGCGGGGGCGGCGGATGGGCGCGCACGATCGCCGGCATCCGCCGCGGCGGCGCCTCGACCAGGCGCGCGAACACGGCGTCGGAAGCGGCGCCGAGGTGCAGCGAGAAGAATGCGAACAATCCGGCGATCAGCGCGAGCGCGGCGCTCGCCGCGACCCAGATCGGGACCCCGGGGCGGGCGCCGCGATAGGGGGCGGCGACGCCGCGCCAATGCGGCGACAGTTCGGGCTCGGGCTGCTGGCGCTGCCGCACGATCAGCGCATAGGTCTCCTCGCGCAGGCGGTCGAGCTCGGCCGGGCCGCGCGGGTCCAGGCGATAGCGCCCCTGAAAGCCGAGCGCGAGGCACAGATACATCAGCTCGACGACCGCCAGGAACTGGCCCGGGTTCTGGCGCATCTGGGCGAGCACGTCGAAGAACCGCTCGCCGCCCTTGACGTCCTGGTGGAAAGTCGCGATCAGCGGGCGGGCGTCCCACACCCCGGTGCTGCCCCACGGGGTGTTCAGCACGACGTCGTCGAGACTGGCGCAGAGCGCGTAATGGGCCGGGCGGATCAGCTCGAGCGGCAGCCCGGCCTGCCGCGTGCGCTGCTCGAAGGCGCGCATGCCGCGCACCGCACGCTCGCGCAGCTCGGCGGGGTCGGGCGGGTTCGCCAGGTTGCGCAGCCGGGCCAGCAATTGCAGCAGCGGCGCCGCCGCGTCGACCAGCGGATTGAGGCCCATCGCCACATTTTCGAGGCCCTCGTCGGAGGGCGGCGAGGTCTGCGGCGGCGGGCGGTCGCCCGCGGGCGGGAGCGGGCGCAGGCCGCTGGGGATCGGACGCAGCGTCGTCCGCTCGGGATCCTCGGGTTCGGAGGAGTTGCCGCTCACGCCGTGCTCCGGATCGCCCACAATTCGAGGCGCAGATTCGGGAAGTCCCCGGCGACGTGGATCGCAAAGCCGCCCGAGGTCTGCATCTGCTGCCAGTGCGGGCTGTTGCGATCGAGCTCGAAATAGGTGGCGCCGGCATAGAACGGGATCTGCCGCGGCGCCACCGGCAACGGCCGCACCGCGATGCCCGGCAGCAGCACATTGACCAGTTCGCGGATATGCTCGACCGCGCCGATCTTGACCTGCGCCGGGAACAGCCGCCGCAACTGCTCGCTCGGCATGTCGGCCTGCACGGTCAGCACGAACATCGCCGCCCGCAGGATCGAGCGGTCGGTGATCGGGCCGACGCGGACGCCGTACTGGCGCTCCTGCAGCGGGATCGCGATCGCGCTCTGCTCGATGACCGCCGACAGCGAGCGGCGCAGATCGGCGACGACCGGCGCGAAGCTGCGCTGCAGATCGTCGTGGCGATAGGCCGGATAGGCGTTCGGGCGGCGGCTCGCCTCGGTGAAGGTGGCGAACTCGCCGGCCATCTGGACAAAGGTCCGGTACAGGTCTTCGGGATGCAGGTTGGCGGCGTCGGCCCAGTGCGCCAGCAATTTCTGCCAGCGGTTGATCGATTGCAGCAGCAGGAAATCGGCGACCTCGGCGACGCCGCGCGCGCCGGGCGCGGTCAGCCGCGCCGCCAGCGCCTCGCCGCGCTGGTTGAGCAGGCCGGCAAACTCGGTGATCAGCCCCGACAATGGCGGCGCGGCGGAGCAGAAAAGGCTCGGCGGGATCCAGCGCTCGTCGAGCGTCGCGCGCCGGTCGGCGGCGACCTCGGCGATGCGGGCAAGCCCGATGCACAGATAGCCGGCGCGCTCCTCGCCCTCGAGCAGATAGCGCAGGCGCAGCCGCCCGACCAACAGCGGCGCCGGTTGCGGCGACGCCGAATGGGTGTCATAGGCCTCGAAATCGCGCAGGACATAGCGCCCTTCGCCGCTCTCGCCATTGCCGATCTCGACCGCGCCGGGCTGGCGCACCGGCGCGGCGAGGTAGACGACCGCGCCCCGCGTATTCTCCGGCAGCTCCAGCGGCGGCGGATGATCGGTCTCGCCGGGGATCGCAAACGGCGTCCCGTCCTCGAACACGCCGCTCGCCGCGCTGAGCGCGAAGCGCCCGGTCGCGAGCAGGTCGCGGTCGATCGCCATCTCGACGATCCCCCAGGAATGGGGGCGCAGCGCGGCGGTGCGGGCGCGCACCAGCGCCTCCGTCCAGCGGTCCTGCTGCTGGAAGTGCTGGGCGCGAAGGAACATGCCTTCTTGCCAGACGACCCGGTTCGTCCATGTCATGGCGGCCGCAGGCGGCGAAAAAACTCTATCTAGGCTAGAACTTACCCGGCGGTCGCGCAAGCATCGAGACGCGGCGGCCGGCGCGCCGCGCGGCTAGCGGCCCTCCTCCCTCGCCTCGGCCAGGGCGCGCTCGTAAGCCTGCGCGAAGGTCTTGCCGAAAACGCTGTCGAAATCGTCCGCGAGCGCCGCGGTGATGCGCGCGTGGAGGGCCTCGAACGCGTCCCAGGCCTGCGCCTTTTTCTTGACCGCGACGAAATTGAGCCCGCCTTTCTCGACCCCCTGCCGCAGCTTGGCCGGATCGAATTCGGCGAGCAGCCCGCGCACGGCGGCCTGCATCGCGCCGAGCATTGCCAGCTCGTGCAGGCGCATGTCGCGCATCGCATCGGCGACCGCCTCGGCGGCGCCCATATCGGTGCGCCGCCCGGCGCCGATCAGCGCGATCAGCGCGTCTTCGTCATTGGCCGAGAATTTGAGCGGGTTGTTGCCGCTGGGCTTGAGCATCGTGGTCTCGATGCGGAACTCGCGTTTGATCGCAAGGCGCGCGATCAACGCCTGGCGCAATCCGCATACGAAGGCGCGAAAGGCGGCGCCCAGCCCCTCCATCGCCGCGACCGGATCGGATGGGCGGGCGTCCGCAATGCCGGCGCCGCGCAGGAAGGCGGCAAGCAGCGCCTCTTCCGAAGCCGTCGCCGCCGGGACTGCGGCCGGCGCCGGCGCAGGCTCCGGGACGGAGGGCGTCTGCGGCGGCCCGGCGGCAGATGCCGCGGCGCCGGCGCGCAGCGAAAAATCGCGATCCCAATCCTCCGGCAACAGCACCCGCGGCGGGCGGAACGCGTCTTCGAGAGAGGGCGAATGATCGGGCTGGGTCGGGCCGATGAGCGGCGCTTCGCCCGCTTCGGGCGCCAGCGGGTCAAAGTCGGGCGGCAGGGTGATCGGCGGCGGCGCGAACGCCTGCGCGCGGGGGTCGTCCGCGGCGGCGCCGAGCAGCGGATCCTGCCCGAAGCCGAGCGACGCCTCGGCAGGCGGCGCCGGCGGGGCGGGGAACGGCTCGCCCGGCGCCGCGAACGGGTCGAGCACGAACGGAGTGGCCGCCGTCGCCGGCTGTTCGGCGGTAATCCGCACCTCGATCTCATACGGGCCGAACGACAGGCGATCCCCGTCCTTGAGCGCGCGCACGACGCCGCGGCCGACCGGCGCCTTTTCATGGTTGAGGAAGGTGCCGTTGGTCGACAGATCGGTCAGCTCCCACACGCCCGCGCGATAGGCGATCAGGCAATGCCGCCGCGACACGTCGCGGTCCGGATCGGACAGCACCCAGTCGTTTTCCGGGCCGCGGCCGATCGCGAACTCGCCGCCCTGCACCGTGCGGGTCTGCGGCGGCACATTGTCCGGGCAGCGGAGGATCGAGAGGGTCAACATCGTTGCGCCGTTTCGGGCCGGGCGGGGCAAGGCTGCGGCCTGCAGGCAGCCAGCATAACCGAGAAGGGGGCGTTTTGAAAAATCGAAACGGGAGGCGCCGGCGCAGCCCGCTCGCCGCCCGGGGCGGGGCTCCTACCCGTGCCAGTCGATGACGGCCCGCTCCAGGCATTCCGGCGTCCCGCGCGACAGCGCAAGGCTCAATTTTCCCCACGGCCGGTCATAGACGTAATAGATCGGGCTGCCGGCCGGCTGGCGCGCCGAAGGCGGCGCCAGGGCGGGTTCGGGCCCGTACCGCGCGCGCACCGCCTGCGGCCCGACGCAGACGCCCTCGCCGATTTCGAGGATGATGACGCCGCGCGCGCGGGGAGGGACGAGCGGTCGGCGGATCTCGATCTGCCGGAACGGCGAGGGCGGCTCGAAATCGCCGCGATAGACCGTGAAGAAGGGGGTCGACAGCTCGGGCACCGGCGCGATCCGGGTGTGGACGAGCCGTTCGAACTCCGCCGGCTCGGCGGCCCTGTGTTCGATCAGCCGGTCAATGGCCGCGAAAATGCGCTCGGCCTGCAGCCTCTCCGGATCTCGTGCCATGGCAACCCCGACAAGTATCGTCAATGCCAGCGCCGCGCCGGCCGCCGCCGCCCTCATGACTGCGGCCGCGCGACATTCTTGTCCCAGTAATCGGCGTAAGGCTGTTGATAGTACTGGCGGTAGGTCTGGTCCGGAGCGTTGCTCGGATGCTCGCCGTCGGCGAAGGCATTGCCGATTTCCTGCCGGGCCTGGTCGCGCTGGGCGGGATCGGGGTATTTGTCGGCGATCTGCTGATAGGTGTCCGGCTGCGCGCCGGCAATGCCGATATCGGGCCCGCCGTTGTCCCTGATCTCCTTGCGCACCTGAATGTTGGTCAGCGTCGCCTCGCCCTCGTCCTTCAGATCCCTGTTCACGTTCTGGTCGATATATTGCTGGCAGGTGAGGCCCGTGGGCGGGACGTAGGGATCGGGCGTGTAGAGGGCATGCCCGCTCTCATGCGCCAGGCTCTGCGTCAGCAGGGCGGGATTGTCCGCCTCGTTCGGGTCGACGGTGATCCTCTTGGCCTGCCGGTCGGTAAAGGTGCCGCCGCCGGGCGCGCCATAGGCGATGGTCCAGCCCTGCGCCTGCAGGGTCGCGATATTGTTCGACAGGGTCGGCGACATCGCGATCAACCCGTCGGCGCCGGTATTCCCGAGCGCCCAGCCGACGGCATGTTGGGCCGCGGCGGTATGGTGCCGCCGCCCGCCGCCATGGGCGGCGCGATGCTGGGCAAGCCAGTTCGGCGGATCGCCCGGATCGGCCTCGCCGGCATCGAGCGGGTCGGTGATTTCGGCGTCCATCGTCACGCCGGGCGCGCCGCCGGAGTTGATCATCACCATCGGGCCGTTGATATAGACGCCGGTCGGGTCGAGCACGACAAAGCTGGCGCCGACCTTGAGCGTGATCTTCAGCGGCGCCTCGATGACGACGCTCTGCGCGTTCAAGGTGGAGATGCCGCCGACGATCGTCTGATGCTTGCCCTGCAGGTCGAAAATCGTGTCGGCCTTGACGCTCAGCTGATAGCCCTTGTCGACCCCCTCATAGCGGTCGCCGCCGACATGCAGATCGTATTCGCCGCCGGTCGTAACGTAGAGCGCGCCGCCGCCCTGACCGGTATCGGGATCCTTGCCGCCGACCCGAATATGCTGGTCGCCATGGGTCGTGTGATAGGCCGCGCCAAAGGCCGTCACGTCGAGGCGGTGCTGGCAGCGCAGCACGATCTGCTCGCTGCGGTAGGTGTCGTCGAAACGCAGCAAATGGAAGCGGACGCGGCCGCCGTCGGGCCGCGGCGTGCTCTGGGTCTTGATGCCGCTCTGCCGCTGCGTGGCCTGGATATGCGAGTCCTGCGGCTGCAGCGGTCCGGGAGGCGGCGGCCCCGGCGGGTCGAAAGGCTTGCGGAAAGTGCCGTTATAGACGCGCCCGGTGATCAGCGGCCGGTCGGGATCGCCGTCGATGAACTGGACGACGACCTCGTGGCCGACCCGCGGCGGGAACTGGAACCCCCATTCGCTGCCGGCCCAGTTCTCGGCGACGCGGATCCAGGCCGAGGTCCGGCCGTCCTTGTCATGTTCGCGCGAGCGGTCCCACGGAAACTTGACGCGCACGCGCCCGTACTGGTCGGTGCAAATGTCATTGCCGCCCGGGGTTTCAAGCCCGTTGGCGCCGACGACGAGGGCGGTGTGCGGGCCGCGTATTTCCGGTTTTACGGTGGTGCGCGGCGGGCGGAACACGGTCGTCGCCGGGATCGCGAGGAACTGGTTGCTGAAATCGGCGGTCTTGGCGAACAGCTCGGTGAAGAAATCGACGATCGCCTGCGGCACCAGGGCCAGTATGCCGCCGAGCCCGGAAGCTCCGAGATTGGCAAGGAACGGAGGAGCGCTCGGGAGCAGAGAGGCGGTCGCGTTCTGCGCCGCGTTGTTCGAGGCGCCAAGCCCGAGGGTCCTGGCCGTATCGGTGCTCCACAGGCTGCTGAAGGCGCCGCTCAGCACGTCCAAAAAACTATGCCGGTAGCTGCGTTCGAAGGCGGTCCAGGTCACCGAGGTGATCAGATAGCTGCGCAGCTCCTCCTCATAGGGGATGTTTTCGGTGTGGCTGACCTTGAACAGGAAGCCGGGCGCGAAGGTGACGAACTCGCCGCTGCCCTGGACCACATGCACCGCCGCTTCCTCTTCCTGCATATGCCGGACGACGAAGCGGCGGGCGTCCTGGGAGACCTGCAGATGCTGCGGAAAGCTGTAGCGGCGATGCGGGTTGGTGCGGGGAATCCCGGCGCGGGTCGCCTCCTTGTCGAAGGGCGGTTGGGCCGGGGTGCCGTAGCTGAAATCGCCGAGCACCCACTCGCCGGTGCGGAACTCGAAACCGTGCTCGAAAATCGAAATCCTGCCGTCCGCGGCCTCGCGGCTCAGGCCGATGTTGAACTGTTCGCAATTGCGATAATCTGAAAGATCGTCGCCCAGCACCAGCGTATGGCCGGCCTGCGAGTGGACGAAGTAATAGAAAATCCCGTTTTCTTCCATCAGCCGCGACACAAAATCAAAAGCGGTCTCGCGGCATTGCACGCAGTATTCGAGCTTCGGATAATCCGAGCTCTGTACGCCGCTCATGTCGAGGTCGTTCAAGCCGAATTCATCGAATACCTGTTTTAAAATCTCGACAACGGTCAGGTTTTGAAAAATGCGGAAATCGGTGGAAAGCTGCAGAAAGGCGAGGTAGGGGACGATCTCGGCCCGAAAGACCCGGAAATCCCGGTGCACGTTGCCGGTCTGGAAGCTGCGAATGAAGCCGGAGCGATAGCGGTATTCGTCGGTGCCCTTGAGGCGGATGCCGATGCTGGCGCTGGTCCCGATCATGTCCGCCGGCGGGATCTCGCGGTGCAAATCCTCGCACAGCATTTCGACCCGATAGCTGAACGGGCGCGAGATCGCTTCCTGCCCGGTCACCGCCGACAGCAGGAGGGTGTCCGGCGGAAGGTTCTGCAGCTCGATCCGGATCAGCCTGTTGGCCTGGGTGAAGCTCATCCCATCCCCGCCCGCCGCCGCGGCGCCCGCATCGCCGTCAGGGGCCGATCAGCACGGTCGGCAGGCCGGTGACGATGACCCCGCCATGGGCGGTCAGATCGCCGATCCGCGCCGCCTGCAGGCCGTTGATCAGAACCGTCGGGGAGCCCAGCACGATGACGTCCGGCGGCCCGGCGCAGCTCGCCAGATCGCTGACCCGGGCGGCCGGCAATGCGCCGATCATCACGTTTGGCGAGCCCGTTACGATCGGACCGCCGACATGCGGTGTCGGGCTGGCGACCGGGCAGGTGTGCAGGTCGGTGATGCGTGCGGCCGGCGGCATCGGTTCCTCCTCGCCGTATGATTTTACGATCGGAACGGGCGCCAACGCAATTTGCACGCATGCCGGCGCCAAGCCGCCACCGTTGGCGCTCCTCGCGGCGGCCCGGGTTTGCGGCGCCAGAGGCCTTCAGCGCGCGGCGGCGCGGCGCCCGACCGGCGGGCGCCAGGCCGCGCCGGCGCGGCGGCGGGCGGCCCAGCCGTAGCGGTGATCCCCTTCGAGCAGGTGCAGGTAATCGCGGATGCGATTGCGCTCGAGCCAGGCGACCGCCGCCTCCAGCTCGGCCAGGGTCATCTGGGCGCGGCTCTTGCCGCCGAGCGCCCGCTTCAGCGCGGCGTTGTAGGCGTGATAGCTGCCCTGCCCGCGCGGCGCGCGCAGCGCCGCCGCGTCCTCGACGACCTGCGCCGCCACCATCTCGCCGATGCGCGCGCGCAGGCGGCGCTCGGCCAGCCAGGGCGGATCCGGCGTTCCGGGCTGCGCCTGCTGCCATTCGGGGCGCTGAGCTCCGAGCGCGGGACCGGGCGCCAGCGTCATATAGCGCAGCGCCAATGCGTTGCTCTCGAGCGGCACGATCTCGCTGCCGGCGGCGGGATCGTCGGCCGGGAACAGCTCCGGATGGTCCCGGGGGCGCCGGCGGGGATGCCGCGCCAGCGCTTCCTGCTCGGCCTCCAGCCGCGCCCGGAACCGGGCGAAGAACGGATCATCGGGGTGATAGACCAGGGCCCGCTGCCTCTCATACGGCCCGCCCCAGGGATCGACGCGGGTCGCCCGCGCCACCATCTGCTCCAGCCACGGCCGGCTGCGGATCTGTGTCAGCGCCGCCACCACCGCCACCTCCGGCGCATCCAGCCCCTCATAGGCCATCGCCACCGTGATCAGGATCGACGGCTCGGGCAGCAGGCGGAAGGCGGCCAGCGTCTCGTGCGCATCCGCGCAGTCGGAGACCGCCAGCCGCGCCGTCGCGGCGGCCCGGCCGGCGGGCAGCCAGCGCCGCAGCCGCTCCAGATAGTGGCGGGCGGTGGCCTGGTCGGGGGCCACCACCAGCAATTTGCCGAGCCCGCGGGCGACGGCATCCGGCGCCAGCCCGCGCGCCGCCCGCCGCTCGGCGCGCAAGCGGCGGGTGGCGTGGAAGGCTTCGCGCAACAGCGCCTCGGCAAAGCCGGTGCGCAACGCCGTGAACAGCGCCGGCCGCGTCTGCGGCGTCGGCGCCGCGGCGCGCAGCCGGTGCGGGCCGGTTTCGCGCCGCTGTTCGTCCAGCCAGCGCGCCTCCCCGTCCAGCGCCCCGAACGTGACCGGCAATACCGCCCGCTCGGCCAGCGCCTGCGCCCGCGAATAGCCGATGATCGCCCAGCCGGGCGCGTTCAGATCGAGCCGGCAGGTGCCGACGCGCGGGCCGCGGCGGTAGGGCAGCCACAAAATGCCGCGCCCGTCGGCGCGCTCCAATGTCCCCGACAGCAGCAGCCGCACCCGGGCGCATTCGAGCAGCGGCAGCAAGGCCTGCGACCAGCCCGCCGCCTCGTCCCCCGCCGCGGCGGGCGACAGCAGCGGGTCGAGCTCGGCCAGCGCCGGCAGATGATGCACCTCGTCGACCACCAGCAGGTAGGCGTGGCGCCGGAACTCGGCCAGATGCAGGTCGGGCGCCGCCGCCACTCCCTGATAGGTGGTCACATAGCCCTCCAGCCCGCGGCACGGATCGGGCAGGTTCTCCGCCGCGCGCACGCGCACGCCGTGGCCCAGCGCCGCCCGCCAGGCCGGATCGGCAAAGGCCTCCTCGGCCTGCAGGCGCAGGCTGTCGCGCGGCACCACCCAGCATACCCGCTCGACCACCCCGGCCTGCATCAGCACCTGCGCCATCAGCACCGGCAGCAGCGACTTGCCGCCTCCCGGCGTCACCGCCGCCAGCACGTCGCGCACGCCGCTCGCCCCCGCCGCAATGGCCCGCGCCACGCCGAGCAGCTGGCGCTGATGGGTCCGCAGCGAGCGTACAGAGGGGGACGGCATCGGTTAACGCAACGGCAACGGGTTTACCTTATACCGAATCCCGCCGCCGCCCGGACATAGCCGCCGTGCGCGCCGGCGCTCGCCGCCCCCCGCGGGTCGGGAGGCGGCGCGGGCCGAGCGCCTCCCGCATCCCCTGCGGTCGGCCTTGCCGATTGCGGCGGCAGGCTGTTCTCTCGCCTGTCAACGCCCGGTCCGGCGCCGGCGCGCCTTCGCGATGGCGCAAGCGCCGCCCGCGCCGGCGGGGCTTTGCGACCGCACCGCCAGCCCTGGGAGAGCGCCATGAGCGCAGTTCGCATTGAAACCGACAGCCTCGGCCCGGTCGAGGTTCCCGCCGACAAGCTGTGGGGAGCGCAGACCCAGCGCTCGCTGCAGTATTTCAGCATCGGCCATGACCTGATCCCGCGCGAGATGATCGCCGCCTACGCCATCCTGAAGCGGGCCGCCGCCACCGCGAACCATGCCGGCGGCCGCCTCGACGATCGGATTTACGAGCTCATCGTCGGGGTGTGCGACGAGATCCTGGCCGGCCGCCACGACACCATGTTCCCGCTGCACGTATGGATGACGGGCAGCGGCACGCAGTTCAACATGAACGTCAACGAGGTCATCTCGAACCGCTGCTGCCAATTGGCGGGCACCCCGCTCGGCAGCAAGCGGCCGGTGCACCCGAACGATCATGTCAACATGTCGCAATCCTCGAACGACACCTTCCCGTCGGCGATGCACATCGCCGCCGCCGTCGCCGTCAAGCAGCGGCTGATCCCGGCCGTGGCTGCGCTGCGCGACGCCATCGCCGCCAAAGCGGCGGAATGGGACGATATCGTCAAGATCGGCCGCACCCACATGCAGGATGCGACGCCGCTGACGCTCGGCCAGGAATGGTCGGGCTATGCCGGCATGCTGTCCGACGACCTTGAACGCATCGAGGAGGCGATCAAGGGCGTCTACCCGCTCGCGCTCGGCGGCACCGCGGTCGGCACCGGGCTCAATGCCGCGCCCGGCTTCGCCGAAGCGGCGGCGGCCGAGATCGCCAGGCTGACCGGCCTGCCTTTTGTCAGCGCGCCGAACAAATTCGCCGTCCAGGGCGCGCACGATGCGCTCGTGCAGCTGTCCGGAACATTGCGCACGCTGGCGGTCTCGCTCTACAAGATCGGCAACGACATCCGGCTGCTGTCGTGCGGCCCGCGCGCCGGCTTTGCCGAATTGCTGATCCCCGAGAACGAGCCCGGCTCGTCGATCATGCCGGGAAAGGTCAACCCGACCCAGGCCGAGGCGCTGACGATGATCGCCGTGCAGGTCATCGCCAACGATGTCGCGGTCGGCCTCGGCGGCGCCGGCGGCTATCTTGAAATGAACGTCTACAAGCCGCTGATGATCGCCAACCTCGCCCAGTCGATCACCCTGATCAGCGACGGCTGCACGAATTTCCGCAAATTTCTGGTCGAAGGCACCCGGCCGAACCGGAAAAAGATCGCCGAATATGTCGAGCGCTCGCTGATGCTGGTGACGGCGCTGGTGCCGGTGATCGGCTATGACAAGGCGGCGGCCATCGCGCATTATGCGATGGAGCACGATCTGACCCTCAAACAGGCGGCATTGCAGCTCGGCTATGTCGACGAACAGACCTTCGAGCGCGCCGTCGATCCGAAAAAGATGGTCAGGCCCTATGTCGCGACGCCGACGCGCCGAGAGGGGGAACCGAGATGACCGCACCGGCGCAGCCGCACCCCACCGGCTACGATCTGTTGCGCAACCCGCGCCTCAACAAAGGCACCGCCTTCACCGAGGCGGAGCGCCGCGCCTTTCGTCTCGAAGGCCTGCTGCCGCCCGCTGTCACCACGCTGGCGCTGCAGGTGGCGCGCCGGCGCGCCGAGATCGCCGCTCTTGCCGACGATCTGCAGAAATACCTCGTGCTGTCGGATCTGCAGGCGCGCAACGAGACCCTGTTTTATGCGGTCCTGATGTCGGATCTGGCGACCTACATGCCGCTCGTCTATACGCCGACGGTCGGCGAGGCATGCCAGAAATTCGCCCATATCTTTCGCGAAGCGCGCGGCCTGTATCTGCCGATCAGCGCGCGCGGTCGGCTGCGGGAGCTGCTTGGCAACTGGCCGGAGAGGGAGGTGCGCTTCATCGTCGTCACCGACGGCGAGCGCATCCTCGGCCTCGGCGATCTCGGCGCCGGCGGCATGGGCATCCCGATCGGCAAGCTGACGCTCTATACGGCCTGCGGCGGCGTGCCCCCGCAATACTGCCTGCCGGTCGTGCTCGATGTCGGCACGAACAATCAGAACCTGCTCGATGACCCGCTCTATCAGGGCCTGCGCCAACCCCGCGTGCGCGGCCCAGAATACCTGAGCTTTGTCGACGAGTTCGTCGAGGCGGTGCAGGAGCTTTATCCGAGATGCTGCATCCAGTGGGAGGATTTCGCCAATATCAACGCCGCCCCGATCCTCAAGCGCTATCGCGACCGGATCTGCACGTTCAACGACGACATCCAGGGCACCGCCGGCGTCGCATTGGCCGGCATCTTCGCCGCCCTGCGCCTGACCGGGCAGAAGCTCGGCGAGCAGCGCTTCCTGTTTCTCGGCGCCGGCTCGGCGGCGACCGGCATCGCCGAATTGATCAGCCTCGCCATGACGCGCGAGGGCCTCGACCTCGCCGCGGCGCGGCGCCGCAACGCGCTGTTCGACGTCAACGGGCTGCTTACGACCGCGCGCGCCGATCTGGCGGATTTCCAGAAGCCGTTCGCGCTGGAGCGGGCGCCGATCTCGAGCTTTGTCGAGGCGATCGAAGCGTTGCGGCCGACCGGCATCATCGGCGTCAGCACCGTGCCGAAACTGTTCACCCGCGAGGTCGTCGAGGCGATGGCGCGGATCAACGAGCGCCCGCTCATCTTCCCGTATTCGAACCCGACTTCGCGCTCCGAATGCACGGCCGAGGAGGCCTATCGCTGGTCCGGCGGCCGGGCCATCTTCGCCAGCGGCAGCCCGTTCCCGCCGGTCGAGATCGCCGGCCGGCGCTTCGTGCCGGGCCAGGGCAACAACGTCTACATCTTTCCGGCCATGGGCATGGCGATCTTTGCCACCGAAGCGGCCCGCGTCAGCGATGAAATGTTCATCGTCGCCGCACAGGCGGTCGCCGCGCAGGTCACCGCGGAGGATCTCGCGGCGGGGCTGATCTACCCGCCGCAGAGCCGCATCCGGGAGGCCTCGCTGTGCGTCGCCGAACGGATCGCCGCTTTCATCTTCGAGCGGGGGCTGGCGCGGGTGCCGCGGCCGGAGAACATCGGCGCGCTGATCCGCGCCCGCGCCTACCGTCCGGTCTATGCGCAGTGAAGCGCAGGCGGCGGCGCTCGCCGCCGGCGGCTCGCCTAGACGGCGGCCTTGGCCGCCCGCACATGGGCGGCAAGAAGCGCCGGCAACCGCGCCGGATCGCCGCGCGCCATGCCGCATTCGGTGGCGATGCCGTCGACGCGGGCATGGCGCCGCGCCGCGGCGAGCCGCGCCCGGTCGCCCGCCGCATCGTCGTAATGGATCAGGCCGAGATAGAGCTCCGTGGCGGGGGAGAGGCGCAGATTTGCAAGCGGCGCGAAATAGCCGTCGTCGGTGCGCGCCTTCGGCACCGGCATGTGGAAATACTGGATCGGGCGGGCGACGCCGGCGGCGATCGCATTCGCGATCTCGACCATGATCCCCATATCCCGCGGCTGCACCAGATGCTCGTCGGCCGGGCTGCCGTAGCACAGATGGTAGCCGAGCTCGACCGCGGCCGCACGGCATTGCCGATTTGGGTCAGTACCGCGAGCGTCTCCTCGCGGAAATCGACCGGTCCCCGTTCGTAATACCCCTCCCAGGCCAGCACTTCCTGGCATACGTCCCATTGCACCGCGAGCCGGTCATGGGGGATCGCGGCGGCGATCTTCGCGACCTCGCCGAGCAGATGCGCGGTCAGCGCCGGCAACAGCAGCGGCCGGTCGGACGGCACCATGTTGTTGTAGGTCGGCGCGATCGGCGTCGGCAGCGAGACCTGGAACTTGACCCTCGCCGGAATGACGCCCTCTCCGACGAGGCGCTCGAACAGTTCCCAGGAGGCGATCGCCATTGCGGCATAGCCGGTCTCGAAGGTGGCGGGATCGGGGGTGGCGCCGGGCCTGACGCGCAGGCGCGGGATTTCGCGCAGCACCTTGCCGTCCCATTGCGTAAACTTGAAGGGCGGGACATCGGCGCGCGCGATCGCCGGATTGGCGGCGAGGACGTCCTGCAGGAAGCGGATCCAGGTCTTGCGGATGCCGGTCTCGCCGTCGGGCAGGCGCACCAGATAGGGGCCCGCCGCCGCGGCGAGGGTGCGGAAGGCGGTTTCGGCATCGGGCAGCGGCACGCTGCCGACAAAATGCACGATCGGATATCGGCCTCGCTCGATGGCCATGGCGTCCTCCCAAGGGAAGGGGTGGGGCGCCATCCTAGCGCACGCGCCGGCGCCCGTCAGCGTGGCCTGACGCGCACGGGGCGATCGCCGGACTTGCCAGGCAAGAGCGGCGCGATCCGTACCGATTGCGCGCCGGCGAACCCGCATTGTTCGATCATCGCCGAGACCCCGGACGACGAAGGGAGTCTCTCGAATACCCCTGCCGCTGTGCGGAAATCGTGACTGTCGAGCGGGCCTAAGCAGGTTTCATCGGGTTGATCCACAAAACCGCGCTGCCTCCCTTTCCTCCTCTCCCCCGCTGGTCGGGGCGAGGAGAAGAAAAAGGCGCGAGGCATCTGTGTACGAACATACGAAATCCTGCTTAGCTTGGCGGGCGCGCCGCCCACTTCTGCCGGTCACGCTCTCGGACTTTTTCGACCGCCTTCAGGGCTAGGGGAGCAAGGCCAGTATCACCGCCTTTGTCCACATGCCCGACGATTGCCTGGCGCATTCGCGGGTCCCAGAATTTGAGCAGATGGTCGGCGATGCTTTCAATGGCCTTTTCGGGCGATTGGTGCGCGAAGAACTTGCCGATCTGGTTAACCATATAGACGAGCTTGGTGTCATGCGACATGTTCGGCCGACTCCAGGATGATGCGATCGCGATGCGCGAAAACCTCAAAGCCGTCCTTGCGCGTGATCGCGACCAGCGTGATCCCCGCCTGCTCGGCAAAACGCACCGCCAACGCCGTCGGCGCCGATATGGCGGCAACAATGGGGGCTCCCAACACTGCCGCTTTCTGGATCATCTCGACCGAGACCCGGCTCGTAAGCAACACCGCGCCGCGGCCGGCTTTGGCGCCGCTACGCGCGAGCGCTCCGGCGAGCTTGTCGAGCGCATTATGCCGCCCTACGTCCTCGCGCAAGGCGATGATGCCTCTGGCCGGTTCCCAATAGGCCGCCGCATGCACGGCGCAGGTCTGTCGGTTGATGTGCTGGCCAGCGGGCATCGCCGCCATGGCTGCGGCAATGGCAGCGGCGGAAACCCGCAGATCCGATACGACTTTGAACGGCGGGCGCATGGCCTCGGCCAAGCTTTCGACGCCGCACAATCCGCATCCTGTCGGGCCCGCGAGGTAGCGCCTTCGCGCGATAAAGGCATCAAGGCGGGATGCTTCAAGCCACATTCTGAGCTCGACGCCATCAGCCCCAGGAACAATCGCGATATCCTCGATTTCATCGGGATGCGACACCACGCCTTCTGATAGGCTGAAGCCGACTGCGAAATCCTTGAGGTCGGCCGGCGTCGCCATCATGACCGCGTAGGCGTAGCGGTTATAGGTAAAGGCGATGGCAGTCTCCTCGGGAATGGTGCGCTCGGCGCTGCCCACCTCCGCCCCGTGCCAGGAGGCGGACACGACGCGCAGCACCGTCGGCGGCAGGATCATTCTACGGCCTCGATGCGGCGGGTCTTTTCCGACAGCGCGCGATAGCTCTCCTGCCATTCTGTCGGACCATTGGAAGGCGACACTTGCACTGCCGTAACTTTATATTCAGGGCAGTTCGTTGCCCAATCGGAGTAGTCTGTGGTAACGACGTTTGCCTGCGTGTTCGGGTGATGGAAAGTGGTATAGACCACGCCGGGCGAAACGCGATCAGTGATACGCGCGCGCAAGGACGTTTCGCCGGAGCGGCTTGCGATCCGTACCCAATCGCCATCGTGAATCCCGCGCTGCTCGGCATCATGAGGATGAATTTCGAGCCGATCCTCGTCATGCCATACTATATTGTCGGTCCGTCGCGTCTGCGCCCCGACATTGTATTGGCTCAAGATACGGCCGGTAGTGAGCAGAAGCGGGAAGCGCGGCCCGGTTCTCTCGTCAGTTGGAATGTATTCCGTGATGAGAAAATTTCCCTTGCCGCGCACAAAGGCGCCGACATGCATGATCGGTGTGCCGTCGGGTGCCTGGTCATTACAAGGCCATTGCACCGAGCCCAACCGATCGAGCTTTTCGTAGGAGACCCCTGCAAAGATCGGCGTCAGACGCGCGATTTCGTCCATCACTTCCGACGGGTGGGAATAGCGCATTTCGACGCCCATCGCCTTCGCCAGCGCGAGCGTGATCTCCCAGTCGGCCAAACCGGCACGCGGCTGCATCACCTTGCGGACCCGGCCGATGCGCCGCTCGGCATTGATAAAGGTACCGTCCTTCTCGAGAAAGGTCGAGCCTGGCAGGAACACATGCGCATAGCGCGCAGTCTCGTTAAGAAAGAGATCCTGCACGACGACGCATTCCATCGCCGCAAGACCGGCCGCGACATGACGCGTATCGGGATCGGATTGCAGGATATCCTCACCCTGGATATAGATGCCCTTGAACGAACCATCGATCGCGGCGTCGAGCATGTTGGGAATGCGCAGCCCCGGTTCAGGGTCAAGGGTCGTGTTTGAAGTGGACCCCGGATTTGGGACCAGCGGCTTGATTGGAACGCGGACCGTTCCGTCGTGCTAGACGGAGCGGATCATGACGAAGGGAACGAGACGGAAGTTGAGTGCGGCGCTGAAGGCGAAGATC
>Ga0209810_1002463_pt1 | contig 22200 bp, 16 predicted proteins | sample Coa_R1_7_FD_187159 | JGI IMG/M metagenome (GOLD analysis project Ga0209810, IMG submission 187159) | Surface soil microbial communities from Centralia Pennsylvania, which are recovering from an underground coalmine fire - Coalmine... | ecosystem: Environmental > Terrestrial > Soil > Unclassified... | reverse complement strand
ACCTCATTTGCCTCTAGCTGAGCATGGAAACAGGCGGTCGTGAGTGACCAGGAACGAGCGACCAGACCGAGGCGCTCTTCGCGTTCATCCTGGCTTTCTTCTTGTAGGGCAATAGCTATCTGTTCCATGTCCCGTTGATACTGTTCCGCAAGCAAGGAAGAACGGCTGAAGTCACAATTCGTCGCCATAAGATTTTCCCTCTTTAACTCCAAAGTCACTTTCACCAGCCAACACTGCTGGCACACCTGAAACGCGAGGCGGTATGTTTTTCTCTCCAACGTAGGAGATTATACCAGCTATTTTCCCACGTTGCAATGTTTTTTTCCACCACTTTATAGCTGTGTTTCTATCTGGCCTGTTTTTCAGGCCACGCTCGGAAATCTCTCCAATTCCATTGTACCACACCTATCTACAGACTGGCGAAGTGCTGTTGCAGGCTGGCTGTTGTCTGGGGGCCGAGGATCATGGCGCGGATGATGCCTTTGCTGTCGATGAAGAAGGAGGTGGGGGCGGCTGCCACGTTGTAGAGCGTCATAACCTGCTGTTTGTCGTCAATGAGGACGGGGTAGGTGAGGTGATGCTGCTGCACAAACCGGGCGGCAGTGGCACTGTCGTCCACGCTGTCTATGCCCAGGATGACGAGGCGCTTGCCGCTGGCCCGCTGCTGCGCGTAGAACTGCTGCAAGGCAGGCGTTTCTTGCAGGCAGCCGGGGCAGGTGGCGTACCAGAAATTGAGCATGACGGGCTGCCCGCGATAGTCGCTCAGGCTGATCTTGCGCCCATCCGGGGTGGTCAGGGTGAAGTTGGGTGCAGCGTCGCCGTCGGCATAGCCGATGGCGGCGTTATGTGAGGTGGCGGCAGGCAAGAGCAGGCCGAGCGCGATGATGACGGCGCTGCCGAGAATAGCCAGGCAAATAACGACGGTTTGCATTCTCGACTTCTTTTTCGGCGTCTCCACAGGGAACTTCACGACCTTTCTCTATCAAAATAGCTGTTCCTTCGCTGTACACGGAAAAGTATAGCCAATTTTGCCGCAAAATGCAAAGAGGCAGGCTGGGGTCTACATCCTTTAGGGGGATTTTGGCTGAAAAGACGGGACCGAAAAAGACGAGGTTCCGCCAATATCGCCCAAAGCCTTTTTGAATTTCCCCCTAAAGGATGTAGACCCACAGGCTGCCAGGCCAGCGGCAAGGGATGGCCCCAGAAGCGTTAAAGGAAGGCAGCCAGGCCAGCGGCAAGGGCAGCGAGCGAAGCACTGTCGGTTCGTATAGCAGTTGGAAGCGTAAAGGAAGGCAGCCAGGCCAGCGGCAAGGGGTGGCCCCAGAAGCGTTAACTTAAGGCCGTGCGAGCGCGAAGCAGGCCACCCGCAAGGGGTGGCCCTACTATACGCGATAGCTCCCCAGGCTCCACGAACGCCTCGTGTATAGTAGGGCCACCCCTTGCGGGTGGCCTGGCTGCTCCGGCCACCCCTTGCCGCTGGCCTGGCTGCCACCTGGCAGCCCGCCTCTTTAGCATTCTATCGTATACATTTTACTGGTAGGAGGCCGGTGCGGCTTCGATGGCGCCGGTCTCGATCATGATTTCGCGCAATTGTTTCGCATCGATGGTTTCGTAGAGGCGCAGGGCCTGAGCGATGCGGTCAAGTGTGGCGCGGTGTTCCGTCAGCAGGCTGACGGCCTTGTTGTAGGCCCACTTGACGATGCGGTCGACCTCTTCATCGATGAGGGCAGCCGTCTTCTCGCTGTACTCGCGCCCGCCGGTGGCCAGCGCGGTGCCGCTGAACGGGTCCTCGCGCTCGCTGTAGGAGATGGTTCCCAGGCGTTCGCTCATGCCCCAGCGTGTGACCATCTGGCGCGCGATGCTGGTGACGCGCTGCAGGTCGTTCTCCGCGCCCGTTGTGATGCGGCCAATCGCGACCTCTTCAGCCGCGCGCCCGCCGAGGGCCGTGACCAGCTGCGCTTCCAGATACTCTTTCGAGTAGTTGTAGCGATCATCGAGCGGCGTGTACTGCGTGACGCCCAGCGCCTGCCCGCGCGGCACAATCGTGACCTTTGTTACCGGGTCGACATGCTCGGTCAGCAGACCAGTCAGCGCGTGACCGCCCTCGTGATAGGCGACGACGTTGAGATCATCTTCCGTCAGGATCAACGGGCGTTCGGCGCCGATAAGGATCTTATCCAGGGCCTCATCGAAGCAGTTCTGCGTCACCGCGTCGAGGTTACGACGGGCGGCGAGCAGGGCGGCCTCGTTGACGAGGTTGGCAAGATCGGCTCCAACCATGCCGGGGGTGGCGCGCGCAATGGTGATCAGATCAACATCGTCGGCCAGAGGCACGTCTCGTGTGTGAATCTTCAGGATGGCCAGGCGACCGTTCCAGTCGGGCCGGTCAACGGTGACGCGGCGGTCGAAGCGACCGGGGCGCAGCAGGGCTTTGTCCAGCCCATCGGGCCGGTTGGTGGCGGCAATCACCACAACCGCTTGCCGGGCATCGAAGCCGTCCATTTCGACAAGCAACTGGTTGAGCGTTTGCTCGCGTTCGTCGTTGCTGTTGATGCTGGAGCCGCGCTGGCGACCGACGGCATCGATTTCGTCGATGAAGATGATGCTGGGCGCGGCTTTCTTGGCCTGCTCGAACAGGTCGCGCACGCGGCTGGCGCCCACGCCGACCAGCACTTCGACAAACTCGGAGCCGCTCATCGAGAAGAATGGCACCCCTGCTTCCCCGGCGACGGCGCGCGCTAAGAGCGTCTTGCCGGTTCCCGGAGGGCCAACCAGCAGCACGCCGCGCGGAATCTTGCCGCCCAGCCGCTGGAATTTACCCGGCGTCTTCAGGAACTCTACCACCTCAACGAGGTCGTTCTTCGCCTCGTCCACGCCCGCCACATCGGCGAACGTCGTGCTGGGCCGGTCTTCCAGAATGAGTCTGGCCTTACTCTTGCCGAAGCTGAAGATGTTTTGCTGTCCCTGCGTGGCCCTGCGCATAATCCAGAGGAAGAGCGCAATCAGGAAGATCCAGGGGACAAAGTCTTCGAGGATCGTGAGGAACAGGTTGTTATCATTGCTCGGCTGAGCCTGGAAATTCACGTGATGGCTGATGAGCAGGTTCGTCAGCGTTGGGTCGCCGTTGGGTAACTGCGTGAAGTGGAACTGCGTCCCGCTTTTCGTGTTGCCATTGCTATCCGTGACTGTCACCGGTTTATAAAACGTACCTGTCGCGTCCTGCCCCTGGAAGACCACGCTTTTGACGTTGTTGTCTTCAACCTGCTGGTAGAACGTGCTGTACGGGACTTCGATTACATTAGAATTGTTACTGTTAGAACCGGATGTGAAGTACTGGAAGAGGTACCAGCCGAGTAACAGAACACCGACGAGGAGCAGCGAACGGATGATGAGGGAGGTGGCATTAGGCCCGTTAGACCCGCCCCCGTTGCCGCTGCCGCCGTTCCCGTTATTGCCAGGGCGGGGCGCGCCGTTCGGCCCATCGTTCGGATTGCGCTGGTACAGCCAGGGCCAGAGCCATGCCTTCCCTGGCTTCCCTCGCATCCTTTGAGCCTGATTTTCCATGTATTCAGACCTCTTTCTTACGGGTACCCTTCCCAGATACCCTCGCTATTTCTCTATCTTAACCGTTTCTCTTCTTAAAGCAGACGAGAAACAGGAGCATTACTTGTTGTACGATAGAAATACGTTTCAGATTACCTCAAAGTTATGAGGACTATCCCTACTTTCAAGACGTTGCATGAGTCAGAACAGGATACGTGAACCGCGCACGCAGAACCCTTTTGCAGATAGTATAATCAGGGCAAATCACGAACGTCAACAAAAGAGGCGCACTGAAACAGCGGGCAGGAAATTGCTCCCTCTAAAAATGATTACAACGTGAGCCGCTGTTTTATTCCCCTTTCCCGGCGCCAGTCAATTTGGACGAGAAACATGTCTCAGCTATTGACAGATGGGACATTTATCCGTAAACTTAAACTCAAGCAGATGCATTGATATATGACTTTGCGACGCAGCTTGAAAGCGATGGAACCCTTGTCAGAGATATTTCACCTCTACCACAGAGTGCATCTTCATATTTTCCCATGCTATGAAAAAGGATACCCGGATAGGTCATGCTGAGTGCAGCGAAGAGTTCCGGGTGGGCCACGCTGTCCGCGCGGACACCTCGGATTCTTCGCTGCGTTCGGTATGACCGGTCGGTGCTGCTTTCTCATGGCATTCGGAAGGCGTAGTGATGAACGTTCAGGGAAGTCATCATGAAGGATTTGTTGGAAATGTTGGAGCCGGAGAGGAGCATGACGCATGATTGAGAAACCGGTGCAGAATCGTGAAGCTGCTGACAGACAGTATAAGCTGGGTGTGGAATATAGCGGCTTGCAGGAGGGAGACAGGCAGGAGAATCTGTTGCGGGCCATCGCCTGCTTTCAGGCTGCGCTGGAGGGCTATGATCGCGAAGGTTGCCCGGTTGAGTGGGCGGCGACACAGCACCACCTGGGCGATGCCTACCGCAAGCTGTCGCAGGGAGATAGCGAGGGGAACCTGATGCGGGCCATTGCCTGCTATAAAGCGGCGCTGACGGTAGACACGCCGCCGGTCTCACCACAGGATTGGGCGGCGACGCAGGTCAATCTGGGAACGGTCTATCGCAAGCTGTTGAGCGGCAAGCGTCAGGCGCACTTACAGGCTGCCATTGCCTGCTATGAGGCAGCCTTGCACGTATATGAAGATGGGGCGCACACGGAGGAGTGGGCGCGCCTTCAGAACAATCTGGGCAATATTTACTGTGATCTGGCTCGCGGCGTCTCGGAGCCGCAGGTCTGCCTGGAACAGGCTGTGGCCTGCTACGAGGCGGCGCTGCGTTTCTATAGCGAGCAGGAATATCCAGAGGCATGGGCGATTACGCAGCATAATCTGGGAACGGCCTGTAGCATGTTGCCGGGCAGCGAGCGGCAGGGCAATATCGAGCGCGCCATCGCCTGCTTTGAAGCCGCTCTGCGCGTGCATACGCGCGAGGCGTTTCCCATGCTGTGGGCGGCGACCTATCATAACCTGGGCAATGCGTATAGCGACCTGCCGGGCGGCGACCGGCGCGTCAACCTGCAACGCGCCATTGCCTGCTATGAGCAGTCGCTGCAGGTCTATACACCTGAGCAAGCGCCGACAGACTGGGCCTCGACGCAGAACAATCTGGGCAATGCCTATCGCAACCTGCCGGGTGGCGATCAGCAGGGCAGTCTGGAACAGGCGGTGGCCTGCTACCGGCGCGCCTTGCAGGTCTATACGCGCGAGCGTTTTCCGGCGGAGTGGGCGCGCACGCAGAACAACCTGGGCAGCGCCTACAGCTACCTGCTGGTGGGCGAGAGGGAGCAGAACCTTGAGCAGGCCATCGCCTGTTTCCAGGCCGCCCTGCAGGTCTACACCTTCAATGCGTATCCGACCGACTGGGCGCGAGCGCAGAATAACCTGGGCATCGCCTATGCCATGCTGACCGGGGCCAGCCCCGAAGAGCGGCAGAGATATTTGCGCAAGGCGATTGCCTGTTTCCAGGCGGCCTTAGAGGTGCGTACCCGCGAGGCCACCCCTTTCGACTGGGCGGCGACACAGAATAACCTGGGCAATGCCTATCGTAATTTGCCCGGCAACGATGGGCAGGAACGACAGGCCAACCTGGAACGCGCTATTAGTTGCTACGAAGCGGCCCTGCGCGTCTACGATTACGATACCTTCCCTATCGACTGGGCGGCGGCGCAGAATAATCTGGGCAATGCTTATGCCACGCTGCGCACGGGTGAGCGCAGGACAAACCTGGAACGCGCTATCATCTGCTTCCAGCTCGCTCTGCGCGTCTACACGCGCGAGCAGTTCCCGCTGGACTGGGCGCGGGCGCAGATGAATCTGGGCAATACCTATTACAATCTGATCGGCGAAGATGAGCAGGCCAATTTGCGCAAAGCGATTGCCTGCTACAACCAGGCGTTGCAGGTCTACACGCGCGAGCAGTTCCCGCTGGACTGGGCGCGAGCGCACTATAACATGGGCAGCGCCTACAGTATCAGCCAGGGAGAAGATCGGGCGACCAACCTGCGTAAGGCCATCAGCTGTTACGAACAGGCGTTGCAGGTCTATACACGAGAGCGCCTGCCGGTGGACTGGGCGGCGGCTCAGCTCAACCTGGGCAATGTCTACAGCAATCTGCCGGGGGATGATGTGCGCGCCAATCAGCAGCGGGCCATTGCCTGCTACCTCAACGCCCTGCAGGTCTACACCCATGAGACGTTTCCGGTTGACTGGGCGCTGACGCAGTATAATCGCGGCAACGCCTATGTCACGCTTTCAAACGAGGAAGGAGAGCGGCAGGAGAATCTGGGACGCGCCATTGCCTGCTATCAGGCGGCCCTGCGTGTTTTCCAGTCGCATGGTATGCAGCAGCACGCCCGCATTACCGCTGAGACGCTCAAGAAAGCGCAGGAGACATTACAGAAGCTCAAGTTTTAAGGATTGCCGCGCAGGCGCCGGGCTTCGGCTTCGGCCTCGCGAGCCTCTTTGCGCCGCCGCAGGCCCTTGAGCGCCTCGGCTTTGCGGTCCCAGTTGTCGGCATCGGCGGGACGCAGCTGGATGGCCTTTTCGGCGGCTTCCAGCGCCTCCGTATAGCGTTTCAGGCGGTTAAGGACGAGCGCCTTGTTGTGCCAGGCGCCGGGCATCTTCTCGTTGAGTTGCAGGGCGCGGTCGTAGGACTGGAGGGCCAGGGCGTAGTTGTTGACGTGATAGTACGCATTGCCGAGGCCGTTCCAGGCGGGGGCGAAGTTGTTATTGGCGCGCAGGACACGCTCGTAGGCGGCGATGGCTTCGGGATAGCGACCAAGCCCGGCGAGGACGCTGGCCCTGCCGTTGAGGGCGGGGATGTAGCTGCCATCGATGTTCAGGGCGCGGTCATAGGCGCTGAGGGCGTCATAGGGTCGCCCCAGCACATTGAAGACGCTGCCGAGCTTTGCCCACGCCCGCATGTAACGGGGGTTGATGGAGACAGCCTTATTAAGCATATCCAGCGCCTGCGCGTATTGCTGGCGGGCAAAATAGACATTGCCCATGCCGAAAAAGGTGGGCGCATACTTGCTGTCCAGCCGGGCTGCCTCCTTGAAGGCCTGCAGAGCCTCGTCGTAGCGCCCCAGATCGTAGAGAACGGCGCCTTTACCCTCCCAGGCGGTGACCAGCCGGGGGCTGATGGCCACTGCCTGCTCGAAAGCGTTGAGGGCGGGCCGCAGTTTCCCCATATCGTGCAGGATGCTGCCTTTACCGCTCCAGGCGGTGGCAATCGCGGAATTGTAGCTCAATGCCTGCTCGAAAGCCTCTAATGCCTCGCCGGTGCGCTTCAGTTCGCGCAGGACGAGGCCCTTATTGTTCCACGCCTCGGCCAGATGGGGATCGAAGCGCAGGGCCATATCGAAGGCGTAGAGGGCATCTTTAGGCCGCTTCATCGCGCTGAGGACAGCCCCTTTGCCGTTCCATGCCGAGGCGTTGTTCGGCTCCAGGTGCAGAGCCTCATCGAAGGCGTTAAGCGCCTCCTGGTTGCGGCCCAGTCGGCTGAGCGCGGTACCTTTGCCGATCCAGGAGACGGCCAGTCTGGGGTCCATTTTGAGCGCGTTTTCAAAAGCGGACAGCGCTTCCTGGTGGCGCGAGCGCAGGCCGAGCGTCAGGCCCTTGCCCTGCCAGGCCAGCGCGTTCTTGCTATCCAGTTGCAGCGTTTGATCGTAGAGATTGGCCGCCTCGTTGTACCGCTTTTGCAGGCGCAGCGTATGTGCCTGCTCCAGCAGCCGCTCCGTCTCCTTATTTGTCTGTAGCTTGATCGGCGTTGATGAAGATGACGAGGAGAGCGTGGGGGGCGTCGTGGGGACGGACCCGCTGTTGCGCAGTCGCTCCAGCACCTCTTTTGCGCTGGCCGGGCGGCGCGCTACCTCCATTTGCACCATCTGTTGCAGCAGCGCGTCCAGGCTGGCATTGACTTCGGGATTGACGGACGAGGCCGGAACGAAGAAAAAGGGATGCTCGCTGGGGTCAAGGCCGGTCAGCAGGTGGTGCAGCAGCGCGCCCAGGCTGTAGATGTCGGATTGCGGCGTGCTTTGCGCCTTGCCATATTGTTCGGGGGCCGCGTAGCCGGGCGAGCCGAGCGCAACGGTGTCGCGTGACTGGCCGGGTTTGAAGACGCGAGCAATGCCGAAGTCGATAAGGAAGACATGGCCGCCCTCATCGATCATCACGTTGCCGGGCTTGAGATCGCGAAAGATGATGGGGGGCTGGCGTGTGTGCAGGTAATTGAGGACATCGCACAACTGCTCTGCCCAGCCGATGACCAGCTTGAGCGGCACGGGCTTGCCGCCCGTATGTTCCAGGTAGTGTTCCAGCGTCTCGCCCTCGATAAAGTCCATGACGAGATACGAGCGATCATTTTCGGTGAAATGCTCGTGGATGCTCGGCAGATTCGGATGCTTGAGTTTAGAGAGCAAGAGGGCTTCGCGCTCGAAAGCCGCCTCCGCCTCCTCCACCTGGCCTTCCGGCACTGCTGCTTTACTCATCTCTTTGATGGCGACCAGGCGGTTATCCAGTTGCGTATCGGCGGCCTTATAGACGGCTCCCATGCCGCCCTGACCGATACGATTGATGAGCCGGTAGCGACCGGCCAGCCGCGTATCGACCGGAAGCGTGCCGGTCAGCAAGGAGGCCAGAGGCCTGGCGCAGTGCATGCAAAAGCGCGCCTGCGGCGCATTGACCGCGCCACAGTAGTCACATATCTGTTCTTGCTCTACTGCTGTTTCTGTTGTATCCGTAATTCCGGGTGAATTCGTATTGGTATTTGCATCTACGTCCGACATGAAAGCGTTACAATCCCATTACATGTTCTGCTCAAAAAGAGATGGCACACATCTAAGTACAATGCTTACACCCCTATATCATACCATATCATGGGAAGTGGTTGTGTTGCCAGTTTCCCCGGATTGAGCCTCGTTTGCCCTGGCTGTTTGCGCTCCCTTCGCGGCGCGCGCGGCTTCCACCGTCTGCCAGACGCGCAGCCATTCATCGATGCTCAACGTTTCGGCGCGGCGGCTGCTTTCGATCTTCGCCATAGTGAGCAGGGCGCGCACCTCCTGGTCTTTGATGTGCAGGCCGCTGGCAAGCGCGTTGTGCAACTGCTTGCGCCGCTCGGAGAAACCGGCCTGCACCACTTTGAAAAAGCGGTCACGTTCCGCCTGCGTCAGCGGGGCCTGCGGGTTCACATCCACGCGCAGGATGGCCGAATCGACCTTCGGCGCGGGATAGAAAGCCGAGGCCGGGACGCGGGCGACGATGCGCGGGCGGCCATAGAACTGCACGCTGACGCCCAGCAGGCTCAGGTTGCCAGGGGCGGCAACGATACGCTGCGCCACCTCGTACTGGACCATGACGACGAGCAGGCGCGGCGGGTTCCCGCTTTCCAGAAAATGGCGGAAGGTGGGGGCCGTGATGTAGTACGGCAGGTTGGCGACCAGCTTGTATGGCTGCGTGCCGAAGGCCTGCGTCGGTTCGAGCAGGAGCAGATTCTGCGCCACGCGCTCGACATTGGGGTAAGCGGCAGTCGTCTCGGTCAGCAGTTCCAGCATGTCGCGTTCCAGTTCGACGGCCACGACGCGGCCCTGCCTGGCGCGCTTCGCCAGTTCCCGCGTCAGCACGCCGGTACCCGCGCCTACCTCCAGTATCTGATCCTCCGGCTGAATATCCGCCGCTTCGACGATGCGATCCAGCACGGAGCGGTCGACCAGAAAATTCTGCCCGAAAGCTTTATTCGGGCGCATCTGGTGGGCGGCCAGCAAAGCGCGCAGCTCGCGCATATTTGTCAGGTCTATCTCCTCGTGTTTCTCCGCCGTCACTTCTGAGGCCGGAGATGGAGATATGTATCGGTCTGTCACAGTTTTCCCTCCCAACCGATATTACCGATTATGAAGATTACCAGTTATGAAAATTACCAGCGCCAGCCGCGCCGGTAGCGACGCCAGTAGCTGCGGTCATAGAAACGGCGGGGCTGGAATGAGCGCCCGAAGGTTACGAGCAAAGAGAGTAGAGCGAAGCCCGCAACGATGGCAATGAGCGCCAGCGCAAGGCTGATGGTCGCGCCCAGTACCGTCAGCAGGATGCCTGCCACAATCAGTAGCGGCTTAATCAGCAGCAGGGCAGCCACGACGAGCAAGGCGATGAGAACGCCGCATGAATTGTTCTTCTGCGGGCGCGCCCAGGGTGGCACTCCCTGCCCCTGCTCTGCACGCGCCTGTGGCTCTCCTTTTTCATGCTCATCAAAGGAGAGGCCATCCTCGCCCGGTGTTCGCGCCCGGTAGCCATACAGGAAATCGTCATCTTCTACCGGTATATCCTTTGGCATGCCGCCCTTCCTGCCGCCTGTGCCGGTGATAGAGGATGCCTGTGGCTCTCGTTCAGTTTTATCTGACTGCCGGAAAAATTCTTGCTGGCTCACCGAAAAGCTCTCCTGTCCGCCGATGAAGCGGTGCTGTGCGCGCTTAACTGGCACCTACGGAATGTCATTGTCCCTTATACGTCTACTACGTAATAGAACGAGGAGAGTTGTACTGGATCAAAAGGCGGGAAGCAAGGGCTAGTGGTGTTCCTTTGAGGCATGGTGAAACGTTTTTGAATAGCGTGACGTTCTAGTTTTTAGTATATTCGCTTTGCTTGCTACTCTTTTGTCCATCATAGTAGCTGCTGGAAACGGGCTATTTGGGGAAAAGCTTGCTTCGTGCTATTATAGAAGATAGGGTGTGCTTGAACTGTGCGGAGTAGCGCGCATCTCCTGTTATTTGAGGAAGGACACAGTTCTTTATGAATGAAGAGAAAAACGGACAATATCATCTCAATGGTCAGGGCAATCAGGATGGCCTCGACGAACAGAACGGCCATCAGGATGAAACGCTCGCGCTTGTTGTATCGGGCAAGAAGCAGGCCACAGGCGCAGGTGAGACGCTGAGGGCTGTTGCGCCGGACAATCTCTATAGAAGAAATGCCACAGCTGGCAGAGGATCGGTGGCGGGGGATGGCAGCGCGCTGCGGCGCGCGCGCCTCAACCGCCTGTTGATGCGCAGACGCCGCCATCAGCGTGAAGGGCGCGGTCTTTCCCGCTACCTGATGGTTGCGGCTATTGTGGCGGTGGTAGTGATCGTCTCGTTCCTCTCCAGTGGGGTCGGCGCGGCCTATGCCTACTACCGGTCGCAGTTGCCTCTGCTGAACGGGGTTGCCAATCACACGCTATTTCAGACGACGCACATTTATGATCGCAATGGTAAGTTGCTCTATGAGCTTTATGATCCCCAGTACGGGCGGCGTACCTATGTGAACTATACCGATATCGCTCCGGTGATGGTCAACGCCACCATTGCCGCCGAAGATCATACCTTCTGGACCAATAGCGGTGTCGATTTCCAGGGCATTCTGCGCGCAGCGATTACCGACCTTCAGAGCCATGCCATCGTGGAGGGAGGCAGTACGGTCACGCAGGAGGTCATCAAAAACACGATTATGGCCAATCAGCCGCGCACCTTTCAGGTCAAGGGTGAGGAAGCCCTGCTGGCCTACGGCCTGACGCAACAATACCCGAAGTGGAAGATCATGGAGATGTACCTGAATACGGTCTACTACGGGGATTTGAACTATGGCATCGAGGCGGCAGCCGAGAGCTATTTCCGCATGAAACCGAGCTGCACGCATACGAAATGCACGCCAGCCGTCGCCAGGCTTGATCTCGCCCAGGCCTCAATGCTGGCCGGGCTGCCGCAGAGTCCATCCTATTATGACCCGACGATCAATAAGCCGGTGGCGCTGGCGCGGCAGAAAGTGGTGCTGGATGCGATGGTGCAACTGAGCATGATTACCTCCTTGCAGGCCACGCAGGCCGAGGAAGAGATGGCAAAATACAACTTCCAGCCCTTCGATCACAGCATTCAGGCGCCGCACTTTGTGCATTATGTGATTGATGAGGTTCTTGTGCCGCTACTGGGCGCGCAGAATCTGCTGGATGGCGGCTATAACATCTACACCACCCTCGATTTGAACCTGGAAAAGCAGGTGGAGAAGATTGTCTATAACCACCTCTACAAAGTGCAGTGCGACAACTACCTGGGCTGCTACGGGCCGCTCAACATTGTCAACAACGTGAACAACGGTGCGGTGGTGGTGCAGAGTCCGACGACGGGCGAGATTCTGGCGATGGATGGCAGCGCCGATTATAACAACAATAGCCCGCAGGTGCGCGGGCAGTACAATGCCGCGCTCTCGCCGCGCCAGCCTGGCTCGTCGTTCAAGCCTATCGTCTATGCCACCGCCTTTGAGATGGGGTGGTATCCGGCGATGATCCTGCAGAACCACAAGACGACCTATCCGAGCAATCCGCCCTACACGCCGAACAACTACGGCGATGTCTTCCTCTCCGGCTTCCCGATGACCGTGCGCAACGCGCTGGCGAACTCGATCAATATTCCGGCCATCGATGCAATTGAGTACACCGGCATTCCCGCCGTCGTCAACATGGCCTCGCGTATGGGCCTGAAAGAGATCGCAGATGCCCCGGCCTCTTCGCTTGGCCCCTCAATGGCGATTGGCACCAAAGAGGTTTCCCTGCTGGATATGACGCAGGCGTATTCGGTCTTTGCCAACGGCGGCGTGCGCGTGCCGCCCGTTTCCGTGCTGGAGATCACCGACAGCATGGGCCACCCCCTCTACACCTTCGATGCCGCTCATCCGCATGGTGTGCGCGTGATGGGCCAGGACGTGGCCTTCCTGATGAGCAGCGTCCTTTCGGATAAGGCAGCGCGCTATCACGAGTTTTTCCCCGGCAACCCGCTGGAACTGGATCGCCCCGCCGCCGCCAAGACCGGTACGACGGATAGCTTCCGCGATAACTGGACGATGGGCTACACGCCCTATCTGACCGTCGGCGTCTGGGTGGGCAATAGCGATAACAGCGCCATGCGGAATGTCATTGGCATTACCGGGGCCGGCCCCATCTGGCATGATGTGATGGAGTACGCCTCCGACTACTACCACTACCCGTCAAAGGACTTTGTGCGCCCGCCCGATGTTCACGCTGCGACGGTCTCCGCCTACACCGGCCTGCTGCCGCACCCCGGCGAGCCAACCGTGACCGACTGGTTCATCGATGGCACCGTGCCAACCATCTATGGCAGCGACTACACCCCTGTCTGCATCGGCCCGCGCTGCAACAGGAAGGGCGGTCATTAAGCCAGAATGGAGCAGACCGACTGGCCTGGGGTGGTTTGCTGCGCGCTTATACCCCCTTGCGCCATCGTGTATAGTATGTGATACACAATACACAGGAAAGGATCTGGAGGTTGTCATCTGATGGCAAACGATGAGAGCAGGGAGGCGCAGGCGGCGCAACAGGAACGCGAGCAGGAACAGGAGCAGCGAGCGGAGCAAACGCTGGAGCCGGGATTTCGCCCGCTGACCCGTATTGAGCGGCGCAATCTCTGGTTGAAGGAATATGGCGAGCAGGATTTCGCGTTGCAGATGTGGGCGCGGCTGGTGGAGCAGCACGATCTGGAAATTGAGATGATGTTGCAGATGGGCGGGCTGCTTGTCTTTGGCGTGATGGTCAAGACGGAACACTACGCCCAGTTTTATATCGACCTGAATGAAGAATTGCTGCGCGCGGAAGACCCGAACACTGCCGATGCGCTGAAAGAATACTACACGGCGCTGATCCCTGTTGCGGAACCGGAACTCGGCCCGGAGGGTTTGCCCATGCTTTATCGCTATATCCACATGCGCGATGTCACGATCATGAGCGCGGGCCACAAAGTCAAGGTTCCCTACTGGCGCGGCAAAATTGACCAGGTGGACGCCTTCGTTATCGGGGCAACGGCAGGGGAGTAGCCGACTCACCGCAGACTCCGACCTCGCCAGCAGGCCACCTCTTGCGAGTGGTCTGCTGGCGAGGCTACAATGGCCTGCGTTCTACAAAATTAAAACAGCGAGAGTTGCTGGGGGGGTTCGTCTTTAGATCTGGATTGGGCGGGTGTGGAAGTGGCCTTCGGCGCGGCTTCGGCTGCGATGCGTTCGGCTTCGGCGAGGGCGACAGGAATCTTTTTGAAATCCTCGCGCAGGGCCACTTTGTAGCTTTCGGTGCGCAGCGCGGCTGCCGGGTGGAACATGGGCATGGCGATGCGGTTGCCGATGCGGCGCGGGCGGCCATGAATGGCGGAGATCTTCTCGCCCGGAAAGAATTTTGCCATAGAGAAGCGGCCAAGCGTGACGATGACCAGAGGATTGATGGTGGCGATCTGGCGATCCAGGTAATCGCTGCAAGCGGCGATTTCGATGGGTAGCGGGTCGCGGTTCTCCGGCGGGCGGCACTTGACCACATTGGTGATAAAGACATCGGCGCGCTTCATGCCGATGCTTGCCAGCAGTTCATCCAGCAGGTGGCCGGATGGGCCAACGAAGGGGCGGCCCTGCTTATCTTCGTGGTAGCCGGGGCCTTCGCCGATGAACATGATTTTTGCTTGAGGGTTGCCTTCACCGGGAACTGCGCGCGTTCTGTTCTTCCAGAGATCGCACTGCTCGCATGTACATACCTCAGCCGCGATCTCTTGCAGTTTCTCCTCTGCTGACATATCTACCTGCTTTCTATAGAAAAATTACCTGTTCTTTCCTGTTATCCTCTTCTTTTTGCGCTCACCGTTTGTGGAAAATAGCCTGGTAAAAGTACATGATCGGCCTTTGCTCTACAGGCCGATCATGTGAGGGTGGACCCCATCTCGATTGATGGGGTGCCGGTGATGTTTACCAGCGGCGATCGGGCTGGCGTGGGCCGAAGCCGCCTTCGCGGCGTGGGTTCCCGGGGCCGCGACCGGGGCCGGAGGGGCCGGGACCCATCGGGCGACGCTGGCCGTAGGTGTTGCCCCCGCGTTCGCTGTAGCCGCCGGGGCCGGAGCGACCGCCGCCGCGTTCGTTGTAGCCGCCGCGCTCGCGACCGCCGCCGTAGTTGCCGCGCTCGCTGTAGCCGCCGCGCTCACGACCGCCGCTGTAGTTGCCGCGCTCGCTGTAGCCGCCGGGGCCGGAGCGACCGCCGCCACTGCGCGCCATGCGCCCGCCGCGCTCGCTCTCCATTTCAGCCTGCGTGGGCATTTCGCCGCTAAGGGCGGCGCGACGCGAGAGGTTGATGCGGCCCTGCTGGTCGACCTCGATGACCATGACGGTGATCTCATCGCCAATCGAGACGACATCTTCGGGGCGCGAAACCTGGTAGTCGGCCAGTTGTGAGGTGCGCACGAGGCCCTCTTTGCCCGGCAGAACTTCGACGAAGGCGCCAAAATCGACGAGGCGTCTGACGGTGCCGGTGTAGATGCGCCCAACCTCTACCTCTTCGGTGAGGGCGCGTACAGCATCCATCGCGGCCTGCATGGACTCGGCAGAGGTAGCGGCGATGTGAACGGTGCCATCGTCTTCGATGTCGATCTTGGCTCCGGTCTCCTCCTGAATCTTGCGGATGGTCTTACCGCCCGGGCCAATGACGGCGCCGATTTTATCAGGGTTGATCTTGATGGTCTGGATGCGCGGCGCGTACTCGGAGAGTTCCTCGCGGGGAGCCTCGATGGCATCGAGCATCTTTTCCATGATGAAGAGGCGACCTTCGCGTGCCTGCTCAAGGGCTTTTGCCATGATCTCGTAGGTGATGCCCTTGACCTTAATGTCCATTTGCAGGGCAGTCACGCCATCGGCGGTACCGGCCACCTTGAAATCCATATCGCCCAGGGCGTCTTCGATGCCCTGAATGTCGGAGAGGACGGCCCATTTTCCGGCGCGCTCACCCTCACCGGTGACGAGACCCATGGCCACGCCGGCGACGGGGGCATGAATGGGAACGCCGGCATCCATCAGGGCCAGCGTAGTGCCGCAGACGGAACCCATCGAGGTCGAGCCGTTCGATGAAAGCACATCAGAGACGGCGCGAATGGTGTAGGGGAACTCTTCCTGCGAGGGAATGACGGCGGCAATGGCGCGTTCGGCCAGCGCCCCGTGACCAATTTCGCGGCGACCCGGCCCGCGCAGGGGCTTGCTTTCGCCGGTCGAGAAGGGCGGGAAGTTGTAATGATGCATAAACCGCTTGCTCTCGACGAAACCCAGGCCGTCCAGCACCTGCTCCTCACCGGGGGAGCCGAGCGTGACGACGCTCAACACCTGCGTCTGACCGCGCGTAAAGAGCGCGGAACCGTGTGTGCGCGGCAGCAGACCAACTTCGCACGTGATGGGGCGAATGGTCTTGAGATCGCGGCCATCGGGGCGAATGCCGTGATCGAGGATATTATTGCGCACGTAGGCTTTCAGTTCTTTTTCGTAGAACGTGATAATATCTTTGAGCCGGTCGGGGTACTGCGCGCCCAGCACGGCGATCAACTCGTTCTGCACGAGATTGAGGGCGGCAGAGCGAGCGGATTTATCGGGGTTGTTGACGGCTGCCTCGAAGCGGGGCAGCACGAAATCGCGCACCCGCTGCTGCAATTCGTTGTCAACGACCGGCGGCTCAAACGGGCGTTTGGCGACGCCAACGGCCTGCACCAGCTTTTCCTGCATCTTGATGATGTCTTGCAAGGCCTCGTGGCCGAAGCGCACGGCCTCAAGCATCTGCTCTTCGGGAAGTTCCTTCGCGCCCGCCTCGACCATCATCACGGCGTCGCTCGTACCGGCGATAGCGAGGTCAAGACGGCTCTGGGCCATCTGCGATTCGGTGGGGTTGATGACGAACTGGTCGTCGATGTAGCCCACGCGCACCGCGCCGACCGGGCCGTAGAAGGGAATATCCGACACGCTGAGGGCGGCGGAAGCGCCGACGATGCCCATGATGTCGGGGTCGTTTTCCTGGTCGGCAGAAAGGACGGTGATAATAATTTGCACGTCGTTACGATAGCCCTTGGGGAACAATGGGCGAAGGGGACGGTCGGCCAGACGGCAGGCGAGAATGGCATGTTCGGTAGCGCGGCCTTCTCGCTTAATAAACCCGCCGGGAATCTTCCCTGCGGCATACATACGCTCTTCTACATCAACGGTCAACGGGAAAAAATCAATGCCTTCGCGAGGCTCATCGCTGCCAACGGCTGTTGCCAGGATGACGGTATCGCCATAGCGCACTAACACGGCGCCATTGGCCTGTTCTGCCACGCGCCCGGTCTCGATACTCATGATCCGGCCACCGATGACAGCTTCTTGACGGTGAATCATATTTCCTCCAACTAATAGCATCCCATATATCACTACATGTCTAAACGTTACCCAGGGGATAGGAACGCCTGCTGGCGTCTCGTCTGTGACTGCACTGGATTCTTGTGCCTGGGTGGTGTAAGTTTCTTGTCCTGTTCTTGTCTGTCACGTCAGTCTGTACGTTGTCGTGGGTCAGGTGCGTTTGTCTTCCTGTCCGGTTTGTTTTGCCTCTCTTGCCCTGCCCTGGTTTGTCTGTTCCTGGTGGTACTGTGCGTACCGTATCGTTCCATTGCTGTGGGACGCCTTAACTAACGTCTGTCACTTTCCTGTCTCGTTTTGTGACGTTCCAATGTTTTGTTTTTGCTCTGTTCAGATTCGCTGTGCGATTGAATCGTTTCCCGTGCTTACTGCGCGTTATGCTGCGCCTGCTCGTATCCGATCCTTTTCTGTTGTGGTGGTGTGCTGGCCTGTGTGGTAGAGGGTTCAACCCGGTCTCAATCTCACATTCCATGTCAGAGGGGATGTTTATTGATGGGAAGTCGACCGCATCCACCACAACCGGAAAAGGCGCTAATGGCGCAGGCCAAGCTTCGCGATCAATGCACGATAGCGGTCCGGGCTTGTTCTGCTGAGATAGGCAAGTAGCCGTCGGCGCTGACCAACCATCATCATGAGGCCACGACGCGAGTGCAGGTCGTGTTTGTGAATCTTGAGATGTTCGGTAAGCTGGTTGATGCGCCGGGTGAGGATGGATACCTGTACCTCCGGCGAACCCGTATCTGTTTCATGGGTGCGGGAATCCGCGATGATTTCCGCTTTCTCCTCGGTTGTTAAAGCCACGCTCTCTATTTACCTCCTGCAAGCTGTGCTGCGCTGACTGGACTGTCGAGCCGGAAAAGAAACTTTCATGCTCGCATTATAACACGGAAGATAAGGGGGTGCAATCATATTAAGATGGTCCTGCTATGGCCGGCGCCATTGCGGGCAACGGCACCGACCATAGCATAAGGAACAGGATAAGCAATCCTACTTGATGGTGACTTTTGCGCCAACTTCGGCCATCTTCTCGGCGATCTTCTCGGCCTCTTCCTTTGAGACGCCTTCCTTGATGGGCCTGGGGGCCTCGTCAACAACGGCTTTGGCCTCTTTCAGGCCCAGGCCGGTGAGTTCGCGCACGACCTTGATGACGTTGATCTTGTTGGGGCCAACCTCGCTGAGGATGGCGTCGAACTCGGTCTGCTCTTCGACCGGAGCGGCGGCTGGCGCCTCGGCAGCGGCGGCTGGCGCGGCCACTCCGGCGGCCACGGCGACGGGCGCGGCGCTTACGCCCCACTTATCCTGCAGGGTCTTTGTCAACTGGACAAGTTCCAGCACGTTCAACTGTTCGATTTCGGCGATGATACTCTCTAACGACATCAGTAGTTCCTCCTCTTAATAAATTCCTGAGCTGTTCTATTATGTGTTACACCAGTTACTCTGCTGCGGGCGCGCCGCCTTGCATTTGCTCGGCGCGGGCTTGCAGGACGTAGACGAAATCGCGCAAGGGCGCGTTCAACAGGTTGTAGGCGCTGCCAAGTGGCCCCTGGATGACGCCGACGACCTGGGCTTTGGCCTGGGGCTTGCCGCCGGGAATCCTCGCCAGTCCTTCGACCTGTTCCGCCGTCAGCGCACGGCCACCGAGAATTGCCGACTTCAGCGTGACCACTCTGGATGTGCGCACATAGTCGGTAATAGCTTTAGCCGTCGCGACCTCGTCTTCATAGCCGATGGCGACCGCCGTCTGGCCGTTGAAGATGCCCTTATCCAGTTGAGTCATGTTGTTGCGCTCGGCTGCGATACGCAGGAGCGTGTTTTTCGCGATCTGGAACTCGATTTTTGCCTCGCGCATCCTGCGGCGCAGCTCGGTCATATCTTTGACGTTAAGTCCCTGCGTCTGCACCAGGATGGTGACGGCGGCGCGACCAAGCTTCTCGGTCAGTTCCGCGATCTTCTCCGCTTTTGCCTGTGTTGGCATGGATACCTCTCCCTCCTTTCCCTGCTTCTCTTCGATACGGGCCTGTTTCAAGAACGCAAATGAAAATGGCCTTCGGTTGCCAACCGAAGGCCACGAGGTTTTGCCTGTATGTACCGTCTCGCGCTGTGGGGTCAATCCCGGAGGGAAGCCCTTTCAGAGACGCGATAAGTAACTCCATGCTTCCTCGGCAAGTCGATACGAATGGTATCATTTACATGCGCGCGGCATACTTGCTGTCTTCGGTTGCGTTTGCTCTATTGTAACTGAATTGTTTGCGTTTGTAAAGTGCGTATTACGCTTTTAGCGCGAGCGCGGTCGGGACGTCCAGGCGGATGCCGGGGGACATGGTGGAAGAGAGGACAACGCTCTTCACATATGCGCCTTTCGCGCCGCTCGGTCTGGCGCGCTGCACGGCATCGATGATCGATGCGATATTGGCGAGCAGGGCCTCTTCGCTGAACGAGAGCTTGCCGGCGGGGATGTGCAGGAGCGCGGTTTTATCGACTCTGAACTCGACGCGACCGGCTTTGACTTCGCGAATAGTGCGCGCTACGTCCATTGTGATGGTACCGGCCTTCGGGCTGGGCATGAGGCCGCGCGGGCCAAGCTTCTTACCGAGACGGCCAACTTTCCCCATCACGTCGGGGGTGGCGATGGCGACATCGAAGCCGAACCAGTCGCCTTCGATTTGCTTGATCAGGTCATCGAGGCCCACGAAGTCCGCACCGGCGGCCTCGGCTTCGGCGGCTTTCTCGCCCTGAGCGAAGACCAGGACTTTTGTCTCTTTCCCGGTACCGGCGGGCAGCATGGCGACGCCACGGACCATCTGATCGGCATGACGCGGGTCAACGCCGAGCTTCATGTGAACTTCGACGGTTGGATTGAACTTTACGTAATTGATTTGCTTGAGGAGCGAAATGGCTTCTTGAGGCGTGTAAAGCTTGCCAGGTTCGACCTGTTTCTGTGCTTCAAGATATTTTTTGCCATGTGCTGGCATTGTTTTAGCCCTCCTTGTGGCAGGATAGCCTCAGTGACTTGCGGGCAATTCCTGCGAATATACTTTATGCTAAATGTATGGGACGATGGCCACCCTCATTGCTGTTGAGGCACAGGGATGCGGCTCTGTCCCGGTAAATGATTTCAGGCAACGGTAATGCCCATGCTGCGCGCGGTTCCTTCGACCATGCGCTCAGCCCCCTCGACGTCGATGACGTTGAGGTCTTTCATCTTCAGTTCGGCGATCTCACGCAACTGCTGGCGGGTGATCGAGCCGACCTTTGTTTTGTTTGGTGTGGCTGCGCCCTTCTCGATGCCGGCTGCTTTCTTCAGCAGGTCGGGAACGGGCGGTGTCTTCGTCACGAATGTGAACGAGCGATCTTCGTAGATCGTAATTTCGGCGGGAATAACCATGCCCACCTGGTCCGCTGTGCGGGCGTTGTACTCTTTGCAGAACTGCATGATGTTGACGCCCTGCGGGCCAAGCGCCGTACCGATGGGGGGCGCGGGATTGGCTTTCCCGGCTGGAATCTGCAATTTGATGACAGCCTTGACACGTTTTGCCATTGTTATTTAACTCCTCAATACGAACAGAATGGTATCCTGTCCCGCGCGGGCTAGATTTTCTCGACCTGGAGGAAATCCAGCACGACGGGGGTTTCGCGACCGAAGAAGGAAACAAGCACCGTCACTTTGTTGCGATCCATGTTGATATCGCTGACCGTGCCGATAAACTCGGTGAAGGGGCCGTCGATGACGCGCACGCTCTGGCCCTTGGTAAAGCTGATTCTTGCCTTTGGCTTCTCCGCCTCCTGAGTCACCTGCTTCAAGATGGATTTGATCTCATGCTCTTGCAGCGGGACGGGGCGAGTGCCAGAACCCACAAAGCTGGTGACACCAGGGGTGTTACGCACAACATACCACGCCTCGTCGCTCATAATCATTTCGACGAGAACATAGCCGGGGAAGACCTTTCGTTGCACGGTACGCCGCTGGCCCTGCTTGATTTCCACCTCTTCTTCCATAGGAACAATCACGCGGAAGATTTTGTTCCGCATATCCATAGAAGCGATGCGTGCCTCGAGGTGGCTTTTCACCTTATTTTCGTAGCCAGAGTAGGTGTGAATGGCATACCAGGCTGGCTGCCCGCTGCCCTTCTCCGGCTGCGCACCGGTCTTTGCCGGTGTAGATGTCGTTTCCTTTTTTGCTTCTTCCGGCGCTGTGCTTGAACCAGTCTGTTCGGTCTCGTTGGTATGTTCTGTTACCACGATTTTTTCCCTTTTCCTGGTGAAAACACGATGTTACGCTTGATAATGTACTTACTTCGCAATAAGCTGATAGAGATGGAGCAGTCCGAAGTCCGCGATGCCCAGGATAATGCCGACCGCGACCGAAAGCGCGATGACCGCGATGGTCATATTTCGGGCCTCCTCGAAGGTCGGCCATGTCACCTTGTGGCGTAGCTCGTAGTACGACTCAAGAATATAACGAATAATCCGGTTCTTGCGTAGATTGCTCTGCAAGGTCGGCGCGGAAGATTTCGCTTCGCGACGAGGGGCCTTCTCTTTGCGCTCTTCGCGTTCGCGTTCGCGCACTCGCTCACGTTCACGCTCGCGGGCAGCAGCCTTCGACGGTTTGCTCTGCTCTTTCTCTTGTTCGACGCCTTTTGCCTCTGGCTCAACCATCTGGCTGGCCTGACTGGCTCGACCGGTCTGTCTGGTTTGCCCGGTTTGCCTGGCGCTTTTCTTTTTGTCGGCCATTTTGTTTGCCACGTTCGACCTTTCTCGATCAGGAACGACCGTACCTCGTCTACCCTACGCTATTTGGTTTCACGATGGGCCGTGTGCGAGCGGCAGGTAGGACAGAACTTGCGCAGCTCAAGGCGGTCCGGGTTGTTCTTCTTATTTTTTGAGGTCGTGTAGTTGCGATGCTTGCAC
>Ga0209810_1002462_pt1 | contig 22201 bp, 23 predicted proteins | sample Coa_R1_7_FD_187159 | JGI IMG/M metagenome (GOLD analysis project Ga0209810, IMG submission 187159) | Surface soil microbial communities from Centralia Pennsylvania, which are recovering from an underground coalmine fire - Coalmine... | ecosystem: Environmental > Terrestrial > Soil > Unclassified... | reverse complement strand
AGATGCTCGGCTCGAAGGTGCAGACGACCTACAAGGAGAACATCGCCGTCGGCGCGCAGCTCCAGCAGACGGTCGCCAGCCTCGTCAGCCAGGGCTACAAGCTGATCTTCGGCACGTCGTACGGCTTCTTCGACAAGGCGCTCGCCGCCAAGTACCCGAACGTGCTGTTCGAGCAGGCGACGGGCACGGACGTCGCGAAGAACCTGTCCGAGTACTTCGGCCGCGCCGAGGACACCGTGTACCTCTCGGGGATGGCCGCGGGTGCCGCGGCGAAGTGCAACACGATCGGCTACGTGGTCGCGTATCCGATTCCCGAGGTGATCCGCCATGCGAGCGCGTTCGCGCTCGGCGCGCAGGCGACGCACCCGGGCGTGAAGGTGCGGCTCGTCTGGACGAACTCCTGGTTCGACCCGGCCAAGGAGAAGAAGGCGGCCCAGAGCCTGGTTGCGGCGGGCGCCTGCGTGCTCGGCCAGAACGTCGACTCGCCCGCGACCGGTCAGTACGCCGAGTCGCAGCACATCCCGTGGGTCGGGTACGACTCCGACGCCTCCAAGTTCGCGCCGAAGTCGTGGCTGACGGCGTCCGTCTACAACTGGGGCCCGTACTACCTCCGGCGTGTGAAGGCCGCGATGAACGGCACGTGGAAGTCGGGCTTCTACTACGGCACGATCAACGACGGCTTCACGAAGCTCGCGCCGTACGGCCCAGGCGTGTCGGCGAAGGCGAAGGCCGAGATCGCGAAGAAGGAGCGCCAGCTCGAGAAGGGCACCTTCTACGAGTTCTCCGGCCCGCTGTACGACCAGAGCGGCAAGCTCCGCGTGCCCAAGGGGCAGCGGATGCAGGTGCTCAAGGGCGGCACGAACAGCCTCTACGGCATGAACTGGCTCGTGAAGGGCATCGTCGGGAGCCCGAAGGGCTAGTGGTCGTTCGCGGAGGGGCGCCCGCGGGCGCCCCTCCCTCCGAGGTCGGATAGCCGATGCGGGTCACGGTCGAACGCAGGCTGAGACAGCCGCGCTGGCTCGCGCTCGCGGTCCCCGTCGGCTCGCTCGTCTTCGCCTTCCTCGTCGCCGCGGTCGTCCTCGTCGCGACCGGGCACGACCCGGTCTCGAGCTACCGCCAGCTTTTCGACGCGGCCTTCCTGTCGACGGGGTCGCTCGACCAGACGCTGATCGCGGCGACGCCGCTCGCGTTCACAGGACTCGCTGCGGCCGCGGCGTTCCGGATGCGCATCTTCAACATCGGGGCCGAGGGCCAGCTGTACATGGGTGCCATCACCGGCGCGGCCGCCGGCCTCTACCTCGGCGGCCGCGGCGGCCCGTCGGCGTTCGTGATCGCCGCGATGGTCGTCGCCGGCTGCGCAGGCGGTGCCGCGTGGGCGTCGATCTCGGGTGTGTTCCGCGCGTTCTTCGGCACGAGCGAGATCCTCACCTCGCTGATGCTGAACTACGTCGCCGGCTACGTCCTCACGTACCTGATCTTCCAGAGCGAGTCGTACTGGCGGCAGACGACCGGCTTCAACGCGACCGTGTTCCCCACCGGTAAGCCGCTGCCGCCGTCGGCGGTGTGGCCCGGCTGGACGTTGCACGCGCAGGGCGGGATCACGCTGCCGCTCGGCGCCGGAATCGCCGTGCTGGCCGCCGTCGTGCTGTGGGCCCTCTACCGGCGAACGCGGTTCGGCTTCGAGGTGCAGGTGCTCGGCGACTCGGCCGGCGCGGCGCGCTACGCGGGCGTGCGCACCCGCCGCAAGATCCTCGCGGTGATGGCGATCTCGGGCGCGATCGCCGGTCTCGGCGGCGTCAGCCAGGACGGCGACTTCCGCCACGCGCTCGACGGCGACCCCAACGGCCTGCAGAAGCAGGCGTACGGCTACTCGGGGATCGTCGTCGCGGCGCTCGGCCGCTACAACCCGTTCGCGGTCGTGCTGATCGCGTTCCTGATCGGCGGCCTCGACAACGCCGGCAACACGCTCCAGGGCGCCGACTTCCCCTCCGGGCTCGTCGGCGTCATCCAGGGGATCATCCTCTTCTCCGCGCTCGGCGGCGAGCTGCTCGTGCGGCACCGCGTGCGCGTCGTTCGTCGCGCGTCCGTGGTGAGCGCGGCGCCGCCGGCCGCGGCACCGGAGGTCGCGCCGTGAACAACTCGCTCGTCGTCGCGCTCATCGCCTCCGGCGTCGCGTACGGCACGCCGCTGCTCTTCGGCGCGCTCGGCGAGCTGCTCGCCGAGCGCTCGGGCGTCCTCAACCTCGGCGTCGAAGGGATGATGCTCGTGGGCGCGGTGATGGGCTTCTGGACCGTGCAGCGCGTGCACGGCAGCTCCGCGCTCGCGCTGGTCGTGGCGATCCTGGTCGCCGCGCTCGCCGGCTCGGCGATGGCGGCGATCCACGCGTTCCTCGTGATCACGCTGCGCGCGAGCCAGATCGTCTCCGGGCTCGCGCTGACGATCTTCGCCGGCGCGGCCGGGCTGTCGTCCTACCTCGGCAACGACCTCAACCTCTCCGGGCTGCCGGCCGCGTACTCGTTCCACGCCGTCTTCCCGAACAGCATGCAGAGCTGGCCGATCGTCGGGCCGATCGTGTTCGGCCAGAACCCGCTGGTGTACGCGTCCTGGGTCTGCGTCGTCGCGGTCGCGTTCTACCTCGCGCGCACGAGGCCCGGGCTGAACCTGCGCGCGGTCGGGGAGGCGCCGGGCGCAGCCGACGCGATGGGCATCAGCGTCGTCCGCTACCGCTACCTGCACACGCTCGCGGGCGGAGCCTTTGCGGGCGTCGCCGGCGCGACGATCACGCTTGCGATCACGCCGCAATGGGTGAGCGGCATCACCGGCGGCGCGGGCTGGATCGCGATCGCGCTCGTCATCTTCGCGTTCTGGCGCCCGGAGCTGTGCCTCGTCGGCGCCTACTTCTTCGGCGCGATGCAGGCGCTCGCGCCGGAGCTCCAGGCGCGCAACATCAACCTCGGCCCGACGGAGCTGTGGACGAACTCGCTGCCGTATGCGGCCACGGTGATCGTGCTCGTGGTTGTCTCCTCCCGCGGTGCGCGGCGCCGGCTGGGAGCGCCGGCCGCGCTCGGTGTTCCCTACGTGCGGGAGCAGGCGTGAGTTCCGACGGCGTGGCCGTCGAGCTGCGGGGGATCACGAAGCGGTTCCCCGGGGTGGTCGCCAACGACGCGGTCGACTTCGAGGCGCGGCAGGGCGAGGTGCACGCGCTGCTGGGCGAGAACGGCGCCGGCAAGTCGACGCTGTCGCACATCCTGAGCGGGCTCTATCGGCCGGACGAGGGCGAGATCCGGCTGCACGGCGAGCTGGTGAGCTTCCACTCGCCGCGCGACGCGATCGACGCCGGCGTCTGCATGGTCCACCAGCACTTCCGCCTCGTCGAGCGCTTCACGGTTGCGGAGAACCTCATCCTGGGCGACCGCCGCGGCGCCGGCCGCCGCTTCCGCATCGACCCGACCGCGGTCGAGGACCAGGTGCGGCGGCTCGGCGATCGCTACCGGCTGCCCGTCGACCCGCGCGCGCGCGTGTGGCAGCTGTCGGTCGGCGAGCGGCAGCGCGTCGAGATCCTGAACGCGCTCTACCAGGAGGCGCGCGTTCTGATCCTCGACGAGCCGACCGCGGTGCTCACGCCCGACGAGGCGGAGACACTGTTCGAGACGCTGCGCGAGATCGTGCAGGAAGGCCGGACGGTGATCTTCATCTCGCACAAGCTGAACGAGGTGAAGGCGGTATCCGACCGCGTGACGGTGCTGCGCGCCGGCCGCGCGGTCGCGACCGTGTCCACGGCGGAGGCGAGCCCGCAGTCGCTCGCCTCGCTGATGATCGGGCGCAGCTTCGAGCTGGCCGTCCGCCGTCGCGAGGACGGCGCGCGCGGCGATGCCGTGCTCGAGGTGCGCGACCTCTGGGTCGAGGGCGATCGCGGTTCGACGGCGGTCAAGGGCGTCGAGCTCGCCGTCGGCGCGGGGGAGATCGTCGCGGTCGCGGGCGTCGCCGGCAACGGACAGCGCGAGCTCGCCGAGGCGATCGCCGGTGTCCGCCCGTGGACGCGAGGCGCCGTGCTCGTCGGCGGGCGCCGTCTGAGGAGCGGCGATCCGCGCCGGGCGTATCGGGCGGGCCTCGGCTACGTCCCGGAGGACCGGCTCGGCATGGGCGTGGCGCCGAACCTGCCGCTGTCGATGAACGTCGAGCTGAAGTCGTACCGGCACGGGACGCTCGGGCCGCTGCTGCGCCTCGGGCGGATGCGGGAGCGCGCGCAGGCCGCGATCCGGGCGTACGAGATCAAGGCGCCGGGGCCGCACGCGGAGGCGGCGACCCTGTCGGGGGGGAACATCCAGAAGCTCGTCCTCGCGCGCGAGTTCGCCGGCGAGCTGCGGGTGCTGATTGCGGCGTCGCCGACGCGAGGGCTCGACGTCGGGGCCGTCGACACGGTGCACGGCCATCTCTGCGACGCGGCCGCGCTCGGCGTCGGCGTGCTGCTGATCAGCGAGGACCTCGACGAGATCCTCGCGCTCGCCGATCGCATCCTCGTCATGTACGAGGGCCGGCTGTCGGAGGTCGAGCGGCGCGACGACCTCGACGAGATCGCGGCGCTGATGGCGGGCTCCGAACCTGGTTCGTGACGTCGTCACGAACCGGGTTCGAGGATCACGCCTCGCGGAACGAGATCGGCTGGGCGCCCTCCCAGAGCGTGCGCCGGCCGAGCTCGCGCAGCTGCTCCTGGCCCTCGACGAGCGTCGCGAAGTGGTTCGCCCACAGCTGCCCCGCCTTTGAGGCGAAGTTGCAGTAGCCGTAGGGGAACAGCAGCTCCGTCTCGCTCTGCCCGCCGGGGTAGAGCGCGAGCTCGCCGGGGTGCGGGTAGGAGGTCGCGTTCTCGGGGCCGATGCCGAGGTCACGGTCACCCCACGGGATCCAGTTCGATTCGCCGCTCCAGCGGCAGTGGATGATCCGGTCCTCGAACGGCAGGATGCCGCGGAACGCCGCGACGGTCTGCGGCGCGAGCTCCTCCTCGAAGCGGGCGACGAAACGAAGTCCGGCGGCGACGATCTCGATCATCGGTGCACCGCAGGCTATCGGCGCTCGGCCGCGAGATGGAGGCCGAGCGCGACCAGGACGACGCCGCTGGCAGCGTCGATCGTCCGGCGCACCATCGGCGTGTGGAGCGCTGCGCCGGCGCAGGCGACGAGGCACAGCCAGCCGAGGCTGAGCAGCGCGAACGCGAGCCCGTGCGCGGCGAGCGAGACGAACGTGCCGCCGAACTGCGGCAGCAGGCTGGTGAAGAAGACCGGCATCTTCGGGTTCGTCAGGTTGCTGAGCAGCCCCTGCGCGGACGGCGAGCGGACCGGCAACCGGCGCGGCGCCTTCGCCGGCCCTCCTCGCAGCGCGTTCAGCAGGGCGGTGACGCCGAGGTAGACCAGGTAAGCGGCGCCGGCAAGCCGGAGCACGGCGAGCGCGCTCTGCGCCGCGAGCAGCGCCGCTGCGATACCGGCGGCCGCGGCGAGCGACCACACGGTCTGGCCGGCGACGACGCCGAACACGGTCGCGATGCCGGCTCGCCGTCCGCGGACGGCGGTGTTCCGCACCGTGAGCACGAAGTCCGGTCCCGGTGCGACGATCACCACCAGCGCGACGACGAGGAACGTCATCGCGCTGCGAGCCAGCGCGCGAGCACGTCGCGCTCCGCCTGCGTCATGTGCGTGGCGTTGCCGAGCGGCATCGTGTGCGTGTCGACCGCCATCGCCTTGATGCCCGCCGCGTTCGCGCGGATCCCGGCCGCCGAGTCGAGGTGCACGCCCTTCGGTGCGGACACCCCGTGGTGGCAGGTCGAGCACCGGCGCAACACGATCGCCTGCACCTGCGAGAACGGCGGCGGCGGGCCGGCGACGGCCGGCGACGAGGGGCGGATGAGCAACGCGAGCGCGACGATGCCTGCGGCGGCGACGCCGAGGATCGGCCACACGTTCAGCCCGCGGTGGCGCAGGTTGAAGTAGTGGCGCACGAGCGCGCCGAGCACCATCAGCACGACGAGGATCGCCCACGCGTGCGCGTGCCCGTACGTGAACGGGAAGTGGTTCGAGAGCATCGCGAACACGACGGGCAGCGTCAGGTAGTTGTTGTGCACCGAGCGCGTCTTTCCGCGCGCGTTCCAGCGCGGGTCGGGCTCGCGTTCGTCCTCCTTCGCCCGCACCAGCTTCCAGTGCGCGGGGATGATCACGAAGAAGACGTTGCCGACCATCATCGTGCCGACCATCGCACCTACCTCGAGATAGGCGGCCTGCGCGGCGAGCAACCGCGTCGCGCCCCAGGCGGACGCGCACACGAAAGCGAAGACGAGCACCGCGAGCAGCCCTTCCTGCGTCGCGAACGCGCGGCACAACCCGTCGTAGACCAGCCACGCGATCACGAGCCCGGCGATCGAGATCAGGATCGCCTGCCACGGCCGCAGGTCTGCCACCGACGGATCGACGAGCATGGTCGAGGCGTGCGAGTAGTAGACGGCGATGAAGAGCGCGAAGCCCGAGAGCCAGGTCGTGTACGCCTCCCACTTGAACCAGTGCAGCGGCTCCGGCAGCCGCGCCGGTGCGAGCCGGAACTTCTCGACCCGGTAGAAGCCGCCGCCGTGGATCTCCCAGGCCTCGCCGCCGACGCCGCGTTGCGAGTCGCGCGGGTCGCGCGGCGGCTCGAGGTGGTTGTCGAGCGCGATGAAGTAGAACGACGCGCCGATCCAGGCGATCGCCGCGATCACGTGCAGCCAGCGGAAGAGCAGGTTGCCCCAGTCCCACCAGTAGTCCGAGAGCGCTACGACTGCTGCCATCGGTCGATCGCGATCTGCACCAGCTCGTCGACGCCGGTCTCGAGCTCCTGCTCGCGCGTGCGCTCGAGGCGCTCGCGCAGCACCGGCACGATCTCGCGGCGCGGTCGGCCGGCGACGAAGACGACGAAGCGGAAGCCGAACTTCTGCTCGTAGGCGCGGTTCAGCTCGGCGAGCTCGGCGAGCACCTGCGGGTCGTCGTCGGATCCCTGCTCGGCCCGGGAACGCGCCGACAGCCCGGCCCTGGCGCCGATCGCCGGGTGCGCGTCGAGCACCTCCTTCTTCTCTTCGTCCGGCAGCGTCCGCGCCACCTCGCGCGCCCGGCCGAGGGGATCCCCGAGCTCCGCCAGCCGCTCGACGAAGCGCGTCCGGCCCTCGAACAGCTCGGCGAGCTCGTCGACGCTCAGCTGCCGCGGTAGCTCGCGCACCCGTACGAGGAGACGAGGAGCGGGACGTGATGGTGGCCGTCGGTCAGCTGCAGCTCCAGCTCGACGCGCGTGAAGAACGGCGACGGCGGATGGAAGACGAGGCGGTAGGTGCCGGGGTCGCCCTCCGCGAGCCGCGCGATGCGGCCGTCGGCGTCGGTGACGCCGTCGCCCGCGAGCGAGCCGTCGGCGCGGTAGAGCTCGACCCGGACCCCCGCCGCCGGGCGCCCCTGTTCGGTGTCGAGGACGTGCGTCGAGATCGTCACCGTGCGCTCCGGAGCCTCCGTGCCTGTTTGCGGTGCTCGCGCGCGATCTCCTGCTCGTCCGCACGCACGAGCGCGCCGCCGCGGACCACCGGCTCGCCGCCGACGAGCAGCGTGTCGACGCGGTGCGGCGCCGAGAGGACGAGTCCCGCGACGGGATCGTCGGCGCCGCCCAGCTCGAGCCCGTCGGTCCGCCACACCGCGACGTCTGCGCGCTTGCCGGGCTCGAGCGAGCCGAGGTCGTCGCGGCGCAGCACGGCCGCGCCGCCGCGCGTCCCGAGCCGCAGCGCGTCGCGCGCGGTCAGCGCGCGCGGCCCGCCGCGGCCGCGCGCCACGAGCAGCGCCTGCCGCACCTCGGCGAACAGGTCGCTCCGCTCGTTCGAGGCGCTGCCGTCGACGCCGAGCCCGACGCGCACCTGGGCGTCGACCAGCTCGCGCACGGGTGCGATTCCGGCGCCGAGCCGGAGGTTGGAGGAGGGGCAGTGCGCGACGCCGACGCCGGCGCGGCCGAAGGCCGCGACGTCCGCGGGCGAGAGGTGCACGCAGTGCGCGCACCAGACGTCGTCTGCGACCCAGCCGACCCCCTCCAGGTACTCGACCGGCGTGCAGCCGTACAGCTCCCGGCAGTACGCGTCCTCCTCGATCGTCTCCGCCAGGTGCGTGTGCAGCTGCAGGCCGAGCCGCCGCGCGAGGGCCGCCGACTCCTCCATCAGCCTCGTCGTCACCGAGAACGGCGAGCAGGGAGCGACCGCGATCTGGGCCGCGACGCCGTCGACGAGCCCGTGCAGTCGCTCGGTGTCCGCGAGCACCGTGTCGACGTCCTCGACGAGCGAGTCGGGCGGCAGGCCGCCGTCCGACTCGCCCAGGTCCATCGAGCCGCGCGAGGCGACGATCCGCACGCCGAGCTCGGATGCGGCTCGGAGCTCCGCCTCGACGAGGCCGGAGACGCCGCGCGGAAAGACGTAGTGGTGGTCGAAGACGGTGCTGCAGCCGGAGAGCGCGAGCTCTGCGAGACCCGTGCGCGCCGCCGCGTACTCCAGCTCGTCGTCGAGATGCGCCCACACCGGGTAGAGCTCGCGCAGCCACGTGAACAGGTCGGCCTCCTGCGCCCGCGCGCGCGTGAGCGTCTGGTAGAGGTGATGGTGCGTGTTGACGAGGCCGGGCGTCGCGACCGCGCCGTGCAGGTCCTCGAACTCGCCCGGCGGGTCGCCGGCGCCGACCTCGGCGACGAGCCCCTCCTCGAGCCGCAGCCAGCCGCGCTCGTGCTCGGTGCCCGCGTCGTCCATCGTGACGACCCACGCGTTGCCGAGGATCATGCGCTCGCCTCGCGCGCCAGCGGCACCAGCTCGAAGCGATCGACGTCGACGAGCCCGCGGTCGGTGATCTTCAGCGCCGGGATCACGCTCAGCGCGAGGAAGGAGAGGTGCTGGAACGGCGCCTCGAGCGTGCAGCCGAGGCCGCGTGCCGCCTCGACGACCGCGCGCGACCCCGCGACGACCTCCTCGAGCGGCGCGTCGGAGAGCAGCCCGGCGACCGGCAGCGGCAGCTCCGCGACGACGTCGGCGCCGTCGACGACCACGATGCCGCCGCCGCGGTTCGCGAGGCGACGCACTGCGGCGGCCATCGACGCGTCGTTCGTCCCGACGACGACGACGTTGTGCGCGTCGTGCGCGACCGTCGAGGCGAGCGCGCCGCGACGCAACCCGAAGCCGCGCACGAAGCCGACTCCCACGCGGCCCGTGCCGAGGTGCCGCTCGACGACGGCGATCTTGGCGAGGTCGCGCTCCGGGTCCGCGAGCGCCTCGCCCGCGTGCAGGCGCGGCGTGTCGGCGAGCGCGTCCGTCACGATCTGGCCCGGCACGACGCCGATCACGCGCGCCTTTCCGCCCGGCCACGGCACGCGGAACACCTCCGGTCCCAGAGCACCGATCCGCACCGTGTGCCGCACCCAGTCGGGAACCTCGGCCCGCGGGATCTCGGCCACCGGCGCGCCGTCCTTGAGCACGAGGTCGGGGACGAAGCGCTCGAGGTCCGGTAGGAGCAGCAAGTCCGCGCGGTACCCGGGCGCGACCGCGCCGACGTCGCGCAGGCCGTGCCACAGCGCCGGGCTGAGCGTTGCGCACACCAGCGCGTCCTCGACGGGAATCCCGAACGCGACCGCGTCCCGGACCATCGAGTTGACGTGGCCGTCGTCGGCGATGTGCTCCGGCTCGCGGTCGTCGGTGCAGAACGCGATCCGGCTAGGCCCGTACTCTGCGAGCAGCGGCAGCAGCGCGTGCAGGTTCCGGGCGGCCGAGCCCTCGCGGATCAGCAGCCACATGCCGGCACGCAGCCGCTCGCGCCCCTCTTCCAGCGTCGACGCCTCGTGGTCGGAGCGGATCCCTGCGGCCGCGTAGGCGTTCAGCGCCCGTCCGCGCACGCCGGGCGCGTGCCCGTCGACGTGCTCGGCGAGCGCGAGCTTGGCCAGCTCGCCGGGGGCGCCCGAGACGACGCCGGGGAAGTTCATCATCTCGGCCAGGCCCAGCACGCGACGGCGTCGCAGCAACGCGTCGAGGTCGCCCGGCCCGAGCTCGCGCCGCGGCGACTCGAAGCTCGACGCCGGCACGCACGACGACGCCATGAAGTAGACGTCGAGCGGCAGGCCCGCGGTGGCGTCGAGCAGCCAGTGCACGCCGTCCGTGCCGAGCACGTTGGCGATCTCGTGCGGGTCGGCGACGACGGCGGTCGTGCCGAACGGGAGCAACAGGCGTGCCAGCTCGTCGACGAGCAGCTTCGACGACTCGAGGTGCATGTGCGCGTCGACGAAGCCCGGCAGATCCAGCGGCCGTCGGCCTCCACGGTCTCGCGTCCGTCGTAGTCGCCGAGCCCGGCCACGTAGCCGTCGACGATCGCGACATCGGTCTCGAGCCACTCGCGCGTGAACGCCGACAGCACGCGCCCGCCGCGGACGACGACGTCGGCAGGCTCGTCTCCGCGCGCGACCGCGATCCTGCGCGAAAGGGGTGAGCTCATTGGCTCAGAACCGTACAGTTCGGCTGTGGACGTGCTCACCCCGAGATCGCTGCGCGAAGCCCTCGAGCTGAAGGCGGAGCACCCGGACGCGCTCCCCGTGCAGGGCGGCACTGACGTGATGGTGGCGGTCAACTTCGATCGCGCGCGGCCGGGCGTGCTCCTGAACCTGAACGAGGTCGCGGAGCTTCGCGGCTACGCGCGCGAGAACGGGACGCTACGGCTCGGCGCGGGCCTGACGTACACCGAGGCCATGCGCGGGGAGCTCGCGCGGGCGCTGCCGGCGCTCGCCGAGGCGTCGCGGACGGTCGGCTCGCCGCAGATCCGCAACCGCGGCACGATCGGCGGCAACCTCGGCACCGCCTCGCCCGCGGGCGACGCGCTGCCGCCGCTGGTGCTCGAGGACGCGCGCGTCGAGTGCGCCTCTCTGCGCGGCACGCGGCTCGTTCCCGTGACGGAGTTCGTCGCCGGGGTGAAGCGAAACGCGCTCGACCCCGACGAGCTGATCGCGGCGGTGCACGTCGAGCCGTCGGGACGTTCGCAGACGTTCATGAAGGTGGGACCGCGGAACGCGATGGTGATCGCCGTCGTCTCGCTCGCGGTCTCGGCGGGCGACGAGCTGCGGGCGACGTTCGGCTCTGCCTCGGCACGGCCGGTCCTCGTGCGGGCGCCGCGCGAGGAGGCGGAGAGCTTCCCCGAGCGGCTCGCGGCGGCGGCCGCGCCGATCGACGACGTGCGCGGCAGCGCGCGCTACCGCAGTCACGCGCTGCGCGTCCTGACTGCGCGTGCGCTGGAGCGGGTGCTGGCATGAGGTTTCTCACGTTGATGGGACGACGTCCGGCAAGCGAGGCAAGCCCGAGGCGCGACGGGCAGTACGTGCGGTACGACCGAGCGCCGAGGGCGCTGCATCGCGCCGCCGGCGTCGTCAGCCTTCGGCGGAGTCCGGCTCCGCCGGGCGGGAGCCGAAGGCGGCCAGGGACGTGAGAGTTTCGCTCACCGTGAACGGCCGCCGCTGCGAGGCGGACTGCTGGGAGGGCGAGTCGCTGCTCTACGCGCTGCGCGAGAAGCTCGGCTTCCCCGGCTCCAAGAACGCGTGCGAGCAGGGCGAGTGCGGCTCCTGCTCGGTGCTGCTCGACGGCGTGCTCGTCTGCTCCTGCCTCGTGCTCGCGGCGCAGGCGGACGGCCACGAGGTGACGACGGTCGAGGGGCTCGCGGACGGCGAGGAGCTGCATCCGGTGCAGCAGGCGTTCGTCGATGCCGGCGCGGTGCAGTGCGGCTTCTGCACGCCCGGCCTGGTCGTCGCGACGGTCGACCTGCTGCGGCGCAGCCCGCAGCCGTCCGAGGACGAGATCCGCGAGGCGCTCTCCGGCAACCTCTGCCGCTGTACCGGCTACGCGAAGATCTTCGACGCGGTGCGCGCGGCCGCGGGGACCGCGTGACGGCCGCGACGCCGCTTCGGCTCGGGCGTATCGGGGAGCTCGTGCCGCGCGCTGACGCGCCGCCGAAGGTGCAGGGTGCGTTCGCGTACGCGAGCGATCTGTCCGCGCCGGGAATGCTGTGGGGCCACACGCTGCGCAGCCCGCATGCACACGCGCGGATCGCGTCGGTCGACGTCTCGGAGGCGCTGACGATGCCCGGCGTGCATGCGGTGCTGACGCACGACGACGTGCCGGGGGAGAAGCTCTACGGGCTCGAGTTCGCCGACCAGCCGGTCCTCGCGATCGACCGTGTCCTCTACTTCGGCGAGCCGGTCGCGCTCGTCGCGGCGGAGCATCCGGAGCAGGCCCGGCGCGCCGCCGAGCGCATACTCGTCGAGTACGAGCCGCTCGAGCCGGTCGCCGACATGGAGCGCGCGCTCGTCGACGGCCCCGACCTGCATCCGGAGAGGCCGACGCGCGGGCACGGCTACCGTGACGACCCGCGGCCGAACGTCGTGCGCCACCTCGTCATCCGGCACGGCGACCCGGACGCGGAGGCCGACGTCACGGTCAGCGGCTACTACGAGGTCGGCAGCCAGGACCAGGCGTTTCTCGGGCCCGAGTCGGGGCTCGCGGTTCCGGACGGTGAAGGCGGTGTCGACATCTACGTGGCGACGCAGTGGCTGCACGTCGACCGTGCGCAGGTCGCGCCGTGCCTGGGGCTGCCGGAGGAGCAGGTGCGCATCCATCTGGCCGGCGTCGGCGGCGCGTTCGGCGGGCGCGAGGACCTGTCGATGCAGATCCACGGCGCGATGCTCGCGCTGCATACCGAGCGGCCGGTGAAGATGGTCTACAACCGGCAGGAGTCGTTCACCGGTCACGTGCACCGGCATCCCGCGCGCATCTGGGCGGAGCACCGCGCGACGCGCGAGGGCCGGCTCGTGTGCGTGCGCATGCGCATCCTGCTCGACGGCGGCGCGTACGCGTCGAGCTCCACCGCGGTCGCCTCGAACGCCGCCTCGTTCGCCGTCGGGCCGTACAGCGTCGACAACGCGCTGATCGAGTCGACTGCCGTCTACACGAACAACCCGCCGTGCGGCGCGATGCGCGGCTTCGGCGCCGTGCAGACGTGCTTCGCCGCCGAGGCGCAGATGGACAGGCTCGCCTCCGAGCTCGGCATCGATCCGGTCGAGCTGCGGCTCCTGAACGCGCTCGCGCCGGGCGACACGCTGCCGACGGGCCAGCCGATCACCGGCTCGCTGCCCGTCGCGCAGGTGATCCGTGAGGCGGCCGCGCTGGAGCCACCGCCGCCGGAGGAGCTGCCGCGCGACCCGATTCGGCTGCCGGGAGGCGCGGGCAACACGACGCGCGGCGACGGCGTGCGGCGCGGCGTCGGCTTCGCGGTCGGCTTCAAGAACATCGCGTACTCCGAAGGCTTCGACGACTTCTGCGCGGCGCGCGTCCGCTTGCTTGCCGACGGCTCGGCCGAGGTGCACTGTGCGGCCGCCGAGGTCGGGCAGGGCGTCACCGGCGTGATCTTGCAGGTGGCGCGCACGGAGCTCGGGATCGACGACGTCCGGCTCGCGCCCGGCCAGACGGCGACGGTCGGCTCGGCGGGCTCGGCGTCGGCGTCGCGGATGACGTGGATGGCGGCGGGCGCGGTGCGCGACGCCTGCCGCGCGGCGCTCGAGGAGCGCGAGCGTCGTGGCGAGGCGGCGGAGGTCGACGTCGAGCGCATCTATCGCCACCCGCGCACGACGCCGCTCGACCCCGAGACGGGGCAGATCACCGGCGAGCGCGCTCACGTCGCGTTCGCCGTCTGCGCGATGAAGGTCGTCGCCGAGGTCGACGTCGACCTCGGCCTGACGCGCGTCGTCTGGATCGGCGCCGCCCAGGACGTCGGCAAGGCCGTGAACCCGCAGCAGGTGGAGGGGCAGATCGAGGGCGGCACGGCCCAGGGTCTCGGGCTCGCGCTGATGGAGGAGATCCAGACGTCAGGCGGGCTGATCACGAACGCGAGCTTCACCGACTACCTGATCCCGACCGCGCTCGACATGCCGCCCGTCGAGTCGGTCCTGATCGAGGACCCGGAGCCGGAGGCGCCCTACGGCCTCAAGGGCGTCGGCGAGCCGCCGACGGTGGTCTCGACGGCGGCGATCGTCTCGGCGCTCCGCGCCGCGACGGGGCGCGAGCTCGCCCGCGTCCCGGTTCGCCCGGACGACATCTGCCTCTGAGTCAGGAAACAGTTTCCGTCTCGGGCGCGGCGGCCGGCTCCTGGCGCACGACCAGCGCGACCGCCGCCACGATCACCACGGCGCCCGTGAGCAGCCGCCAGGTCAGCCGCTCGCCGCGGAAGAGGACGCCGAGCGTGATCGCGACGACCGGGTTGACGTACGCGTAGGTGGACACGAGCCCGAGCGGCGCGTTCGCGAGCAGCCAGACGTACGCCGTGTAGCCGACGACGGACCCGAACGTGACGAGGTAGACCCAGCCGCCGATCGATCCCGCCGACGGTGAGAAGTGGTGCAGCGTGAACAGCGACGGGACGAGCATCAGCAGGCCGCCCGCGAGCATCTCGTAGGCCGTGGCCGCGAACGGGTCGTCGGGCATCGGCGCGCGCGCCGAGACGACCGATCCCGTCGCCCACATCACCGCCGAGACGAGGCAGAGCGCGATCCCCGACAGGTGCGAGCCGCCGGACGGATGCGCGAGCACGGCCACGCCCGCGAAGCCGATGCCGACGGCGAGCAGCGCCTGCCACGCCAGCCGCTCGCGGCCGGCGAGGCGGAACAGCACGATCCAGAGCGGCACCGAGGCGATGATCAGCGACGCCAGCCCGGTCGCGACGTGCCGCTCCGCGAAGAAGAGCACCGCGTTCGCGCCGGGCAGCAGGCAGCCGATCACGACGCACGAGACGAGCGCGCGCCGCGGTACGCGCAGCGAGCCGCCGCGTGCGCGGACGACGAGGGCCATCAGCGCGCCGGCGGTGATGAAGCGCGTCGACGCGGCGAAGAGCGGCGGGATCGTCTCGCCGGCGACCGCGATCCCGAGGTACGTCGAGCCCCAGAGGATGTAGACCGTGACCAGCGCGGCCCACGTCTTCGAGGCGTGTGTCACCCGCTATCGAACGAGCGACAGGCCGGCGCCGATTCCCAGCAGCACGATGCCGACCGCGCGCGGCAGCGAGATCCCGATCCGGTCGACGCCGAAGAGGCCGAAGCGGTCGATCGCCGCGCCCATCACGAGCTGTCCGGCGATCAGGATCCCGATCGTCGCGGTCGCGCCGATCCTCGGCTGCGCGAACGTGATCGCCGTCACCACCGTCAGGCCCATCAGCCCGCCGATCCACATCCAGGCGGGCGTGCGGACGACGTGCTGGAGACCGCCGACGCCGCTGCGCGCCGCGAGCAGCAGGACGAGCGAGAAGACGAGCTGCACCGCGGTCGAGAACGTCAGCGCTTCGAACACGCCGATCCGGTCGCCGAAGCGCCCCATCACCGCCACCTGCACCGAGCCGGCGAGGCCCGCGATCGTCGCGAGGGCGATCGCCAGCGACGTCATGTTGCAGGCGTGTCGACGGGGGAAGGCATGTGAAGCAGGGGAGATTCCACTCGTGCCGAAGGGAGACGCGTGATTCGCGTGCTCGTACTGTACGGCGAGGAGCCGGACGCGCAGGGATACGCCGAGCATGTCGAGCTGTGCCGCCGCGTCCCCGGAGGCACGTTCCGCCACGGCAGGGTGTTCGGCAGCCCGATGGGCGAGCCGCCGCACCGCTACTACGCCGAGTGGGAGTTCCCCGACATGGACGCGTTCCGCGCGGCGACGGCGAGCGAGGAGTTCCTCGCCACGGGACGCGACGCGCACGACCGCGGCTTGCCGCGGCCGACGGTCGAGTTCGCCTCGCTCGAGTAGCGGCTCGGCTCAGCCTGGATCCACCGATCTGCGCGGGCGGTGCGGCCGTCTGGGGCTCGCCAGGCCGCTTCCCGTCCGGGCTGCGGCCCCTGCGGGGCCTGCACCCGGCCGGTGCGCTCCGTGCCATGCCGGCGACGGCCGGGCCCCGGCCCGTCCGTCGCCGTCCCGCCGCGTCCTGACGGCCCAGCCGAACGCCCCGCGATCACGCATCTCGGTGGATCCAGGCTCAGCCGAAGTCCGGCGGGCGCTTGTCGCGAACGGCCGCGACGCCTTCGCGGACGTCGGGGCCGGTCATGTCGAGGAACTCGAGGGCCAGCGACGCGTCGAACGCGGGGCCGGCCGCACGCAGCCAGTTGTTCAGCGCCAGCTTGGTGTGACGGATCGCCGGCTGCGACGCTGCCGCGAGCCGGGTCGCGATCTCGAGCGCGCGCTCCTCGAGCTCGTCCTCGGGCACGCAGAGCGAGACGAGCCCGATGCGCTCGGCCTCCGCGCCGTCGAGCGGCTCGCAGAGCAGCAGGTGGTACTTCGCCTTCGCCAGGCCGCAGAGCAGTGGCCAGACGATCACGGCGTGGTCGCCGGCGGCGACGCCGAGCTTCGTGTGCCCGTCGAGGATCCGTGCGGTGGGGGTCGCGAGCGACACGTCGGCGAGCAGCCCGACCGCGAGGCCCGCGCCCACGGCCGGGCCCGCCATCGCCGACACGATCGGCTTCGGGCAGTCGATCACGTTGTAGACGAGGTCGCGCGCCTCGTGGAAGACACGCAAGCGCGTGGCGTGGTCGTTCGCGATGTCGAGCACCAGGTCGAGGTCTCCGCCCGCGCTGAACGCGCCGTCGGCGCCGCGCACGACCACGGCACGGGTCGCGTCGTCGTCCGCGATCGCCTTCCAGATCTCGGCGAGCTCGCGGTGCGCGTCGCTCGAGACCGCGTTCAGCTTTCCCGGGACGCGCAGCGTCAGCCGCAGGACGCGCTGCGCGGGCCGGTCGAGCTCCAGGCTCGGGAACGCCTCGTAGCCCTCCATGCGCCTGACAATAGAGCGTCCGCCTGCCGGGCTAGGGTCGGGCCGTGCCCGACGTCGAGGTGAGTCGCGACGGCGCCGTCCTCACGGTGACGCTGAACCGGCCCGACGTGCTCAACGCGCTCAACGCGTCTGTCCACGTGGCTCTCCACGCGTCGCTCGCGCAGGCGCAGGATCCGGGGGTCCGCGCGGTCGTGCTCACCGGCGCCGGCCGCGGCTTCTGCGTCGGTCAGGACCTGCAGGAGTTCCGGAGCGGCGCGGGCGACGTGGCCGACAACCTGCGGCGCAACTACCACCGCAACGTGCTCGCGATCCGCGCGCTCGAGAAGCCGGTGATCGCCGCCGTGAACGGTGCGGCCGCCGGAGCCGGGATGTCGCTCGCGCTCGCCTGCGACGTCCGCATCGCCTCCGACGCGGCGAGCTTCGTGCCGGCGTTCATCAAGATCGGGCTCGTCCCCGACTCGGGCGGCACCTGGTTCGCGGCGCGTCTGCTCGGGACCGCGCGCGCGTTCGAGTGGCTGACGACCGGACGGCGGCTGAGCGCGGAGGAGGCGCGCGAGCTCGGACTGGTGTCGGAGGTCGTCCCCGCTGACGAGTTCGCGGTGCGGATGCACGAGGTGGGGCAGTACTTCGCGTCGCTGCCGACGCGCGCGGTGTGGCAGACGAAGCGGCTCCTCGACGCGGCCGAGCGTTCGACCCTGCTCGAGCAGCTCGAGCGCGAGGCAGAGACGCAGGCGGAGCTGGTCGACACGGCCGACTTCAGCGAAGGCGTCGCCGCGTTCCTCGAGAAGCGGGACGCCGCGTTCACCGGCGCGGCCCGCCCGGTGCATCCGGTCAGCCTCGTGGTGCACGACGACCTGCGCCGCTGGCGTCTCACCGTCGCGCTCCGCTTCCTGCTCGCGCTGCCGCACTTCGCGGTCGTCTCGCTGTGGGCGCTGGTGGCCGTTCCCGTCGTCGTTGCAAGCTGGTTCGCGACGCTGGTTCGCGGGACGACGCCGGCGGGCATCCACGGCTGGCTCGCGCGCTACCTCCGCTACTCGACGCAGGTGAACGCGTACTGGCTGCTCGTGGCGGATCCGTTCCCGTCGTTCCGCGGCTGGTTCGGGACGTATCCCGTCGACCTGGCGGTCGCGCCGCCGGCGCCGCAGCCCCGCTGGGCGACGCTGCTCCGGGTCGTGCTCGCGATTCCGGCGGGCGTGCTGACGTACGTGCTCGGCGCGGTGGCCGGGGCGCTCGGGTTCTTCGGCTGGTTCGTGGCGCTCGCCCTGGGTCGCATGCCGCGCGGGCTGCGCGACCTGCTCGCCTACATCCTGCGCTACCAGGCGCAGACGTCTGCGTACCTGCTGCTGTTGACGAGCCGCTACCCGGCGCTCGCCGCGTAGCTCTCGCTCAGCCCGGCGCCGACGGCAGGGCCGAGAGCAGCTCGGGCAGCTCGGGGAAGCGCCCTTCGCGCTGCTTCGAGAAGACGAGCTCGCCGTCGGCGAACACGTCGAACTGGCTCTCGGCGCCGGTCTCCATCTCGGCGACGTGCCCCGTTCCGTTCAACGCGGCCACGAGACTCGCGGCCCGCCGGTCGTAGCCGCTTCAGACCGGGCAGTACAGGATGCGGATCTGCGCCACACCGCGACTCTACCGCCGCCGGTTTGCGTGCCGCCGTGGTTGACTCGCGGCGCCGTGAGTGCAGCAAACGATGTTGCGTTTCTCCGGCGCGTCGTCGCGCTCCTCACCTCGCACGGCGCCGAGGTGGTGATCTTCGGCGGCTGGGCCGAGGAGCTGCTCGGGCTCACGCCGCCGCGCGGGCACGGTGATGTCGATCTCCTGTGCCTGGCCGACGACGTCGCGACGCTCGACGAGCTGATCGAGCAAGCCGGTCTCGACGAGATCGCCGGCAAGCGGTTCCCGCACAAGCGCGCGTTCGAGCTCGACGGGATCATGGTCGAGCTCTTCCTCGTGCAGCGCGACGCAGGCGGCTGGCACACGGACTTCTGGGGCCGGGTGCGGCACGACTGGCCGGCCACGCTCTCGACCGAGCTCGACGGCCTGCCGGTCGCGACGGCCGCGACCGTCCTCGGCTACCGCGCCGCGCACGAGCGTCTCGTTCTGAACGGTGTCTGACACCAACGGTGTCAGACACCGTTGCTGCCGAGACGCCGAGCCACTGGGCGACAGCCGCGCGAACCCGCGGGTCCAGGACGAGGTCCCAGTGGTCGAGTCCTGGAAAGGAGCGCTCGTCGGAGCCGTAGAGTCGAGCGAGGTGCAGTCCGCGCTCCTCCGGGAAGTCGTCGCCGTAGACGACGAGCGACGGGCAGGGGAGGGCAGGCACCGAGATGCCGCGCTTCCTCTCGGCTCGGGCGCGCGAGGACTCCTGGCGCGCCCGCATCCCGTCTGGAAAGGGTCCGTACACGACCTCGGGATCGAAGGTTCCATCGACGATCTCCGTTTCCGAATGGACGCCTTGAACCTCGGCCGGGGCGCTCGCCTCCAGGAGGATCACGCTGTGTGGTCGCACCCGCACGGCCGCCTGCAGGACGACGAGCCCGCCCATGCTCCAGCCGCACATCGCCGCCGGCTGTGGTACGGCCGCTGCGACCGTCGCGAGGCTTTTCGCGTAGTCGTCGTGCGAAGCGCGGGCGACGTCGAGCCCGGCGTGCAGATCGACCGCCGTGACGTGCAGCCCCGGGAAGCTGTCCTCCCAGCCGTCGTAGACCCACGGACCGCTGCCGGCGCCGTGGACGAGCACGAGCGACGCCGGCGCTCCGTTCGGACTGCCCGCGTTCATCGTGGCGGGCGGCCCGACGCCCGGCGCAGCGCGTCGAGCCTGCGCCGGGCGCGCTTCGTCGGGCGACCGCCTGCATCGACCACCGGCGGCCCTGCAAGCCGCCGCTGCAGCGCACGCTCCTGCCGCAGCGCGACCGATTCGCGCGTCTCGCGGTACAGCGTCGCGGCGACGCTTGCAGGTCCCCGCTTCTCGGCCAGACCGGTGACGTGCATGGACCATGTCGTGGCGCCGATCCGCACCTCGACGCCGTCGCCGATCCTGACCCCCTTCGCCGGCTTCACGCGCGCGCCGTTCAGCACCACGTGGCCGCCGAGCACGGCCGTGGTGGCGGCACCGCGCGTCTTGAAGAAGCGCGCCGCCCAGAGCCAGCGGTCGATCCGCACCTCCTCCATCGCTCAGCCGGCGAGGCCGTGCCGATAGGCGTACGCCACCGCCTGCGCCCGGTCGCGCGCGCCCGTCTTCGCGAAGAGGTGGTTGACGTGGCTCTTGACGGTGGCCTCGCTGACGAAGAGGCGTGTCGCGATCTCGCCGTTCGACAGACCCTGCGCGATCAGCCCGAGCACCTCCGCCTCGCGCGGCGTCAGTCCGTCGGGCAGGTCCGGTGCCGCCGCGACTGCCTCGACGAGGTGATGCTGGACGGCCGGGTCGATCGCCGCCTCGCCGCGCGCGACAGCCGTGATCGCGCGCTCGATCTCCTCTGCGCCCGAGTCCTTCGTCAGGAACCCGCGCGCGCCGGCGCGCAGCGCCTCGAGCACCGAACGGTCGTCGGCGTACGTGGTCAGGACGATCACCTTCGTCGCCGGCACCTGTTCGCGCAGCCGCCGCGTCGCCTCGACCCCGTCGCACCGTGGCATCCGCAGGTCCATCAGGACGACGTCCGGCTGCAGCCGCCGGACGAGCTCGATCGCCTCCTCGCCGTCGGAGGCGGTGCCGAGCACCTCGATGTCCGGCAGGAGGCCCAGCAGCGTCGCGAGGCCCTCGCGGACGACGCGCTGGTCGTCGGCGAGCGCGACCGTCGTCACGCGGGCACCCAGAGCTCGACGCGGAAGCCGGCGTCGGTCGGAGCGGCGGTGAGCGTGCCGCCGAGCAGCTCTGCTCGCTCTCGCATGCCGGTCAAGCCGTAGCCGTCGCCGTTCCTGACTGCGGCCGAGGGCGCGCCGAAGTCCTCGACGCTCAGCCGCGCCCCGGAGGGCTCGTACGCGAGGCGCAGCTCGACGCGCGCTGCGTGCGCATGCTTCCGCACATTGGTGAGCGCCTCCTGCGCCGTGCGGAAGAGCGTCAGGCGCGCGTCGGAATCGAGCGACTCCCCGTGACCCGCGACGGTGATCGTCGCGGGAATGCCGGTGTCTCGCTCGAAGTCGGCAACCAGGGCCGGCAGGCGCTCCGGACCGGGCAGCTCCTCGTCGCGCAGCATCCCGATCGCGCGACGCGCCTCCTCGATGCCGCTGCGTGCCAGATGGTGCGCCCGCTCGAGCGAGTCGATCAGCTCCTCGTCGTCGTGCGCGGCCGCGCGCAGACGTGCGCCTTCGAGCTGGAGCGCGAGCCCGGACAGGGAGTGGGCGAGCACGTCGTGCATCTCGCGTGCGAGGCGCTGGCGCTCTGCCAGGACTGCTGCCTGCGCCTGCGCCGCACGGCTCTCCTCCAGCTCGAGCAACAGCTTCTCCGCCTGCTCCTGTCCCTCCGCGAGACGGCCGGCCAGACGCGCGACGAGCGCGAACGCGACCACGGCGATCTCCTGCAGCACCGCGCCGAAGACGCTCTTGTCCCTGCCCAGCAGCTCCGCGAGCGGCAGGGCGACGAGCGCGCAGGCGACGACCGCGAACCCGGCGCGGCCGCGGACTCGCATCGCGGCCGCCACCGCCATGAACGCACCGACGAAGGCGGGCCCCTTCGGCTGCAAGGCGACGAGCACCGCGGAGCCGACGACGAGGGCCAGGAAGAAAGGCACCTGCGCGCGCGCCGACGAGCGACGGCTGCGCATCACCCCGATCGCTCCGACGGCGAAGCCGAGCAGCCCCAGCAGCACCGCAAGGTGCTCGCCCGTCAGGCCCGGCCGCGGATGCGTCTGGGTGCCGGTCACCAGGACGAGGACGACGACCGCGACGCCGAGCGGGCGCATCAGGCCCAGCGTTCGCTGCTGACGGGCGCGTGTCCGCTCCAGCGAGGCGAAGGTCGGCGTGCTCACGGCGAAAGCGTAGGCCCGTTGCGTCGCGCCGTCATCGCCGCTCGGGTCGAGGCGGACATCCACCCGCGGGTGGACTCGAAGTTCGACCTGTCACCCGATGACGGATCGCCGCCCTCGGCGTACCGTCGCAGCCATGACCGAGATCGTGATCAGCGTCAAGGGGCTCGCCAAGCGCTACGGCGAGGTCGAGGCCGTCCGCGGCGTCGACCTCGAGGTGCGGCGCGGTGAGATCTTCGCCTTCCTCGGCCCGAATGGCGCGGGGAAGACGACGACCGTCGAGATCCTCGAGGGGTTCCGCCGCCCGAGCGCCGGCGAGGTGTCGGTGCTCGGCGCCGACCCGGCGCAGGCGGGGGCGGCGTGGCGCAACCGGGTCGGCGCGGTGCTGCAGGAGTC
>Ga0209810_1002454_pt1 | contig 22280 bp, 23 predicted proteins | sample Coa_R1_7_FD_187159 | JGI IMG/M metagenome (GOLD analysis project Ga0209810, IMG submission 187159) | Surface soil microbial communities from Centralia Pennsylvania, which are recovering from an underground coalmine fire - Coalmine... | ecosystem: Environmental > Terrestrial > Soil > Unclassified... | reverse complement strand
GAGCTGGGCGCGGAGGTGCCGACCGAGCTGGCAGGGCGGGCCTCGGCGTGGAGCGCGCGGGGCGCGGTCGTGCTCCATGTGCTGCGCGAGGGCGCGGTCGTGGGCGCGCTGGCGCTGGAGGACGAGGTCCGGCCCGAGTCCCGCCCGGCCGTGGCGGCGCTGCAGCAGCAGGGCGTGAGGGTGGCGATGATCACCGGCGATGCGCGATCGGTGGCGGAGTCGGTGGGACGTCGCCTGGGCGTGGACGAGGTGCTGGCCGAGGTGCTCCCCGAGCACAAGGCCGCCGAGGTGGCGAAGCTGCAGGCTCGGGGGCGGCGGGTCGCGATGGTGGGCGACGGGGTCAACGACGCGCCGGCCCTGGCCCGGGCCGAGGTGGGGATCGCGATCGGCGCCGGCACCGACATCGCCATCGAATCGGCGGGCGTGGTGCTGGCCTCCAACGATCCGCGGGCCGTGCTCGGCGTCAGGCGGCTCTCCCGGGCCAGCTACGGCAAGATGTGGCAGAACCTGATCTGGGCGGCGGGCTACAACCTGTTGGCGGTGCCCCTGGCCGCCGGCGCCTTCGCCTGGGTGGGCCTGGTGCTGCCGATGGAGGTGGGCGCGATCCTGATGAGCCTCTCCACGATGATCGTCGCCCTCAACGCCCAGCTGCTCCGCCGCCTCGACCTCCGTCCGGAGACGATGGCGCTCGGGACCGAGGAGCCGGCATCCGCGTCGGGAGGCCGGCAGCGGTGCCGGCAGGGAGCTGGCCGGCGTCCCGCCGAGGACGGTGCATGCGCCGGTCGCGGTCGGTAGGTTCCCGAGGCACGGGTCGCCGCCGCGGCCGGCGCCGGTCGTCCGCGTGGCCTCGATGCCCGGCGCTGAGCCCGGGTGGGCATCGGCGACACCGGTGGTGGCCGACCCGCACGCCGCATGGTGGACCGGCCTCGTGCGCCCTCCCTTCACCCTGGCCGCGCCCGCCGGCGACCCGCACCTGCGAGCCGACGGCTCGGTGGAGGTCGCCGATCTCTCGGGCGACGATCGCCGGCGCCACCAGCTCGGTGCGGCTCACCCATCCTGATGGCATCGATGCCAGGGGCGACCCCCATCGCCAACCGCGATCGGCCGGAGTGGCGGCTGCCGGGACCGCCGAGCCCGAGGGCGACCCGGTCGGGGCCGACCCGCCCCTGCCCGCATCCGTCCCGGCGGGCAGCGGACCGGCCGCGGCGCCGCCTCGTCTCGGCGACGGCACCGGGTACCTCGCCGCCTCCCCGTCGGCGTCCCGGATGCCGGCGGCCTGGGAAGGGCTCACGGCGCCCCACGCCGGGGCCAGGCGGAGGTCGGCGAGCGCCGGCCGGGGTGGGTCTCGGTCATCAGGGCGATGAGCACCGCCGCTGAGGCCCCCATCGCCGCGGCCACGCCGACGTAGGAGGCGGCCAGCCCGGCGCCGTTGGCGACCAGGCCCAGGAAGAGCGCCCCGACGGCGTAGCCGCCGTCCCGCCAGAAGCGGTAGACCCCCAGCCCCGTGGCCCGCCAGCTCGGATGCGAGGCGTCGGCGGCGGCCGTCATCAGGTTGGGGTAGAGCAGCGCCATCCCCAGGCCGGTCACCGCGGCGGCCGCGACCCAGGGCCAGAAGCCGTCGACCAGGGGCACGGCGAGGACGCCCGCCCCGCAGATCAGCATCCCGGCCGCGATCGGCAGCTTGCGTCCGACCAGGTCGGCGAGGTGACCGGCCGGGATCTGGGCCAGCCCCCAGACCATGCCGTAGACGAAGACCACGGTCCCGATCCGCTCCACCGGGAGGTGGCGGGCGGCGAGGTAGAGGGGATAGGCGACCCAGACCAGGGCGTCGACGAACTTCTCGACCAGGCCGGCCTGGCTCAGGGCGAACATGGTCCGGTCCCGGAAGGAGGCCAGGGCGACGATCTCGGGAAAGCTGGGCGCCGAGGCGCCGGCCGCCGGCGCCTCCAGCCGGGCGTAGGGCAGCGTCTCTTCCATCAGCAGCGCGGTGAGCGCGAGCGCGAGCAGGACCGTCGCCAGCATGAGTAGGAAGGGGGCGGGGCGCAGCCCGTAGGCGGCCGCCAGGTAGCCGGTGACCAGCGCCGCCAGCGCCACCCCGCCGTAGCCGCCGGCCTCGTCCAGCCCCACCGCCAGCCCGCGGCGTGCCGACCCGACCAGGTCGATCTTGGCGTTCACGCTCATGCTCCAGGCCAGGCCCTGGTTCACGCCCAGCAGCACGTTGGCGGCCACGACCCAGCTCCAGTCGGGCGCCGCGATGATCAGGAGCGGGATGGGGACGGCGACCACCCAGCCGGCGATCAGCAGGGGTCGGCGTCCCAAGCGCTCGGCGAGCCGCCCCCCGACCAGGTTCAGCACCGCCTTCACCACCCCGAAGCTGATGACGAAGGAGGCGATGTAGGTGAACGAGCGCACCTGGAAGACGGAGCTGCCGATCAACGGTCCCACGGTGCGCTCGGTGCCGATGGTCAGCCCGACGCAGAAGATGATCGCCATCTGGAGCGTGAACTGCGCCCAGTTGGCCCGCAGGCCCTGGCGCGGCTCCGGCCACCGCCCGGCGGCCCCGCTCACCGCGAGCACCCCGTCGGCCCGAACCAGGAGACCCGTCCGTCGTCCTCGACGGCCGTGATCCGCTCGTCGCCGATCCGGACGAGCGGGCCCGGGCCCAGCCTCCCGCGGCCGGCGTGACCGCGGCGGATGGCGGGCTCCGGCCCCCGGGGGACGCGCCAGGGCTCGGCGGGGAGGCCGCCGGCGGAGCGCGCCCTCCCGCGCGCCTCGGGGCTGGGGAGCTGGTCGCCGACGTGCTCTGGCGCGTGTCCGGGTGTGGCCATCACCCGGAGGCGACACGGCCCGACCCACCGCTCCCGGCCGACACGCCGGGGCTCGTGGTCGGAGGAGAGACCGGCGGCCGCGCCGGTCCCCGGCCGGACGCCCGCCACGGCCGCCGGCTCCCGGCCGCTCGACACGACCTCGTCCTCACGACCCCGTCCTGGAGATGGGTCCCAGCGTCCGGGCCGGCCGTGGCCGCTCACGATCGACGGCGCTCCCGAGCGCCTCGACGGGAGGGATCGGATCTCCACCGTGCCTCCCTGGCACGCCGCCCCCGGCGGCGATGGCTCTGGCAAAATTATTCCAAAGAACATTGCAGTGATAGAATGAAGCTTGTGACGGGCAGGCAGGCCAAGGACGCGCTCTACGCCCAGTTCAGCCGGCTGGCGAAGGCGGTCTCCAGCCCGAGACGAATCGAGCTGCTGGAGCTGCTGGCCCAGGCCGAGCGGAGCGTCGAGGAGCTGACGGCGGCGACCGGGATGGGGTTCGGCAACACCTCCGCCCAGCTCCAGGTGCTGGCCCGTGCCCGGCTGGTGGAGAGCCGAAGGGAGGGCAAGCGGGTGCGCTACCGGCTGGCCGACGGCAGCGTGACGCGCTTCCTGACGGCGCTCCGGGAGCTGGCGCGAGGACGGCTCGCCGAGGTCGAGCAGGTGGCACGCGCGTACTTCGAGGCCCGCGACCAGCTGGAACCGATCGGTGCCGAGGAGCTGCTGCACCGGCTCGCGGACGGCCAGACCCTGGCCATCGACGTGAGGCCGGCCGAGGAGTACGCGGCCGGTCACATCCCGGGGGCGCTCTCGATCCCCCTCGGCGAGCTCGGCGCGCGGCTCCAGGAGCTGCCGCGCGAGATGGAGATCGTTGCCTACTGCCGCGGCCCGTACTGCGTGCTGGCCCCCCAGGCGGTCGAGACCCTGTGCCGAGCGGGCTTCCGTGCTCGTCGGCTGGAGGAGGGGCTGCCCGAGTGGCGGCTGGCCGGCCTGCCGGTCGAGGTCTCCGCCTGCTGAGGCGCGAGGCGGGGAGCCACGGCGAGGGGGCGCATCCCGGGCTGGCCAGGGATCTCACCCAACCTCGATCATGACGCCGCCGCCTGGGCCGACGTCGCCCGGCTGCCGGGGTGTGCGCCCGAGGAGATCGTCTCACCGGCGGTACCGAAGCCGACGACCTCGCCGTCCGGGGCGCGGTGCCGGCCTCGGGGGCGCAGGGCGCCCACGTGGCAGGCCGGTGACCGAACGCCCCTCGCCGGTCAGCGAGCACGGGCCGGCCCACCTCCACCGTCCAGCCCGACCACGGAGCGATCCCGGCCCCACCGGCGGGCTCGGTGCCGGCTTCCTGCGTCACCGAGACGCACCGAGCCGTGCCGGGCAGGCACCGGACTCTCGAGTGCCGGCACGACCTGCGGGGCACTGACCTTCCCCCGGACGCCCGGGGAACGGTCTCCCGACCAACCGGGGAAGCGGCCATCATCCCGCGCGCCGTCCTGGTCTCGACCGCGCTCGCGACGCACGCGACGGGCAGGCTGCAGCCGACCGCGGAGCCGGCGAGGTTCGCCCGACGACGAGGCGGGGAACGCGCGCCGAGGACGGCGCCGGGATCAGCCCCCTTGCCGGCGCCCCTGAGGGGCCATCATCTCGGGCAGCCCGAACCGACGCAACGCCCGGTCGTCGAAGCGGGTCATGGCCCGGATCCGGCCTCCGGCCAGGAGAAGCCCCATGCCCACCGGAAGCACCCGGGTCACGGTGACCCTGGTCGCCGAGGAGGGCGGCACCCGGATCGGGCTACGCCACGACGACCTTCCCAGCCTCGAGCTCCGCGACGCTCACCAGGTGGCCCGGAAGACCTACCTCCTCCGGCTCGCGACCCGGGTGCGGGCGGCGATCCCGGTCCCGACCCGCACCGCCGAGCGCCGCGTGGTCGGGTCAGGTGCCTGCCGCGATGGTCGGCATCGCCTGCCCGAGCCGCTTCGGCGGCCGGCCCGGCAAGCCCACGCCCACGACGGCCAGGCTCGAATCGACCCGCCGGGAACCCAGCCGGAACCGCGGCCGGCCCCCCTCTCCGGGATCGCCCCGCGCAGCCCGGTCTTCGACCCCAGCGCCTCGCCTCGCCCGTCCCAGCCACGACCGAGGAGGCGACAGCCGGAGGCCCGGGGCGGGTGCGCCCAGGCGCATGCCCTCGTCATCGAAACGCCTCGTCGGGAGCGATCGATCCGGCTCGGGCCGGTGCCCGGCGGTGGGTCGGCCCTCAACTGACCGCCCGCTCCAGCAGGGCCACGATCCTGGCCTCCTCGGCGGCGGTCAGCTTCCTCAGCGCGAAGGTGACCGGCCACAGGTCGCCGTCGTCCAGGTTGGCCGCGTCGCTGAAGCCGAGCGTCGCGTACCTGGTCTTGAACTTGTGTGCCCCCTGGAAGAAGCAGACCACCTTGCCCTCCCGAGCGTACGCCGGCATCCCGTACCAGGTTCTCGGCGTGAGGGTGGGCGCGCTGGCCTTGACCATGGCATGGAGCCGCTCGGCCATGACCCGATCCGGCTCCGGCATCTCGGCGATCCTGGCCAGCACCTCGCGCTCTCCCTCCGCCGGATCCGCGTGCGGCCTGCGGCGCGCCTCACGGGCGCGCTCCCGCATGGCGGCCCGTTCCTCGTCGGTGAAGCCCCCGGCCCCTCTGCCGGTCGCGGTCGTGCCCTCCCGGGCGGACCGGGGCGAGGTCTTCCTCGCCGGATTCCTGGCGGCCATGGCGAAATACCTCCGTGCCTCGAACGGGTGCGGCTACCCGCCTCCGGCGCGATCGCCGGGGGGCTCAGCGCAGCTCCTGGATGCGGATCAGGTTGCCCGCGGGATCGCGGAAGGCGCAGTCGCGCACCCCGTACGGTTGCTCGACCGGCTCTTGGACGACCTCGGCGCCGCTGGCCTCCAGCCGTGCGAAGGTGCCGTCCAGGTCCCTGGTGGCCAGGAGGATCATGGCGTAGGTGCCCTTGGCCATCATCTCGGCGATGGTGCGGCGCTCGTCGTCGGTGATCCCGGGGCCGGCGGCCGGCGGCGCCAGGACGATGGAGGTGTCGGGTTGGCCGGCGGGGCCGACCGTGATCCAGTGCATCCCACGGAACTCCACGTGGTTGCGGACCTCGAAGCCGAGGGCGTCGCGATAGAAGGCCAGCGACGCCTCCGGGTCGTTGTGGGGGAGGAAGCTGGCGTGGATGGTGATGTCCATGGCGGTCAGGCTCGTCGCGGCTGCGGGGCCCGCGCTTCTCGATTCCTGATCGGTCTGGTCACCTGCTTCGCCACGCAGGGCGGCATCCCCAGCGTCGCGCCCGCCGCGCGGCGCCGGTAGACGCTGGGCGGCATGCCGACCAGCTCGGTGAAGCGACGGCTGAAGGTGCCCAGCGACGAGCAGCCGACCGCGAAGCAGACCTCGGTGACGCTGAGGTCGCCACGGCGCAGGAGCGCCATGGCCCGCTCGATGCGCCGGGTCATCAGGTAGCTGTAGGGCGACTCTCCGTAGGCGAGCCGGAACTGGCGGCTGAGGTGCCCGGCCGACAGGTGCACGCCCCGGGCGAGCGCCTCCACGTCCAGCGGCTGCGCGTACTCCCGATCGATCCGATCGCGGACGCGCCGCAGCCGCGCCAGGTCGCGGAGGCGCCATTCCGAGGCGGCCTCGCCGGTCATCCATGAGATTCTCCCAGATCGAGCCCGGCGATCTCGACCGGGAACGCCGGCGGTTCGGCCCGCCGGCCCGGGCCGCCGGCCCGAGCCGGCGGGGGTGGAGCGGATCGACGGGCGTCGGTTCGGCCGAGGTCGACCGGCTGCACCTCTCCCCATGCGTCCCCGCCGGCGGCGCCGCCGACGTGCCTCCCACGCCCGGCAGGTGAGGGCCAGCGGCCAGGGCTCGGCCAGCCACGCCCCACGGCGATCGCGGTCATCCGGGTCGCCGTGTTCCGCTCCGCGGCCGCCGCGGTGGCCGGCCACGCCACCCGGGCTGCGGCCCCCACGCCATGGACATCGTCCCGCCGCCGCGCATCGGCACACTCCTCGTCGCCGGCATCGGGCGGACCAGACGGCGGTTGCCGCCGCACTGGTGGCGAAGAGCCGGGCGGAGAGGTCGAGGAACGCGTGCCGGGAGGCTCTCTTCCCCGAGCGCCCCGAGGTCTCGACCCCCGCGGGCGCACCACGACCACCCGGCTCCGCTCAGCCGTCGTACTCGTCGTGGCGCCGCCACCAGGGCCCTGTCTCGTTGCGGCCCTTGGGTGCCCGGTCCAGCCATTGGTACATGCCCCACAGGCCGTCCAGCCCGCGGCCGTAGGTGGAGTAGGTGTGGTAGACGACTCCGTCCTCGAGCGCGAACGCGCTCATGCCGGGCCGCTCGCGAAGGTACGTCGCCAGGTCGGTGCCACACATGGCCGCGTGCGGATCACCACCCCCCACGCCCTCGGGGCTCCATGGCCCCTCGAGCCGGTAGTTGTACTCGAAGCCGCCTACCCGTTGTTGCTCCTCGGTCAGCCCCACGCAGTAGTCGTAGTTGAAGTCGCTGTCGAACGACGAGGCCCAGGGAAACGTCCATCCCATCCGACGCTTGTACGCCTGCAGCTTCTGCAACGGCGCCCGCGAGACCGCCCAGAGCATCACGTCGTGATTGGCCAGGTGCACCACGAAGCCGTTGAAGCCGTCCGCGATCGCCGAGCAGGAGGGGCAGGCTGCGGTGTAGTCGGGGCCGAACATGAAGTGGTAGACGAGCAGCTGGGACCGCCCCCGGAAGAGATCGGCCAGGCCGGCGCCCCCCTCGTCGGTCTCGAACCGGTAGTCCTTGTCCACCCGGACCCAGGGCAGCTCCTGCCGCCGCCGCGCCAGCTCGTCGCCGCGCCGCGTGTGCTCCTTCTCCGCCTCCAGCAGCTCGAGCCGCGCGGCGAGCCACTCCTCACGTGTCCCGATCCGGTGTTCGATCATGCGGGCTACGCTAGCGCCGGACCTCGGCCGGGTGAGAGTGACAAAAATGGCGGGATTCCGATGGACCCAGGGATCGCCGCGGCGGCGCGCGCGCTCGCGATGGGCGACCCCCTCGATGCGCTGAACCAGGTCGCCCTGCGCGACGACGCACCGGCGCTCGCCCTCCGCGGCATCGCCATGGCACAGCTCGGCGAGCTGGTACGCGCGAGGACGCTCCTGCGGCGGGCCGGGCGCGCCTTCGGCGCCCGTAACGTCGTGGCCCGCGCCCGGTGCGCCATCGCCGAGGCCGAGATCGCCCTCGCCGCTCGCGACCTGAGCCGGCCGGCGAAGACGCTCGGCGCGGCCCGGGCGACGCTGGAGGCACACGGTGACCGGGTCAACGCCGGGTACGCACGGCATCTCGAGGCACGTCGCCTCCTCCTCGTCGGCCGTGTCGACGAGGCCGAACGAACCGCGGCCGAGTGCGACCCGGCGGTCTTCCCTCCTACGGCGAGGGCCGCCCACGAGCTGCTGGTCGCAGGGATCGCGATCCGACGGCTCCATACCCGGACCGCCCGGGCCGCGCTCGATCGAGCCGCGCGCGCGGCACGCTCCGCCCGTATCCCGGCGCTGACCGCGGAGGTGGAGAGCGCTCTCCGCGTTCTGAGCTCGCCCGCCGCGCGCCTGATCGCGCGCGGCGGGGAGCGATGGCTGCGACTCGAGGAGGTGGAGGCGTTGCTGGCTTCGGACACGATGGTCGTGGACGCGTGCCGCTACATCGTGTGCGACCGAGGCCGGTCGATCTCGCTCGCCAGGCGCCCGGTGCTGTTCGCGCTGGCGCGCGCGCTGGCCGAAGCCTGGCCGGGAGACGTGCCCAGGGATGCGCTGGTGGCGCGCGCGTTCGGGTCGAAGTACGTCGACGAATCGCATCGCGCACGGCTGCGGGTCGAGATCGGCCGCCTACGGCGGTCGCTCGCCGGGCTGGTCCAGGTCAGCGCGACGAAGCCAGGGTTCGCCCTGACCCCGCGTCGCGCCCGCGAGGTCGCCGTGCTGGCGTGGCCGGTCGAGGAGGAGCACGCGGCGGTGCTGGCGTTGCTCGCGGATGGTGAGCCCTGGTCCAGCTCGGCCCTCGCCCTCGCCCTGGGAACCAGCCAGCGCAGCGTGCAGCGCGCGCTGGGATCGCTCGCGAGGGCGGGCAGGGTGCAGTGGTCCGGTCGCGGGCGGGCCCGTCGATGGACGGCCCCGTCCGTGCCGGGGTTCACCACCATCCTGTTGCTCCCCGGCCCGGTTGGCTAGGGTGGGGGCATGAGCCCTCCGTCGGGCGAGATGGCCGTGGTCGTCCGCGAGTACGGACCCTTTCCAGGCGTCGATCACGTGCACGGAGTCACCTACGACGGCCGGTGCGTCTGGTTCGGTGCCGGAGCGGCGATGCTGGCCCTCGATCCCGCCAGCGGGAAGGTGCTGCGCTCCATCGAGGTGGTCGCCGACGCAGGCACGACCTTCGACGGCAGGCACCTCTTCCAGCTCGCCGGCGATCGCATCCAGCGGATCGATCCCGAGACCGGCCGCGTGCTCGCCACCATCCCGGCGCCGGGTAACGGACGACCCTCCGGCCTCGCCTGGGCCGAGGGGACGCTCTGGGTCGGCCAGTATCGGGAGCGGAGGATCCATCAGGTCGACCCCGAGACCGGGGCGATCCTCCGCACCATCGAGTCCAACCGCTTCGTCACCGGCGTCACCTGGATCGACGGCCAGCTCTGGCACGGTACCTGGGAAGACGGGGGGAGCGAGCTGCGGCGCGTCGATCCGAAAACGGGGGCGGTGCTGGAAACGCTCGTGATGCCGCCCGGGGCCAGCGTCTCCGGACTGGAGTCCGACGGCGGCGACGGCTTCTTCTGTGGCGGCGGATCGAGCGGCAAGGTCCGAGCCGTCCGCCGACCCCGGCGAGGGGTCCGCAGCGCGATCCCCGCCATTCCCGAGGACGAGTAGCGGGGGATCCGGCCGCCGGGCGGAGGACACGCCCGGCCGGCATCGACCCCGGGTCGTGGTGCTGGCGCCCCGGAGCGGGCACCCCCCCTGGCTTGCGTGTGGGCCGGCTACGGCATCTCCCGATAGCGAGAGGATGGCGAGGCCGGATCCAGCCCCGGGAGGGCGGGGGCGCGAGGTGTCACCGGTCAGCATCCGCCGGACCGTGCGCAGCCCGATCGCAGTGCTCCCTTGGCCCCGCCATCAGCCAGAGGCCGAAGGCGAGGCCTCGGCTCGAGGCCAGCCCGCGCCGGGCGGGCAGCTCGCCGGGTCCCGGGACTCGCTCCCGGTCGGGGAAGCGGCCGGATGGTTGGCGTTGGCCGGGCGGAAGCCCCTGCTCGGCCGACGACGTCCCCACCGCCAGCTCCAAGCGGGGACGCTGGCCGAGCCGGCAGACGCCTCCAGGGGTGAGCCGGGGCCGTCCGCCCATCTCGCTCCACGGCAGGCGAGCGCGATCGGCAGCCGGTTTGACCGGGGCCCGCCCGGGCTCGCCGGGGCGGCAGGTCGTGGCTGTGGAAACGCGGGGACATGGGCGCACCGCCAGCGTCGAGCGGTCGCTGATGGCCGAGAACCTGGTCCGGGACCGGTAGGGGTACGCGAACCGGGCCTCGATCCGACGTCGTCCCGGCCCCGCCGAGACGGCGATGGGGTCGAACCGCCGAGTCGCCTCGGGTGGCCAGTCTACGCATCTTGATGTGATCAATTGGCGCGCTATGATGGCACATATGCGTACCACCTTGACGCTCGATCCGGACGTGGTTCGACTGCTCGAAGACGCCGTCCATCGTGAGAGACGGTCCATCAAGCAGGTCGTCAACGACGCGCTTCGGCGTGGGCTCGCGCCACCGCGTCCGCGGCGCCAGCCCTACCGCGTGAAGGTCCACCACTCAGCCCTGCGTCCCGGATTCGACCTCACCGGCTTCAACAAGCTCGCCGACGAGCTCGAAGACGAGGCGATCCTGGAGCGAACGCGCCGCCATCGATCGTGATCGTCGTCGATGTGAACCTGCTCCTCTATGCCGTCATCGATGGCTTCCCCGAGCACCGCCAGGCGCGAGAGTGGTGGGAGGCGACCTTGAACGGCCCAACCGAGGTCGGGCTGACCGGGCTGGCCGTGTTCGGCTTCCTGCGTATCGTCACCAATCCTCGGGTGCTGGTATCCCCGATGCCGATCGAGGAGGCCACCGAGCAGGTGACCGACTGGCTCGCCCAGCCGAACGTCCAGCTCCTTCATCCCGGCCCTCGTCACCTCGAGATCGCATTCAAGCTCCTCCATGAGGTGGGCACGGCCGGCAACCTCACGACCGACGCCCAGCTGGCCGCCTTCGCCATGGAGCACGATGCCGACCTGTGCTCCAACGATGCGGATTTTGGCCGCTTCCGCGGGCTCCGCTGGGTCAATCCCCTCGTCTGATTCCGAACGGCCAGGCCTTTTCCGGCCCGTCAGGGCTCACCGCTTCCCGGCCAGCCGGCCACGCTCGGCCCTGGGCAGGCGCGGCCCCAACCGCCGAACCGCGCCCGCTCTCCAAACGCGCCTGGCCCCCAAGCGCTGAGGAGCCGACCGTCATCCGGGACGCATCAGCCACCGGCCACGTGAGCTCGGCACGACCGGACAGCGTGCGCTCCGCCAGGGGGATGCTGCGAGCGGAGACGGGCCGGTTCGACCCCCGTCCCGGTGGTGGGCCACGGTGGAATCGAGCTACCGACCTCCGCCGTAGCGAGCGCCGGGCGCGGCGCGGCCGTTCCGGGAAGCACGGTCGCCTGGGCGGTATGCCGGCACGTTATCGGGCATGGGAACGGGGCCCACCCAGACCAGCTCCGTCTCGCCGGGCGCTGCACCGGCAAGGCCAACCGCCATCGCCTCCCGACCCCGACGACGCCAGGATCCCGACGACGCCGGCGACCTGGCCGGCTCAGCTGCGCTGCACCTTTCGCCGCCCGGTCTCGAACCGGGCCGCCGCCAGCCTCCGTACCTTCCGTCGCCCCGATCTTCCCCACCGGTGACCAGACCGTCTTAACCTCGAACGCGTCCTGCCAGGGCCGAGCCACGACCTCGACCCGACGACCGCCCGGGGTGCGGCCGATCCGGACTCGAAACCCGGGATAGTCCTGGGAGGACCGCTCGGGGGTCGAGTGCGGCCACCCGTGGGCGATCTCCTCATCGGCGAGGACTCGCTGGCGCAGGCGGGCAGGGCCGCCGCGTGGCCGCCGCTCCTGAGCTCGGGATCACCTCACCGTCGTGCCCGCCGAGCCGGGAGCGATCCCGGCCGGCCCGATCGACGCCTCGGGCTCGGGCCACCTCGACCTGGAGCAGCTCGGACGCGACCCGGCGCAGGGCACCACCGGCCGCCGGCGGTGCGATCACCGTTTCGTCGTCCGGGACCGCCTCGGGCGGCGTCGAGACGGCCGGTCGACGTCCGGGCCGGTGCTTCTCGGGCGTCCGGGCCCGGAGGTCGACTCGAACCCGCCTACGCGAGTGCCGTGCCTGGCTCCACCCGTTCACCGGGGTTGAGGGCGCACCTTTCCCGTGCACCCGACCGTCCGCATGATATAGTGGCAGCTTAAATATCATTAAAGATGATATGGAATGTGCCTTTTCGGGCAACGACCTCGGAAGACGGCCCTGAGCGGGGCCGCGGCCGGCCGGCCCGCCGTAGGTACCGGCCCATCGGTCGCTGCTCCCGCTGGGAGCGATCATCGGCCGGCAGGCGAAGCCCGCGCCGCTCCGAGCGCCGACGGCCTCCGTCGATCGACATCGACGATAATTGGATGATCGCTCGATGAGGCACCCCGGCGATCGCGGGCCCGTACGAGGGCCAGGGAAGGGTTTCAGCTGAGGGCGCCGACGATCCCGGGATCGAGCCGCCGATGGACTTCGTCGGCGCCGCCTGGCAGCGACCATGGGCACGAGGGCGGCACCGTCGCCGAGCCCCGGGAGTCGGTCGCGGTCCACGGGACCGGGGCCGTCCGGCCGTTGACGACCTCCCGCTCGCTCACTAGGGCTGTCGAGGGCCGCACTGGGACCACCCCGACCGACCGGGCAGAGCGCATGGGGCCGGGGCGATCCCCATCGATCTCATCGAGGGCTCACCCGTTGGCCACATCGAAGGAGATGCGCGAGGTGAACCCGACCATCGCCGGGCGCCTGCGCCCGGGCGAGGAGAGGACGCTCGGGGGGATGGTGGACATCGACGTGATGGGCCCCCAGGCCCTCGCCGAGGCCGGGCCAGAGCGGGACCGGGTGGCACCGGTCATCGAGCACCTGCCCCGGCCGGCCAACGCCAGCGGAAGCGTGAGCCTGGCCGGCACCTCCCCGCCGGTCGACCCCGGCGCCCACGACCCCCACGTCGGAGGCGGCTGGCACGAGCGGCCCCCGCGGTTGCCCTGGAGCCGGACGATCACGGCCACCATGGGAGGGGCGATGCTCGAGCGGCCCAACGTGGAGCTGCGCCGCCCGGCCCGCGCCCGCCATCCCGAGCCCGACCGCATCGTCAGCCAGCGACTGACGCTCGCGAGCGCACCCGTGACCCTCGAAGGATTGGGTCGGCGCTCCCCGAGGTGCTCCAGGGTCCCCTTCCGGCCGACCCTCGAGGTGGCGAGGTGACCGGAGCCCGGAGATCCGGGTGGGAGCAGGCGGCGGGCGGTCGAGGCAGGCCAGGGTACTGCGTCCACTGCGGGCTGGAGGTCGAGTGCGTGCGTGCACGGCCCCAGCCTCGCTACGTGCACCGGACCACCCGAGAAGCCCAGTGCTCCGCCCGACCAACCACCGCGGTCCCCGGTGCACCGGAGCCCGGCCGGAGGCTGGTGGAGGCCCAGTGCGGTCCCAGCGCCCAGGACGCCCACGAGGAGCTGCTCCACGCGGTCTGGGAGGCCGAGGAGAACTGGCGGTTCGACGACCGTCTGGACCTGGCGACCCGTTGATGTGGGCCGAGGGCGGAGCGGTCCGCCGGTGATGGTGACCCGTGCATCCGGGCGTTGGCCTCTGCTCGCCGTCGGCCTCGGGCGGCCCGGCACCACGAGCGCAACCCGGCACCAGCCGGAATCGGTGGACGGCGTGCTGCGTCGCCATCCGGGATCATGCTGCCGGCTTCGGCTCCCCGTGGCCGGACGTTCACACGGGCTCGCTCCTCCGTCGTCCGAGCAGGGCCTGGAGCGACCGAGCGCTCAGGTGCTGGTGAGGGCGAAGCCGCAACCGACCCGGCCCCGAACGGGATGAGCGAAACGCCGGTCATCGCCGGCGATGCTCGCTCACCCGGCGGGGCCGGGCTGCTTCAGCTCGACCAGCAGCGCTCGTCGAGCGTGGAGGTCACGTTCCCGAGCTGACGAGCCTCTCCGGCCCCCTGCCAGATCACCACCCCGAGCCGGTCCTCGTGCCTGCGCACCGATCCGTCGAGGCTCGTGACCTCCGTCCTGCCATCGCTCAGCGGCACGGGTCAGCTGCTATCCGTGGTTCCGATGACCCCCTCGTCGACGACCGCTGACATCATGAGCCTGACGATCCTTCCCAGCTCCGCCAGATCGTTGTCGATCGTGGCTTGCACGATGGCGTGACTCGTGTCGAAGTAACGGTGTGCCAGGCGGCAGGTCAGCGAGCAGATCGACATCGCGGCCCGGACGGTTGGTCCCGCGGGCCACCCCGCCGAATACCCGCGGCCCGGTGACGCCGCGCGCAGCGGCCGCCGCCACGAGAGCGTGACGGTTACGGGAGATAGGCCTCAAGCTTTGTATCCATCCGCTGGCAGCTGCTGTCGCCTTCGATCAGCTTGGCCATCTCGACGAATACCTCGCCAGGCGGGAGCGGATCGCGGCCATGATGCGGGAGCGGCTTACCGATCTGCCTGGCATCGCTGCACCGAAGGTTGCGGCTGCCACAAATCCTTCGGGGTATGGCTTTATTCTGCAGTATCGTCGTGAGTCATTGAGTGACCGGCCGGTAGAGCGCTTCTATGGGGCAGTAAAGGCTGAGGGCTGTCATGCGGTCGACCGTCCGGCATTGACCTGTCCGTTGAATACGTTGCCGTTGTTCCAAGGCCCGGCTCCGCCACATCCGACATACGCAGGCCGTTTGTCGTAGAATCCGGGCGACTTCCCGAAGGCTGAGGCCTTCCATCGTAAGACGATCAAGTTGTCGGTTTGGCATAGGGATGAGGATGTGCACTTGGCTGAACAGTACATCCGAGCATTCCGCAAGGTGGTTGACCACCACCTTGAGCTACTATGATCCAACCGATGGTTGATGAGGCGTTCCTGAAGCGGCTCGTAACCGATGCCAGACGTGACGACGTGCAGCGCTTCGTCATCGGCGCGGTAGTACGACATGGCGGCGGTGTATGGCTCTTACGCCGATCCGTAGATGACTTCATGGGCGGCCTCCTGGAGCTGCCCAGCGGCACCGTGGAGTCGGGTGAATCACTGGACGTGGCGCTGATCCGCGAGGTGCGAGAGGAGACGGGGCTCGATGTCATCCGCATCGAGACCTATCTCTGGCACTTTGATTACGAGGTTCGAGATGGACTGAAGACTCGTCAATTCAACTTCGTCGTGTACGTGACCTCACCGGAGCCGATCTCGCTGGTGGAGTACAGCGAATATGTATGGGCTTTGCCGAAGGAAAACCTGGCGGTCACAGATGCAGTGAAGGGAATTCTTGAACGTTATCATGAGCGTTACTCGGTATAACCGGAACTGGTCAACCCTATCGAGACAGTAGTTATTAGAAATCGACGAGCCGTGTCGAGGCTCCGGAGGGTGGGTCGAGGGGAGGGGTGAGCGAGCCAGTCAGCGGCGCGTGACGGAGTCGGGTCATGGTTACGCCCCGAACTCCTGGAGGTCGCCGAGCAGGTCGGCGATGAGCATGAGCTGGTCGCAGCCCGGACCGCATCCACCCAGGCCGACGGCGCGGCAGAAGCGGTGGCACTTCGGGGCACCGCTGTTGTCCGAGGTAGCGCTCGCCGCACGCTTCGCACTCGTACCCGCTGTGGGCGGCGAGCTGGCGTCGCCGGCGGAGCTGGGCTTGGAGAGCGTCCGCCTGGAAGTCGAGCCCTTGGCGGTGCCGGAGCCGGTGGGCCTGCACACGGTGGGCGTCTGAGCAGTACGCCGAGCGGCCTCGTGCGGGCCGCGGGCAGACCAGGCAGCGGCGAGGCTCGGCCTCCTTGCCGACACCGTTAGCAACGGGCGGGGGCGGCGGGTGGGAGAACCCGAATGCGTCCGTGTTCACGGCTGGACGGTCTCGGTAGGTGCCGGCTGGTTGATCCAGGCTGGGCCGGGCAGCCGGGGCGGCGTCGGCGGCTTGCGCACGAAGCGCTCGGGGTGGGCGGCGTGGACGCCGGCCAGGACCACGGCCCACGCCTCGCGGACCCGGGCAGCACGGCTGTCGTGGACGTCGGCGGGCGTGTGGTCGCCGATGCCGGGGTGACGGTGCTGGTCGTGGTACCAGCCAAAGCAGCGTTTGCTGAAGGCCCTCGCGTCCTGCGGCGATCCGAACCGTTCCGGGAACTCGGGCCGGTACTCGAGCGTCTTGAACCGGGCCTCCGAGTCGGATTGTCGTTCGAGCAGTGGGGCCGGGAGTGGCTCTTGGTCACGCCCAGGTCGGCCAGCAGCAACGCCACCGGCTTGGAGCTCATCGAGGAGCCGCGGTCGGCGTGGATGGTGAGCTGGTCTGGCTCCACGCCCTGCTTACGGATGCTGTCGGCCAGCAGCCGTTCAGCGAGCTCGGCGGCCTCCCTGGTGGCCAGCGTCCAGCCCACCACGTAGCGGCTGAAGATGTCGAGCACGAGGTACAGGTAGGAGTAGATCCACTTCTGGGGTCCCAGCAACTTGGTGATGTCCCAGCTCCAGACCCGGTTCGGGCCCTCGGCCACCAGCTCGGGTTTGACGTAGGGCGGATGAAGGGCCTGCCGCCACCGCTCCCGCACCTCGCCCACCGAGCGCAGGATGCGGTACCTCGTGGACACCGAGGCCACATACACCCCCTCGTCCAGGAGCGTGGCCCTCCGGCGGCGCCACGTCCACGAAGCGCTCGCCATGCAGCGCCTCGAGCACGCCTGCCGCTTCTCCTCGCTCAGCCCTCGCGGCTGCGGTCGAGGTGGCCGGGGCCCCGGACGCGGCTGGAGCGGGCTCTTGCGGTGCCGGCGGTCGTGCGTGGCACGCGCCCCGCCCACCACCGTGCAGGCCGCCGTGGTCCCCACCACCGGCGCCAGCTCCGCGATCGCCCCCTCGATCACCGGGTCGGCCCGCTGGTCGCCTCCGCGCTCTCGGACGCGAGCTCCTCCAAGAGCGCGGAGAGTTCCCCCTGGACACGCATCACCTTGCGCGCCTTCTCCAGCTCGGTGTGCAGGTGCTGATGCTCCCGCCGCAGCCGCTCGACCTCCCGCTCCTGTGGATCGGCGGGCGGGCGCCCCCGCGGCGGCGACAGCGCCTCCAGTGCCCCCTGGTCGCGCCGCTTCCGCCATCCGCTGATCAGCGAGCGGTACCGGCCCTCGCGCCGCAGTAGCGCACCCTTGCCCGCCTTGTTCAGGGACTCGTACCGATTCAGGATCTCCAGCTTGTAGCGCGGACTGAACGTCCGGGTCCGCGCCCGCTCCGCGACCTCCGGGTCCGGCGCCGGCGCGCTTCCGGACACCGAACCCGTCTGCTGCGTCGTGGCCATGACGTTGTGCTCCTTCCCGCCCTTTCCACTCACCATTTACGAACCACTGGGCCTCCCGCTCAGGTAGACAAAGCGGGCACCGGCCAAGGGCCCGCCTCCAAGGAGGCAGGCCCGCACGGAAGGGGAGAAAGAGAGAGGAGGAGAGATCTTGGCCCAAGATCGACCGGGACGAGGTTAGCCGTCAGAGGTGGCCGGGACGAGGTCGAGTGAGACCTCACCGTGCACGGCGACGTCACCGGCCTCCAGCTCGGACTCGGTCATGCGCAGCGGCACCAGGAGGCCCACGACCGAGATCACGACGAAGGTGGCCACGATGTCGTAGAGGACGATCACCCCCAGGGCCAAGGCCTGCACCACCAACTGATGGGGATTGCCATAGAGGAGCCCAGTAACGGTCACCGCGGTCGTCTTGCCGGTGCCGGGGTAGATGACGATGTTCGGGGTCGCCAGTAATCCGGTCATGAGCCCTCCCAAGGCGCCGGCCACGAAGTGGGTGTGCATGACCCCCAAGGTGTCGTCGATCCGGCCCAGGAAGCCAGGCAACCTCAGCTTGTTCATGGTGAGCCAGGGCACGACACCGGCGCAGGCCCCGATGGCAAGCGCTCCAAACCCGTCGACGTAGCCGGCCGCGGGGGTGATGGCCACCAGCCCCGCGATCATGCCGTTGATCATGCCGCTCACGCTGGCTCGCCCGTGGTCGAAGACGTCCAGGAACATCCAGGCGAGAAGCGCCGCGCCCGCGGCCACGTTGGTGTTGAGGACCGCCGAGGCGGCGTCGGCGCTGGCGAAGTAGGGATCGCCGCCGTTGAAGCCGTTCCAGCCCAGCCAGAGCAGCCCACCGCCGGCGATGGCCATGGTGAGGTTGCTCGGGGTTGCGTCCTCACGGTCGCGGGCGATCCGAGGGCCGACCACCGCGGCCGCGACCACGCCCGAGACGCCGGCCGCGACGTGGATCACGTAGCCACCGCTGTAATCGACGGCGCCCATCTGGGCCAGCCAGCCTCCTCCCCAGAGCAAGAAGGCCCCTACCGAGTAGACGAAGGTGATCCACAGGGGGACGAAGAGCATCCAGGCCTTGAAGCTCATCCGACCCAACAGCGCCCCGCCCAGGATGATCACGGTGATGGCGGCGAAGACGAACTGGAAGTACACCAGGGCGGAGCCGGGGAACCGCAGGTCGGGGATCAGCCCGGACAACAGCGGGATCTGTGCCCGTCCTTGCTCAGCGCCAGAGAAGAGTATCGGCCAGGGGATGCCCAGGAAGCCTGGCCCGACCGGCACCGGCTTGCCGAAGCTCATGCTGTAGGCCCAGAGCGTCCAAACGATGAGGGTCATGGCGAAGGCGTAGAGGACCATCAACGACGAGTTGACCGCCCATTTCCGCTTCATCAGACCCGCATACAGGATGGCCAGCCCGGGCACGCTCTGGAGCCCCACGAAGGTGGCGGCCGTGAGCTGCCAGGCGGTGTGCCCGGAATCGAGCCACCCCGGAGCTGGAACCAGTGCGAGATACATCAACGCACACCTCCCTTGGTCCGGGCGCCGCTTCCTCCTGTCTTCCACCTGTGTTCGTTGGGTCGACTCCCACTCCCGCGCGCCCGATCTGCACTCACCCTAGTCGGCTCGCATCGACCGAGCACCGGGCGCATCGAACGATGCTAACCCCACAAGAGCCGTGCGGAACACACGGGCTCAGGCTTCAGGCGTCCACGACATTCGTACCAACGAACCGATCTCAGCCGACCTCATCTCAGGTGAAGCGGACGATGATTATCTGCCTCGACCGTAGTCCTACGGCAATGAGAACAGGAATGGCCGCAACGCAACGGCCGGCTCCCTCTGCTCTCCCAGGGAGTGGCCAGAGGTGTGACCACCGGGAGCCCCTGGCCGCAGGGGCCCCTACCAGGTGCGTTGGGGAGGAGCTCCTGACTCCACCAGCCGCTCCGAGTCGTAGGGGCGAGCCATGGATGCCGGGGGCACATTGGCCGGCCTTGGCGAGTTCTGACCACCCGCCGTGTTCCTCTGTGGGCACCGAGGGAGGCCCGAGGCCATCGCCGCTCACAGGCCCGCCGCTTCCAGCCCGCCCATGCCTCATGGGGCCCCAAGCCCCTTGCTCCGCGGGGTCGTCTCCTGGGAGCGCTGGAAAAGCTGGTCGTGGTAGGGACCACCCTCGCGGGTGACCCCCCGCACAGATCCCAGCGAGCGGGACTACCGCACTGGGCTCCTGCCTCGGGTGGTAGCGTCAAATCTCTGCTCCGGGTAGGGGTGCAGCACTCGGAGTTTCGGTAGCCACCGGTCGGCCAGCCGTTGCATCCGCTCCCAGGTCGTCTTGTGGCGCTGGCTACGGCGTCGAAGCGTCCGGAGCCAGAGGCGTTTGACCTCTTCGCAGAATGCCCTGACCACGTCCAGGTTGCCGGGCACGGCGTAGTAGGCGATGTGCCCACGCACCAGCTCCCCAACCACCGTCCTACCTTCGGGATGGGTTGATGCAGCCACCGCATGAGTTCGGCCTTGACCTCTCTCAACTTCGCCCGCATCCGCTTGCCGACCGTGATTCGCTTGACCGCGAAGCACCCGGTCCTGGTCTTGCCGCTGATGTGCGTGAAGCCCAGGAAGCTGAACGTCTCCGCTTGCCCAGGCCGGCGCCGCCCGGTTCACGGCGGCGAACCGCCCGAACTCGATCAGCCGCGTCTTCTCGACCTTCAGTTCCAGCCCGAATTTCGCGAACCGCTCGCTCAGCTCGGCGAGGAACCGCTCCGCGCCTGCACGATGCTCGAAGCCCACGACGAAGTCGTCCGCGTAGCGCACGACGATCATGTCGCCGCGTGCCTGCCGCCGCCTCCATCGCTCGACCCACTGGTCGAAGACGTAGTGCAGGTACACGTTGGCGAGCAGCGGTGAGACCGTTGCCCCCTGCGGTGTCCTCCTCTCGCTCTCCGCCCAGCTCCCATCCTCGACGGCTCCTGCCTCTACCCACTTCTGGATCAGTCGCAGGACCCGCCTGCCTCCGATGCGGTGCTCGCAGAACTTCTCCAGCCAGCCGTGATCAAGGCTGGTGAAGAAGTCGCGGATGTCCGCGTCGAGCACCCAGTTCACCTCCTTCCGCAGGAGCCCGGTCACCAGCGCGTCCAGCGCATCGTGGGGCTTGCGCCCCGGCCGGAACCCGTAGCTGAAGCCCAGGAAGTCCGCCTCGTAGATGGCGTTCAGCACCTCCACGACGGCACTCTGAACAATCTTGTCCTCCGTCGTGGCTATCCCGAGCGGCCGCTGCCGGCCATCCGTCTTCGGTATGAACACCCGCCTCGACGGCTTCGGCCGGTACGCTCCCCGATGGATTCGGTCGTGCAGGTCCAGGAGGTTCGCCTCCAGGTCCTGTCCGTAGTCCGCCCACCTCACGCCGCCTTCTCCCGGGGCGGCCTGGCGGCGCAGCCGCCAATAAGCCGCGTTCAGGGCCTCGACGTCCACGTGGTGGAGGAGCGCGGTGAACCGCACCTTCTTGCCCCTCTCGGCGACTTGACGCACACGGTCGAACGCCCGGGGCACGCGGGTACCGGCCCCGTGTCCGGAGCACGCCGCACTCGCCGTGTTCCCCTCGACCAGCCCCCTTTCCTCCACCGACTCCGCCGCCGCTCGCGCGATCTCGTTCGCCGGCTTCGCAGGTACTACGGGGCTGTCCGACTGCCTACCGCCGTTCATCTCGGGCTTGCGGCCTCAGCCTTCCCCGAGCGGCCTGTCCATGATCGGGGAAGGGCGGCGATGGGCTCTCCTGATCGAGGAGCGGGCCGCCCGGCTGGGCTACCGGCCGGCGGTCTTCCGCTGCCTGCCCCTGGCCGGCGGGGTGGGCAGCGTGCGCGTGGCCGAGGTGCTGGCCGCCCGGGATCGGCTCCGCGGCTCCGACCCCCCGGTCCTGGTGGCGACCAGCTCTCGCTCGGACACGAGCCACGGCTGGGGCTGCTGGGCATGTCGGTGCCTCGACCGTGCGCGCAGGTGGCGGTCGAGGTCCCGGACGGTGGTGGCCCCGAAGGGCACCAGGTCCTCATCGTCCCCCTTGCTCCTCGCCCTGGCCACTCAAAAGCCATCGCCCGGCGACGCCCGGCGGTGTGCCTCGCGGGCGCGCTGCTGGGCGGCCGACGCTTCATACCTTCGCATGGACCTGGGCATCGCCCCACCGGCCCAGCGTCATGACGATCTCGTCAGAGCCGGTCGCGGCCTTGATCCGGTCTCCGAAGGAGTGTCGCAGCAGGTGCGGCCATATCCGTCGCTGGATGCCGGCGAGTTGGGCACGACGGGTCACCACGTGGTGGACGCCGTCCGGGCTGAGGAACCCCTTCTGGGCCGACCACAGGGGATGGACGAGTTCGCCGTCCCCGCGCCCACGCTGGCGGACGTCCTGCCCCTCACGCACCATCCAGTGCAGGGGCCGAACTCGCAGGTAGCGGTCCAGGTCGCGGGCCGTCTTCGCCCCGAGGTAGGCCACCTCCGCTCGCTACCCCTTCCCCACGATCCGAACCTGCCGCCCCTCGAGGTCCAGATCTCGACCGCGACGCCGGCGGCCTCGAAGCGACGGAGACCCGAATCGATCATCAGCCGGATCAGGGCCATGTCGCGCCGGTCCTCGAAGGTCTTGCCCTCGCAAGCCCGGAGGAGGGCTGCGATCTCCTCGTCGGACAGCACCTGCAGCGGAGGCTCGTCGACCTTGGGCCGGTGCATCCGGTGCATGGGCGAGCGCTGGATCTCCTCCTCTTCCTCGCACCGGAAGAAGCGCCGGAAGCTGGAGAAGCGAACTCCGGATGGTGGCGTCCTTGGCTCCCCGCTCGCGGAGGGCGGCCAGGAACCCCTGGACGTCGTCACGCTCGATCAGAGCGGGCTC
>Ga0209810_1002453_pt1 | contig 22281 bp, 15 predicted proteins | sample Coa_R1_7_FD_187159 | JGI IMG/M metagenome (GOLD analysis project Ga0209810, IMG submission 187159) | Surface soil microbial communities from Centralia Pennsylvania, which are recovering from an underground coalmine fire - Coalmine... | ecosystem: Environmental > Terrestrial > Soil > Unclassified... | reverse complement strand
AAGTAGGGATATACTGATGCAGATGAGTACAAAAGCAAAAAATACCCCCAGACTGCGGCCACCATGTCCTTTTCTATTCCAGAGAACCATCAATATATCAATCATGCTATTCCTCCCCTTCTCGCGAGAGCATATCCGCCATTCCATCTGGCACCATATCCACCGCGCTCTCTGTCCTATCCATATCCTCTCCCCTTTTGTCCGCAACGAGGCGCTGCTCCTGCCAGTCCTCCTGAAAATCCTCTGTATTTCTCAGTCGCGTGCGCATGCGCTCTATGCGCCAGTTGCGGTTGGTTAAACTATCGGTTTCGATCTCATCTTCATCCTCGCGCGCCAGCGTTTCAGACGGGCGGGCGGCAAACATCGGCGCTTGATCCTTTTCAGCAGGGAGAAGCTTCGCATCGCCGGTGAGGTATTCCGGCTCGGACTGGCAGGTTTCCTGCTCGTAACGTTCGAGAATCGTTTCCAGGTAGCGCGCGCATTCCTGCGGCCTGCGTAGTTCAAAAATCTCGCGCCGACTGCGATAATCGGTCTGGACGGCAATGGCACCTTGCAGGCGAGAAATGCGTAAGAGGTGAGCGTAATCGATGACCACCTGGCTTTTGCGGCCAATATAGATGATGCGCCGGTTCGTGAGGATGAGGGTTCCCTGGTCTCTGGCCGGGTAGGTGACGCGACCAGCATCGCCAATAGGCTCGCCGCACAGGGCTGCGACTATGCTATAATAGGCCTGCTCGCCCGGTAACAGGCGTACCGGAACGGGAACGGTGGGCAGGGATACAGTGCGCTGCTTCCGGCCTCCACGTTCGCGCTGCAAGGCGTTTACAGGCCATGTCGGCTGCTCCGGCGAGCATTCCTGTCGGCACCACGAGGAGAGATATTCCAGCACGGCGCGCGCATCTTCCGTCGAGGCAATGCCACGCAACAGTACCTTCTTCTCCCCGAACCACAACTCCAGTCGGGCAGAGGACACGCCCATCACCGTGCGAAATGTGGGCCGCACGCGGGTAAGCGCGCTAAGCGCGTAAGGGATGCCGTTGACTTCCAGGTAATCGGCGTAGAGCCGGAAGACGCGGCCCCAGCCAAAAGCGCACTCGGCTAACGGTAGCTCTTTGCCCATCTCAACCATCCTCCCCACCGGCCATATCTCAGCCCCACCATGTAACGGCATGCCATTACAAACGCCCCCGGACATGTCATGCTGAGCGCAGCGAAGCATCTGAGACCAGCAACCGGGCGGCGTGGCCCCCGGATGCTTCGCTGCCGCTCAGCATGACACGCCTGAACCCGTCTTCAATAGCAATACTATTTGCTTTCCATACATAGAGACGGATAACAAGAACCTATGTAACGAGCATTAATATATTTAAGACGATAAATGCTGTATATTTATCCCCTTCTGCGATTGATGGCGAGGTGGAGCAGGAAGCGGCGCATGTCTGACCAGAGATGGTGCGCCTCATCTTCGCCGACGCGCGGGGCATGGTGCGGGGGCGCCCAGCGGTCGCGCACGAAAAGGTTGGTGAGACGCCAGAGAGACACGGCCTCGTGCGGAAAGTGGCGGCCCAGCATTGCGCTGTACTCATAGGGCGTCTGTGAGGAACGCGGGGAGAAGCCAAGCCAGCTCGCCACACGACAGACGCGCCAGAACATGCCCGCGACAATGGTACTGCTGGCGTAGAGGTTGCGCCACCAGTAATTGAGCAGGGCCGCGCCGAAGACGAGTAGCGAGAAAACGAGCAGGAGCAGCGAGAACCATGTCAGGAAGGTTTCGTTGAGCCACGAATCGGTGGCAGAGGTAGCCTGGTTTTGCTGTGCTGGCCCCGTCACGCCGTGAGGCGGCTTGCTGCCCTTTTTCGTCGTCACCGGCGTTGAAGTTGGATGAGTGGTTGGCCGCGTGGGCGTGGCCGTCACTGCAGGTACGGGAGCGGTCACATTGATGTTCGAGAAGCCAGGAGTGGGATCGAAGTTGATCCAGCCATAGCCGGGGAAGTAAGCCTGCACCCAGCTATGCGCATCCTGGCCGCCAACGATCCAGCGTTTCTGCTGCGCGTTATAGGTACCCTGACTGAAACCGTTAACGATGCGCGCCGGGATGCCGAGCAGGCGCGCCATCATGACCATCGCCGTCGCGTAGTAGGTGCAATAGCCGCGATGCGTTTTCAGCAGCCAGGAGACGGCATCAGTGGTAGAGGGGACGGGGGGATTGTCTACGGAGTAGGTAAACTGGTTCTGGTTGCTCAGTTGCTTTTGTAGGTCCAGCAATGCCTGGTAGGTATTCTGCGCCCCACGTGTCCACTGCTGAGCCGTCTGCCAGATGTTGAGCGGCAGGTTCGGCTTCTGAAGATAATACATGTAGAGCATGGCATAGCTCGGATCCGACTGCCAGAAATCCAGGTTATCCTGCGGCAGCGGAACCGAGGAGAGGTCGGTCGAGGAAGCCGAGGAGACGAAGGAGACCACCTGGTAGGTTTCCCCTTTTGTCAAAGGGCTTTGCTGCGTCCAGGCGATCGGCATAGCATCGCCATAGACAATCGTTCCCACATCAAACCTGACCGGCTCAGCCGGGCCGAAGAGATAGGGCTTTGTACCGGAAGGCGGCAGCAGCACGCTGACAGTGGTGGTGACGCTGCGATAACTGCCAGAGATATCACGGGGCAGGTCAGTATTGGCATTGACGCTCTGGCTGGTCGTCAGGGTCGATATCCAGGTATGCCCGTCGAAGTGGTCAAAGGTAAAGCCTTCCAGATATTGCGGGCCGCCAGCGCCGGTGTAGGAAAGCACATCGCCGGTCGGCAGGTTGACGCTGCCGCTAATGCTGAGCTGATCGCCGAAGAAGTTGGCGGCAGGCTGATAGGGCTGGACAATAGCGCCGGGGTTCTGCCAGTCAAAATGGCCGGAGGTAATATTGTTCCAGGCATTATCCAGTTGATTCCAGAAGGTGACGCCCTGCGTCGGCTGGCTGAGAATCGGCAACATCCAGGCGAAGAGCAGCGTGCAGAGCGCCAGCACGCAGGCGGCCTGCATGCAGCGCCCGGTCACTCCCTTCAGCCATGCCTGATCGGTATGCAACCCTTCACGCTTCCACTGCGCAAGCTGAGAGGCGAGCTGGACGCGGGCAATCAGCAAAATCAAAGCTCCCAGCGCCACTATCATCAGCCCGATGAGGTCCTGCCGCGCGAAATTGAGGTTGACGAGCAGGATAGAGCAGTAGACGAGGGCCACCAGCCAGGGCAGGCGCACCCGGTAGATCAGCCAGGTGCCAAAATAGCTGAGAAAAAAGGAGAGAAATGAGAGATAAAAGAGAAAGATCATATCGCTTGACGGTGGCGTCATTGAGCTAAACCCGCTGCTGATGGCCGCGCGCAGGCTGCCCAGCAACACCATCCAGGAGATATGGTAGGCGACGACGCTGGTCAACCAGATCGAGAGCCAGTAACCGATCAAACAGGCGGCGAGGTGCAGGATCGCCTGCGGCAGGCGGTTCAGCTTCGCCACCAGCAGGCCGACCAGCAGGCCAGTGGCGGCGCCCCAGAAAAGAACGAGGGTATGACCCTGAATCCATTGCGCCTGAATAATCGAGGAGACAATGCTCCACATGGCAATGGCCAGCAACAGCAGCGGCAACCAGCCTTCGGCGGGCGCAAACAGGATAGCGCGTTTCGGTGTCTGCCCCTTCGGTATCGAGATCGGCCCCCTGGAAGACCGTGCGCGAAAATCAGCCTGGGTGCGGGCAGGAAAAACCGGCGTGTTCACATGTGGCAAGGGACCAGACTCGGCGACACTCGAACGCATGCAACTCTCTCCTCTACAAAAGTCAACAACGCATTCTCTTTCCAGAGATCATACATCCTGTTTCATAAAAAAACTGTGGAATAGCTCACAAAAACGTGACTTTTCATCAAACAGGACGACAAGCTATGCCAGATTGATACATGCTTATTCTCTGCGCCTAACAGCATACCACAATCTTCCCGCATCTGTAACTATTTCGTGCCATATTACCCATATTCGCGAACATATCCGATAAGAGTGTAATCAGGGATATGAACGATCATTGCAGGCTATGTCATACCATGAGAATGGCTTTCGGCAATGGCCTGCGCCCTGGTCGGACATCGCCTGGCTGCGCTCACGATGACATGGCCGGGCGTTTCCTGCGGCCAAAAAAGAAGAGCAGAATGCTGGAGCAGACGGTCAGGCAGGAGGCGCCGAAGACGAAGGAGGCTGAGAGGCCAACGTGGGTCTGGAGCCAGCCGGCGATGCTGGGACCAATGCTGAAGCCGATGCTCCACGTGACAGAGTAGCAGCCGCTCAACGTCGCCCGGTAGCGGTCGGAGACCTGCTCCATGGCGAAGGCGCCATAGATTGGCTCGATTAAGGTGCGCATGAAGGAGCGGGTATACTCTCCGGCGATTGCCAGCCAGAGCGTGGGCGCGAAGCCAACCAGCACCATTAACGGCGCGCTTAGATACATCACCAGCGTAATGATGCGCAACTTGCCCCAGCGATGCACGAAGAGAGGAGCGGTCAGCGAGAAGATGCCGCCGGCCAGCCCGGAGAAGGTGAAAATGACCCCCAGCGGGCCAGGCAGCAGGTGGAAGCGCAACACAAAGTAGAGCTGGATCAGGGCCACGACCGCGCCCTCGCCCATGGTGAAGAGCAGATCGGGAACCAGCAATTGCACAAAGAGCGCGAGAGGCAGACGCCCGCGTTTCTGCGTCAGCGTCACCACCGCCTGCTCTACCACGACATCCGGCTCCGGCAGAGCTGCCTGCTCTGGCACGGATTGTTGTTGCACGCCGGTTGCCGCCGACTCTTTGCGCCGACCTGTCGTATCTTTCAGGAACCAGAGCGGCAGGCCGAAGGTGAGCGTGCAGAGGGCCGCACTCAACACGCCCCAGCGCAACGCCACCGTGCTGGCGGCGGAGACGTGCAGCAGGCCGCTCACGAACTCAGGAATGGCCCCACCCAGCAAATTGCCCAGCGCGCCGATGCCCAGCAGCAAGAAGCTGTTCAGCGCGAAGATCCCCACACGCTGATTTTCCGTCGTACTCTCCGTCAGCAGGGGTAGATTCGTCACCCAGTAGGCGGAAGAGACCACCCCCTGTATGAAGGCGCAGAAGAGTAACCAGGGCGCGGCCCGCCCCAGCCCGATGCCCGCCAGAAAAAGGGGCGTCAGGATCGCTGTCGCGATCAACACCGGCTTGCGCCCCAGCCGGTCGGCCAGCAGGCCGCTCGGAACGCTGCTCAGCAACGACCCCAGCGCGGGCATCGCGCTCAACAGGCCGATAAAATCCGGGTGATAGCCCAGGCTATACGCATAATAGTTGACGTTGAGCGTGGCTATCGTAATCTGGAAGCCTTTGCCCAGCGTGAAAAAAAGCAACAGATAGACATTGAATGGCAAATGCCGGAAGGTTGACAGGAACGAAAACGCTCTCTTACGCCCTGCTACCGTCTCTTGTTTCCCGACAGACTCCGACCGTTCGGGTCTGGATGTGGAAGCCATGTATCTACTCCTGAGTCATCTCACACGTGTATGTATAAGATACCGTACCATACCCGTTCGCCCGAAGACAATGGTCAAAAGAACAGGTGTATCAGCTTCGGAGCGGTGCTTCTCCTGTATATCTATTATTTATAAAAATTAGAAAGATTAAGAGATGATTGGAATAATCTTAGAGTGTTATTGTTCACTTGATTATGCAGCATTTTCAGGGTAATGTATAAACAGCAAGTATAGCCCGGCAGGGGCATCTTCCGAATCGGGTCTGATTCTTTCGTTGGTAGCACGTCCAGACCTTGCCGGTGCTTGCGAGACGTGTGAATTGTTAAGAAAAACAACTGTTGTTTGAGGAAGGAGAAAGAACAATGTTAGCAGCGTTAGTTTTTGGTGCTTCACTGAATCCTGGCGGCATTATTGCCTGGATCGTGGTGGGATTGATCGCCGGCTTCCTGGCGAGTCTGATTATGCGTGGCGGTGGCTATGGCATCATCGGTGACATCATCGTCGGCATCGTCGGCGCGTTCATCGGCGGCCTGATTGCCGATCTGCTCTTCCCCAGCGCCACCTTCGGTTTCTGGGGCAGCATTGTGGTAGCCATCATCGGAGCAATCATCCTGATTGCCATCCTGCGCGCCATCGCCGGTTCCCGCGCCGTCTAACGACACGCACTGCCAGAACCAGGAGGCTCGCGCTCACGCGAGCCTCTTTTTTGTTGGCATCAATAAAGAAAGCCCCTCTCGCGTGTCATGCCAGGGGGCCTTTGTAATGGCATGCCATATCCACGATACTTTTTATGGGATGACACGTCCGTCTGAAGGCTCCGCTCTACGTAACCTCTCTCCGGCTCGCTCGTATACAGGGTGAATAAGATTTTGCATGCTGTCAGTTTTATTACGGAGGAGTTATCACACATGACTATTATTGCCCCCTCGTCCTTTGTGAGCTTACAGCCTGGCGGCTTGCTCTCCTGGCTGATTGCGGGTTTGATCGCCGGTTTTCTTGCCAGTGTTCTTGTACGCGGGCGTAGTTATGGCTGCCTGCTCAATATCGTCGTCGGCCTGCTGGGGGCCGTTATCGGCGGTATCGTCGCCAACCTGCTCGGTATCGCCGGTGTTTTCCACTTCTGGGGCAGTGTCCTCATCGCCTTCGTGGGCGCCGTCATCCTCGTCGCCGTCCTGCAACTCTTCTCACCTGCCAGAAACAAGCCATAATATTGCGAGCGGTCAATGGAGCCAGAGCGGAACTGGCCTCCGCCCTGGCTCCATCATTGCGCCCTGGCCCATTCTCCATCACTCTGGCTACACGCGCACCGGGCCGTGCGCCGTCCACCATGTCAGCAGGCCGCTATCGACCTGCCAGGAGGCGCGGGCGGCGCTGAATTGCTGCTCGATGTAGCGCGTGGAGCCGCGCCGCACCTCGTGTTCCTCTTCCAGCGGCGGGCCAAAATTCCAGCCCTTCTGATGCCGCGCCCGCAGCCAGCTCTGCTCAATCGCCGCATGTTCATTGATGGCGATCTTGCCGCACAGCGTCCACACCTGTCGGTCATCATCGTTAAAGGAAAGCGGCGGCGATGGCGGCGATGGCGGTGATGGCGGCGATGGCGGCGATGAGGGAGCCGGGATAGGCGTCTGCTCAATGGCGGCGGCATAGGGAGCGTAATGCTGGTAAAACCAGAAGCCGATATAGCCATAGCCATGCATTTTGACGATGAAATCGGCAATCTGCGCATCTGCCACGCCGTTTTCCAGCGAGATGATGGGCAGAATAGGTTTCAGACTGCCCAGCCCCGCCTTGCGAGCGCGCTGGTCGAAGGAGAGCCACTGTGGGTAGACGTAATTGATAGCAGACTGAGCGATGCCGTTCCACTCGGCGAAGTAGACCTGCGGCAGCCAGGCATCCATATAGGGGTTCAGCGGGAGTAGCGGCACGGGATGGTCTTCGGGGTTGGGATAGAGCGTCGGCATCCACAGCCCCTTAAAGCGGGCGCGCACCTCTTTGCCAAACGTCTCCGCGCTCTCATACTGCCCCATATACTGATCTTCGATATCGGGGATGACTGCGCCAAAGACCTTGCCTGCCCAGGCCGAAATCTCCGCCTCAGCCGTGATCTGCCCCGCTCCAAACTCCGGCCCGTAGCAATAATGATAGGGAACGACGCGCAGCCCATGTCGCTGCGCCACCTGCTTCAACATCGCCAGACCCGCATCATCATACCAGCGATAGATGCCATCGGCCACCTTCGGGTGCAGCCCCTGCACCTTCCACGCCGCCGCCTGCCTGCAAATCGCATCCCACTCCGCCTCCGCAAACCGCTGCAACCCGAACCAGATCCACCGGCCCACCATCATCTCCGGCACTCCAACTGTCATTTCAATCGAATGTGCTTGAGCAGGAGCAGAGGGAGCGGAAGCAGCCGGGGAAGCCGGAGCAACCGGAGAAGCGGGAGAACCAGAGGAGCCAGAAGCCACAGAGGACGTGGAGGGAGAGGATACAGGAGGAGAAACACGTTCTTGCTGTTCGCTCATCGAGGAAGTTCCTTTCGTTATGAGGATCTGTTTAGAGGATTGTAGCGAGCAACCAAGCAAGCTACGTAAGCAAGAATACCATGAGTTGAGAAAAAAGTCAAGGCCGGTCGGTTGCTTCAATGCGGCTTGACAAAAAGCCGTCTGGAGAAGACTCGACAGGCACGTTTCCAATATGGTACACTCCATTCAGAAAATGTATGTGGAGGTTGTCCCTGTAGTATGGCTGGTAGTTATGATAAAACGGCATGAAGCGCCTGGTCAAGGCTTTTCCGGCGGACTATGTACACTGGCTGGTAGAAAACGCTACCTTCCTTGAGGAGTACAATTCGCATCTGCCCAACCGGAGTCTCGATACCGACAGTTTGTTGAAAGCCGCCTATAAAGCGGCTCTCGAATTGCCTTTTCTGGTACATATCGAGTTTCAAACAAAGCCCGACCCCGAAATGGCAAAGCGGATGTGGGAATACAATACCTCAGCGACAATCAAATACGATTTGCCGACCAAATCTTTTGTCATCTATCTGAGGCCGACAAATCAGATAGCGACAACACCGTATCAGGTCAAAATACCATACGAGGGTGAAGAAATTCATCGCTTCCATTTTGGTGTTATCAAATTATGGGAGATATCAGCGGAGGACCTGCGGCAAACTGGACTGGTCGGCCTGCTCGCGCTCCTGCCGCTCACAAAAGACGGCGCAAGACCAGAAGTCGTCGAAACCATGATCGATGACCTGCAAAGCCAGACCGAGGGCGAAGCGCAGCGCGATATGCTCTCCATCGGGCTAACATTCGCGGAGCTTGTCTTCAAAAAGGATGACCTGGATTGGCTTAGAAGGAGAATCAGTATGTTAGAGGATATCCTGCAAGAGTCCCCTTTCTATCAGCGCATTCTGCATCAAGGCGAGGAAAAGGGAAAAGTGCAAGGATTGGAAAAGATGCGTCAGAGTGTGCTGGGAATTGTTCAAGCCCGTTTCCCCAGATTAGTGCGTCTGGCGAAAAAACAGGTTGCCGTTGTTGATGATCTGGACGTTCTGAGCAAATTGATTGTCAATTTGAGTCTGGCGAAAGATGGGGCTGAAGCGAAGGAGAAGCTCCTGAAGGTAGTTGAAGACGCAGACGCATAGCTGACAGTAATATTCATGACAGGAAAAGCGTACAGTTTGTTAAAGCTCATCCGAAGTCGAGAGCGTTTCTGCCGCGCTTATGGTTCCGGCAGAAATGCTCTCTTTCTTTGCTTTCACTGAAGTTCTGGCTCCCGGCACTGCGTTGCCATGATGAGCGGGCCTTGCTGCTCGCCGGTAGGGCTGTCAGTGGAATTCAAGCGATCCCAGGTTGTTTGTCCGGTCGCGATAGCCAGAATCTGGTCGCGCACTTCCGGGTCGCCCGGCATATGGTTTGCCAGGAAGCGCGCGGCTATGGCGCTGATAATGGGCGTCGCGAACGACGTACCTGACCAGTAGGCCCAGGCGTGGTGATCGGGAATGGGGAACTCTGGATAATCTTCCGGCGGCGGCAATGGCCTTTCCAGCGGCGGTACCGGGTCATCATGGTACAGAGCGGGATAGTATTGAGACGTGTAGACGCCGCGCAAAGCATCGATGCTGTCAGGAACGACATGAGTGACCACTCCCGGTGTAGGCGTCGCGGGGTCAGGTTGAGGAATGTCGCCGCCGTAGGTCGCAATCCCCTGCGGGCCTGGATAATTGCTGTACGTGGGTATCCCTCTTTTATTCACGGCCCCCACCGGAATGATCTGCGCAATAGCGGGGCCACTGGCGGTATCACAGGCAAAGGCGGCGGGATAGCGCGCATCCCAGCGCGTTGGCGACGGCATAGAGCCGGGACGCTGATCCGAGTCATTGCCAACCGAAGCCACAAACACGACATTGAAATGGGCAGCAAGACTGGCGATAGGCCGGTACAGACCATCACGAAAGTGCTGTATATCTTTCAGGTGCAGGCTATAGGGCGGCATAGTCAGCTCCTCATCGGCGGGCGTTGCCACCAGGCTCAGGTTAATCACGGCGCGCTGCAGCTCGCCCCGGAGGAAGCGGTTATGAATCTCATTCAGGGCAGAGATCAGCATGGCGGTATTGCCAACGCCGAAATCGTTGAGGACGCGAATGCACTCGATCCTGACCTGGCGATCGATGCTGCGCACAATACCGGCAACAAACAGGCCGTGATCCGCCATCGGGAAGCCGACCAGGGTGCCATAGATATCCTTGCCCGTCGCCGGCTGCATGGGATTGACGGCATCCAGCCGGTGACCCAGACGGCGATGGTGAATATTAATGGCGGGGGGAGTGGCATCGAATGGTTGCCGGTCGACCATGCCTTCGGCCATATCCTGAAGCAGCAGGTTCTGATTGGCCCCGTTCCGGTTGGCTTCGTAAGCGGCGTTACGTATCTGATTTGCTGCAGGTACGGTATCCAGCACAAAAACGGTCACGTCGCCCTCACCGGATTCAGGAATATTGGCAGCGAGCGTTATCGGCCAGTAGCCAGGGGCAAGAGGACACATATCGGGAACCGGCATAGGAGGTGAGACCGGGCAGCCATGCGTCCCGCAGCCGAAGGGAGCGCCTCCATTGAGCCAGTTGGGCATGGCGGAGACCAGTGGCACCTGCATCTGTTGAATATCTTGCAGGTTGTCATTGATCAGTTTGACGACGGCGAGCGTATTATCGTTTTCGAGGGACATCTTCCCATCAGCCGGTGCGGCAGTAGCAGCCATCGGCTGATCCGTCTTTTCCAGGTGAAAGAACGTAATCGCGCTGGTGCCTTCGCCTGCGGGCGGCAAGAAAAAGTATTTGCCAGTAGCAGTGTTCAGCCCACGCCCGCCATTCCCAGAACCGCTATCCATCAACTGGCTTACATCATCAGCGGGTGGTACAGAGCGAAGCGCATCTCTATCGCCCTTTTCGTCTCTGTCGTCATCATCGCCATCGCCGACACGTGGATCAGGAATATCCTGACTGGTATACGGTTTTAATTGATAGTTGTACTTCTGAAGAAAGCCGTTGAGCAGGTCGAGGTGCAGGGAATCAATGATGCGTTTGCTCCCTGACTTCAGCGGTTCGGGGGAATGGAAGGTGAAAACTACCTGGTTTTCCTCCCACCATTGCACCCAGAGCGTACCGTATTGCATGTTCATCGCAGTATCTGCCATCTATTTCTCCCTCCATACTGTCAAAAGTACGTGTGGTTGCGCCTTTCTGGCATTGTTCTGATGAAGAAACGACGGGTTCTCACATTTTTAGTGGTTCGGTTGCCAAAAAGGCAGGGTGTCCATTGATGGCGTTGTAGCGGAGTGAGCCGGTAGCACCAACCAGTCGGAAGGCGGCCCAGAAATAGGGATGAGTATAGGCGGCATTCGCTGATTTCAGCAGACTGCACTGGGCGGCGCGCAACGCCTGCACCTTTGTATCACCCTTCAGCAAACGCTGATAGAAATGCTGCATCAACTCACTGGTAGAATCATCCTCCACTGGCCACAGGCTCATCACCAGCGACTTTGCTCCGGCAGCCAGAAAAGCGCGCCCCAACCCCAGTTGCTCATCGCCGCCGCCGCTGAGAGCCAGACCGGTTTCACAGCCGCTCAGCGTCACCAGTTCGCAGCCATCCAGTTCCAGGTGAAAAGCATCAATAGCGTTCAGTTGCCCATCCGCAAGACGAACATAGGAAAAGTGGGGAGATTCGAGGTTGCTTTTTCCATGCGTTGCCAGGTGAATGAGCGGGCTGCCCGGAGCTTCCTTCGTCAAGAGGGCAATAGTTGCCTCGTCCTCCAGGTAACAGCGCCCCTCCAGCATCGAGGCCAGCGATGTCGCCTCATCCAGTACGCTCTTCACCTGTCCACCATCCGAGTAGCCCAGGATTAAAGGCGGTTTCCCGCTTTCCGCAGCGGGCCTCGGCTTATGAGCATCCAGATGCAGCAGGATACTGCTCGCGGGCAGATAGCTCATCTGGTAATCTTCTATCAGGAAGCGCGAGCCGTTGTAGAGAGCGTGAAACGGCAGCTCATGCAATGAGCCGTAAGGGACAACGGTTAAATAGCCCGAAAGCGGAGGCAGCAAAGCCGCTACAGGAGCAATGAGCAATTGATAAAGCTTATGCAACAGATGCCGGATGGGAGCCTGAGGGGGTTTTTGAGCATCCGGCCAGCCAGCGGGTTCAAGATGAGCGTGAAGAAGAGGGAATAAGCGTTCAAGTTGCCGTACTCCCTCGGGTTGTTCATGCACAACCACCGTATCAGCAGTCACGGCAAAAATGACCAGGGTCTCCCTTGAGAAGAAGTAGGAGAGTAGAAGCTGATCTGGCGCGAGATGCTGGCGAAGTTGTGCTATATCCATCTGTTGTATCTTCTCCGAAGGCGCGAAATTGCCTGTACGAGGCATTCGTTGCATCCCTGACTCATAAAGATGCAAGCGTTCAAATAATTCGCTTAAGCGAGCTTCGCAGCGCCTCAATTCGGACTGCAGCACGGCACGATTCACGGTGACGGGAGCATCCTCTATTGCAGCGAGCTGCATGCTGTACTGGTGATATTTTTCCTGCCAGCGGTCCAGTTCGCTCCGAATGCGCAATATGGCGGCACTATCCTGCTGTTTTCTCTGGCTATTAGCCCCTTTTGACCTGTTCAGATATTGCCGTAAAGCCATCGAGCGGGCGCGTTCAAGATAGCTAAAAGCGGCTTCGACCTTCCCCTGACGGAGACAAAGCGCAATCATATCTTCGTAAACCGTCCAGGTGGTACGAAGAAACGAGGGGGACAGGTCATAGACCAGGTCATCTAGTATGCATTCGATCTGGTCAATAGCAGCGCCGTAGCAATCGGTAGCCTGCGCCGGGTCGCCCTGTATCAGGGCCAGTCGCCCTGACAGATACTGGCTCTTATACGCCTGTTCAAGCAAATGATGCTCACGCGCCTGAGCGTCAACCCATCGACATAAGGCCAGGGCTTCCTGCAGATCATCTTCGTATTGCTGTTCTTCCTTCAGGGATACGCCTTCTTTCTGCATCTTTTCTATCAGTGCTTCTGCCATTACCAGACTCGCACGCACAGCGCGAGAGACCAGCCCCCGCATCTCACAATACTTTTTCACCTCTCTCGCCTGCTCATATGCTGCCTGCCAGTTTCCCATTTGAGAAAGCAGTTCAGCCTGTTGCAATTGAGCTGCGCAAGCATGATGGGCAAAGCCGCCCCGGGTAAAAAGATCGCCAGCCTGCTCAAGAGCAGCAAATGCTTCTCTCCACCTGTTAGAGGCAAGAAGGATAGCAGCATATTCCTGTAATACATCTCCTAACAGGAGTGAAATACCAAGTTGCCGGTAGATGTCTACTGCCTCATCCGCGAGGCGGCAAGCCTCTTCAGCTCTGCTCAGTTTCATCAGGCAGCTTGCCATACGCAGCATAATCGAAGCCTGCGCTTCAGGGACATCAAAATGCTGCTGAATCAGGCTATCGTGGATTTGATAATAGCGCCGCAGCGCCGAGCCATAGTATCCGCGCACATAATCAAGCTCCGCCAGACTAAATTCTGTGTTAAGCACCTGTCCCGTCTGTCCGAGAGCAGTAAAAGCTTCCTGCGCTTCATGCAGCAGGCGGTATGCCTGCTCAAAATCGCCAAGCCAGCCCAGATTTCTCGCCCGATTCATCGTAGCCAGTGCAATAGCCCGCTTGAGAGTATCCTCACCTTCATCGGTCACTGTCGGGAAAATTGCCAGGATTCTCTCATAGAGTTCCAGAGCTTTATGATATTGTCCGAGTTGAGAGTAGATGACGGCTGTATTATGGTCAATGACGCAGGCCCAGTATTTTTTATCATGCTTGAGCAGGACAGCGCGCGCGCGGTTCGCCTCTTGCAACGCATCCTCGGTGCGCCCCAGCCAGGCGCAGGAGATCATCCAGGCCACGCGAGTACGCGCCCAGTTCACGGCATCGCCCAGCTTCAGAAACTCCTCACCGGCCATATCAAGGCATGCCAGCGCGGCCTGAAATTGCGCCATATAATCGAGAACATCTCCCTGAGCTTTGAGTCCCAGAGCATGAAATAAGGGTTGGTGGGCTACCTCTCCGAGAAAAGTGAGCATTTCTGCCAGCTTAAGAGATTGCAGCGGCTTCGCATCGCGCAAACGCAACGCTTCGTCCGCTATCATGTTAGCGTCGTAGTCGCTTAATTCATCAAGATGCGACTGGATATAGTCTCGGCCTTCTTCAAGGCTGTGGTCGCAGAGATATTGTAAGAACCGGGCGTTATCCATAAAATAGTTTGCTCCCTGGCGGTCTGTTTATGGCTATATGGGTTCTCCAGTACTGTGACTATGAGAGTGGTTTTGTGTGGCCGATGGTGATGTCTTCGATGACCAGTTCGGCTTCGGGCAGGCGGATATTCATGACGTACTGGCCGGGCGGAACGGGGGTGAAGACAAAGTTGCCGATATCGTCGACCTCGGTGGAAAGGAACGGCACCGGCTCGCGATCACTCTCATCTGCTGTGGCAAATTCGGGCGCGGTGTAGAGGTTGGTCTGGATGCCGGCAAAGGCGTCGATGTTCTCTTCCGCGTCGATACCGGTCATGATGCCAAGCAGGACGTAGTCGCCGTTGCTGGCGCGGGAGAGGTGGAGTGAGAGGTCAACGCCATCGACACGATACTGGCGCGGCCATTTACCCGCGTCCTGTTCCCTGTATTCCCCGCGCACGACAAACTGCGCCTGCTGGCGCACAAGCGTGGCGAAGATGCGCTGAACTTTGTGGGAGAGCGAGACGGGCATTGGCTCCGGCAGAAGTTCGTCGTTGAGAAAGGCGCGAGTCTCGGCCACTTCGGCCATGCAGAGCGGGCATTCCAGCAGATGGTTGGCGATGTGCATGCGTTCATCGGCGGGCAAGAGGTTGGCGCAGTAGAAGCTGAGTTGCCCGGCATCCGGGCAGGAGTGACGGTAGAGGCGCGAAACCAGAAACGTGTGGGTCTCTCGATAGCGCGCGAGTCGCTCCTGACAGATGGCGCACTGTTCCAGATGTACGCTTGCCTCTGCGGGTAACGGCTCTCCGCCAAGCGCAAAGCGCAAAAGCTGCTCGTCACTGAGCGCCATAGAGTGCAAATCGGCCATCATGCATCACCCTTCTCATCATAGCATTTTCCCATCTCGTCTCTGTAGCTTCCGGCGCAAGCTACACGGGGTGTTTGTTGCCGTATAAACGTTATCGCTCTCACTTTTTTGCATATCTTTTCGCTGAAGAACATAACAGGTATGACCTCTGCCAGTAAAGACTGCTGAAAGTATCTACAAAGAACGCACCAGTTGCCGTCCCTACGTTCCAGGCTCCTCGTCGCTGAGCCGCCGACGCAACCTGTCTCGATTGCGTATCAGGCGGTCATAAATGTTGCGCCCCAGGTAGTAGACTTCTTTCACGTCGCTGAACTCATCAGGGCAATAGTACACGACCTGGCGCGGTTTGAGGTTGCAGTAATAGAGCAGGTAGGCCAGACGGCGGTCACGTTGATCGGGCAGCAGGCTTTCGATAGCTTCCCACAGTTCGTCGCTCTCGTCAGGATCGTTTGCCTGCGGCTCGGCGAAGCGGCTCTCCTGACGCAGGGCCTCTTTCTCCTGCCATTGTGCATGCTCGGAAAAGCCCACATCGGGCAGGGGCTGCTCTCTGGCGCGACGCTCCGCTCGCAGCACATCCAGAATTTCGCAGACCAGGCAGGTCTTCAGGTAGTAGAGGGCCGCAGCCAGTGTGGCAAATTCCATTTGCCGTTTCTGCACGGTCGAGCGCCAGAAACGAGTGAAGGCGCGATCGATGAAATACTGCTCGCTCTCACGCTGACAGGCCAGCTCGCTGCCGGGATGACGACGCAGCCAGCTCATCATGGTGTCGTGGAAACGCGCGACCAGCACTTCCCATGCCTGCTCATCCTGCTGCACGATGGCGCGGCGGAAAATCTCCAGGCAATAGGTATCGTCGTGGGCCTCACCACGCCGGTACTTATTGATCTCGTTCATGCAGCAGCCTGTCAGCGCGTCCAGGCGCATTTCTCCGGGCGGTTTGTCCATCTGAATACCCATTACCCTTGCCTTCCCCCAGATTTCCTCTGGCGCAAGCGTCTCACGTCGCAATACAGGTTGGTCAGCTACTTCAGATCATTACTAATAGACGCACGACTGGTCGGTATTTCAAAACTCGCTTTTGCCTCTGCTTATCCGCTTCTCATCAATATCATAGGAGTTATTTGCAAGAGGTTACCAGTTGCTTCTCCCGCAAATATAGCGCACAGAAGCGCGGGAAAAAGGTGTCAAATGCCCCAATTTTCAGGCTATAACGAACGGATAGAGATGTGGGCCATGCAACTACGCCGTCAACCTACAGAAACGATACGCAACACTGAGGGAAAATGCATGTGAAACTTCCCGGAACACCTGTAAACGCAACAAGCTTAATCGAAATACAGGCGTTCTGTCAAGTATAGCGAGCAGCAAAATTCGTAGGTAATTCAGATGAACTTTCTCCCGCTATCCACAATCAAGCGAGCTTGCACCTCTGCGGAAAAATATGTATACTTTATATGTACGTATACCAGAATCTCTGGCAGGAACTGTCTAGCTTGACCTGAGAGAAAGAGCGTAGCCAGCATCGTTTGACCGGTTGATGACCTGAGATGGGAAACGGGAAAAGCCATGAACAAACGTATTCTGCTGGGCATTGACACAGGCATCTCTGCCACCACACGGCACGCCTTACGTTCGGCGACCGACCTGCTGGAGTCGGCGGCCCCTCACCTGCATGTCGTCCTGCTTACCGTCATTACCGTCCCCTACATGACCTCGCCCTCTCTCGGCATGTATACGGGGCAGGTGCTGCCCATCTCGGTCACGCTTGAGCAGCGCAGCCAGGCCGAGGCGGCCCTGCGCAAGGTGCAGGACGAATTGCAGGAACGCGGCATCCACGCGGAGCAGATCGAGACGCTGGTGCGCGTTGGCCTGCCCGCCGATGAGATTGTGAAGGTGGCGAAGGAACTGCACGTCAACCTGATTATTGTCGGCAGTCATGGCGACTCGGCAGGGCAGAAGTTGCGGCGTTTCTTCGTCGGCAGCACCTCGCGCCGCGTCCTCTCACTGGCCCCCTGCCCCGTGATGATCGCCGCCCTGCCGCGCTCGCGCCAGCCAGCCGACCTGGTTAGCTGGTACGAAAACGCCATCATCGCCTACCTGCGAGAGCATCCCGGCTCGCTCACCATCTTCACCCCGCAGGAAGTCGCGCAAAAATTCGCCCCCGCCGACAGGAAGACGGCAGGGCGCAGAGAGATCGCCGCCGCCACCCTCGCCCTCGAACGCCTCGCCAGCACCGGCGTCCTCTGCTGCCACGATATCAAGGGTGAATTAAGGTATGTGAATGACTGACCCGTAGGCCCACGATAAATCGGGGCCTACGAGTCAGTCATTTACTAGAGAAAAGCTACAGCAGCTTCACCAGTTCCTCCGGCGTCGTTACGGGGGCGAGGCAGGTGAAGTTCTGGCACACGTAGGCGGTCGCCCGGCCATCCTTCATGGGGCGATTTTCCAGTAGCGGGATGGCCTGGATAGATTCTACGTCGGTCGGGAAGGCGGCGGCCAGCACGCTGTTGGGCAGGTACCGCTCGTTGACCACTTCGAGCAGGGCGCGACAGTCGGCGGCGCGCAGGTCTCCGATGATGGCAATTTCTTTGACGGGAGAGAGCGCGAAATCCAGCGCGCCCAGCACTTCGCCGAAGGCGGAGGGATGCTGCACGATGACATCGGCCAGGGCGCGCAGGTACGTATCGGCGCGCTGGCGGTACTGCTCGTCGCCCGTGTAAGCGGCCAGGCGCAGCAGCACCTCGGCGGCCACGCTGTTGCCTGCCGGGGTCGCGTTATCCATGATATCTCTGGGCCGCGCCACCAGTTCCTCGTGATCGCGCCCCGTATCGTAGAAGCCAGGTTGCGCGTCGTCGGCAAAGAGGGCGATCATCTCATCGGTCAGGCGGCGTGCCTCGACGAACCAGCGCGAGTCGAAGCTGGCCTCGTAGAGAGCCAGCAGGCCGTCGATAAGGAAGGCGTAGTCTTCAAGGTAGCCCTTCAGGTGCGCCCGCCCGTTCTTGTAGGTGCGCAGCAGACGACCGTTTTGATACAGGTTATTGAGCAGGAAATCGGCGTTGCGGATAGCGACCTGGATGTAGTCGGGGCGGCTGAGATAGCGACCAGCCTCGGCAAAGCTGCGCAGCATCATGCCATTCCAGGCGGTGAGGATCTTCTCGTCGCGTGAGGGCGGTACGCGCTCGGCCCGTTTGTGGAAGAGCAGGCTGCGGTCCCGTTCCAGCGTCTGTTGCAGCACATCCAGGCTGGTTTGCAGTTCGTCCGCCACCGCCTGCGCCGGACGCGGCACGTGCAAGATATTCTTGCCCTCGAAATTGCCCTCCGGCGTCACATCATAGTACGCAAGAAACATCTGCACATCTTCAACCGGCAGCGAAGCCTCGATCTCCTGTGGCGTCCAGACGTAGAACTTGCCCTCCACGCCCTCGCTATCGGCGTCCTGCGTCGAGTAGAAGCCGCCCTCCGGCGAGGTCATCTCGCGAACCACGTAATCCAGCGTCTGCGTGACAATATCGCTGTAAAAGGGGTTGCCCGTCACGAGATAGGCATGCAGGTAGAGGCGACTGAGCAGCGCGTTATCGTAAAGCATCTTCTCGAAGTGCGGCACCAGCCATTCGGCATCGACGGAATAGCGATGGAAGCCGCCGCCCAGGTGGTCGTAGATGCCCCCGTTCGCCATCTTATTCAGCGTAAATTCCACCATCTCCAGTTCGGGCCGCGTCGCCTTCGAGCCGATCTCGCCGCGTATGCGATGCAGGTACATACGCAGCAGGAACTCTAAAGCCATCGTGTTGGGAAATTTGGGCGCGTTGCCGAAGCCGCCATTGACGGCATCGAAATCGGCGGCCAGTTCGCGATCCGCCGTCGCCAGCATCTCAAGCGGCAACGCGCCGGTCGGACCGGCGTTTCTATTGAGTAGGCGCGAACCAGTACCCTGTTGCAGTATGTTCGCCAGTTGCGCCGCCTGCTGCTCCACATCCTCGCGCCGATTTTGATAGGCGTCGGCCATGCTCAGCAAGACGGTGCGAAAGCCAGGGATGACCTGCCGCCCGTAGCGGCGGTCATCGGGCGGATAATACGTGCCGCCGTAGAAGGGGCGTCCCTGTGGCGTGAGAAAGACGGTCATCGGCCAGCCGCCCTGGCCGGTCAGCGCCTGCACCGCCTGCATATAGAGCGCGTCGATATCTGGACGCTCCTCGCGATCCACCTTGATCGGCACAAAATGGCGGTTCATGATGGCGGCAATCTCCGGGTTCTCAAACGATTCGCGCTCCATCACATGGCACCAGTGGCAGGCCGAATAGCCCACGCTCAGCACAATCGGCTTATCCTCGCGCCGCGCCTTCTCCAGCGCCTCCTCGCCCCATGGATACCAGTCAACCGGATTGTGCGCATGCTGGAGCAGATACGGGCTTGTCTCATGGATCAATCTATTCGTATGCTCATGCTCATCTCGCGCCTGCGTATGCTCATTGTTCGTCGTTTCTGCCATAAACTTTCTCCCGAAAGATACAATTGTCCTCGTATTCTCTACGCATTGTACGATATCGCGGACGGAATGGAAAATTCATCAGTGGAGCAGGCCACCCGCACATACAGCAGACCATGCCGGTGTGCAGGCCAGCCGCCGCACAGGCCACCCATCCACGCACAGGCCTGCCGCCAACAAGCAGGCCACCAGATCAGGCCACCGGGCAGGCCACCAGATCAGGCCACCAGATCAGGCCACCGGGCAGGCCACCGGGCAGGCCACCCGCAAGGGGTGGCCCTACTATATACGCGACTGCACAGGCGGCACGAACACTGCGTATATAGTAGGGCCACCCCTTGCGGGTGGCCTGCGGCGCGCTCGCACGGCCTTAAGTTAACGCCTCTGGGGGTGGCCCTACTATAGACGATGCATCTCGTGAGCCTTATAGAGCCATGCGGGCCGGTCGTCTCTAGTAGGGCCACCTCTTGCGGCTGGCCCGGGGCGCGGCGGCGACACGGGAAACTGCCTCTTGACTTTTCCCTGTTCCATGATTACACTTATGACCAGACAGTAGTTATGACTGAATTCGTTCATCTGGTCATACGGTCATTTCTGCGTCATAGATAACAGAGAAGGAGTCCCGGAATTGGCAGGACAACGCACTAGCGGGGAGCGCGACTCCCAGGAAGAGAGGAACAGGCGGCAGGAGCGTGCGGAACGCATTCTGGATGCCGCTGCCGAATTGATACAACGCTGGGGGTATAACAAAACCACCATCGATGATATTGCGAAGCAGGCGGGGGTGGCGAAAGGCACCATCTACCTGCACTGGAAAACGCGAGAAGAACTGTTCCGCGCGCTGCTGTTTCACGAGGAGCGCAAGCTGGCCGAGGAGATCAGGCAGCGCATGGCCAGCGACCCGGAAGGGAACACCTTCTACGGCATGATAAAGTATTCGATGCTCGCCACCATGAAGAATCCGCTCTGGAAGGCGCTTTTCCTGCGCGACACGACCATGCTGGGCGAACTGGCGCGCCAGGAGATTCAGACCCCGACAGCCGAGGAGCGCACCGCTTCCTTTATGAGCCTGCTGCGCCTCATGCGCGAGCAGGGCCTGATTCGCACCGACCAGAGCTTTGAGGCGCAGATGCATCTGATGAGCGCCATCATAGTAGGGTTTCTGATGGTTGAATCATTCTTACCGGACGAACTGCTCCTCTCGGACGACGAGGCGGTTGAAGTGATGACCGACGCCCTGATACGCGCCCTGGCACCACGCGCAGCAGCCGCACCGCTACAGGAGTCGGAGGAAGTTGTTCAAGCTGTAGATCGTTACTTTGCATACGAAATAGACCTGATAAAGAAGCAGGAAGAGAAGGAGTTAAAATGATGACGACAACGGCACCTGCTATTGAAATCGAGCAACTGAAAAAAAATTATGGCAAAATTCAGGCGGTGAAGGGCCTCTCAATGAGCGTGGAGCGCGGGGAGATTTTCGGCTTCCTGGGGCCGAACGGCGCGGGCAAGACGACGACGATCCGCTGCATGCTCAACCTGATCTACCCCAGCGCAGGCAGCATTCGCATCCTGGGCATGGACGCGCAGAGCGATTCAATCAACCTGCATCAACATCTCGGCTACCTGCCCGGCGACGTGCGCCTGCCCGGCGACATGACGGGCAAACAGGTCATCGATTACTTCTCGCGCCTGCAAGGACTTGAGCCGACGCTGCTCAACTCGCTGGTCGAAATGTTCGATGTGGAGATGAAGCGGCCCATCAAGAGCTATTCAAAGGGCATGCGGCAGAAAATCGGCATCGTGCTGGCCTTCATGTGCGATCCCGACGTGCTGCTGCTGGACGAGCCAACTTCCGGCCTCGATCCCCTGCTGCAAAAGACGTTCAACCAGTTCTTGCTGGACGAGCAGGCGCGCGGCAAGACCATCTTCATGAGTTCGCACATCATGAGCGACGTTGAGAAGGTATGTCACCGCGTCGCCGTCATCCGCAATGGCGAACTGGTGACGGTGGAGACGGTGGAGGCCCTGCGCGAGAAGGCGGGGCAGCGTGTGACCGTCGAGTTCGGCGATAGCGTCGCGCCCGAAGAGCTGGCCCGTATCCCCGGCGTCAGCATGGTGCAGCAGCACAACGCCCAGTACCAGTTCAACGTCAGCGGCAGCATGGACGCGCTCATCAAAGCCCTCAGCCAGCACAACGTCGTCCGCCTGAACGCGGAAGAGGCCCCACTGGAAGAGGTCTTCCTGAAATTCTACGAAGAACCCGCAAAGACCACAGTGGAGACACGCTAACCCGGAAAGGAGAGAGATCATCATGGCAACTACAACCGTCACCATACCGAAAAACTTGCCCGCGCCGAAGAAACGAGCGCATTTTATCGCCATTGCCATGCGCACGCTCGCCAACGGAAAACTGCCGGTGGCTTACGGGGCCTTTTACGCCGTCCTGCTGGCTATCGTCGTTGGCCTGATCTACCCCACTATATCAAAACTCAACTTTGATCCCTACGTTTCATCCAGCGTCCTGACCGGCATCCTGGGCGCGAAGGTGCAGCACATCTCCGGCTACACGACGCTGATGGCCGTCGAACTCTACAGCGCCCTCTACGGCCTGATCTTCGGGGGCATCATTGGCTACCTCGCTGGCG
>Ga0209810_1002450_pt1 | contig 22321 bp, 17 predicted proteins | sample Coa_R1_7_FD_187159 | JGI IMG/M metagenome (GOLD analysis project Ga0209810, IMG submission 187159) | Surface soil microbial communities from Centralia Pennsylvania, which are recovering from an underground coalmine fire - Coalmine... | ecosystem: Environmental > Terrestrial > Soil > Unclassified... | reverse complement strand
TCGTTCGGCGCGATGCCCCAGCGGCGGACGGCGGCGAGGTGGATGATCGCGTCCGCCCCGGCCACCGTCCCGGCGACCTGGCCGAGGTCGGTCACGTCGCCGACGACGTAGCGCACGCCCTCCGACTCCGGCCCGGCCACGCGGTCGAGCACGACCACCTCGTGCGCCGCCCGCCCGTCGCTCGTGTCGCGCAGCTCGCGCACGACCCACTGGCCCAGCTTGCCCACCCCGCCGGTCACTACTACTCGCATCACCGTACCTCTAGGACGGGGGTTTGGAGGTGTCCCCCAAAAACCTCTATCGCAGCGCGGCCAGGACCGACGCCGGTCGCGCCGCCTGCCCGTCGGTCCAGCCCGGGATCTCGAACTCGTCGGCGCCGGGAACGACCGTCAGCTCACCGTAGCCCTGGCCGAAAGGCTGGGTGGCGTCGATGCCCATCAGCGCGCCCACGCGCGGGGCCGGCGTCGACGGATCGAGCACCTGGCCGACGCCGCGCTCGAAGATGACCACGTCGCGGTCGGCCTGCATGCGGAAGGCCATCGCCCACTCCACCTGGACGGGATCGCGCACGTCCACGTCGTCGTCCACGACGACCACCAGCTTCGGCCGCACCCGGGCGGCGGTGAAGGCCGCCAGCATCACGTCGCGCGCTTGGGTGGCGAACGTCGGGCGGATGGAGATGGCGAGGTGGTTGCCCGCGCCGCCGTCGGTCAGGCAGACGTCGCGCACCGTCGGGCAGATCTGGCGGATGCGGTCGTAGATCATCGCCTCGTAGGCCAGCGCCTTCATCACATGGTTGTCGGTCGTCGGCAAGCCGGTCAGCCCGGCCAGGTAGATCGGGTCGCGGCGGTGGGTGATCGCCTTCAGGCGGAAGATCGGCCGCTCGGTCGGGGCGGTGTAGTAGCCGGGGAACTCGCCGAACGGCCCCTCGAGGCGCCGCTCGCCGGCGACCAGCTCACCCTCGAGGACGATCTCGCTCGTCGCCGGCACCAGCACATCGCTGGTCACGCAGCGCACCAAGTCGACCGGCTCGCCCAGCCAGCCGCCGGCCACGGCGAACTCGTCGAGGTAGATCCCCCCCGGCACCTGCGAGCAGAGCGTCGTGTAGGGGTCGTTGCCGATCGCCACGGCCAGGGGCAGTGACTCGCCGCGCGCCTCGGCCTCCTGGAAGTAGACGCCGATCTGCTGCGGCGGCACGCTCATGATCCCGAGCGTCTGGCCGTCGAAGCGCTGCATGCGGCTGATCGAGACGTTGGTGCCGTACTCCGGATGGCGGGCGATGGTCAGGCCCATGGTAATGAAGGGCGCGGCGTCGAGGCGGTTGTGGGTGCAGATCGGCAGCCGGTCCAGGTTGGCGTCGTCGCCGGTGAGCACGACCTCCTGGCAGGGAGCGTCGGACACGACACGCGGCGGAATCGGATTGCTCAGGCCGCGCATGTACTTGCCGAAGAACTCCTCGGCGGTGGTCTCCAGGCCCCAGAGCGCCCGCCGCCGGTGAGCGTACAGCCCGCCCACCACCGGCATGCTCGCGCCCTCGACGTCGTCGAACCACAGCGCCGGCCCCTTGACGTCCGAGGTCCTGCGGATGCCCGCCGCCACGCCGTACACGGGCGACACGGGCCGCGTGATGTGGACGAGGTCGCCCTGCTCCTCGAGCAGGCGCAGGAAGTCGCGGAGGTCCTTTAGCACTTCGGGCTCCAGTGCTGAGTACTGAGTACTGAGTCCGTCGCCTCACTCAGCACGCAGCACGCAGTACTCACAATCGGACGTTGAGCTTGGGCGTGGCGGCGGCGCGCGCGCGCTCGCGCGTCTGCGGCTCGCCGCGCGCGTCCTGCTCGCAGAGCTTCCGCCAGGCGGTGATCGACACGTCGGGTCGGTACAGCCGCTCCGGCGGGATCTCCATCTGCTCGATGATCCACTGGTCCTGGTTGTTGAACTGACCGTGGTAGAGCCAGCGGAACCACGCCCAGTACTTGGCGCGGAACAACCGGGCGTCCCAGCCGGTCGTCCAGTGCGCCGCGAGCAGGATGGACAGGTAGTGGTTCTCGTCGTGCGGGACGTAGATCTCGAAGCCGGTCCAGCCGCGCTGCTCGACGATCAGCCAGCAGGGCAGCTTGATGCCGACCCGCACCGCCCCGCGGCCGCGCCGCTGCCAGGGGCGAGGCTTGGGCGGCCAGTGCCCCAGGCCCGGGTAGTCGTCGTCGAAGACCACCCGGTCGCCCACCCGCACCAGCCACTGCCCGTCGTCGCTGGGCGCCATGTGGATCTGCGTCCAGGCCGGCATCTCGCGGGTGAGGGTCCAGAGCAGGCCGCGGCGGTGCAGCGACTTGGCGTGGCCCTCGTCGATGCCGTTCTCGGCCGCGTAGCGCCAGTTGCCCTTCCGGACCTGGGTGAACCCTTCCAGGACCGTGTTCGGCCGCAGCAGCTCGGCCGGGATGTCCGTCTCGACCGGTGGCGGCTCGCCGTCGCCGATGTACACCCAGATCAGGCCGGCCCGCTCCGCGACCGGGTAGGTCGGCAGGTTGACCTTGCCGCAGATCGGCGAGTCGGGGCCGTCGGTGAGCGCCGCGACGAGCCGCCCGGTGGCCAGCTCGTAGGTCCAGCCATGGTAGATGCAGGTGATCGTGCCGGGAAACTCACAGGTGCCGGTCGACAACGGCACGCCGCGGTGCGGGCAGCGGTTGGGGAGGGCGTACAGCTTGCCGTGGTCGCGGAAGATGGCGATCTTCTCGCCGCAGATCGTCCGCGCCAGCGGCTTCTTCCGAAGCTGGCGCGACAGCGCCACCGGGTACCAGTAGTTGCGGAAGCCGAGCGCCGCGGCGCTGTAGCGCGGGAAGTTGGCCGCCATGTCCTCGCGGCTGGCCGAGTACCGGTCTTCTGGCATCACTCCCTCCACGACCCCGATGGGCGCCAGCCCAGGAGCTCCTTGGCCCGCGCGTTGGAGATCGCCGCGCGCGTCCCGGTGAGCTGGCTGGCCATATCCCCGATCGACGGCATCAGGCGCGGCAGGACGTCGCACAGCGGCTCCGCCAGCACCGAGTCGTCGGCTACCACGAAGAGGACGGTGCCCGGCTCGAGCGGGCGCTCGATCGCCAGGCGGAACGCGCGGGCCAGGTCGCGCACGTCGATGTAGCTGTACATCTTGAACAGCGTCGGCTGGCGGCCGCCCTCGCGCCGCAGCCGCTCGCGGTCCTCCGGCGTCACGATCCAGTTCGGCCGCAGGACGACCGTCTCCAGCCCCTTGCGGGCGTAGGAGCGGGCGACCGCCTCCAGCACCTCTTTGGACAGGCCGTAGGCGTCCTGGGGGCGCACCGGGTGCGCCTCGTCCACCGGCAGGTACTCCGGCGGGAAGTCGCGCGTGCGATAGTCCCAGCCCAGGATCGCCTGGCTGCTGGCCGAGACGACGCGCCGCGTGCCGAGGCGGTAGGCGGCCTCATGGACGTTGAAGGCGCCCATGGCGTTGACGCGGAAGGTTACGTTCTCGGTGACCATCCCCGGCCGCGGCACCGCCGCCAGGTGGATCACCGCCTCGGCGCCGGCGATCGCGCCGTAGACCTGGCCCAGGTCCTCGACGTCGCCGACCAGGTAGCGCACGCCGGGCTGCTCCGGCCCGGCCACGCGGTCCAGCACCGTGACCTCGTGCGTCGTCCCCTGCTCGTCCGGCGCGAGTAGCTCGCGCACGACCCACTGGCCGAGCTTGCCCACGCCGCCTGTAACGGTCACTTTCATTCGGCTCTCCAGGAGTGCAGGGTCACCAGCGGCCCGTCCAGCAGGCGGCTCAGCCCCTCGCGGTTCAGGTGCGCCGGGCAGAGGCGGTGCATCACGAACGAGTCGAGCTGGGCGAAGCGGTCGGTCCACTCGCCGCACAGCTCGCAGCGGTAGGCCACGCCCCGCCAGTGGCCGTCGTAGCGCGCCGTGTCGAGCAGGTAGGCGCGGTAGTGGGCCTCCGCCTCCGCGGCACTGTAGTGGCGGCAGCGCGGCGAGCAGTAGCCGATCGGCCAGAGTTGCCCGCGGACCTGGCAAGTGTAGGCCCACAGCTCGCGGCCGTCGGGCGTCTCCGCCCAGCGGCGCGCGCCGTGGTAGTCGTCCTCAGCGCCGCGGGGCCAGCTCATCGACCGCCGCCTCCGGCTGCTCTTCTGCCAGGCGGGCCAGCTCCTCGGCCAGCGGGGGCGCCTCCGGCGCGGCGCCGCGGGCGTGCTCGCAGAGCTTCCGCCAGGCGGTGATCGACACGTCGGGCCGGTACAGCCGCTCCGGCGGCGTCTCCGGCATCAGCTCCACCATCCAGGTGTCCTGGCCGTTGAACTGGACGAGCTGCACCCACCGGAACCAGGTCCAGAAGTAGGCGTACTCCTTCAGCTTCGCCAGGCCGCGCACGCCGTTGACGACGTAGAACTGGACGTAGCGGTAGTGGTCGGCGCCGACCGGCACGTGCCAGGCGAACTTGTTCTTCAGCGTGCCGACGTAGTGGTTGCGGAGGATGCAGGGCAGCCGCATGGAGATCCGCGAGCCCCGCGTGCGGCGCTTCCACCACAGCTTCGGCGGCCAGGGGCCCAGCTCGCCGTACTCCTCGGTGTAGGAGATGGACTTGGTCTCGCGCGAGATCCAGCCCTCGGTATCGGGGATCACCTTGACCGTCGACCAGGCCGGCATCAGGCGGAACAGAGTGGCGATCGTCCCGTAGCGGTGCAGGTACTTGGCGTGTCCCTCGTCCTGGGCGTTCTCGCAGGCATAGCGCCAGTTGCCCTTCTGCATCGAGATGCGGCCGAGGATGACCGTGTCCGGCGCCAGGAACTCCGAGGGGATGTCTGCCTCCAGGGGCGGCGGCTGGCCGTCGCCCATGTAGATCCAGATCACCCCGAACCGCTCCTCGACCGGGTAGGTCCGCACGCGCACCTTGCCGCAGATCGGCGAGTCGGGGCCGTCGGTGAGCGCCGCCTTGAGCACGCCGGTCTGGAGGTCGAAGGTCCAGCCGTGGTAGCGGCAGGTCCAGGTGCCGGCGAACTCCTGCCGCCCGACGCTAAGGGGGATGCCGCGGTGCGGGCACTGGTCGAACAGAGCGTGGACGCGCCCGTTCTCGCGGATCAGCACGATCTGCTCGTCGAGCATCTGGAGGGAGACGGGCTTCCGGCCGACCGCGCGCGACCAGGTCGCTGGGTACCAGTAGTCGCGGAAGCCGGTCACCGCCGCGTCGTAGCGCGGCCAGATGCTCGTGCGCCGCTGGCCGGGCGCCGAGGCTCGCGTCTGCATCGCTCCTCCCCGCTCGCTCAGAACGCCTAGAGGAAGCCCGCGTACCTGACGCGGGGAGCGTACCCACGTCAGGTATTGAATTCTCAGGCGTGCTTGATCTCGACCTCGTTGCCGTCCGGGTCGAGGACGTACAGGCAGGGACCCCAGCCCGTCGCGCCCAGCACCCGCGGGTGATCGCGTGTGATCGGGACGCCCATCGCCCGCGCCCGCGCCGTGACCCGCTCCCACTCGCCGCCGTCGAAGGAGATCGAGAAATGGTCGCCGCCCGAGAGGGACGCCGGATCGTGCGCCTGGTAGGTCGGATGGTAGAGCAGGAACAGCAGGCTGGTGCCGACCTTGAGCGCCACGGTGTCGACGTCCTTCCCGATCGTGCGCCGCTCCAGCTCCTCGAAGCCGAACAGCTCCTTGTAGAACTGCGCGGAGCGATCGAGGTCCGTCACCTTCAGCCCGACGTGGTCGATAATCGGCATCTCAATTCCTCTTCTCGGTTCCGCAGTCAGCGCCCCGCGGCAGTGAGGTGGACGCAGCCCCAGATGTAGGCCAATCGTAGCAACCGGTGCGCGGCCAGTCAACGCAATCGCGACCCTCTTACACGTTCTCGCCCTGGTAGGCGCCGGCGTAGGCGGGGCCGGGGGCGTCGAGGGGGAGGAAGATCATCTGGCAGATGCGCGCGCCGCGCTCGAGAGCGAGGCCGTGCGGGTTGGCGACGACGAGCAGTGCCTCGGAGCGGCCCTGGTAGCCGGCGTCCCAGACGGCGGTGTGCAGCGTCGCGCCACAGCGGAGCAGCGTCGAGCGCGGGCGGGCCAGCGCCATCAGGTCGCGGGGCAGGTGCACGATCTCCGCGAAGCGCACGAGGTAGGCGCCGGCGGGGAGGTAGAGGCGTCCCTCGCCGTCGAAGGGGAGGGGCTCGCGCTCGGGCAGGACGCGGTCGAGGCGCGCTGGCTCCGCCCTGGCCGCCGGGGGGGACGGCTCCGCGCTAGTGGGGCTGGGCGATCGGTCGCGGCCCAGGAAGCCGGCGCCGGCGAAGCCCCAGACGCTCTCCAGGCGCAGGTCGATGCCGTGCGGCTGGACCTGGCGCGCCGGATCGGCCAGGCCGCTCACGAGCGGGGGATCGGCGGCGAGGCGGGCGAGCAAGGCGGCGCGGCCGAGCACGCCGCGCCCACCGCGCCCACCGCCTGGCGCCCGGGGGCTCATCGGGCCGGAGGCCGCGCGCGCCGGATCTCCACGGCCACCGTGCCCGTGGTGGCGCCGGCGATCGGCGCGGCCGGCTTGGCGACGCGCACGACCACGGCCTCGAGCGGCGGGAACGCGGCGAGCAGGCGCCGCGCGACCTCCTCGGCCACCGCCTCCAGCAGGTTGTGGCTGGGGCCTTCGAGCACGGCGCGCACTTGCTCGTACATCGCGGCGTAGTCGGCGCTGGCGGGGAGCGCGTCGCTCTCCCCTGCTGCGCGCAGGTCGAGGGTGGCCTCGACGTCCACGGCGAAGCGCGCGCCCAGCTCGCGCTCGGCCGGGAAGACGCCGTGGCGGCCGTGGAACACGAGCCCGGTCAGCAGGATGCGATCGGTCATCGGGCCTCGTCGCGGCGGGGGCGTGCGGCAGCCGGCGGGCTAGTAATTGCCGCACTCCAGCCAGATGCTGTAGCCACCGGCCTCGGCCGTGATGCGCACGTCCTGGCGGCCGTCGTCGCGGCTGAACTCCAGCACGGGCAGGACGGTGATGATCGGCCCGCGGTCCGAGCTGGCGAACTGGTCCGGATACTGGCCCGGCAACTGGGCCACCTCGCCCCAGCCGCTGCCCGTCAGCCGGATGTAATAGAACATCTGGATGTCGCGCAGGGAGTCGGGCGTGGCCCAGACCGTGTGCCCGGCGTTCGCCACCCAGCCGCCGGCGTCCGCTCCCACCGACCCGGCCACTGGCTGCGAGCCCGGATAGACGGGGATGGGCGGCACGGCGCAGTCGGCGGCCGCGCTGCCGGGCGCGACGAGCGGAGCGAGAAGCAAGGCGACGAAGAGGAGAGCGCGCATGGCTCGGCCTCCTTCCTCACCCTGTCCTCTACAGACATAATACCGTCCGGGGGTACGGCTGGTGCCAGGAATTCCCGCCGGCCTGCCCCTCCCCCTGCGCAGATTCCTGGGCCGAGTGCCCTGGATGGGCGATACTAGTACTCCGTTACTGGTGATCCGAGTCGTGTTTGCCGTTGCAAACACGACTCGGATCAGGTGCCCCGGAGCATTAGCATTCTCTCGGAGCTGAATTGCCGCGCGCTGGCAACGGCCAGCGCACGGCAGCCCGCCGGCGACGCACCACAGACAGCCACGGCGGGCGACGATCGGCCGTGAAAGGGATTCCGCATGGAGCTAACACCGGGCGGCGCGCGACCGGCCTTCGAGCAGGCCGCGGACTTTTTCCTGGCAATGGTCGAGCAGGTCCAGCCCGAGCAGTGGGATCGGCCGGGCCTCGGCGTGTGGACGGTCCGCGACCTGGTCGGCCACACCAGCCGCGCCTTCCTCACCGTCGAGACCTACCTCGGCCGTGCGGCGAGCGAGGCGGCGCTGGCACGAGCGGCGGACTACGTGGTGGCCGCCCTGGCCGCGTACGGCAACCCGGCCGACGTGGCGCAGCGCGGGCGCGAGGCGGGCGCGGCGCTGGGCGACCACCCGCTAGCAGGGGTGCGCGCGATCGCGGCCCGAGTGCGGCCGCTGGTCGCGGGCGCGGACGACGGCCAGCTCCTGGCGACCCCGGTCGGCGGCATTCGCCTGATCGACTACCTGCCGACGCGCGTGTTCGAGCTGGTGGTACACACGCTCGACCTCGCGGCGGCGCTCGGCGCCCCGGCCGAGCCGCCAGCGCAGGCCGCGACCGTCTGCTTGCAGCTTGCCGCCGAGGTAGTCGCGCGGAGGGGCCAGGCGGCGCCCGTGCTGCTCGCCCTCAGCGGGCGGCGCCCGCTGCCGGCCGGCTTCAGTGTGATCTGACCGGCGCGGGGCCTCTTCAACGCGAGTTCCGGGATGAGCAGCCGAGCTCGCGGCAGAATTTTGCAGTCAGGCGCGGCCCGGCCGGCCGGACCAGCCCCCGGCCCGATTCCGAGCGTGTCGAACTCGACACTCTGCCGCGGAACGTTCTGCGGAGCGGTTGGAACCATCGGCTCAATTGGCAAGAAATCCGCTATGGCCGCTATCATAGGTGCTGCCGACGCCGTCACACCTGGGGTTTATCTCGGGAAGTGATCGCGGGCCAACCACCCGTCGGGAACACATCTGTGACTATCGAACAGTCCGCCCCACCTCGCCACCGCATTGCCCAGGTTTTCCGCTATCTCCAGGCCCTCAACGATCTCCGCAACCCTGCCGTGCGGCAAATCGCGGGACAGCCATGGGCCTATCGTCTGGCTGACTTGCCTGTACATCGAGTGGTTCAGCGTGGTGCGTTGGTCGCGGGTTTACTTGGTGCGGATGCATCGGGACGCCAGCCGTCTGAGGAGTTTCTACTCCGCGTCGGTCGGCCACGCTTGGTCGCGGCCCCTCCGCCACCACCGGAGCTCCGCGAGTGGCTGCGCCCTGGCTGGGAGGACTGTCCGGGGAGCGTGGAAATCGTAGAGACGCGCCCGCCGTCTGCTCCGGAGAGCACCGATATCGAGGAGCGCTTCGACGATGATCCGGCGCGCGTAGAAGCTCTCGCACGCTGGCGTGCCGAGCGGGCAGAGTGGGTGGCGCGCGAGCAACCGGCGCGGGCCGCGGCGAAGCTCTTCGAACAGCTCTACGAGCTATATGGTCGGCTGGAACGTGAGCCCGAGCATCTCGAGCTACTCGTCGGCGATGGTCTACTTACCTGGAATACTTCGGTAGGACCGGTCCGCCATCCCGTTCTCCTCCAGCGCGTGCAGCTCGAGTTCACGCCCACGGCGCCCGAGTTCACCATCTACGAAACCGATCGCCCTCCTGAGCTCTACGATGCTCTCCTGCGCGGTCTTCCTGACGTGGACGGACAGATCATTCGTGAGATGCTGAACGAGGTAGAGTCCAGCGGACTCCATCCACTGGATACGACCGCTACCACGGGCTTTCTTCGCCGCCTGGTGGTGCGTCTCTCTCCACACGGCGAGCTGGTAGAGGAGGCTCCGCACCCTGCGGCCGGACCCGAGCCGTGGATCGTGCGTGATCCGGTCCTATTCCTGCGCACCCGTAACCTGGGCTTCTCCAGGATGCTGGGTGATCTACTTGAAGACGTCGAGAAGCGGGTCGATTTCCCATCGGCGCTACTCAGCATCGTTGGCGATCATTCGCAACTTACCGAAGTCCCGGAAAGCTCGCTCGAGGCGACGCCGGAGCGCGAGCCTCTGCTGCCCGTATCCGCTCACCAGGACGAGCGTATCTTGTTCAGTAAGCCCGCGAACGAGGAGCAGCTCCGTATCGCCCGGCGACTGGAGCGACACGGGGCGGTGCTTGTCCAGGGGCCCCCTGGAACCGGAAAGACCCATACAATTGCCAATTTGATCGGCCACCTGCTCGCCGAAGGCAAGAGCGTGCTCGTCACCAGCCACACGGATAAAGCGCTTCGTGTGGTCCGCCAGCAGGTCGTCGATCAATTGCAGCCGCTGTGCGTCTCCGTTCTTGCCAGCGAGGCGGACAGCCGCGAGCAGCTCAAGCAATCGGTTAGCGCTATTCTGGATCGGCTGTCCCGTAACGACGCCGAGTGGCTCGACGGTGAGTCGGCACGCTTGAATCAGCAGCGGAACGCCCTGTTGGCCGAGCTGAGTGAGCTGGATAACAAGCTCCAGCAAGCCCGGTCCGACGAGTACCGCGATGTCGTTGTAAGTGGCAAAGCCTATCGGCCTTCGGACGCGGCCCGCTTCGTCGCACGCGGTGAGGGGGTAGATGCCTGGTTGCCGGCACCTGTTACGCTCGGGGCTCCGCTCCCCGTGACTCCCGAAGAGGTCAGCCGCCTATATGCGCTGAATGCCATAACCTCTGCGTCAGTCGAACAGGAGCTGTCTGGCTGGCTACCCGACCCAGCGCAATTACCTGATCCTGCGGCCTTTGAAGCGCTGGTCGGGGAGTTAACCGATCTCGAGACCCGTGATCTGGCCGAGGCCCGCGATCTCTGGGTTTCTCCCAGGCAGGTGCCTGCTCCCGCCGATCTCGACCGCCTGGCCGACGAGTTCGCTCGCGCTGTGGAGCCTCTGCGCAATGCCCCCAGGTGGCTCCTCGCCTTGCTCGACGCTGGAAGCCGCGGCGGTGTGCATCGCGACCCTTGGGACAACCTCATTCAACTTATCGAACAAGTGCAGCGACAGGTTGCCGAGGCCCGGGAGCTGCTATACAGCTACGGCCCGGCTCTCAACAGCTCCCTCCCGCTTGCCGAACAGGAACGCCTGCTGCGTGAGATCGTCGAGTACGTGGAGCGCGGTGGGCAGCTCAACTGGCTCGCCCTCCACCTCCAGCATCGTGATTGGAAGAAGCTCCTGCCCAGTTGGAGTGTTGGTGGCGAGCAGCCGAGCCGTCTCGAGCACTTCCGGGCTCTGCTGACCCTAGCGTGCGTGCTGGACGTGCGCCGTCAGCTAGTCGAGCGCTGGCGCCGGCAGGTCACGGAGCTCGAGGGCCCTGAGCCAGAACAGCTGGGGCCAGAACCCGAGCTTGCCTGTGAACAGTATCTTGGCTGGATGCGCTGGGCGCTACAGTGGGAGCAAGAGTCCTGGGCTCCGCTCGAGAAGCAGCTCCGCCTGTATGGTTTGCGCTGGGAGCAGGTCGTCGAGATGGTGCCGCCGCACCCTGGGCTTCACGGCGCGCTCTTGCGCCGCTGCGACGCCGTCCGCGAGAAGCTGCCCGCGATCCTTGCCGCACGGGCGAACCGGCTTCGCTGGGAACTAGCCGAGCGGCAACGTCAACAATTGGAGAGGGCACTGACTCCAACAGGCAGTGGCACCGCCGCGCCCGTCACTTTACGGCTGCACGCCGCCGCGCGGGCGCGCGACGTAGCTACCTACCAGGCAGCGTACGACCGGCTACGCTTCCTGTGCGAGCAGCGCCGCCTGCTGGCCGAACGCCAGGCACTTCTCGACAGGCTGGATCGTGGGGCGTCTGGTTGGGCCGCCATGATCCGCCAGCGCCAGCCGGGTCACAAGGGCCCTGCTGTGCCCGGCGACCCGGTGGCCGCGTGGGAGTGGCGCCAGCTCCACGATGAACTGGAGCGACGCGCCCTGGTGTCGCTGACCGATCTGGAGCAGCGACGGGGCCGGGCGCAGCACGAGCTAGGCCAGGTCACCGCGCGCCTGATCGAATCCCGAGCCTGGGCAGCCCAGCTCCGCCGCGTCCAGGGCCCACACAAGCAAGCTCTGGTAGGCTGGAGCAAGGCCGTTGCGAAGATCGGGAAGGGCACGGGTAAGTATGCTCCCATCTACCGCGCGGAGGCGCAGCGTCTCATGGCGCAGTGCCGCGGCGCCGTGCCTGTCTGGATCATGTCGCTCGCCCGCGTGGTCGACAATTTCCATCCCGGTCAGACGCGCTTCGACGTCGTGATCATCGATGAGGCCAGCCAGAGCGACGTTATGGGCCTACTCGCCGTGTACCTGGGTCAGCAGGTCGTCATCGTGGGTGACGATGAGCAAGTCAGCCCCGATGCGGTGGGTCTCGATCTCGCGCAGGTTCAACCATTGATCGATACCTACCTCCACGATATCCCGCTGGGACGCCTGTACGATGGCCAAACCTCGATCTATGATCTGGCGCTGGCTGCCTTCGGCGGGACCATCATGCTACGCGAGCACTTCCGCTGCGTGCCGGAGATTATCGAGTTTAGCAATCATCTCTCCTACGATGGCATGATCAAGCCGCTACGTGACGCCTCGCGGGTGGCGCTCAAACCCCATGTCATCGCCCATCGTGTTGAAGGACATGTCGGTTTCCGCAACGTGAACGAGGAAGAGGGAAGAGAGATCGCTGCACTGCTTTTGGCCGCGAGTGAGCAGCCGGAATATGATGGTAAGACTTTCGGGGTCATCTCGCTGGTGGGCGACGAGCAGGCGGTCTGGATCGACCGGCTACTCCGGCAGCATCTCGATCCCGTTGAGTATGAGCGACGACGGTTGCGATGCGGCAATCCAGCACAGTTCCAGGGTGACGAACGGGACGTAATGTGGCTATCCATGGTGGATAGCCCCGGCGATGGCCCGCTTGCCTTGCGCGCCGAAGGGCCGCGTGCCATGTACAAGAAGCGCTACAATGTCGCTGCCAGCCGTGCCCGCGACCAGCTCTGGGTTGTCTACTCGTTGAACCCGTCGATCGACCTCAAACCAGGCGATATCCGTCGGCGCCTGCTTGAGTTCGCCTTGGACCCTCACTCTCTGTCGCGTGAGCTCGAGGCTGCCGAAACCCGAGCGGAGTCTGAGTTCGAGCGGCAGGTGCTAGGATGGCTCGTGCGGGCTGGCTATCGAGTTCTCCCACAGTACTGGGTCGGCCACTATCGCATTGACATCGTAGTGGAGGGGGGAGACAGGCGCCTCGCGGTGGAGTGTGACGGCGATCAATACCATCACACCCCGGAACAGATCGCGGGCGACCTGGAGCGGCAGGCTATCCTCGAGCGCTTAGGGTGGGAGTTCGTGCGCATCCGCGGCAGCGTGTTCTTCCGTGATCCCGAGAGAGCCATGCGCCCGGTCTTCGAGCGCTTGGAACAAATCGGCATCCCACCCGAAGCTAGCCTCACACAAACAGCCAGCGCCAATGGCCATCAGACGGAGCTGGAGCAGCGGGTGATCCGCCGTGCGCGGGAGCTACTAGCGGAGTGGTATGAGAATGACCGATCACCGCTTCCATATCACTCCTAGCGCCGCGCGCCCCGTTATGAAGCGCACGCCTCTCCCAGACCGACCAGACGAGGAGAGCGGTAAGGCGGAAGGAGCGCATGATGGATGGACGGGCGCGGGAGGCGCGGCGCGTCAGCCGCCGCGACACGCTGAAGATCCTGGGCGGCGCGGGCGCCGGACTGCTGGCCGGCGGGCTCGTCGGCTGCGGCGCGAGCAGCGGCGCGCGGCCGGCCGCCGGCCAGGCGCCGGGCGGCGCCGCTCAGCCGGCGCCGTCGCCCGCGCCGGTCAAGGTGCGGATCGGCCTCACCCAGGGCCTCTCGGAGGACATGTACCTGTACCTCGGCCAGGACGCCGGCGTCTACGAGGCGCAGGGGATCAGCCCGGAGTTCGTCGAGCTGGTCGACGCGGGCACGATCACCAAGGCGCTGGTGGCCCGCGAGATCGACGTCGCCGAGAACTCGCCCGGCCCCACCTTGAGCGCGAGCAGCAAGGGCGCGCCGCTGGTCATCGTCGGCGCGAGCAAGCCGAAGCTCAACATCGCCCTCTACGTGCGGCCCGGCATCACCCAGCTCGAGGACCTCTACGGCAAGACGATCGGCACCGCGTCGCCGGGCTCCTTTCTCCACTCGCTCGTCGTCGCCATGTTCGAGGCCAAGGGGCTCGACCTGAGCCGCGTCAGCTTCGCTAACGTCGGCCCCTCGCCGGTCGTCTTCCAGGCGGTTACGCAGGGCAAGGTCGACGCCGGCGCGGCCACGATCGACTTCCTGCCGACGGCCCAGCGGGCCGGCAACCCGACCGTGCTGCTCTACTTCCACGACGTCCTGCCCAAGTTCTTCCGCCAGGGCATCATCATGCACCGCGACTACCTGAGCAGCCAGCCCGACGCGGCGGTTCGCCTGCTCAAAGCCTGGGCCAACAGCCTGCGCTACTCGCTCGACCACCGCGACGAGTGGGTCGCCAAGACCGCCCAGCGCTACGACCGCCCGGTGGACGACGTGGCCTGGTACTTCGACTGGATGTACACCAACCGCGTCGTCGCGCCCGACCTCGACTTCGACGAGGGCATGGTCGACTTCATGCAGGACGAGAACCTCAAGAGCGGCGCGCAGGACGCGGCGCTGCCCTTCGACCGCGTCGCTACCCTCGACCTCCAGCGGCGCGTCGTCGCCGACCTGGGCCCCTATCGCTGGCCGAGCTGACGGCTAGCGCGCGCCCGCGCCGCCGGGCAGGTCGGGCGGTACGGTGGGCCGAGCCAGGTCCAGGACGGTCAGCGCGGCCAGCACCAGCAACGGTGCCGTGAGCGCACCCAGCGCCCAGCGCGTCACGGCCGCGGCGCCGAGCGCGGCACCGCCGACGTACGCCGCCCACATGCCGCCCAGCAATCGCGCCCGCGAGGCGTTCCCCGCGCGGGCGCTGGGCGCCGGCGGGCCGAGGTAGGCGACCGCCGTCTCGGCGAGGCTCGCCAGCGTGCCGGTGACGAACGTCGTGCGCACGGACAGGCTACCGACGTGGCGCAGCGCGGCGTTCTGCAGGCCCATGGGGACGGTGATGAGGGCGGTGAGCAGGACGGTCTGCCAGTCTGCCGCCGGGCGGAGCGCGCCGGCCTGGAGGAAGCGGCTGCCGTAGACGGCGAAGGTGGCGAGCAGGAGCGCCTCCAGGGCGAGGGCGGCGGCGATGGTCGAGCGCCGGCCACGCGCCGCCAGCGCCCGGCAGAGGAGCAGCCCGAGCACCACGCCGGCGACGAACAGCGGGATCGGCAGCGCCTGGCGCAGCGCGGCGTCCCAGTGGCCCTGCCCGAGGTTGACGCCGAGGAGGATGCTGTTGCCGCTCATGTTGGCGGCAAAGAGCTGGAACAGCAGCAGGAAGCCGACGGCGTCGACGTAGCCGCCGACGCCGTCGAGCAGGACGGCCATCCAGCCCACCGCGCTCGCCGCTTCCCGCTGCTCCGCCACCGCTCACCCTCGCCGCGCCGTCGCTAGCGTACCACTCGCCGTTCCACGCTAGCCCCGCCATAGGCCCGGAGCACCATGGTGCCAGCCCGCCTGCCCACGAAATTGAGACCTCGGACACCTGTAACGTTTTAGCCGCTGGTTCGTTTGTTGGTATGGCACCGGCGTCTACGTCATCGCTCACTCGATTGGACGGGAATCATGCGACCCACACCGGCGCTGCTCTGGCCCCTCGCGACCCTACGCTCGGGCCGCCACTCGGCGGATCAGGCTCCACGGTCCCGCCAGCACGATGCCGCGGTCATCGGCGAGTGCATTGGCAACGGGCGCGTCCTCGATTACCCCCCCCCCCACGCTGCCAACGTATCATGTCAAATATGCAACGGTAATTCATCGAGCCACCGCGACGACCTCCTCGTAGGCAAAGCTCCACCAAACTTCTCTTGGTCCTCTGCCTGCCGGCCTGCAGGCTCTCGCCACCAATCAATCGCCTCGCCATGCCCGTCGCGATCCTCGTCGCCCCGCGTGGTGGGACGCCGCTGTGTAGCCAGGCCGGGTGCGCTCGGGCGCGAACCTGAACTTCAAGCGCGATTGCGAGTCGCCGCTGTAGCAACTATCACGGCGTACCAGCATAGCAGCCGAGCGATAGCCGGCTCGCTGGCGTACAGGGGGAAAGAAATGTCAAGCCGCATCGTCTGGGCTGCAGCTATAGCGGGAGCGCTGCTGCTCCTATCCGTTACGCCGACGCTCGCCGCTGATTTCGTCGTCAATACGTTCACTGACGCCGCCAAGGGCCCTACGGCGTCTCCGAGCGTCTGCGAGACCGCGGCGGGCAACGGCGTATGCACCCTACGAGCCGCCGTGCAGACCCACGACTCCATCGGCGGCACGAATCGGATCATCCTATCCGCGGGCACCTACAGCCTCACTGTGACCGGCTCTAGCAGCAGCACAGCGGCAACCGGCGACCTCGATATCACCGGGGGAAACCTGACCGTCCAGGGAGCCAGCCAGACTACGACTATTATCGACGCGAGCCAACTCGGAGATCGTGCGTTCGACATTTTTGCCGGCGCGGGGGCGATCATACAAGACCTGACTATTCGAGGCGGCGTCGCGCCGGACAGTGAAGGCGGAGGTGCTGTCCGTAGTGCTGGTCAGGCTGCTATCAACCGGGTAACCATGACGAACAACAGCGCGCTCAGCGGCGGGGCCATTCATAACGGTTACTTCGCACCACCCAGTGGTCCGACCATTGCTGGCACGATGATTTTGACTAACTCCACCATAAGCAACAATCGAGCTACAGGAACTGGAATCTTTGGCGGCGGTGGCTTTGGTGGCGGCATTCTCAACCAGGGCAGTCTTAGTGTAAGCGACTCCACCATCTCCAACAACACTGCCCCAGGAAGCGGTGGGGCAATTAACAGTACCAGCGATACTCCCGCAAACGCGCCAGCGAGTAGCTTGACGCTGAACAGCGTGCTCATCAGTGGCAACACTGTACCTAGCAGTGCTGCTGGCGGCGGAGTGTTTGTTGCCACAATAGGCTCTGGCGGAAACAATGCCACCGCAAGTGTGAGCAACTCCACATTCACGGGTAACAGCGCGGGCAGCGGCGGTGGCTATGACAACACGGGCGCCACATCCACGTTAACTAACGTGACCATTACTGGTAACTCCGCCACTAATGCCACGGGGGTTGGTGGTGGCCTGTTCAACGGAGCGACGACACTAAACGTGTCATCGCCGATTCCCGGAACCACGACGCTGATCAACGCGACGATCAGCTCCAATACGGCATCGGCCGGTGGAGGAGTGCTCAACGGCTCTAACTCGCCGGGTAACGTCTTGAACCTCAAGAACACTATTCTCGCCAATAACACGGTCAACAACTGTTCCTTGAGGCTAACGTCGCAGGGTAGCAATCTCAGTAGCGATGGAAGCTGTGCCGCGGCGTTCACCCAGCCCGGCGACCTCAACAACACCAACCCTTTGCTGGGGCCGTTGCAGAACAATGGCGGGTTCACCCCGACCCAGGCGCTGCAGACCGGCAGCCCGGCGATCGATGCGGTCACCGCAGGCAATTGTCCGCCGCCCTCGACCGACCAACGGGGCGTCTCACGGCCGCAAGGCCCCCGGTGCGACATCGGCGCGTTCGAGCTTCAGGCACCAAGCGCGACGGCGACCGCCACGGCGACGGCGACCGCGGCGGCCACTCCGACGCGGACCGCTACAGCATCCCCCACGCTAACCTCGACTGTCACGCTTACGGGCACAGCAACGTCGGTCCCGACCACAGCCACGCCTACGCCCAGTCCGACAGTAGGGCCGGCGCCGCCCCCCCCGCCTTCGGGCACGCCGGGCGTACCGTGCACGACGACGATCGGCGGCACCTGTACGGTGTCCGGCGCCGTGAACGGTACCTGGCGAAAGACCGGCTCCGGCGTGTTTACTCTCACGGCACAGGCATCGGGTGCGACCGCGCTCGTCGGGGTGACGCCGACGATCTTCATCCCGACGACGGTCAACCCGGCCGGCGAGCAGTTCCCTTGCTCGACCACGACGCTGGTCGGCGGCGCGACGACGACGACCTGTACCGGCACGACTGCCGGCGACATCCTGCAAGGGGCGACGATCACTGTGCAGTTCCCGGCGGTCGGCGGCGGCTTCATCGCTGCCACCGGCACCGTGACCGGCTCGAACGTGGCGAACAACCTGACCACCGCCCAGGCCCAGACGCAGGCGCAGGGCACCGCGGGCTTCCTGGTCGGTAGCGCGGGGGTACCCTGCGCCGGCCAGATCGGCCAGTCCTGCAGCGTGGCGGGGACGGTAAATGGCACGCTCACCCGCACGGGCAGCATGACCTTCACGCTCACGGCCACTGTGCCGGCTGGTCTCGTCGCGGGGATCACCCCGGTGGCGGTGTTCAGCACCGATGCTGGCATCCAGGCCGTGGCCTGCGCTGCGCCGGCGGCGGGCGCGGGAGGGAGCGCTTATACTTGCACCGGCACGATCACGGGCAACGCGCTGCAGGCTTCGACGGTGGCGCTGTGCTTCACTGCGACGACTCCCTGCCTGCTCGGGACGGTCAGCGGTCCGGGCGCGGCGATCATCGCCAGCACCGTGCCGCTGCTGCCGCCCCCGCCGCTGCAGCTCTTGCCGCCGCCCCCACCGCCACTGCCGCTGCCACTGCCACCGCTGCCCCCACCACCGGCGGCGCTGGCCCCGCCGGTAGCGCCGATCGCCCCGGCAGCGCTGCCGGGAGTGCCCGTGGTCCCCGAGGCGGACAGCATACTCTTGCTGCTCGGCGGGATGGCGGCGGTGGCTGGAGTGGCGGCCCTGCGCAGGCGGCGCCGGATAGGCTAGACTCCTGCTGAGTCGCCCCCTGACCCAGCGTGCATGACGAGAAGCCCTCGGCGGCCGCCGAGGGCTTCTCGTTCGCGAGCGCGACGAACGCCCGCGGCAGGTAGCAGGCGGGGCGACGAGGACGCTCTTGCCGCTGCCGCAATGGGCTGGGACAACGGAGGCCGCGTATAATCCGGTGCTACCTGGCTAGGGCGAAGGGTGGGGCGAGGGATCCGGCGCCGCCGAAGCCGCCTATAATTCCGGCGCTACGCGGGAAAAGCGAGGGGATATGGTCGAGAAGAAGCGGCGCGGTGAGTCGGCCGACAGCGCCGACCAGCCAGAGGGGCCGCCGGAGGTCGAAGAGCTCTTGTCGCCCGAGGAAGAGGCCATGCTTGCCGAATCCTGGGAAGACTATCAGCGCGGGGACTACGTAACCCAGGACGAGCTACGCGCACGGCTCGAACGCCGCGGGGCTTGACCTGGCCGCCGGCTGGGCGCCCTGCACCATCGTCTGGCCGCGCCGGGCCGCCAGCGAGTTGTCTGTCCTCCAGCGTCGCAACCCTCGCCAGGCAGCACGGATACTCAACGCTCTCGACCGTTACGCGGCGACCGGCCACGGCGACGTAATACACCTCCAGGGTCGGCCCGATTACCGTCTCCGGGTCGGCACGTGGCGTGTGGTATTCCGCCTGGAGCAAGCTGCCCGCCTCGTCGTCGTGCTGACCCTCGGGCCACGCCGAGACGTGTACCGCGGTTGATGTGGTGCCCAGCCGAAGGGCGGACGTGGCGCCAGGGTCCTGGAGTCGAACCCACGCATCGCAGCGCTGCGGTCCACCAGTTAGGGGCTGCTGGCCAGAGTCCGGAAGAGCGCGTCAGGCCTAGGCGAGCGGGAAGGACCAGGGGCAGGCTTCTTCGGCGGTTTGGCCGAGGAGGTTCCATTCCTGCAGGCGCCCCCAGAACGTCTCGCCGAAGGCCTGTGCTTCGCGGCGGAGCGCCTCCAGGTCGCAGCCCGGGATCTGGCGGTTCTCCATCAGGACCTGGCCGTCGACCATCACCAGCTCGACGTCGTCGCCCACGCCACAGTCGACCATGCTTTTCACCGGGTCGCGCACGGCGCCCCAGCGCAGCCCCGGCGTGTCGATCACGATCAGGTCGGCCTTCGCGCCGGGCGCCAGGCGGCCGAGGTCCGGCCGGCCCAGCGCGTCGGCGCCGCCGAGCGTGGCGGCGCTGTACACCTCGGCCGCCGGCGCGGCGAGGAAGCTGCCGGCGAGCGTCTTGCCCATGTACGACGCCGTGCGCATCTGCCACATCAGGTCGCGCGGCCAGGTGTCGGTGCCCAGCGACAGCTTCACGCCGGCCTTGCGGTAGCGGTCCCAGTTGTCCAGCGAGCGCCCGCGGCGCACGATGTTCACCGGCGAGTGGGCGACGGTGGCGCCGGAGGCGGCGATCAGCTCCAGGTCGCGCCCGCCCGAGTAGTTCAGCACGCGCGTCTCGGCTGGGAAGTTGCCGTGGCCGATCAGCAGGTCCGGCCCGAGCAGGCCGGCGCGGTCGAGCAGCTCGATCGGCGTGCAGCGGTAGCGGACGACGATCTCATAGAACTCGGCGATGTTGTAGGAGGCGTGGCAGGTGATCGGCACGCCCAGCGCGTTCGCCGTCTCGCGCGCGGCGCGCAGCAGCTCCAGACTGCAGACGTCGGACTCGCGCGGCGCCAGGATGCCGCGCACGCGGTCGTCGTGCGTGCCGTTCACGGCGCGGATGAACGCCTTGGCCTCGTCGAGCAGCGCCCAGCCGCGCGCGGGATCGTAGATCTCCTTGATCCGGCCCTGCTCGTCGCCGACGAGGAAGGTGTCCTCGAAGCCCGGCCCGACGTAGCAGCGCAGGCCGCGCCGGCCGACCTCGGCGGCCAGCTCCTCCAGGCCGCCGTAGTTGCCGGCGATCTCGACGAAGGTCGTGGTGCCGTTGCGCAGCAGCTCGGCCACGGTGTAGCGCGCGGACAGCTCGGGCGGCTCGTAGGGGATGCGCGTGCCCTCGCGCGAGACGGTGAAGTGCGAGCGGGGCTGGCCGAAGAAGTCCTGGCGGCCGGCGTCCTGGAGCAGGCGGTGCGCCAGCCGCAGGCCAGAGTGGACGTGGGTGTCGATCAGTCCGGGCGAGACGATCTTGCCGCGAGCGTCGATCTCGCGGTCGTGGTGGCCGTCGTAGCGGTGCCCGACGTGCAGGACGCGGTCGTCGTCCACCACGACGACGCCGTCGCGGTAGAGGCGGTGGCCGCCGTCGGCATAGCCGATCACCCAGCCGCCGCGGATGAGCGTGCGCATCGCGCCTCCGAATCGATCGCTACTTGTACTCCCCGCCGAGCGCGCGGACGGCCGCGTCCGCGAAGCTGTCGTCGACCACGCGCGCCACGTCCACCGGCTGCTTCACCTGGCCGGAAGCGAGGTAGCCGGCCAGGTCCTCCTCGATGCTCGCCCGGTTGACGCGGCCGTTGGGGTTGAGTCCGGGCATCGACATCTGGTCGTACAGGGGCCGGTCCACGCCGGCGACGTGCTTCATGAACACGGCGATGGCGTCCTCGCGGTTGATCCCCTTCACGAAGGCGTCGTTGTAGTCGCGCGCACCGCGCACGTAGGCGATCATGAAGCGCGTCGCGGCGTCGGAGGCGGCGAAGGCCGGGCCGTAGTAGATCGCTGCCGTCTGCTGGTTGGGACTCAGCTCGTCGAGGCCGTGCCACTTCACGGCGATCCCCTGGGCGGTGAAGCGGGTCTGGACCGGCTCAACGGAGATGCCGACGTCGATGGCGCGGTTGCTGAAGGCCTGGCCGTGGTCGGGCCAGGGAAGGATCACCATCTCCGCATCGTCCTCCGTCAGCCCGCCGCGGGCGAGCGCCTTGAGGAAGTTCAGGTGGTCGGCGCTGCCGGTGGCGTTCACCGCGACCTTGCGGCCGCGCAGGTCGCTCCAGTCGCGGATCTGGTCGGCCAGGTCGGTCCGCACCAGGAACGCCTGGTAGGGCGCGGTCATGCTGCCCTTGTCGGCGACGACCTTGATCGACACGTCGTTGGCCACGGCGTTCCACAGCGCGGCATTGATGCCGCCGGTGGCGACCTCGATCTGGTTCTGCGAGAGCGGCGCCATCATCGCCGGCGTGGAGGGCAGCGAGACGAAGTCGAGGTCGATACCCTGCTCGTCCAGGTAGCCGCGCTCGAGCGCGAGCAGGATCGCGCCGTCGGACACGGCGGCCGAGCGCCAGCCGATGCGCACGGTGGTGCGCGGCGGCGGCTCGGCGCGCGCCACCGGCTGCGGCGCGGTGGTGGGCGCGGCGGGGGCAGCGGCCGGGGCCGCGGGCTTCGCCGCCGCGGTCGGCGCGGCGGCCGGCGGCGCCGCCGGCGCGCAGGCGGCCAGCGCCAGCGCCAGACCGCCCACGACGAGACTGAGCACGCGATGCATGGGACACTCCTTGTCTGAATCCAGCGCCGACGTCAGCCGGCCACGGCGCGGTGCTTCCCGGGTGTTCGCAGAGATGTACGCGCGCTGGCCCGGCGCTTTCGCTAGATTGCCTGCCGGGGCGCCGGGCCGCGCGCCGTGCCGAGAGTATGCCGCGCCCGCCCGTTCGTGGCAATGGTAGTCGCGCGGTCAGGACATAGGAGTGACGTCTAGCCAGAGGAGCGTGTCATCCTGACTGCTCGGCGGGACGGTGTCCAGGTGCCGTGCCACGCAGCGAATAAATCGTCCTAGAGGCAGTGGTCGCGGGACGATGATGATGCCGGCGTGGCGCCGGTGCGTGGCCTTCCACTGCTTGTCCAGCCGGACGAAGTCAGTTGCATTGAAAGTGAGGATCGCGCGGCCTTCTCGGCTGGCGTAGGTTAGCTGATCCGTAAGCGTTCAGCCCCCGTCCGTGGTGAGTAGCGCGGGCCGGCGGCTCCTGCGGCAGGGTTGACAGGGAGGCGACCACCAGGCACACTGCGGCCATGTTGGACGATGCGCC
>Ga0209810_1002448_pt1 | contig 22329 bp, 15 predicted proteins | sample Coa_R1_7_FD_187159 | JGI IMG/M metagenome (GOLD analysis project Ga0209810, IMG submission 187159) | Surface soil microbial communities from Centralia Pennsylvania, which are recovering from an underground coalmine fire - Coalmine... | ecosystem: Environmental > Terrestrial > Soil > Unclassified... | reverse complement strand
CGTGACCGCCCACCTGCGCCCGCAGTGGCTCCAGCGCGCCCATGACGCCGTCGCGGCCGTAGACGCGGGTGACGATCTCGTACGGCCGCTCGCCGACCGTGTTGCGGATGCGGGTGCGGATGTTGTCGTCGAGCTGCGCCAGCCAGCTGTCCATCTGCGCCAGGATGTAGGGATCGCGCACGCCGCCCATCAGGATCGTCGAGTAGCCGACCTGCCGCACGCCCTCCAGCTTGATCGTGTATTCGGGCGCCGGCGCGAAGCGCGACCCCGACACGCGCACCGCCCTCTCGGAAATCGCCTCGTAACGCGTGCTGTCGGTGTGCAGGGTGCCGGACGGCTCCGTCAGCACGAAAGGGTCGGCGTTTTCGTAGAGCGTGTGCGAGGCGACGCTCTGCGGCGTCGAATGGTAGTCCTCGCGCAGCGGGAAGACTTCGAAACTGTCCTCGTGCAATACCGCCATCATGCTGTCGGGGGCAGTGCGCACGGCGACGGCGGCGGCGCCGCATTCCAAAATCTTTGCCATGTGCCACACCACCGCCGGGTCGTAGCTCTCCATCAGCGGCAGCGCCGAGAAGATCGAGGTGTCGCTGCTGCGGCCGGCGACGACGACCTGCGCCCCCGCGCGCAGCGCCTCCTGGATCGGCTCCACTCCCATCATGCCGACGATGTGCGTCGCCGCGTCGATATCGGCGTCGGTCAGCGGCGCCGACGGCGGCAGCGGCCGCGCCCGCCCCTCGCGCAGATGCCGGCGCACCACGTCGCGCGACAGCTCCGAATGGATTAGGGCGAGGCGGAAGTGCAGCCCCTGCTCGCGCGCGATCTCGCGGACAATGTCCGCCATCCAGGCGAGGCCGGCATCCGAGCCGGACGTGCCGGCGGAACCGACGATCAAGGGAATGCCCGCCTTGACGGCGCGGGTCAGCATGATCTCGCTGTCCCGTTTGACGGCGGCCTTGGAGAACATGCAGGTGCCGGTGGCGAGCGGACCGGGACCGGGGTCGGTGCTGCCGGCGTCGCAGCCGATCATGCGCGCGCCGAGCGCGATCGCCTTGTCGAGCGAGTCCGCGCGGAACCCCGAACCCAGCATGCCGGTCGCCGAAACCAGCGGAAACGATGCCATCGCGCGCTCCTCAATCCAGCCCCGCCACGCCAGAATATCCCGTGCCGGCTGACGGTGAAACCGGGGCCTCGATCGCTCCGCTTCGGGCTTGCGTTCCGCGGCCCGTGCGGGCGGAATGCCGCGGCTGACATCATGGGCTTTGGAAAAGGCGCGATGACTGTGGAAAGGCAACCGCTGCGCAGCTTCCTGTTCGCGCCGGGTAACCATGCGCGGAGGGTCGAGAAGGCACTCACGCTCGATGCCGACGCGGTGATCCTCGATCTCGAAGACGCCGTTGCCACCGCCGAGAAGCCGGCGACGCGCGCGGCGGTGGCGGCGGTGTTGCGACAGAAGCGGCGTGGCTGCCTCTACGTCAGGGTCAATGCCGTCGATACCGACTTTTGTTATGGCGACCTCACGGCGATCGTCGCGCCGGGGCTCGACGGCATCATCCTGCCGAAGGTCGAAAGCGCCGCCGGCCTCGCAGCGATCGACTGGCTGCTGGCGCAGCTCGAACGCGAACGGGGCCTGCCGGCTGGCGCCGTCGATCTGATCCCGATCATCGAGACGGCGCGCGGCCTGGACCGGCTTCGTGAAATTCTGGCGACCGGCACGCGCGTCCGGCGGGTCGCGTTCGGAGCCGGCGATTTCACGCTCGACGTCAACATGATCTGGAGCCGCGGCGAAGCGGAGCTGGCCCCCGCCCGCGCGGCGATCGTCACCGCGTCGCGCGCGGCTGGCCTCGAAGCGCCGCTCGATACGGTCTGGGTCGATCTTGCCGACGCGGCGGGCCTCGAAGCCTCGGCGCGCATGGCCGCCGGGCTCGGCTTCCAGGGCAAGATGTGCATTCACCCGGACCAGATCGCGGTCGTGAACCGCGCCTTCACACCGGCCGAGGCCGAGGTCGCGTTCGCCGAACGGGTTGCCGCCGCCTTCGCGAAGGCAGAGTCGGAGGGCAGCGCGGCGATCCGGCTCGACGGCAAGTTCATCGACTATCCGATCGTCTACCGGGCGCAGCGCGTGCTGCACCGATGGGCCGCCATCCGTGCGCGGGAGGCAAAACGATGACCGGCGAACCGAACAAGGGGCCGCGCGGGCCGCTCAGCGGCGTCACCGTCCTCGACCTGTGCAGTTATCTCGCCGGGCCGTACGGCTGCACGCTGCTCGCCGATCTCGGGGCGGACGTGATCAAGATCGAATCGCCGCAGGGCGACATGCTGCGGCAGTTCCCCTCCAGCCTCGAGGGGGAGAGCCGCTTCTTCCTCGGCACCAATCGCGGCAAGCGCGCCCTGGCGCTCGACCTGAAGCAGCCGGAGGGCCTCGCGGTGCTGCAGCGGCTGGTCGTCGGAGCCGATGTCTTCGTCGAGAATTTCCGCCCCTCCGTGCCGGCCCGGCTCGGCATCGATTACCCGCGGCTGCGGGAGATCAACCCACGCCTCGTCTATGCCGGCCTGACCGGCTACGGCGACAGCGGGCCGCTCAGCGACAAGGGCGGCTTCGATCAGGTGCTGCAATGCCTGTCGGGGATGGCGGTCTTCCAGGGAGGCGGGACGGAGCGGCCGCAACTGGTGCTCGGGTCGATCCTCGACTACTTCACCTCGGCATTGCTCGCCTACGGCGTCTCCGCCGCGCTGTTTCATCGCGAACGCAGCGGCAAGGGCCAGTATCTGAGCCTGTCGCTGCTGCGCAGCGCGCTGACGATCCAGGCCGGGCGCTTTGTCTGGGCGGAGAGCGAGGGCCGGGAGGTCGCGCGCGATTCCGGCACCGGCGGATTGACCGGCATCCATCCGACAAAGCAGGGCGCGCTCTACATCTCGGTGCACTCGAACCATTTTTTCGCGGCCTTGTGCGAATTGATCGGCCGGCCGGAGCTGGCGAGCGACCCGCGCTGCGCGACGATGCGCAGCCGCGCCGCCCACTCGGCAGCGCTGGTGCCGGAGGTGCAGGCCGCGCTCGCCGCCTGCACCGCCCTCGAATGGGAGGAGATTTTCGGCGAACGCGTCCCCTGCGCCGCGGTGCGGCCGATCGAGGTATGTTCGATCACCCGCAGGTCCTCGCCGAGAACCTCGTGGCGACGCTGGATCACCCGGCCGTCGGCCGATACCGCACGATGACGAAGCCGATCAGGTTCTCCGACACGCCCGGCCCGGAACCCGCCGCCTCCCCGACCTTCGGCCAACACAGCGACGAGGTTCTCGCTGCTTACGGATACTCCGCCGCAGACATCGCCGCGCTGCGCGAACGCGGTATCGTCCGCTAGCAACGGGAACGCGCACCGGCCCTTGCGACGTTGCCGCTTGCGGGGAACGTAGAGAACGGCGCCACGGCCATGTCGGCAAGCCCCAGGGTGCGAAACGCGACGACGGCAGGCGCGACTAGCGCGCATAAGGCGCTAAGCGTCGCGGCGCGGACCGGCTTCTGCGCCCGCGGCGTCATCTATCTGATCGTTGCGGCCTTCATCACCGCCGCCGCCTTGGGATCCGGGCAGCGGGCGCACGGCATAGCCGGCGCTCTGCAGGCGATTGCGGACGCTCCGGCGGGGAAGGCGGTGATGCTCCTGCTTGCCGCCGGCCTCGCCTGCCTTGCCGGCTTTTTGGCGGTCGCGGGAATGCGACGCCGCGTCGCCGCAAGCTTCGCGAAACGCTGGCTGATCCGCCTCGGAATGGTCGGCGACGCCGTTGTCTACGCCGCCTTCATGGTCATGGCTTTGGGGCTTGTGCTCGGGTGGCGCAGCGGCGACGACGCGACGACGCAGGGGCTCGCCGCCCGGCTCTTCGCCCATTTGGCCGGCCGAGCGCTGGTCGGGATCGTCGGCCTTGGCGTCGCCACGGGCGGGCTGGGGTTCATCATCTGGGCGTGGACCGGCGATATCGAGCGTCGCCTCGACCTGCCGCCGCGGCAAAAGCACCTGACGGCGCCGATCAGCCGGTTCGGCCTGAGCGGCCGCGGCGCCGCGATCGCATTGGTCGGCGGTTATCTGCTGGCGGCGGCGATCGACGCCGATCCGTCCAAGGCGCACGGTTTTGGCGGTGTCCTGAACGACTTGCGCCGCACCGCCTATGGCGAACCTCTGCTGATCCTGTTTGCGTTGGCCTTCGGGGCCTCTGGCTTCTTCGACTTCCTCGAAGTTCTCTACCGCCGCGTCGATCTGGACCAACCGTAGCGCGCGCTTCGGCCTCAGCGATCAGTTCAGGTCGGCCCAGGCCGGGGCATGGTCGCTCGCTCTTTCCCAGCTCCGCACGTGACGGTCGACGCCGGCATCGACCAGCCGCGGCGCAAGCTGCGGGCTGATCAGCAGATGGTCGATCCGCAAGCCCGCGTCGCGGGCAAATGCGTTGCGGAAATACTTCCAGAAGGTGTAGATGCGCTCGCCCGGGTGCCGGGCGCGCAGCGCGTCGGTCCAACCCTGCGCGTTGAGACGATGAAACGCCTCGCGCACCTCAGGGCGGAAGAGGGCGTCATCGACCCACCGCTCGGGCGCATAGACGTCGAGGTCCGTCGGCATGACGTTGTAGTCGCCGGCGAGCACCACGGGCTTATTGAGCGCGAGCAGCTCGGCCGCGTGCGCGGTCAGCCGGTCGAACCAGCGCAGCTTGTACTCAAATTTCGGGCTCGGCACCGGGTTGCCGTTCGGCAGGTAAAGGCAGCCGACCACGATGCCATTCATCGCCGCCTCGATGTAGCGGCTGTGGCTGTCCTCCGGGTCGCCCGGCAGCCCGCGGCGGATCTCGATCGGGGCCGCGCCCCGCGCCAGGATCGCGACGCCGTTCCAGGACTTCTGACCGTGCCACACGGCGCCGTAGCCCGCCTTGCCGATCGCCGACTCGGGAAACTTGTCTTGCGGCGCCTTCAGTTCCTGCAGACAAGCAACGTCAGGCTGCGCCTCGGCAAGCCAGCGCACCAGCACCGGCAGCCGGCCATTGACGCCGTTCACATTGAAGGTCGCGATTTTCACAGAAACCGAGTTCCTTCACCGCGCCGCCCGGCTTCGCGTTATGGGTTCTTGTTCTGAGAGCCTGGCGCGATCTGCACCCTTGGCTCAGCATGCACTTTGAGGGCTGGCTGGGGGACTAGGATTCGAACCTAGACTGGCGGAGTCAGAGTCCGCTGTCCTACCGTTAGACGATCCCCCACCGGGGCAAGCCGGGTCCGCCGTCTACTTAGCACAACGCCTGCATCTTGCACAGGTTCTGGCGGGGCCGATCGGGCGCCCTACTTTCCGCTGCGGGCGTCGGCGATGTATTGGCGCAGCGTCTCGATATCGACGGCGCCGGGCACGATCTCCTTGCCGATCACGAAGCCGGGCGTGCCCTGGATGTCGAGCGCCTCGGCGAGGTCGAGGTTGGCCTTCAGGGTCTTGTCGATCTGCGGGTCGGCCATGTCGCGCTTGAGCCGGTCGACATCGAGACCCGCCGCCGAGGCGACCCCGAAGATCACCGCCTCGGTGATCTGACCCTTCGTTCCCATCATCGCGGTGTGGAAGGCCTCGTACTTGCCCTGCTTGCGGGCGGCGAGCGCGACCCGCGCCGCCAGCGTGGATTCCGGCCCGAGCACCGGCATCTCCTTGTAGACGAAGCGGAGCTGATGGTCGTCGGCGAGCAGCTTCTCCAGCGACGGCTCGACCTGTTTGCAGTACGGGCAGCGGTAGTCGAAGAACTCGACGAGGCTGACATCGCCGTTCCGGTTGCCTCCGACCGGGCTCTCGGGATCGTTGAGCAATTCCTGGCGCCGGCTCATGAGCGCCGCCGCCGCCTTGCTCTTGGCGTCGCTCTCCAGCTTCGCCTTCGCCGCCTGCAACGCGTCGAGCAGCACGTCCGGGTTCTTCAGCAGATAGTCGTGGACGATCGTTTCGATCTGCTGCCGCTGCTCGGGCGTGATGTCCGCCGCCGCAGCCGGCCGCGGATCGGCGCAGGCGAAGGTCAGGCCGAGCAACAGCAGCAGGCGCGGCAGCGCGACGGCGAGACGGGGCAGGCGGCGGGGGGACGGCATGATGAAAAATACTCCGGGTGGGGATGGGGTGGGCGAGGAACGGCTCAATTGTCGAGATGCTCCGCCTCGCGGTGGATCTCCTCGGCGCGGAAATAGGGCGGCGTGTTCTTGGCCAGGAGCTGCTTGGCGCGGTTGCTCTGCTGCGTCGCGTCGGTCTTCTTGCCGTCGGCCAGCGCCTCCTCGGCGAGCGACAGCGCCGCCATTCCCATCTGGCGGTCGCGGCCATAGGCGACCGCGAGCAGGTGCCACACCTCGCTCTCGCGCCGCTCGCTGCGGCTCACGTCGTTGAGATAGGCGATGGCCCGCCTGTTCAGCCGCGGATCGTCGCTCTCGACATAGACCTGGGCGAGCGAGAGCCGGAACAGCGGCGCCGCCGGCGCCAACCGTACCGCCTCCTCATAGGGCTGCATCGCGTCGCGCACGCGGCCGTTCTCGAACAGCATCTGTCCCTTCAGCTCGCGGTAGTACGGGTTGTTCGGAAAATCGCGGATCAGCCCGTCGACGATGCCGAGCGCACGGTCGAGCTTCGGGATGCGGTAATAGGCGATGGCGCGGGCGTAGCGAGCGGTAACGGACTGGTCGCGTTCGGGATACGCAGCGAGCGTCGTCGCCGGGTCATCGAGAAACGCATGCAGCTTCGCCTGAATTTCCTTGAGCAGCGCGATGTTGGCCGGAGTATCCGGAGTGTTGGAGCAGCGCGCCCGCTCGACGTGGTCGCGCACGTAATCGATGCGCTGCGCCGTCAGCGGATGGGTGCGCGACCAGGGATCCGAATGCGCGCCGGACAAAATCTCGTCGCTCTGCAATATTTCAAGAAACTTCAAGAGGCCGCGCGCCGACTGGCAGGTGCGGTCGAGGTAGTTCAAGGCGGCGTGGTCGGCGGTCGCCTCCTGCATCACCGAATATTGCAGAAAGGCCTGCTGCCCCACGCCGGCGGCGCCCAGCAGCGGCGCCGGGCTTTGGCCGGCCACCGATGCGGCCACGCCGACCACCAGGGCAATGATCTGCTCGATGCTGGCGTTCTTGATCGCCTGCTCGGCGCGGGTGATGTGACCGCCGGCGATATGGCCGGTCTCGTGGGCGATGACCCCGATCAGCTGGTTCGGCGTCTGAGCCCGCTCGACGAGGCCCGAATTGAGGAAAATCGCCTGGCCGCCGGCGACAAAAGAGTTCAGCTGCGGGTCGTCGACGAGGTAGATTGCGACGTCCTTGGGTTCGAGCCCGGCGGTGCGGAAGATCGGCGTCGCCATCGTGCGGATGTCCGACTCGATCTCGGTGTCGCGCAGATAGGTCGCTTTTCCCGCTGCGGCGTCGCGGCTGTCGAGCATTGCCGCGAGCGCAAGCGCGACCAGAAGGAGCGGGGTTCGGCTTCTACGACGAGGCAAGGAAGCGGTTCGGCGCGAGCGGCGGTGCAATGGCGTTACCGTCGGAATAAGGCGGCGGCGGGGCAATCGCCGCGCCTGACCGCATCATGACTGCACGAGACGCTGCCACCACCCCCTGCGCGGGTTGGCCGGACGGTCGGTGACGATCTGCTCGTCCGCCGCCGACGCCAGTTCCGGCGCCGGAGCGGCGGAGCCTGTTTCGGCCGCTGCTGCCGCGGCGGCCGGCGTCGGTTCGTGTTCCTCGGCGCCGGCGAAGGGGATGCCGGCCACGGTCTCGACGGTTGGGGCCGGCGCCGCTTCCTCGGCCGGTTCCTCCGTCACCTCCGCCGCCTGCGCGGCCATCGCCGGCTCGGCATCGGCAAGCGCCGGTACGCTCGCGGCTTCAAGGCCTAAATCGCCCGGCCATTCGGTCGGCGCCGGCGCCTCGTCCGGCGCCGGTTCGGCTGGCGATGCGGGCAGGATCTCGATCGTCTCGGCGGCAACGGGATGTTCCGCCTCGGCGACCTCCGTCCCGTCCTCCCGCCGCATCCGGCGGCGACCGCCGCGCCGGCCCCGCCGGCGGCGGCGGCGATCCGCCTCGGTGTCGGCATGTTCGTCGCGCGCCTCCTCCGTGGCGGCATCTTCCGCTATGTCGCGGTCGCTCTCGGCCGCGTCGGCCGCCCTGACCTCGCGCTCCTCGCCGCGCCGCGGGCTGCGGCGGCGCCGACGCCGGCGACGGCGGCGCTCGTCGTCACCGGCCTCGCGCTCACCGCCATCCGCGCCGCGCGCGATGGGAGCTCCGATCTCGTCGTCCTCGTCCTCATCCTCGTCTTCTTCCAGGGCCGGCACCTGCGTCAGGTGCGGCGGCGGCGCGGTCTCGGCCGCCGTCAACGAGCGCAGGCGCTCAAGTCGAAAGGCGGGCGGGATCAGGCTGTCGTCGCGCGCCACCATGACCCGCAGCGTGTAGCGGGCCTCGACCTGGGCCAGCGACTCCCGCTTCTGATTAAGGATGTAGAGCGCCACCGCCGTCGGCACGTAGATGCAGATCTCCGCCGCGTGGTGGCGGGTGCCCTCCTCCTCGATCGAGCGCAGTGCGTGCAGCGCGGCTGATTCGACGGATCGCACGAAGCCGGTGCCGCCGCAATGCGGGCAGGGCTGGGTCGACGCCTCCGCCAATGACGGCCGCAGCCGCTGCCGCGACATCTCCAGGAGGCCGAACGGGCTGATGCGGCCGACCTGGATGCGGGCGCGGTCGTTCTTCAGCGCGTCCTTGAGCCGGCGCTCGACGGCCGCCTGGTTGCGGTGCTCCTCCATGTCGATGAAGTCGATGACGATGAGGCCGGCGAGGTCGCGCAGCCGCAATTGCCGCGCAATCTCCTCGGCGGCTTCGAGGTTGGTGCGCAGCGCCGTTTCCTCGATGTTGCGCTCGCGGGTCGCGCGGCCCGAATTGACGTCGATCGAAACCAGCGCCTCGGTCTGGTTGATGACGATGTAGCCGCCGGAACGCAGCTGCGCGACCGGCGAATGGATCGCGTCGATCTGGCCTTCGACCTGGTACCGGTGGAACAGCCCGACCTGGGAGTCGCGGTGCGGCTGGACGCGCCGGGCATGGCTCGGCATCAGCATGCGCATGAAGGACTTGGCGGTGCGGTAGCCCTCTTCGCCCTCGACCAGCACCTCGTCGATGTCGCGCGTGTAGAGGTCGCGGATCGAGCGCTTGATCAGGTTGCCTTCCTCGTAGATCAGCGCCGGCGCGGTCGATTTGAGCGTCAGGTCGCGGATCTCGTTCCACAGGCGCAGCAGGTATTCGTAATCGCGCTTGATCTCGGCCTTGGAGCGCTCGCTGCCGGCGGTGCGGACGATGACCCCCATCCCGTCGGGAATGTCGAGGTCCTCGAGTATCTCCTTGAGCCGGCGCCGGTCGCTCATGCTGGTGATCTTGCGCGATACCCCGCCGCCGCGGCCGGTGTTCGGCATCAGTACGCAATAGCGGCCGGCGAGCGAGAGATAGGTCGTCAGCGCCGCGCCCTTGTTGCCGCGCTCCTCCTTGCTGACCTGCACCAGCATGATCTGGCGGCGCTTGATGACCTCTTGGATCTTGTAGGGCCGCGTCGTGCGCGAGCGCTGGCGCTCCTCCTCGGGATCGCCGAACTCGTCGCCGCCGATGGTTTCGACGCTCTCCGCCTCGTGCACGCCGTCTTCCGCCGCGGTGACGGCGGCTGCAATGTCGGCTGCCGCCGCCTCCCCATCGGCCTCCTCGTCGGCGTCGTCGTCGTCGCCGTTCCCCTCGGACGCTGCAGACATCGGCTCGACAACGACATCCGGCACGGGAACGTAACCGGTCGCGAGCACGTCGGCGCGGACGATTTCCGCCGCATCTTCGGAGACGGCGGCCGGATGCGCCTCTGCGCCGGCGGGCCCGCCTTCCTGCGCCTGCGGCTCGTCTTCCCGGTCCGGCCACTCGACCTCCGCCACCGCTGCCTCCGCGGTATCGTGGTCCGCGCCACGGTCGGGCGCTTCTTCTTCCGCCGCGTCGTCATCGGCGCCGGGTGAGCCGCCGACGGCGACAGGCTCGGGCAGCGCCGCCTCGAGCGGCACCGGAACGTCCGCCTCGCCCCCGTCCTCCTCGGCTTCGTGCCTGGATGCCGCCTGATCGGCAAAGCCGCGATCGGCAACCGGAATGCGATAATAGTCGGGATGGATTTCGCTGAAAGCGAGAAAACCGTGGCGATTGCCGCCGTATTCGACAAAGGCGGCCTGCAGCGAGGGCTCTACCCGCGTTACCTTCGCCAGGTAGATGTTGCCCTTGACCTGTTTCTTGGTAGACGATTCGAAATCGAACTCTTCAAGACGATTACCGTTTAGCACGACCACTCGGGTTTCTTCCGAGTGGGCGGCGTCGATCAACATGCGCTTCGGCATCCAGGGAAAACTCCGGAGGGCGCTGCGGCCGGGCGAGGATCGCCGGGCCGCGCGCCCGTTGTGTGAGGAAGCCGGCTGCGCCTGCGATCATGGCATCGAGCGGTTGGGGCATCGAGATTTCGTCAGGAGCGCACGGTCGGCTTCGGGTTCATACGATCCGCCGCGCCCCGCGCTGCGACCCGGCGCGGCGGCAGGGGAGAACGCTGCCGATGGATGGGGGATACCGTGGCAATCCCCGCCGAGTGCGGCGCCCGGGCGAGCGGGCTATACAGCGAGCGAATGTATCGGTTGACGCCCGCTGCCACAATCATTTCGTCCTGCGCCAGCCGCAGCGCAAGGCATTGCAGGGGTTTGCGGGCAATGGCGGCGGCGCGCCCACGGCGCCCGCCGCCGGGCCTGCGCCAAATCGAGCCTTGGAATAGCCCCAATCTTAGCGCATAAGGTGTGCCCGCCGTGCGGAGGCGGCCGAGCTGGAGACAACACGGGAGCCGCGCGGCGTTTCAGCAATGGTCAAGCTCGTCAGGTTTCTGTTCATTTGCACCGTCCTGGCGGGAATCGTCGGGTGCGGCTTTGTCGGCATCACGATCTGGTATTTCGGCCGCGACCTGCCCGACTATCAGCAGCTGGCGCGCTATCAGCCGCCGATCACGACCCGCGTCCAGGCCGGCGACGGCCGTCTTCTGGCGGAATACGCGACCGAGCGCCGCGTCTTCGTGCCGATCAATGCGATCCCGAAGCAGTTGATCAAGGCGTTCCTGTCCTCCGAGGACAAGAACTTTTACACGCATCACGGGGTCGATCCGATTTCGATCCTGCGCGCCGCGATCATCGACATCGGACGCTGGCACGCCCGCCGCCGCCCGGTCGGCGCTTCGACCATCACGCAGCAGGTCGCCAAGAACATGCTGCTGTCGAGCGAGGTCTCGATCGACCGCAAGATCAAGGAGATCCTGCTCGCCACCCGCATCGACGAAGCGCTGCCGAAGGACCGTATCCTCGAACTCTACCTCAACGAAATCTATCTCGGCTCGGGCGCGTACGGCGTCGCCGCCGCGGCGCTGACCTATTTCGACAAATCGCTCGACCAGCTGAGCTTGGGCGAGGCGGCTTTCATCGCCGGCCTGCCGAAGGCGCCGAACAACTACAACCCCATCCGCTTTCCGGAGGCGGCGCGCAACCGCCGCGACTGGGTCCTCGACCGCATGCTCGAAGACGGCAACGCGACCGCGGCCGAGGTCGCCGCCGCCAAGGCGCAGCCGATCGAGGTGCACCATCGCGAGGAGGCGGAGCAGGTCAATGCGCCCTATTTCGCCGAGGAAGTGCGGCGCGAGCTGCTGGGGCGCTACGGCGAGAAGATGCTGTACCAGTCCGGCCTGTCGGTCCGCACCAGCGTCGATGCGCATTTGCAGGCCCTGGCGGACACGGCGCTGCGCAACGGGCTGATCAACTACGACCGCTCGGTCGGCGGCTGGCGCGGCGCCGTCGGCCATATCGACATTTCCGGCGACTGGCAGGCCCGCTTTGCGCACGTAAAGCTGCCGCCGGGCGCGGGGACGGTGGGATGGCAGCTCGCGGTCGTGCTGAAAGACGAGCCGGACGCAGCCGCGATCGGGCTTCAGGACGGCACGATCGGCCACATCCCGTTCGCGCAGATGCGCTGGGCGCGGCCGCTGCGGGAAGACAGCAGCCTCGGCGCCTATCCCCGCAGCCCCGCCGATGTCGCCAAACCCGGCGACATCGTGCTGGTCGAGCCGCTCGCCGCGGCCGCGCCCACGGCGGAAGCAAAGCCCACGAGCCGCGGCCAGCCGCCGAAGGGACGCTCGACGCCGGCCTTCAACCTTTGCCAGATTCCCGAGGTGTCGGGCGCGCTCGTTGTCATGGACCCGCATACGGGCCGCGTTCTCGCCGTGAGCGGCGGGTTCAGCTACGAGATGAGTCAGTTCAACCGGGCGACGCAGGCCAAGCGCCAGCCCGGTTCCGCGATCAAGCCGTTTGTCTACCTCGCCGCGCTCGACCACGATTTCACGCCCTCCACGATCGTGCTCGACGAGCCGATCTCGCTGCCGCAAGGGCCGGGACTGCCGATGTGGTCGCCGGTCAACTACGAAAACAATTTCATGGGGCCGATCCCGCTGCGCGAGGCGCTGGCGCATTCGCGCAACGCGGCGACCGTGCACGTCGCGGCGACGATCGGCATCGAACCCATCGCCGAGACGCTCGAACGCTTCGGCATCATGGACCACACGCCGCGCGAATATTCGATGTCGCTCGGCGCCGGCGATACGACGCCGCTGCGCCTCACCGCCGCCTACGCGATGCTCGACAACGGCGGCAGGCGCATCATTCCGACCCTGATCGACCGCATCCAGGACCGCAACGGCGCCACGATCTACCGCGCCGACCAGCGCCCCTGCGACGGCTGCACCGATGTCGAGTGGAAGCATCAGCCGGTGCCGGTCATCCCCGACACGCGCGAGCAGGTTGACGACCCGATGTCGACGTTCCAGGTCGTGCAGATGATGGAAGGCGTCGTGCAGCACGGCACCGGCATCGCGGTCAAGGCGGTCGGGCGGCCCATCGCCGGCAAGACCGGCACGACCAGCGATTGGCAGGACGCCTGGTTCCTCGGCTTCACCCCCGACCTCGTCGCCGGCGTCTTCGTCGGCTATGACCAGCCGGTGAGCCTCGGCGAAGGCGAGCAGGCCGCGGTGGTGGCGGCCCCGATCTTCCGCGACTTCATGATCGCGGCGCTTAAGGGCAAGCCCGCCACCGAATTCCGCATCCCGCCGGGGATGCGGCTCTACCCGGTCTCGACCAGCGCCGGCACCTTCTGGGAAGCGTATAAGCCCGGCACCGAACCGGGATCCGGCCCGACCAGCACGACGGCGAGCGCCGGCGGAGCGACCGCGCAGGGCGACGACGAACCCGACGCGCCCTACCCGCCGATGCAGGGCGGCGGCGGATACGGCGGTGGCGGCTACGGTGGCGGCGGATACGGCGGGGGTGGGTATGGCGGCGGCTACGGTGGCGGCGGCTGGAGCGGCACCGGCGGCCTGTACTGAGCGCCCGAGCTTCCTATCTAAGCTTCATTCTCGACACTTCGACCGGGTTTTTCGACATGCGCGCCGAGATACAGGCGGTCGCCGACGACATCGAGAAGTCGCTGGCGCTGCTGAGGAGGCATCTTTGACTGGGACAACGCCCTTCGCCGGCTTGCAGAGCTGAACGCGCGGGCGGAAGACCCGCGGCTATGGGACGACCCGGCCGCAGCGCAGTCCCTGTTGCGCGAGCGCAATCATCTCGCCGAGGCGATCGAAGGCTGCCGCCGCATCGAGCGCGACCTCGGCGACGCCGTCGAACTCATCGAATTGGGTGAGAGCGAAGGCGACGCCGGCGTCGTCGCCGAGGCCGAGGCCGCGCTGCAAAAGCTGCGCGAGGAGGCGCGCCAGCGCGAGCTCGAAAGCCTGCTTTCGGGCGAGGCTGACGGCAATGACTGCTATCTCGAAGCCCATGCCGGCGCCGGCGGCACCGAGGCCCAGGATTGGGCCGAGATGATGCTGCGGATGTACGTGCGCTGGGCCGAAAAGCACGGCTACAAGGTCGAGTGGCTCGAAGAAAGCGGCGGCGAAGAGGCCGGCATCAAATCGGCCACCGTGCGCATCAACGGCCGCAACGCCTATGGCTGGCTCAAGACCGAGAGCGGCGTGCACCGTCTCGTGCGGATCTCGCCGTTCGACTCGAACGCGCGGCGCCATACCAGCTTCGCCTCTGCCTGGGTCTACCCCGTCATCGACGACAAGATCGACGTCGAGATCAACGACAAGGATCTGCGCATCGACACCTACCGCTCGTCGGGCGCGGGCGGCCAGCACGTCAACAAGACCGATAGCGCCGTTCGCATCACCCACCTGCCGACCGGCATCGTCGTGCAGTGCCAGAGCGAGCGTTCGCAGCACCAGAACCGGGCGCACGCCTTCGCGATGCTGCGGGCCCGGCTCTACGAACTCGAACTCGAGAAGCGCGAGGCCGCGACCGACGCCATGAACGCGGCCAAGACCGATATCGGCTGGGGCCACCAGATCCGGTCCTACGTGCTGCAGCCTTATCAGATGGTCAAGGACCTGCGCACCAACGTCGAAACCTCGAACACGGGCGCCGTGCTCGACGGCGACATCGACCGCTTTCTCGCGGCGGCGCTTGCCGCCCGCATCAAGGGCGCCGACGACGCGGCCAAGGAATAATTGGTTAATTGGCCGGTGCGGCGGCCATACCAACGTAACCTTTCACCCCTCCTTAATCGCCGGCGGCCAACTTGCCGCGCATCCACTGCTGCGCTGCGCGAGAACGATGCCCACGACGTTGTCGACCGCCGGAGCCGCGTTGCTGATCGCCGCGACGATGATCCCGGCCCCGCCGCAAACCCGCTTCGCCCTCTTCGCCGTCTTCCTCGCCGCGACCCTCTCCGCCGTCGTTACCGGCTTCGCCGGCTGACTGCGCGGACCCCGGTTCAGGCTCAAGTATTCTCTTCTCGTCATCGCCCGGCTTGACCCGGCAACTCGGGGCGCGTGGAGATGGCTGGGTCAAGCCCGGTCAAGCCCGGTCAAGCCCGGCCATGACCTTTTTTTGGGAAACTCTTGGCTGCCGGACAACGTCTACGCGGGCCGCGGCGCCGCGCGCGGCAGGGTGCGCCACACCAGCGGCACGATCGCGATCGACGCTGCCCCGCACAGAAAGAACAGGCCGGGGACGCCGACGCCGATCGCGATCAGCGCCGTCGTCGCCAGCGCCGACAGCACCATCGCCGCCGCGTTGACGACGTTGTTGGCGGCAATGGCGCGGGCGCGGTGCTCCGCCTCGGTGCTGACCTGCAGCAGCGCGTAAAGCGGCACGATGAAGATGCCGCCCGCGACGGCGATCGCAAACAGGTCGCCGAGAATGTGCCAATGCGCCGGCGCCAGCAGGAAGGCGCCGAGCCCGGCGAGGTCGCCTTGCGGCCGTATGTCCGGCGTCGCGAGCCAGAGATCGACCGAGAACACGCCGATCCCGAGCGCCCCCCATGGCACGATCCGGGCGCTGACCTGCCCGCCGAGCAGCCGGTTGCAGACCAGCGAGCCGACCGCGATGCCGACCGAAAAGACCGTCAGGAACAAGGTCACGACCGCTTCCTCGGCGCGCAGGATGAAGCGGACATAGCTCGGGAACTGCGCGAGGAACGTCGCGCCGACCAGCCAGAACCACGAAATCGCGAGCATCGCGCGGAACGGCACCGGCATGCGCCGCGCCTCGATCAGCAGCCGCGCCGTGCCGAGAACGAAATTCCAGTTCAACCGCCGCGGCGCCGCCGCCGGCCGGGTGGAAGGGATCGCGAGGCTGCACAGCCAGGCGGTTGCGGCGACGGCAACCATCACCGCCGCGACGACGATGCCGCCATCGCCGAGCGCGACCAGCACCCCGGCGATCGTGCCGAGCAGGATCGCCAGAAACGTCCCCGCCTCGACCAGCGCGTTGCCGAGCAGCAACTCGTGCGGCGCCAGCAGGTCGGGCAGGATCGCGTACTTGATCGGGCCGAAGAACGCGGCCTCGACGCCCATCGCGAACAGCAGCGCGAACAACAGCGGGATGCTGCCGGCAACGATGCCGAGCGCCGCCAGCGCCATGACCCCGATCTCGACGAGCTTGATGAGCCGCACCAGCCGCGCCTTGTCGGAGGCGTCGGCCAGTTCGCCCGCGAAGGCGGAGCACAGAAAGAACGGCAGGATGAAGAGGCCGCCGGCCAGCGGGATCAGCAGCGGCGCCGAAGCGCCGTCATCGCCGGCGCCGCGATAGGCGATCATCAGCACCAGCGCGTTCTTCAGCGCATTGTCGTTGAAGGCGGAGAGGAATTGCGTCGCGAACAGCGGCCCGAACCGGCGCGAGCGCAGGAGCGCGCCGGCCGAGACGGTTTCGGCGTGCTCGCCCGGCGGCCGTGGACCGGCCTCGCGCAATCTGCTACCCCTCGCGGTCGCCATGGCCCTCGTTCTGTACAATTCGCTGACCCGCCGCAAGGAAAGGTTCGGGCCGCTCGACCCGGGCAACGTGCGCATGTATGTCTGCGGCCCGACCGTCTACGACGACGCCCATATCGGCAACGCCCGCGCCGTCGTCGCCTTCGACGTGCTGTACCGGCTGTTGCGCCACGAATATGGCGCCGACCACGTCCGCTATGTGCGCAACATCACCGATGTCGAAGACAAGATCATCGCCGCGGCCCGCGACAACGGCGAGCCGATCGACGCGCTGACCCGGCGCACCACGGCGATCTTCCACGAGGACATGGCCGCACTCGGCAACCTGCCGCCGGACGTCGAGCCGCGCGCGACCGAATACATCCCGCAAATGATCGCGATGATCGAGCGGCTGATCGCCGCCGGTCATGCCTATGCCGCGCAGGGGCACGCGCTGTTCCGGGTCGGCTCGTACGCCGGATACGGCGCCCTCTCGCGCCGCAGCCGCGCCGACATGATCGCCGGCGCCCGCGTCGAGGTTGCGCCCTACAAGGAAGACCCCGGCGATTTCGTGCTGTGGAAGCCGTCCACCGCCGAGCAGCCGGGCTGGGACAGCCCGTGGGGCCGCGGCCGGCCCGGCTGGCACATCGAATGCTCGGCGATGAGCGAGAACACGCTCGGCGAGACCTTCGACATCCACGGCGGCGGCCTCGACCTGATCTTTCCGCACCACGAAAACGAGATCGCGCAAAGCGTCTGCGCCCACGGCGGCCGACAGCCGCAGGACTTTGCCCGCTACTGGCTGCACAACGGGATGTTGACCGTCGGCGGCACGAAGATGGCGAAGTCGGAAGGCAACTTCGTCACGGTCCGCGATGCGCTGAAACAGGCGCCGGGCGAAGTCGTCCGCCTGGCGCTGCTCTCGACGCATTACCGCGACCCGCTCGACTGGACGGAAGCCCGGTTGCATCAGGCGAAGCAGGCATTGGATCGGTTCTACCGCATCCTGCTGGAGCATCTTCCCGATGCCTCGCCGGCCGCAAAGGCGGAAATCCCCGAAAGGATAATCGACGCTCTCGACGACGACCTGAATGTTCCGCTTGCGATCAGCCATCTGCACGAGCTTACCGCAGCGTTTTACGAAGCCTCCGACCCGCAGGTACGAGCGAGATTGAAAATCGAGCTGGCCGCCGGCGGCCAGCTTCTGGGACTGCTCCAGCGCGACCCGCTAAGCGCCCTTCAGGGCGATCCGAGCAATCAAGCGGCGCTTGTTCAGGAAAGCATCGCCGCCCGCGCCCTCGCGAGGAAGGAAAAGCGTTTCGCCGATGCAGACCGGATCCGGTCCGAACTTCTCGAGGAGGGGATCGTCCTCGAGGACCACCCCGACGGCACGACGACCTGGCGCCGCAGCTGAAGCGGCGTCTTTCCTACAGGGGAGTCCCTCTGGACATAATCGTCATGGTCGGGCCTGCTTCCGCCGCTCGGAAATCGCCGGGGTCAAGGACCGGCGATGACAAGAAAAGCACGATCGGAGATGAGCCGGTTCCGCCCTGAAGTGTGCTAATCCCCAGGTTTCGCAGATCACCAGGCTTTTCTTTCGTCGTCCCAGCGCAGGCCGGGACCCACGCTTCAGCAACTCGATTATTGGGCGGATGCCGGCCTCCGCCGGCATGACGATGACAATCGCCGGGCGCGGGACCTCATGAACTTCGCGATCAGGACACTAGCGGAACTCAGTAAAGGCCGCCGCTGCCGGGGCCGGGGTTGCTGCTCTGGAGATGGGCGTTGTCGGCCGGCGGGATGGGGGAAGCGGCAGCCGGGTGTTCGCCAGACGCGGCGCTCGGCACAGAAACTGCCGCGGGCTGAGGTGATCGGAAAATTGTAGGGGCATCGGCCATCGCCGCTGGCACGGCCGGCTCAGGTGCTTTCGGCGAGATTGCAGCGGGCGATGCGGCGATTGCCTCGGCCGGCGCGGCGGCTGGGATCTCCGTGGCCGGGGCCGGCGGTTTTGATGCGAGCGCCGCGGGCGGCGGCGCCGGCGGCGGCGCAACGGCCGGGCGCGGCGCCGGCGCGACGGGTGGCGGCGGCGCGACCGCGACCGGATGCAGCGGCGGCGCCGGCGGCGGGGTGACGGCGAGGGACGGCGCAGGCACGGCAGGCAGCGGCGGCAAGGCGACGGTCGCGGCGGCTTCGGGCGGCCGCACTTCTTCCGGCTTTGTCTTGATCGTGGCGGTGACGACAGGCGCCGGCGCGGGTGACGGCCTTTCCGCCGCCCGCTGGGTCGACGCGCCGGGCTGCGGCAGCACGTAGACGAGGACGATGTTCGAGGCGACGCCGACCGCGACGGCATAGGTAAAGGCAGCCGCCTTGCTGACGCCCAACTTGGCGATGCGCGACACGCAGCGGACCATGAACCCGTCTACGATCGCAACGCTTCCCCTGCTCTCGCTCATCGACCGGCCTCAGCCCCACCGCCGCGTTCGCCAGGGCGATATAGAGAACGCTCGTGGCAATACAAAGGCGAAGATCGTTGGCCCGGTGCGGCAGATCGCGCCATGCCGCCGCGGAAAGATTACCGCCATGGCCGCGGTGCGAGCATCCCCCGCGGCGCTCCCCATATTGCGGATATCGACGTTCACCGCCGAGGATGCGCATGAGCGACAACCCGTTCTTCGAGACCTGGGACACCCCGTTCGGCACCCCGCCGTTCGACCGCATCAAGCCGGAGCACTTTCCGGCGGCGTTCGATCGCGCCATGGCGGAGGAGCGGGTCGCGGTGGCGGCGATCGCGTCCGCGCCAGAGCCGCCGAGTTTTACGAACACGATCGAGGCGCTGGAGCGCAGCGACCGATTGCTGCGCCGCGTCGACGGCGTGTTCCACAACCTCGAAGGCAGCTGCACCAACGATGCGATCGAGGCCATCGCGCGCGACTACGCGCCGAAGCTCGCGGCACACCGGGCGCAGATCGCGCTCGACCCGGCGCTGTTCGCCCGCATCGACGAACTCTACCGGCGGCGCGAGACGCTCGGGCTCGCCGAAGACCAGCTGCGCCTGCTCGAACGGGTGCACCTGCGCTTTGTCCGCCAGGGCGCGCAACTGGCGCCGGCGCAGAAGGCGCGCATGGCCTCGATCAGCGAGCGGCTGGCGAGCCTGCACACGCAGTTCGGCCAGAACGTGCTGCACGACGAGGACACGTGGCGCATGGCGCTCGACGCCGGCGACCTCGACGGGCTGCCGGAATTCGCCCGCGCAGCGGCGGCGCAGGCGGCGAAGGAGCGGGGCCTCGATGGCCACTACGTCATCACGCTGGCCCGCTCGTCGGTCGAGCCGTTCCTGACCTTCTCGTCGCGCCGCGACCTGCGGCGGGCGGCGTGGGAGGCGTGGAGCGCGCGCGGCTATCATGCCGGCGACCACGACAACACGAGGTTGATCGACGAGATCCTGGCGCTGCGCGCCGAGCAGGCGCGGCTGCTCGGGTATCCCGATTTCGCCGCCTACAAGCTCGACGATTCGATGGCGAAAACCCCGGCCGCGGTGGACGCGCTGCTGCGCCAGGTATGGGAGCCGGCCAAGGCCAAGGCCGCCGCCGAACGCGCCGCGCTCGAAGCCGTGGCGCGCGAGGAGGGCCTCAACGAGCCGATCGAGCCGTGGGACTGGCGCTATTACGCCGAGAAGGTGCGGCAGCGCGACTTCGCGATCGATGAGGCCGAGGTCATGCCCTACCTCGCGCTCGACAACATGGTCGCGGCCGCGTTCGACTGCGCCGGCAGGCTGTTCGGCGTCGAGTTTCACGAACGCCGCGACCTGCCGGTCTATCACCCGGACGTGCGCGTCTATGAGGTGCGCGAGCGCGGCGGTCGCACCGTCGGCCTGTTTCTGCACGACAATTTCGCGCGGCCGGGCAAGCGCTCGGGCGCGTGGATGAGCAGCTATCGCGACCAGGAGAATTTCGACGGCGAAGAGCTGCCGATCGTCGTCAACAACAACAATTTCTCGAAGGGAGATCCGACCCTCCTCAGCTTCGACGACGCGCGCACGCTGTTCCACGAATTCGGGCATGGGCTGCACGGGCTGTTGAGCCGGGTGCGCTACCCGACGCAGTCCGGCACCTCGGTCAAGCGCGACTTCGTCGAGTTCCCCTCGCAGCTGTTCGAGCACTGGATGTCCGCGCCGGAGACGCTGCGCCGCTTCGCCCGCCACTACCGGACGGGCGAGCCGATGCCCGAGGCGCTGATGCAGCGGGTGCTGGCGGCGCGCAACTTCAACATGGGTTTCGCGACCGTCGAATATACCGGCGCCGCGATGCTCGACATGGCGCTGCACCGGCAGGAGGCGCCGGAGCGGCTCGACATCGCCGCCTACGAGCGCGCCTTCAACGAGCGCATCGGCATGCCCAGGGAGATCGGGCTGCGCCACCGCCCGGCGCATTTCCAGCACCTGTTCGCGGGCGGCGGCTATGCCGCCGGCTATTACGCCTATCTCTGGGCCGAGGTGCTGGAGGCGGACGGCTTCGCCGCCTTCGCCGAGGCCGGCGATCTGTTCAATCCCGACCTCGCGGCGCGGCTCAAGGCGATCTACAGCGCCGGCGACACCAAGGACCCGATGGCGCTCTACCTCGCCTTCCGCGGCCGTCCCCCGCACATCGACGCGCTGCTGCACCAGCGCGCCCTCGACGCGGCAGCGTGATCAAGTCGCACAACCCGTCGTCACCCCCGCGAAAGCGGGGGTCCATGGCTCGGTACGAAACGGCGGCTCTGGATTCCCGCTTTCGCGGGAATGACGATTAGGCTACAGCGGGGTCGCGAGCAGGCTCGGCACCGCGAACGTGTCGAGCAACACCAGCTGCTCTCGTATCTTGAGCGGTGCTTCGGTCGCCTGGAGCCGCGCCCGGTAGAGGCCGGTCGCGAACAGCCTTGTGTCGCCCTCCTGCTCGGTCTGGTAGACCGCGAACGGCGCCTCGACGAGGAACGCCTCGCCCTCTTGCCGAACCAGGCGCGGCAGCCCGATCAGGTGTCGGTCGCTGTGGATGTTGTACTTGTTGGCCTCCTGCAGCGCCCGGATGCGGTCTTCGAGCACGGCGCGGGTATCGCAATAGATCAACCCCGCCGGCAGTCCGCGCTCGTGATTCTCCCGCGGCATCACGTAATAGCTGCATTCGGCGGCAAACAGCCCGAGCCAGTCGTCGTAGCGGAGCGCGTCGAGATGCGCGCCATACTCGGCAAAGAGGTCGTGGATCGCGGCGCGGTCCGCCGTCATCGCACGGCGCCCGCCGGCTCGATGCCCAGCAGCTCGGCGTAATAGGACCAGAAGCCGCGCAGCGGCACGTCGGTGACGCGGTAGTCACGGTCGGAGATGACGCCGGCGCCGCCGAGCTCGATTACGGTTGCGGCCGTGGTCTCCGCCTTCGAGGCGCGGTGCGCGATCTCGATCGCCTCGCCGTCCTCCATCGAAACGAGACCAGCTGGCCCGACGAGATTGGCTTGGCGCAGCCGGTGCGCCGTCATCTCCGGCGGATCGTCAGCATAGCCGATCATCGTCTGGAACACCTCGACCTCGTCGATACCGCGCGGCCGGATCTGCCGGATCGCCAGGCTGTTGCTGATCTGCACGAAGACGGTGCCGGGAAACACCGAGGTCACGGCGAGGTTCAGGCAGTCGCCGTGCTCCGGCCGGAACGCAACGAGCGACGGCTCCTTCAGGGTCAGGTAGTTGCTGCGCACCCGCGCGTCGCCATAGGCGCGGTTTGCGGTCTCGTCGGTGTCGCTGCCGCCCTCGGCCCAGGTGATGTTGTGGCGATGGCGCGCATCCATCGTGACACCGCCGACCTGCGTTGCCCGATCGAGGCCGAAGGTCACGAGGAATTCGTGCAGCAGGCTGGCGTGATAGTTGTCGCGGGTGTTCTCGGCGTAGAGCTTCCAGTTGGCGCGGATGCGCTGGCGGTTGTAGCCGAGCACCCGCACCGGCCGTTCC
>Ga0209810_1002447_pt1 | contig 22330 bp, 25 predicted proteins | sample Coa_R1_7_FD_187159 | JGI IMG/M metagenome (GOLD analysis project Ga0209810, IMG submission 187159) | Surface soil microbial communities from Centralia Pennsylvania, which are recovering from an underground coalmine fire - Coalmine... | ecosystem: Environmental > Terrestrial > Soil > Unclassified... | reverse complement strand
CCGCAATCACCGCCCCGCTGAACATAATACTCGCCAGGACCCGATGGACGTTCAGCGGATTCCAGAGGACGGTGTGCATGATGCGCCAGATGTTGCCGAGGTAGCGGCCCTGGGAATCGATCCCGGCCGGCGACATCATAAAGGCCATCCATGCGTTGGCGAGGCAGACATGACCACCCCGTTCGTGACGGTGAGCGCCCCCACACTCAGGTGAAACCACTTGGCGTCTCCGCGCCGCCAGCGCTCCCAGGTGAGGGTGTAGGCATAAAGCAGAATGCTCTCGAGGACAAAGCAGAGGGCGTACAGATAGACGATCGGCCGGAAGAGCTGGGCCATATACTGGAAGAATCCATTGTAGAGGAAGAGAAAGGCGCCGAGAAGGGCGACGCCGAAGAAGATCGTGATCGGATAAAAGGGCATTCCGATCTCCATAATCTCCTGAGCAAGTCGATCTTGTTTCTCCGACTGCTCCCGATGATGCCTCCGGCGGAAGTAGCTGAAGAGTTCGATCATCCATGCGATCATCGGAACGCCGAGAATGAAGCTCCCCAGAAAGAAGTGCTGCTGAATAAAAAACCAGAGAATCGATCGGCCGTCGATCCCGCCGCTCCGTCCGTAGCTCTCAGGATAGGAGAGCTTCGGCGCCGGAGGACCGGAAACAGGTTCCTCCGTACGATAATAGATATCTTTTGAGACCTCTCCTGAAATCGTCTCGGAGGATCCCGGTGTTTCAGCAAAGACCGGCGGACAGGAGGGAAATGTCAGAAAAAAAGAGGTGAGAAAAAAGAGAATTGCGAGGAGATGCCTTTTCATGACAAACCTTTGCTTTTACGATGAAGGGATCATACCGACGTCAAGGGGTAAGTGTCAAGCTTTATTCACCGAAGAAAACAGGGTGATGATCCGAAATCCGAGCTAAATTTTGATCTAATCCGAATGGCTTACTCCTTTAGGGAGGATAGACATCTCCTCTTGGAGGGGATATTTTGGTTTGAGGAGTAGATTTAACTGAATCAGAACGATTCAATCCGAAGGTTTGGTTCTTTAAGTCACCAAGGAGGCGCTATGAAAAAGAAGAGAGATAAGATCAAAGGGATCCGAATCGAGAAAAGCATTATTATTCGACGACCCCCTGAAGTCCTTTATCATTTCTGGAGAAATTTTCAGAACTTGCCGGAAATCATGACTCACCTGAAATCGGTGACGGTGCTCGATGGGAATCGATCCCATTGGGTCGCCAAAGCTCCGGCCGGAACGACGGTGGAATGGGATGCTGAAATCATCAAGGATAAGCAGAACGAACTGATCTCCTGGCAATCACTTGAAGAGGCCGATGTCGACAACACCGGATCGGTCCACTTTGACCGCGTGCCGGAGGGAACCGAAGTTCGGGTGGAGATCCAATACCATCCGCCCGGCGGTCGGATCGGCGCCGCCTTCGCGAAGCTTTTCGGCGAGGAGCCCTCGCAGCAGATCGAGGAAGATCTCAAACGCTTCAAAGAATTTATGGAAGGGACGGAGATGCCTCCGCGTGAAAGGGGTCTTGCGCCAAAAGCCGCATAAAAAAATTTTAATATAGAGATTCACCCAAAGGGGGCGCTGATCGCCCCCTTTTAATTCTTGACAGCATCCGACGCGACCTTTATCCTCCATCCGGAGGAGCAACCCCGCTGATGGACAAATCAATCCTTTTCACCCCAGGCGAACGAAATCTCATTCAAGATACCCACTTTTTTAAAACCAAAGCGGTGATCACTAAAAAAGTGAAGCAGATGCTGGAGCAGATCCATGCCGCCCTCCGCGAAGAGTTGGCGCACACCACGCTCCTCGCGCCGGAGGGGGTCGATATTGAGGTCGGCCAGTTCGTGAAAGGAGAGCATCTGCACGACTTTCCCTATCAGTATCTCGATTTTCCGAAATACTTTTCGCAAGAGGAGAAGTTCACCTTCCGCTCCCTTTTTTGGTGGGGACATTACTTGGTCTTCGCCCTGATCCTGGAGGGACGTTATCTCGATCAATACAAGCGGAATCTTCTGAAATCATACGACCAGCTCGCCGATCAAGGGCTCCACATCCTGATGGCCCCAACTCTCTGGGAGTGGGAGAAGCGCCCGGAGCTGCTTCTGGAGATTCGAAAGGACAACCGGGAGGCGGTCGAAGCGGCGCTGGCGACCCGGCCCTTTTTGAAAATTCATCGATTGATTGATTTTGAAAACCCCGCATTCGAAAAGGGAGAGATTGCCGGAGAAGGGGTCAGAACTTTTCGCTTCATGAAAATCATCGCGGCAAGATGAAGCGGATGACGGAATGAGACATCAGATGATACCGACCCAATCAAAGTGGCTGAACTTAGCGCCGATGAACACCCTCCGCTCGCACTGCGGCGCGGCGGCGATTGGCGGAAAAATCTATGTTTTCGGCGGAGGGGGGCCGGAGTTTAAGAGCCTCCAGACGGTTGAGGTCTATGATCCCAAATCCGACCGCTGGAGCTTCGGGCCGGAGATGCCGACGCTGCGATCGGGGGTGGTCGCGGTGAAGTTAAAAGACAAAGCGTATGTGATGGGCGGCGGATTTCGCCGTCCGGATGGAACCTTCAATTTTCTGACCGTGGTTGAGATCTTCGACCCGAACACCGGCTGGTCGAAAGGACCCGATCTGCTCCAGCGACACGACGCGCCGGCGGCGACCGTCTTCAACGACGAGATATACCTCTTCGGGGGACATCATCCGGAAGCGACCGGTGGGCCGATGACCGATCCGGCCTTTTCTTTTTCCGAGCGGCTCGATCGACAAGCGGGATTCTGGCGGGAGCTCGCCCCGATGCCGACACCGCGCTTCTCCTTAGCCGCAGTCCCGCTCGGAGCGAAGATTCTCGCGATGGGGGGGGCCGGCTTTCACGAGGGGACCTTTCATAATTACGATTTGATCGAGCAATTCGATCCGGTGGAAAATCGCTGGTCGGTTGATCCGGAATTTCACCTGCCCTGGCGCGCAGCCGGAGTGGGAAGTTGCGTCGTGGAGAAGAATGTCTACCTCTTCGGCGGACATAGCGGCGACCGGGTGCAAGATCGGGCCGCCTATCTTGATCCTAAAAAAGAATGGATTGAGCTGCCGGCGATGCCCGATGCGCGGGTGGCGATGGCAACGGTTTACCTGGAGGGAAAGATTTACCTGATCGGAGGGCGGGGACCCGACGGACGAACTCCGACGAATCGGGTGACCGCCTTCGTTCTCTAGAAAAGAGGTTTTGAAAAATTCTTAATCCGTCATTCCCGAATGTTTAATCGGGAATCCAGTTCTCTAGAATAATAACTTCTGGATTCCCGCTTCCGCGGGAATGACGACCTTGCACGCGAATAGATTTTTCACCAACCATCTTAAATCGCCGGCTCGATGATGTACTTTCCTTCTGCGAAATTCCGCTCGAAATAGTTCTCGTCGTACGTAAAGGTATGGGTCGCCTCGTCGAAATCTTTGATCTTGGGCAGCGGAAGATGCCGCTCTTTCAAGCAGCCATACTCCAGATGCTCGACGACATCATCGGGAAAGTTGTAGAAGATGCTGCTGATATCGATCCCCGTCTCGGTTACCAGGTAACACCGGCCGGAGCCTTTGGTGTGAAGGCAGTCTTCCAGAATCGCGAAGACATCCTCCTCGGTCGCTTTTCCCTCCTCCAGTAAACCGAGCCGATAGGCGATCCGGCCCGTTCCGGTCTTGCAGGAAGCGCACTGTCCGCAAGATTCCAGGGCCAAGAAGCGGGCGAAGTTCAGGCCCGCTTTTAAAACGCAGGCGGTGTCGTCATAAACGATAAAACCGCCGGAGCCGATGCCGGAAGGAATCTTCCGCATCGAGGCGAAGTCGAGCGGGGTGTCGAGCTTGTTCGCCGGGATAACGGCATTGGTCGGGCCGGAGAAGACCGCCCGGATATGCCGATCAAGCTTGGCGCCGCCGCCGTAAACCTCAATCAATGTCTTCAGCGAGGTTCCCATCGGCAGCTCATACATCCCCGGTCGGTTCACATCGCCGGTCAGGGTAAAGATCATCGTACCGGGGGTGTCGGCCGTCCCGATCGACTTGAACCAATCGGCCCCGCGAAGGATAATGTGGGGAACGGTCGAGAGGGTTTCCACATTGTTGACGACGGTCGGCTGGCCGAAGAGGCCATACTCGACCGGGATGATCCCCTTGGCGCGAGGCCAGGCCGGCTTTCCTTCGAGCACCTCCAACTGCGCCCGGTCTTCTCCCAGAAGATAGGAATCGGGACCAAAGCCGATTTCGAGCGGGAGACTTCTTCCGCTGCCGAGAACGTTTTCGCCGACATAGCCGGCGTCCTTGCACTCCTGAAGCGCCCGCTGCAGAATGGCGATCTCTTTTTTAAAGATCTCTTTGATGCAGATGATCGCATTATAGGTGCCGATGGCATAGGAGCCGATCATCATCCCTTCGATCAGGCCGTATGGATTTTTTTGGATCAGATACCGATCTTTGTAGGTGCCCGGCTCCCCTTCGGAGCCGTTGCAGACGAGGTACTTCGTCGGAATCATGCCGAGGATATCCGCTTGCTTCTTGTAGACCCCTTCCCATTTGATGCCGGTCGGGAAACCGGCGCCGCCGCGGCCGCGAAGGTTCGATCGCTTGATCTCGTCGATCACCTGCATCTGCGTCATTCCAAGCGCCTTTTTCAGCGCTTGAAAACCGCCGCGGGCGAGATAATCATCCAGCGTTTTGAGCGGCTCTTCATGTTGAAGAAGAATCCTCTGCTCCGTCGTCTTCTGTCCTGACATGATTCCGTTCTCCTAAAGAGTTCACCGAATTATAGCCAAATGAAATTGGAAAGGCAACGGGTTTGTGAACCGCTCCATCCAGCTTCGTTGCTTAAGGAGGTTTGGCGATGATCGATCTCTCGCGTCTGCATATTTCTCTTGACGGAAGTGGTTTCTACTTGACATCGAGCGGAAGATTCTGATACCAAAGCCGATACACTCCCCCAGACAAAGAGGAGGGAATTCTTGTGGTGTGCTCCGAACAAAGATCCGAATTTGTGAAACGGTTTGGCTCCCGCTCTCAGGCCGGGGTCATGGAATCATCCAAACATCGTTCAGAAAGGGAGGTCAGAATGAACAGGACAGCGCGTGTACTTGCCGCATGGAGCCTCGCTTTTATGCTCCTTGCACCGATCACTCATGCGATTGCAGAAGAGGGCCACGCTCCTCACTGGGGATATGCCGGCAAAGAGGGGCCGGAACATTGGGGAGAGATTGATCCCAAATTCGAGACGTGCAAGACAGGAAAGAATCAATCTCCGATCGATATCACTTCGGCAAAACCGGAGAAGCTCGAGCCGATCCAATTCGATTACAAGGCGGCTCCGATCGCCGTGATTAATAACGGCCACACCATCCAGGTCAACGTTCCGAAAGGAAGCACGATCACCGTCGGAGGGAAAAAATACGAACTCCTCCAATTCCACTTCCATAGCCCGAGCGAACACAAAATGAGCGGCAAAGCGGGAGACATGGAAGTCCATCTTGTTCACAAGAGTCAGGAAGGGGAGTTGGCGGTGGTGGGGGTCTTCATGAATATAGGCAAGGAGAACAGTCTGGTAAAAACGGTTTGGGAGAACCTTCCGGCGGAGGTCGGCAAGGAAAAGCCGGTCGACAAAGTCACCCTCAACCCGGCCGACTTTCTCCCCGCTAAGAAAGCCTACTCGAATTACCCCGGCTCACTGACCACCCCCCCTTGCTCCGAAGGGGTCAATTGGATGGTGATGAAAGACTCCATCGAGGTCTCTAAGGCGCAGGTGGAAAAGTTCACCTCGATCTTCCCGATGACCGCGCGGCCGGTTCAGCCGCTGCATGAAAGAACCATCAAAGCGGCCGAATAGTCAGTAGAGGCGTAAAAACAAAGAGCCTCCCGCTTGGAATGAATTAGGCGGGAGGCTCTTTTCTCTTTTATTGAAGGCCCTGTGTTCTTCCATTCGCGGGGCGGCCGCGTCGGCTCTTACACTGGGAAGAATAATTGAAGAATAATTAAGGATACGCTCCTTCTAAGATTGAACCGCGAGTAGGGTGAGCGCGTTCACGATTGCGGCCGCGACCGGGCTGCCTCCCTTCGGCCCACGACAGGTGATAAAAGGGGTGGAGAGTCCGAGAAGGGCCTCTTTCGACCCGGCGGCGTCGATAAATCCGACCGGCACGCCGATGATCAATGACGGCTTCGCCTTTCCCTCTTTCACGAGATCGATCAGCTCTATCAGCGCGGCCGGCGCATTGCCGATCACATAAATCGATCCGTCGCTTGTTTCGGCCGCCTTGCGCATCGAGACCGCCGCGCGCGAAAGATTTTTCTCTTTTGCTTTTCGAACCACATCCTCATCGGAGATGAAGCACCAGACGGTCCCGCCATGCTTTCTTAAGCGATCCTTGGCGATCCCGACCGCGACCGTCTGCGAGTCGGCGACAATATCGGCGCCGAAACGGATGGCGGCGACACCGGCCTCAACCGCGGCAGGATGGAAGGCCATGTTGCGAGCATAGTCATAATCGGCGGTGGCATAGATCGCCTGCCGGACGACCGACCATTGGCCCGGATTGAACGAATGAGACCCGACTTCCTGATCAATGATTTTTAAGCTCGCCTCTTCAACCGCCTGCGGATCTTGCAGCATGAATGACTCCCTCTGGTTTGGGTGCCAGGGGCCGGGTGTCGGGGGCGGCGAAAAGGAGGAAGATGAATTAAGACTACCCCGTCCTTATTCTGCCGACACCTGACCTCCGGTCCCCGATCCCTGTTTTCAGTGATGATGCGGCTTTGGCGCCATGAAGACGAGGATGATGAGCCGCTGAGAAGATCGATTGGTGACGCCATGATCCACCCCCGACGGAGCCAAGACGGCCGAGTGGGCGCCGACGGTTCGCTCCTCCGTTCCGACACGGAACGATCCCTCTCCTTCTAAAACATAGTAGATCTTATCCTCCCCCTCGTGCGCATGCGGCTTCTGGGCCTGCCCCGGTTCAAAACAGTAGAGATCGCAGAAGAGATTTTCGGTATCAAAGAGATTTGTCTTCTTCATCTTCTCCGGGGAGAAGCTCTTCATCTTTTCAATCGTGACCACCTGCATTCATTTCCTCCACATTGAATATTCGGGAACCGATACGAACCGGTCTCTTCTCGCTTATAGAAACGCCACATCGACGAGGAGAAAGAAGCGGGAGAAGATCTCACCGATGATCACCATCATCATCGCGATGTAGAGAAGGCCGGTCGCCGACATCGTCGCCCGCTCTTTCACCGTTTGCAAAATCATCGGAGCAATGATCATCGGGCCGCCGATGCCGATCAATAATCGAATCCAGAGATAAAGCCCTTCAAACGTATTCAAGAGAAGCGCGTTGCGAAGTCGCTCCGAACGGGATGTGAGCAACAGGTTCAAGAGCGCCAGCCCCCCCTCGACGAAAACAAGCCACATGAAGAGTTTTGCGAGATGCCGAAGGGGAACAATCGAAAGTGAAGGGCGGGTCAGATAGCTGTGCCCCAGCAACATGGCCAACACCCCCGCGCCGAGAAGAAGGCTTGAAACGAGAAAGTAGAGAAAAAGAGAAGCGGCTCGGAGCGGCCCCGCAAGCGGGGGAAGATAGTAGCTGACGCTCGAGAGAATCGCCAGCACCCCCGCGCTGGTCGCCGTCCAGAGAAGGGGACGGCTGTGGTGCGGATGGCGGAACCAGAGCCGGAGATTATAGACGAAAAGAAGGAGGGCAAAGAGGGAAAAGAAGAGAAGCACCGCGCCGCTCCATCCAAACACTTCGGAGAGGGGAATCGGAAAGAGGAAGAGGCCGAGGAGAATGGTGATCAGAAAGACCATTCCGTTGGTTCTGAAAAATCCGAGTCCGACCGTCTCCAGGGAGGGGAGCGAGAGGAGAAACGCTCCTCCGACGGCCAACTGACCGAAGACCAAAAATGCAATTTCCTGAATTCTTCCCATCGTTTTAAATCGGCAAATCGCGCTCGCTCCAAGGCGAGGGGATTAACTCATCTCCTCCGGCGGGGTCTCTTCATCGATCATCGGAAGCTCTCCCTCTTCTTCCCCATCTTCCTCTTGCTCCTCGATCGTCAAAAGGGGAGAGCCGTGATGGTGAATCAGAAGCCAGCGTCCGTCTCTTCGCTCGAAAAGATTGGTAGAGAGAACTCTCCCCTCGACCCACCTCCCCTGATCCTGCGTTGAGATCATTTCAAGACAGACGACCCAAGCCCAATCCGATTTGACAATAATATCGATTAGGTTCACGGAGAATTTGATCTGATAGGTGTGGTTGAAGATCAGCACCCAACTATCGCGAACCTCCTGCCAACCGCTGCGGACTTCCCATCCGGGATGAATGCACTTCACATAATCCTCTTTGATCCAGAGGGCATCCATCTCCTGAATATCGAGCTTTTCAAAAGCTTGGTAGAAGATTTCATTGGCTCTTCGAACCGCCTCGATATCGCTCTCCACTTACTCCACCTCCCGCTGGTAGTCGTCGATCTCCCTCTGAATCTGCTCCCGATTCCAATTGAGCTCCCGTCCCATCTGCTCCGCTACCTGAAGAATCAAACTCGAATCCCGTTTATAGGGGCCCAGCGCCAGCGCCGTCCGCCGCCGCATGAAATCGGAGAGGCGCTTCGCCATCTCCGTCTGCACTGCGTAGACCACCTCCGCTAAAAAAGGGAACCCCAACGGAGTCAGCGGCTTCAGCAATCCCTTTTCTTGTCGTCCCAAAGAGAGGACGGCATTAAATTTCGTTCCATAGGCCCCGATCAAATAGCGAATCGCTTCTTCGCTCATGCGGTAACGGTCCCGCGCGACCGGCACCTCCTCTTTTAAAAACTCAGCGAGAGAGGAGATCTCCCCGCCATAGAGGGAAGGATCGGCGTGAGGTCTCGGATGCGCCTTCAGCTCCGGAACCTTCTTTACGATCGCCTCGACCCCCCTTTGGGCGGTTAATCGGAAGAGGGTAAATTTCCCGCCAGCCAGGACGAGCATCCCGCCCGGCGTCCACTCGATGCTTCCTTCTCGCGACACCTCGGAGGCGCTTCCCCTCGAATCATAAATTAACGGTCGGACCCCGGCGTATCGCCCGATGACCTCCTCCGGTTCCAATCGCCCCTTGGGGAAAAAGCGGGCGGTTTCACGAAGAAGCGACGCGACCTCATGCTGTTCGGCCCGAACATGATCGAGGTCGCCTTCGAAATCGGTATCGGTGGCGCCGATGAGGCTTTTCCCCTTCCAGGGAATGACGAAGAAGATCCGACGATCGCGCTCGCTCGATCCCACGACGGCGTGACTTCGTGTGAGGCTCGGGAAGAGCAAATGAATCCCCTTGATCGGTCGAATCCGACGCAGGGCTTCTCCTTCCATCCGGCAGACCGCATCGACCCAAGGGCCGGCTGCATTCACGACGACTCGTGCATAGATGTCGTATTTCGCGCCGGTCAGGACCTCCTGAACCCGAACGCCGCAAACGCGCTCATCTTTTCGGATCAAACCGGTGACGGCGACATAATTGAAGATCGACGCCCCCCACTCCCGCGCGGAGAGATGGACAGCGAGGCAGAGCCGGGCATCATCCATCCGGCAATCATAAAAACGGGCCGCCCCGACGAGCCCTTCCGATTTAAGATCGGGCTCTTGCGCCAGCGTTTCTTCCGCGCTGAGCATTCGATGCGGTCCGATTTTCTTCGGTCCAGCGAGAAGATCATACAGGGTCATCCCGGCCCGGATCTTCCATCTTCCCCTCGCATCACCGCGATAAATCGGAAAGAGAAAGGGGAGCGGCCGGACAAGATGCGGAGCAAGCCGGGAGAGAGTGTAGCGTTCATGCACCGCTTCGTAAACGAGGCCCAGCGCCCCCTGTTCGAGATACCGGATGCCGCCATGGATCAGATGAGAGGTCCGGCTGGAGGTCCCCCCTGCAAAATCTCCTTTTTCAAAGAGGGCGACCGACAATCCGCGCAAGGCCGCCTCCCGGGCCATCCCCGCTCCCTGGATTCCGCCGCCGATAATGACCAGATCAACGGGGGCCGTCTGTAGCCGGTCCAAACCCGATGCCATCGCCTATTTATATCCTACTTTCCGTAAGAGGTCAAATTGAGGTTGACGATCGAAGTGAAGCGAGATTATGATGAGATTTTAATGAGAATGATCGTCATATGTAAAGAAAGGAGCCGTTCGTGAGCTATCAGATTTCACCTTTGGAGCTGAAGCAGAAGAAGGAGCGGGGAGAGCCTTTTTTGCTCTTGGATGTCCGCGAGCAGATTGAATTTGACTTCGCTCGCATTCCCGATTCTGTGCTGATTCCGCTCGCGCAGCTCCCTTCGCGATTGGGCGAGCTTGACCCCGAGCAGGAGATCATTACCGTTTGCCATCACGGCGTCCGCAGCCTTACCGCGTTGGGGATTTTGGTTAAAAATGGATTTACAAATGTGAAGAACCTCACCGGAGGAATCGACGCCTACTCCGTCACAGCCGACCCGAGCATCCCCCGGTATCGATAAATCAAAGATTAGGTTCTCTCCCCCTTGACTTGGAATTCCCCTTTTTTCGATGATCAAATTAAGATAGAATTCATCGAAGAGGAGGGACTATGGCACAGAGAGAGAAAAAGACAACTTCAAAAAAAAGAACCCTAAAGAAGACCACGACGGCAGGCCGCACACATAAAAAGGGGACGGTCCAGCCGGAGGAGATTATTCGCCTCTTGATGGAAGTGAATGACCAGCTCTCTTCATTGGCCGAATCATATCATCAGTATCAAGAGGCCTCTGAGCGGGTCATGAAAAAGCTCGATCAATGGGAGGAGCGATTCAGCCGATTCGATACGGTCGCTTCCCGACTGGAAACGCTTGAATCGGAAGTCCGGGAATTGACCCAGGGCTATTCAGAACAGATTGAGGCGATGGAAAGAAGACAAGCCGACATCGAGCAGATTGAACGGAGAATCGAACGGGAGGCGGCATAGCAAGAAATACCGGTTTCTGGGACCTGAAATTTATTTTGATACATTTTGTTCATTGACATTATCTCCACGCTTTCATTACAATTTGGCATCCGGGTGGAAGCTCTTTTACCCCTATCGTGAGGGAGCTTCAACCCCAAATCAAAGAAGAGATCTATTCTTCATTCGCGCGTCGGACGCTCACCCAAGTCGAGGAGGATGACGCGTGTATAAGCTCTTGGCTTTCGCGATAATCAATCCATTGATTTAGTCGGGGGGAGAGGGATGGCCGGGGAGAAAGAGATCACTTCCGTTCTAAATGAACGCCGTCTTTTTAAGCCAAAGAAAGAATTCAGCAAACAGGCCCACATTTCAAGCTTCGAAGCCTATCAGCGCCTTTACCGGAAAGCCGAAAAAGATCCCGAAGCCTTCTGGGCCGGACTGGCGAAAGAGCTCGCCTGGTTCAAGCCCTGGAAAAAAGTCCTGGAGTGGAAGCCCCCCTTCGCGAAGTGGTTTCTCGGCGGGAAGATCAACATCGCCTACAACTGCCTTGACCGGCACCTCGAGGGTTGGCGCAAGAACAAAGCAGCGATCATCTGGGAAGGAGAGCCGGGCGATTCGCGCGTCCTGACTTATCAAGATCTTCATCGCGAAGTGTGTAAGTTCGCCAACGTTCTGAAGGGGCAAGGGATCGTCAAGGGGGATCGGGTGGCGCTCTACATGCCGATGATCCCGGAGTTGGCGATTGCGATGCTTGCCTGCGCCCGGATCGGCGCCACCCACTCGATTATCTTCGGCGGCTTCTCATCGACGGCCCTGCGCGATCGAATCAACGACGCCGAAGCGCGGCTGGTGGTCACCGCCGACGGCGGCTATCGAAAGGGAGAGGTCGTCACCCTCAAAGAAAAGGTCGACGAGGCGCTGAAGGAGACCCCCACCGTTCAAAAAACAATCACCGTCCGGCGGACCAACACCCCCGTTCAGATGCAGCCCGATCGTGATCTCTGGTGGCATGATCTGATGAAGAGCGCCTCTGACCAGTGCGGCGCCGAGCCGCTCGATTCGGAGCATCCCCTCTTCATCCTTTATACCAGCGGGACAACCGGCAAGCCGAAAGGGGTGGTCCACACGACCGCAGGCTACTTGCTCGGGACAACGATGACCGCCCGCTGGATCTTCGATCTCAAAGAGACCGATACCTATTGGTGCACCGCCGACATCGGCTGGGTCACCGGCCATTCCTATGTGATCTATGGCATCCTCTCCAACGGCGTCACAACGGTGATGTACGAAGGAGCCCCGACCTATCCTCAACCCGACCGGCTTTGGGAGATCGTCGATAAGTATAAGATCAATATCCTCTACACTGCGCCGACGGCGATTCGGGCTCTCATCAAATTAGGAGAAGAGTGGCCGAAACGCCACGATCTTTCGAGCCTCCGCCTTCTTGGGACGGTCGGCGAGCCGATTAATCCGGAAGCCTGGATGTGGTATCACCAGGTCATCGGCAAGGGACGCTGCCCCATCGTCGATACCTGGTGGCAGACCGAGACCGGCGCCATCATGATCACCCCGCTTCCGGGCGCCATCCCGACCAAGCCCGGCTCGGCGACCCTCCCTTTTCCAGGAATTGCAGCAGACGTGGTCAATCGCGAAGGGAAGTCCGTTCCGGCGAATGTCGGGGGCTATCTTGTCATCAAGCGGCCCTGGCCCTCGATGCTCCGGACCGTTTGGAAAGACCCGGAGCGCTACAAAAAGCAATATTGGTCCGACATCCCAGGCGTCTACTTCACCGGAGACGGCGCGCGGCGCGACAAGGATGGCTACTTCTGGGTAATGGGTCGGGTCGATGATGTCATCAACGTCGCCGGGCACCGCCTCGGAACGATGGAGATCGAATCGGCATTGGTTTCTCATCCCGCCGTCGCCGAGGCCGCCGTCGTCGGCCGGCCCGATGAGCTGAAGGGAACCGCCATCTCCGCCTTTGTCACCCTCGAGATCGGAAACGCGCCGAGCGATCAGTTGAAAGCGGATCTACGCGCCCACGTGGTAAAGGAGATCGGGGCGATTGCACGGCCGGACGACATTCGATTTACGGAAAATCTTCCCAAGACGCGGAGCGGGAAGATCATGCGGCGGCTGCTTCGGGACATTGCCGCGGGGCGAGAAACGGTCGGCGATACCACGACGCTGGAAGACTACACGGTCCTGGCCAAGTTACGCCAAGAAGAAGAATAAGAAGAATTTCTTCGTCAATGCTTGACTTTTTTCCCGGTCCTGATACAATTTTGATACTTTATGGGGATATACCATGAGACAAATATGGACAATCTTCTTAAGCCTCTTTCTCCTTCTTTCCCTGTCGGCCTGCCAAGCCGTTCTCTCCGAACAAGTCCGGTCCACCGCGGATGAAGATACTCTTTTCGAAGAGGTCCTCTTAGATCCCAACCAGTATGTCGGTAAGATCATCGTTCTGGGTGGGGAGATTCTTCACCTGCAGTATGAAGGACCGAGAACGGAGGTGGAATTTGCGGAAATTCCCCTCTATCGGGGAGGAAAACCGGCCTTGGGCTTTGATCCGGGAGAACATTTCTTCGTCATCTTCCCGGAACGGGTCGATGAAACCCTCCTTCGCAAGGGAAAGGTCCTGACCATCGCCGGACGGGTCATCGGAACCCGCAAACTGCACGGCTATGACTACCCTCTCTTTGCCTATGAGGAAGCGTATGTATGGGACAAGCTCCGGCAGGATCGCTTCCCGTCATATGGGGCCTTCCTCGGACAGGGGTAGCGCTCTCCATCATTTCTAAATCAAATATCAAGAACCACGATCGCCTTCCAGCCGTTCGCATCGGAGGTGACTTTGAATTTGTGCATCGTGACCGCCTTCACGTCGACCCGAAGGTGGTGTCGCGTCAGATCGATCGGCTCTCCATAGCCTATTCCCGTCAAATGATCGCTTCCGTCCGACGCCGGACGGATGGAGAGCTCGAACGATTTAAAGAGAAACAGATCGACATCCTTCCAGTAGATCAGATCTTGAAGAAAGTTAAAGAGAAGCAGATCGATTTTCTTATTCTTTAGATCAAAAGCGCGTGATTCTTTCTTTCGGATCGTCCGGAGATCGTGCAGTTGGGTGGCGGTCACCGCCAGACCGGCCGAGGTAAAAAGCGCTTCCAACGTCTTCCCGCGGGCCTCAAAAGCAACATCGGCGACCGTAATCCCTTCCAGGAAGCGATAAGGCATTTCTCCTCAGAATCAATTCGCCGGGCGATCGAAAACGGCACAGGAGGTGATCTGATCTTCCAACATCGGTCGGAGTGTCACGATCTTCTCTCCGATGAAAACAATGCCGAGCCGATCCCGCTCCGGAAAGGGGGTCAATTCAAATCGACCTGCCACGAAATTAAATAGAAAAACACCCTCCGGGAATTCGACGAAACCCTTTGCACGATAAACCTGCGAAGGAAGCTGGTCAACCCACTTCTCGAAGCGATCCCGATCGAGGATTTTATCCAGAGAGAGTTCGAAGGACTCCATTGGCGACCAATGCGCCTCTTCTTTGTCTGCCTCACGCGACTTTCTCGCCTCTCTTTTTCGGAGCGGCCTTCCGAAGATCAGCGCCGGATCGATCTGGGCACGGACCGTCTCCAAAAGAAGGGGGGAAGGGTTGATCGCCCGCACGATCTCTCGCGCGTGGCGGCGCTGTTCCTCGGAGAGGAGGTCGATTTTATTGAGAAGGAGCAGATCGGCCGACTCGATCTGAATACGTCCGGTGTGGCCGATCGAAGGAAAGCGGAGGGTTGCATCGGCATCGATGAGGGTGACCACCGCATCGATCGGAAAGTCGGGTAGGTTTTCTTGAATATCCCCAATCAGTGCATCCGGCTCGGCCAATCCGGTAGTCTCGACGACAATCTCGTCCGGCGCGACGGTCTCGACCAGCTCTCTCACCGCCGCTTCAAAATCACCCAGCAGGGAGCAGCAGACGCATCCTCCTTCGAGTTCGGCGATTTGAATATTTTTTCCGGCGACGATGCGGGCATCAACGGCCAGCTCGCCGAACTCATTCATGAGGATCGCGAGGCGCTGTTCAGAGAGATCGACCAGCCGGCGGAGCAACGTTGTCTTCCCACTCCCCAGATAGCCGGTGAGAATCACAATGGGTGTCTTAAGCGTCATTTTCGTATGACCTACCCTTTGATATTCCCGATCGGTGTGAATTTCACCACCGGTTTTGAGATCCCGGCCCGCTCGCAGACCTCGACGACCTCATCAATCTCTTTGTAGGTCGGACCGGCCTCCTCGGCCAGGCCCGAGTACGAGACCGAGCGAACATAAATTCCACGCGCGCGCAGTTCCTTCTGCAACTGTTCGCCGCGGAATTTCTTGCGGGCCTGGGTCCGGCTCATCGTCCGGCCGGAGCCATGGGCGGTGCTTCCGAAGGTCTCCTTCATCGCCCCTTCGGTCCCCGCCAACAAATAACTTCCGGTCTCCATGCTCCCGCCAAGGATCACCGGCTGGCCGTACGGTCGATACCGCTCCGGTAATGCCTCGTGTCCCGGACCAAACGCGCGGGTGGCCCCTTTACGATGAACGAGGAGCTCCCGCCATTTTCCGTCGATCTGATAACGCTCCAGCTTGGCGGTGTTGTGCGCCACATCATAGATCATCCGCATACCGAGCGCGTCGGCATTCCGGCCGAAGATCCGCTCAAAACATTCCCGAATTCGGTGGAGGATCGTCTGGCGGTTGGCGAACGACATGTTGAGGCCGCACTTCATCGCCGCAAAGTAATCTCGGCCCTCGGGGGAGCGGAACGGCGCGCAGGCCAGTTCCCGGTCGAGGATCTTGATTCCATATTTCGGCTCCATCACTTCTAAAAAAATCTGAAGATAATCGGTTGCCACCTGATGTCCGAAGCCGCGCGATCCGCAGTGGAACATCACCACAATCTGGTCTGGAAAGAGGCCCCATGCTTCGGCGATCTTACGATCGAAAATATTCTCCTCACGGATCACCTGGACTTCCAGATAATGATTTCCGGAGCCGAGGGTTCCGATCTGGTTTAAGCCACGATCAATCGCCTTTTTGCTGATCTTCTCGGGGTTCGCCCCCTCGATGCATCCATTTTCTTCGGTCAGCGAAAGATCCTCCGGCCAGGCGTAGCCGTTCTTCAGACACCATTGCGATCCTTGGGCGATCACCTCTTTGAATTCGTTCGGCGTCAGCTTCACAAACCCTTTGCTGCCGACCCCGGCGGGAACCCGGGCGTAGAGAAGATCGACCAACGCCGTCAATTTCGGTTTCACCTCCGCCTCGATCAGGTCGGTCCGGACCAGACGCATCCCGCAGTTGATATCGAAGCCGATCCCCCCGGGACTGATCACCCCCTTGTCGGCATCCATCGCCGCGACGCCGCCGATTGGAAATCCATAGCCGGAGTGGCCGTCGGGCATGCAGTAGGCATAACGAACAAGGCCGGGGAGGGTCGCCACATTCGTGATCTGCTCGATGACCGCGTCATCCATCTCCCGGATCAGCTTCTCGGTCGCATAGATCCGCGCGGGAACCCGCATCCCTTCTTTGTAAGAGGGATCGATTTCCCAAATCGTCTCGCTTACCTGTCTAACTTTTTCTCCGAAGACCATGTTGCTGCTCCCGTTCAAAGAACAGTGAAACTTTCTCTGACTATTTTAAGTCCAACGAGGTTTGGAATTGAAGGGGGAAAGAGGCGGAGATTCACGGCGGGAGGGATTTTGATTCAGAGGGCGATCCTGCGATCGAACAGGAGATTCACCTGCCAGGCTTCCCCCTCGCGGATGATCTGAAACGGGTGCGGTCGGACCGCCCTGATTCCGTTTCGAACCCGATGGCGGGTCGGATCGATCAGCTCGCCGATGGCCACCCCCTGCACTCGATGCCGGGGCCCCCGTTCGACCTGCACCTCGAAGTGGCTGAAGTAGAGGCTCTCCTGATCTCGGATGGAAACGAGCTCCGCAAGCCATCGATAGAGAAGCCGGTCGACGCTGTCGGCGGAGAGGAGCAGCTCTTTCCCGACATCGGGCCGGACCGCGTCGGTATCGACCATTGTCTCAAAGAGTCCCTTCGCCGTCGCTCGAAAAAGCCGTTCGAGCGAGTCTCCCCGCGCCACCAGTGACATCTCTCCGGTGGCGATCTCCTCCAGCAGCTGAAACTCTTCCACGAGAGCGCTCCACAATCACTCGGGTCTTCCCGACACCCGGCCCCCGGCCTCCGACCCCTGTCTCTCGGCAATCAATTGAACAATCCAGCGCTCCCCTTTGAATCCTTCGAAGTAGTAGAGCACCCGAAAATCGAGAAAGAGACGGAGCAGCTCATTGTGACCCCAGCAAAATTCTTTTCGTCCCGGCTTGCCGAATCGTTCGTGCTGGTCGATCAAGAAGGTCTCATAGACCAGATGGCCTCCCGGCCGGACGGCCCGCTTCATGTCGGGAATGAGATTCCGATCGAGATAGTAGAAGCAGGCGACCAAGGCATAATCTTCGCCGGGAATCGGGTTCGGGCGCTCCAGATCGACTCCGCGCGCGCTGAAGGAGAGACCCCGCCGCGCCGCTTCCGCATTGCAGAAAGCGATCGCCTCCGGGTCGCGCTCCAGCCCGATCACCTCGAACCCTTGTGCGGCAAGATAAAGGGCGTTTCGGCCATAGCCGCACGCCACCTCCAGCGCTTTTCCCTTTTGAAAGCGGGCGAGGTGATCGATCAGCAATGCAGACGGCTCTTGGGATCGATGTGTTTCCATCTCGATTGATTCATTTAGAATGAATGGCAGGAGGCTAAGGATGCCTCGATGGTTTCATCACCGCTTCGGTTTCAATCAGCTTCCCATCCCGGATCAGCTTCATTCTGACCCGGTCTCCGGGCGATTTCTGGCCGACGGCATAGGTCAAATCGAACGGCTCTCGCATCTCCTCCCCGTCAAAGGAGACGACGATATCGCCCCGTTGAATGCCGGCGTCGGCCGCCGCCGAATTGGGAGAGACCTCGGTAATGCGAACGCCGGATTGGAACGGCTCGACCATTACCCCGAGCCGAACCTTTCTCGTGTCCACCTCGCGATAGCCGACCCCCCAAACGAAATCGGCCAGATGCAGCGGCAGATCGGGCATCTTAATCTCGGTCATGAACCGCTTCTCCTGCGGAATGTCCTGCGTGTTCGGGATGACGATCTGATACGGCTCCGGAAGCCTCCGGAAAGCCCGTCGCGGAATTCCGAAGCCGAAGCCGACATGGAAGCCGCCGGCAAAGACGACCATCTTTTTATCTCCCCCCTCCGGGGAGGAAAGATAGCGCGCCACACTCTCCGCCATTGTCTCATCCCACAGCAGCATCGTATCATAGAAAGAGTCAAAACCCTCGCCCCGTTGCCCGGCCGGGCCATGGCCTTTATAAATCGCTTGGAGCGCCCGGCGATGATACGGATCGTTCCGATCGATCTGAGGAAGCTCCCTCTGCTCCTCCGGAGGGAGGGCATTGATCCCCTTCATCCCGACCTTGACCTCCCAGTCTTGCGGCGCGTTCAACGCGATCAGCGGAATTTTATTCGTCTTAATGAAGTCGAGGATCGCTTGATAGTAGCCGAGCTCGATCCCCCAATTCTCAATCCAGATCTTTCGGAACTCCTTGTCGCCGAGCTTCCCCTCCAACCACTGGTTCAGCTGGGGCTGCGACGGTCGGCGGAACATCTCCATCCCGACGGCGATCTTCCCCGGAAACCGGTCATTCATCGCCTTGAGAATCTCGAGCTGGACCCGATGATCTTCGAGGTTGTCATGAACCTCGCCGACGTAGACGACCCGGGCGGGGGCCAGGAAGTCGATCAACTGATCCTTCGAGACGGCAACGCCGGTACGGAGATGAACGATCTTTCCCTCTTGAATCTGATCGATATCGATATAGGGCGATTCGGGGGCGAGTGATTTTTCAGTCGCGACCTTTGATGCCGATTCGGCGGCGGGAGCGGCTTTGGCCGACGACGCATGCGGATTCGCGGTCGGCTTCGGCTCCCCCTGGGAATGGGTCGGCCCGGCGCATCCGAGCGCAAGCGATAGGAAGACCACGGTCAATGAGAAGAGGGGGAGAGAGGTTCGCATGGAATCATTCTACAGACAAGGGGAGTAGGGTGTCAAATAAAGATAAAAAGCCGCTATATAAGGGGGAGGCTATAATAGTGGCCTGGAAGGAAATTATTGACATTGGCTTACATTTATACTATAGTAAGAATATATTTTTATGTAAGGAGTTTGTTTGAAATGGAAACGTCTTATGTTACAAGCAAGGGTCAACTTGTTGTTCCTTCTAAACTGCGTCGGAAGTACGGAATCAAGCCTGGCACGAAGATTCGCTTCATCGAACGTGACAGTGAAATCATCCTTCAACCTGTGACGAAAGAGTATATCCGAAGTGTCTGCGGCATGCTTAAGAGTGATACTTCCATTGCTGAGGACTTACTGAAAGAGCGTGCGCACGATAAGGAGCGTGAGGAGGCCAAGGTTGAAAAACACCGTACTCGATAGTTATGCCGTCCTCGTGTTTCTTTTTCAGCAGAAGGGCCATGAAAAGGTTGTCGACCTCTTTGAGAAGGCTGCAGATGCCGACAAGCCGCTCTTAATTGCCGCCCCTAATTGGGCCGAGATCAGATACATGGTTGAACGAAAAGCTGGTTCGGAAAAATGGATTGAAGTTCGAGATAAGCTCTTGGGTCTTCCCATCGAGATTATTTCTGCTGACCAGGCATTGGCCGAATCAGCTGGTGAAATTAAGGCAACGATAAAAATGTCATTAGCAGATTGTTTTTGCGCCGCACTGGCAAAAAGGAACAAAGCTGAAATCTATACTGGCGATTCAGAATTCAGGGCCATCGAAAAAAATACAAAAATTATATGGCTGTAAAGCCCGTGATAACTGATTCAAACATGCCATCTTAAAGGAGCAAGAAGCATATACTAATTTTCAACCAGCTGAACTGAGAGTATTTTCGTATGTCAAATCCTTCCTACCATGAAGCGCTTCCGAAGGGAGTCGAGGTTCTTCGCTGGCCGCACAAACATCCGCTGCCGGAGTCGGAGATCGTCGCTTTCTTTGAAAGTCGTGATCTCGCTCCCACCCGCTGGTCAAACGGACCAGGCGAGGTTTACTCCGTCCATACCCACAACTATCAGAAGACCCTCTTCTGCGTGACGGGGAGCATCACCTTTTCCCTTCCCGACCTGAACCAGGATGTCACGCTTCGTCCCGGCGATCGCCTGACCCTCCCCCCCGGAACCCGGCATGGCGCGACGGTCGGGCCCGACGGGGTCACCTGCATCGAGGCGGGGGATTGAAGATGAAATGCTATACCGAGATCGATTCACCGCTGGGGTCGATCTTGCTGGTGTCGGACGGCGCGGCGCTGACCGGTTTCTATTTCGTCGGCCAGAAGTATGCCCCGGCCACAACCGGCCTTTGGAAGCGGGAGCCGGGACTCAAGCTGTTTCGCGACGCCGAGGCCCAGATTGCCTCGTATCTATCGGGGAGACGGCGAACGTTTGATGTTCCGATCCGGTTCGAAGGAACTCCTTTTCAACGCCGCGTCTGGCAGGCAATCGCGGCGATTCCGTTCGGCCAGACCCAAAGCTACTCGGCCCTGGCGGAGCGGATCGGCGCACCGTCGAGCATGCGCGCCGTCGGCGCGGCGACCGGTCGGAATCCGATCTCGTTGATCGTTCCCTGCCATCGGGTGGTCGGCCGCGACGGGGCACTCACCGGATATGCCGGGGGTCTCGATCGGAAACAGGCGTTGCTGAATTTCGAAGCCGATGTCGATACGGGCCGGTTCCATCTTTTGTATATGCAACCGGATCGCCACGGCGCGACCGGCGGACCCGACCGATATCGAAACCAAGAGTCACCGATTCGGGCGTCTATCTTTTCTCTTGACACGTGAGCAAGATATAGAGTACCGTATCCGCTCATAAGAATAAGTCAGTGCATAGCACCCGCAACGGCGTGATGCTTAAGGATCGAATATCCTCCTTTTGTGCCCGACGAGAAGAGCGCCTCTGCCGCTGCTCCAGGGGCCCTAACGTAAAGACCCCGCCTCTGGACGGGAATTTTCAAGTGATAAAAAGAGAAACCCGGAACCCCTTTCTGGCTCCGCGTTTCATCATTCAGTGAAGAGCCGATCTGGCAGGGGTGTTACATGATACCGCCAGGCCAACGATCGCTATTCTTTTTTTTCACTGGACCCGCAGACCCTGGTTCCCTGACAACGATGTCAAGGGCTGCCGGCCCACCTTCCACCCCTGTGCCGCACCCATCTGAGCCTACTCTCTCTCCCTCTCCCCCATCGAATCGATACGAAGAACCTTCTCGACGCTTACCCGGCCGGTTCCGTTCCGGCCCACGACTGCTGCTCCGGAGGCGCTACTCCAGCAGGATGCGATCATCTTTTTCCGCTTCGATACCACGACCAAAAGTGGTGGACCTTTTCTCTGAAGCCCCTTTTTTAGACAGCACGACAGTCAGCGAAGGAAGATCGATTCAGTGCCCTCTCCAAGGCAGGTTGGTTCGAGGGTAGAGGATAAGATTGATTTTTGCCCATTTGATCATCGGGAGTGCGCTGATCGGCGCCATATATCCCGCTCCGCGCTTCTTCACCCGCGGGGATCTGATCAATCTGATCAAGGGTCTATGATTTAAAATCAGCCCTTCACTCATTCTAAAAACAGGAGAATACAATGAAGCCGCTCATTGCAAAGATTGCAATGGTGTTGTTTCTGGTCCTGGCTTTTTCAGATCGCTTGGTCGCGAAAGAAGGCCCCGGCCCTCAAGGAGTACCGCCTGCGGGGCGCACGGTCTCCGCCGATCGCGACGCTGCGGTGGATCAGTCCCCTCGGAGTCTCGCCAAGCTCTCTTTGCATTTTGTTGAAAATCAGGGGCAGTGGGACGACAGGTCGGTCCGGTTTGCCACCTGGAGAAAGGGGGTGGCGGCGACCTTTCGCGAAGAGACCATCCGGCTTTTCCTCGGAGGAACCTCGCTGGGCCTCACCTTTGAGGGGGCCTCCAAGAAAGTCTCCTTGGAAGGGGAGGAGAAGCACGAGACCCGTTACAACTTCTTCATCGGCAATGACCCCGGCAAGTGGCGCGAAGCGGTCCCGGTCTATGGGGCGCTGCTCTATCGCGGCCTTTACCCCGGGGTCGATGTTCGGGTGCAGGAAGCGGCGGGGCAGCTCGAGTACGATCTGCTGCTGGCGTCGGGCGCCGATCTGACGAAGGTGGTCGTCCGTGTGGATGGCGCCTCGGCATTTGAGATCGGAAAAGATGGGGTGATGACGCTG
>Ga0209810_1002446_pt1 | contig 22336 bp, 20 predicted proteins | sample Coa_R1_7_FD_187159 | JGI IMG/M metagenome (GOLD analysis project Ga0209810, IMG submission 187159) | Surface soil microbial communities from Centralia Pennsylvania, which are recovering from an underground coalmine fire - Coalmine... | ecosystem: Environmental > Terrestrial > Soil > Unclassified... | reverse complement strand
GGTCGGGGGCTCGAGGCGGTCGTCGCGACCGGCCTCGGCTCGACGGGGTCGACCATCCTCGGCGTCCTGCTCACGCTCGCGGGCGCGCTGCTGCTGACGGGCGCCAGCCTCGGCGCGCTCCTGCGCCGCAGCGGTCACGCGGTGCGAGTCGCGCACGAGCGGGTCCGAGTCAGGGTCGAGACCCGCGACCTTAGTTCACGAAGTGAACTAAGGTCGAGCGTTCCGGCGTCGCCTCCGGTCGACGCGGCGCACGACTATCCCGATCTCGTCTCCGACACGATCTCCGGGCCACCGCCGGTGCTGTTCGACGCGAGCGTGGAGGACGTCGAGGAGGAGGGCAACGAGGAGCCCGAGACCCAGGAGCGGCTCTTCGACCCGGAGCCGGCGCCCGCCGACTACGTGCTGCCCGAGCCGGCGCTCCTCCGCCGGTCCAAGGCCGGGAGCGGACCGAACGGCGAGGCGACGAGCCGCGTGGCCGAGGCGCTCGTCACCTGCCTCGCGCACTTCGGCGTCGAGGCGACGGTGATCGGCCAGATCGCCGGGCCGCGCGTGACGCGCTACGAGCTCCAGCTCGCACCCGGGACGAAGGTCGGCAAGGTCGCGCAGCTGAAGGACGACCTGAGCTACGCGCTCGCCACGACCGAGATCCGCATCCTCGCGCCGATCCCGGGCAAGCAGGCGGTCGGCGTCGAGGTGCCGAACCTGAGCCCGAACCTCGTCACGCTCGGCGACATCTTCGGCGAGATGCCGCAGAGCGCGAGCCCGTTGTCGGTGTGGCTCGGCAAGGACATCTCGGGCGCATCGGTGTGGGCGGACCTGGCGCGGATGCCGCACCTGCTGATCGCCGGCACGACCGGGTCCGGCAAGTCGGGCTGCATCAACACGATCCTGACCTCCATCCTGCTGCGCGCGACACCCGACGAGGCGCGGCTGATCCTCGTCGACCCGAAGCGGATCGAGCTGAACCACTACGAGTCGATCCCGCATCTGCTGACGCCGGTCGTGTCGAGCCCGAAGGAGGCCGCGGCCGTGCTCCTCAACGTGGTCACGGAGATGGAGCGCCGCTACGAGCGACTCAGCCAGGTGCGCGCGCGCAACCTGCCGGAGGCGAACCGCGCGTTCCGCAAGCGCGGGGAGGAGGAGCTGCCGTACTTACTCGTGGTGATCGACGAGCTCGCCGACCTGATGATGGTCAGCCCGCAGGAGGTGGAGGACTGCGTGATCCGGCTGGCGCAGAAGTCGCGCGCCGTCGGCATCCACCTCGTGCTCGCGACCCAGCGACCGTCGGTCGACGTCATCACCGGCATGATCAAGGCGAACGTGCCGTCGCGGATCGCGTTCGCCGTCTCGTCGCAGACCGACTCGCGCGTGATCCTCGACCAGAACGGCGCGGAGGCGCTGCTCGGCCAGGGCGACATGCTCTTCAAGCCGCTCGGCACGTCGCGCGTGCAGCGCGTGCAGGGCGCGTTCGTGACCGAGGAGGAGATCGCGCTGATCTGCGAGCAGACGCGCACGCAGCGCGAGCAGCGGCTGGACGAGAGCTTCCTCGAGGCGCCGCAGGTGTTCGCCGACGACGTTGACGACGACTGCGACGGCGAGTTCGACCCCGACGAGGACCCGCTGCTGGACAAGGCGATCGAGGTGGTCGTCACCGCCCAGACCGCCAGCGTCTCGCTGCTGCAGCGCCGTCTGCGCGTCGGCTACACGCGGGCGGGGCGGCTGATCGACATGCTGGAGCGGCGCGGGATCATCTCGCCCTACGAGGGCTCGAAGCCACGGCGCGTCCTGGTCGACGAATCCCAGCTTTCAGTCAACTCGACTCTCTCCTAACCGCGGACTAGGATCGCTCGTCGTAACCGACGGGTTCGAAAACCTACGGTCGAAACCGACTAAGGAGGGCATGTGACGAGGAAGATTGCGCTGGCGATCGCGGGGGTTGCGGTCGTGACGTTGGTGGTCGCAGCCGGATTCGCCAGCGGGGGGACGCGCGCCAAGAAGGCGCCGTTCCTGGCCGCGCTGATCAGCGACGTCGGCAAGTTCAACGACAAGTCGTTCAACCAGGGTCAGCTGGCGGGGCTCAAGCGCGCGAAGGCCAAGCTGGGCGTCCAGATCCTTCCGATCCAGTCGAACTCCAGCTCCGACTACCTGCCGAACCTCACGACGGCGGTGAGGCGCAACGCGAACATCGTGATGGCGGCGGGCTACCTGCTGGCTCCGACGCTGTCCCAGGTCGCACCGCAGTTCCCGAAGACCGACTTCACCATCACCGACGACTCGGTGAAGGGGCCGGACTTCAAGAAGGCCAAGAGCGTCAAGAACATCGAGGGTCTCGTCTACGCCTCGAACCAGTCGGGCTGCCTCGTCGGCTACCTCGCCGGCGAGATGGTGAAGAAGCACGGCGGGAAGCAGATCATCGGCGCGGTCGGCGGCATCAAGATCCCGGCCGTCGACGACTACATCGTGGGCTACAAGTACTGCGCGAAGCTGGCCGACCCGAAGATCAAGGTGCTGGTCAACTACTCGCAGGACTTCGTCGCGCAGGACAAGTGCAAGACGATCGCGCAGAACCACATCGGCGAGGGCTCGCAGGTCGAGTTCCAGGTCGCCGGCCTCTGCGGGCTCGGCGTGCTCAGCGCGGCCGACGACGCGAAGATCTGGGGCATCGGCGTGGACGTCGACCAGTACAGCCTCGCGAAGCGCGTCCTCACGAGCGCCCTGAAGCGGATCGACGTCGGGATCTTCGACGCCGTCCAGCAGGCGAAGCAGGGCAAGTTCAAGGGTGGCAGCGACCTGCTGTTCGACCTCAAGAACAACGGTGTCGGCGTCGGCAAGATCAACCCGAGCGTGCCGAAGGCGTTCGTCGCCAAGATGAACGCGCTGAAGGCGAAGATCATCGCCGGCAAGGTGAAGGTGCCGGTGGCGCCGGGATCGCCGCTCACCGGCCTCCTGAAGTAGAGGAGCCGGGACTGAGGGAACGTCGGAGAAGGGGGCGGGCGATTCCGCCCCCTTCTGTTTCCGGCCTACAATCGCCCCGGTGAGCGGCGACACCGTCCTCGAGCTTCGCGGGATCACGAAGCGCTTCCCGGGCATCGTCGCCGACGACCACGTCGACTTCGACCTGCGGACGGGCGAGGTGCACGCGCTGCTCGGAGAGAACGGCGCCGGCAAGTCGACGCTGATGAACATCCTCTACGGCCTCTACAAGCCCGACGAGGGGGAGATCGTCGTCCACGGCAAGGAGCTGAGCTTCTCCTCCGCCCGGGACGCGATCGAGGCGGGCATCGGGATGGTCCACCAGCACTTCATGCTGATCCCGGTGATGACCGTCGCAGAGAACATCGTGCTCGCCGCCGAGCCGACGCGGGCCGGCGGGATGCTCGACGAGGGGAAGGCGCGGGCGCGGGTGCGCGAGCTGTCGCAGCGGTACGGGCTCGCCGTCGACCCGGACGCGAAGGTGGAGAAGATCTCCGTCGGTCAGCAGCAGCGGGTCGAGATCCTCAAGGCGCTCTACCGCGGCGCTGAGATCCTGATCCTCGACGAGCCGACCGCCGTCCTCACCCCTCAGGAGGCCGGCGAGCTGTTCGAGATCGTGCGCGCGCTCACGGAACGCGGCACCGCCGTCATCTTCATCAGCCACAAGCTGAACGAGGTGCTCGAGATCGCCGACCGCGTCACCGTGCTCCGGCGCGGCAAGAAGATCGACACGGTGCCGCGCGAGGGCGCGACGGAGGCGAGCCTGGCGCGGATGATGGTCGGGCGCGAGGTGCTGCTCCGCGTGGAGAAGCAGCCGGCGCAGCCGGGCGACGTCGTGCTGGAGGTGCGGGACCTGCACGTGCGGGACGAGCGTGACCTCGAGCAGGTGCGGGGCGTCTCGTTCGAGGTACGCGCGGGCGAGATCGTCGCGCTCGCCGGTGTGGAAGGGAACGGCCAGACCGAGCTGATCGAGGCGCTCACCGGCCTGCGGCCGGTCGCCGCCGGCACCGTGTCCGTGGCGGGCCGGGAGGCGCCCCGCCACGCAACCGCGCGCGACATGCTCGACGCGGGTGTCGGGCACATCCCCGAGGACCGCCAGCGCCGCGGGCTCGTGCTCGAGTTCACGCTGGCCGAGAACGTCGCGCTGCACGACTACGACAAGGCTCCCGACTCGCGCTTCGGGTGGCTCTTCCCGCGGAGGCTGGTCGAGCGCGCGGGGCGGCTGATCCGCGAGTTCGACGTGCGCGGCGGCGGCCCGCTCGCCCTCGCGCGCACCCTCTCCGGCGGCAACCAGCAGAAGCTCGTGGTCGCCCGCGAGGTCGCCCGGGATCCCAGCGTCCTGATCGCAGCCCAGCCGACGCGCGGGCTCGACGTCGGCGCGATCGAGTACGTCCACCGGCGCCTCGTCGCCGAGCGCGACGAGGGCCGCGCGATCCTGCTCGTCTCGCTCGAGCTCGACGAGGTGCTGTCGCTCGCCGACCGGATCCTCGTCATGTACGAGGGCAGGATCGTCGGCGAGCACGCGGCGGGAGCCGGCGAGGAGGAGATCGGGCTCGAGATGCTCGGCGGGAGGAGGGCCGCCGCGTGACGCAGCCGGCCGCCACGGTCACGCCGCCGCCCGAGAGCGAGCCGCAGGCGCCGTTCGCCGTGCGCCTCGGCATCGCGCAGCGCGCGGGCGGCGCGATCGTGCCCATCGTCACCGCGCTCGTCGCCTTCGTGCTCGGCGGCCTCGTCGTGCTCGGCACCGGCCACGACCCGGTCGGGGCCTACCGGGGGATCTTCGACGGCTCCGGGATCAACTGGCTGTTCCACGTCCCCTGGGACACGAACACGATCCATCTCGACGCGTACAACCTCAGCCAGACGCTGCTCGTCACGACGACGCTGATCCTGACCGGGCTCGCGGTCGCGTTCCCCTTCCGCTGCGGCCTCTTCAACATCGGCGGGCAGGGTCAGTACCTCGTCGGGCTGGTCGTCGCGAACTGGGTCGGCGTCTCGTTCGCGGGCTGGCCGACGCTGCCGCACGTGCTGCTCGGGATCGGCGCGGCGACGCTCGCGGGTGCCGCGTGGGCCGGGATCGCCGGCTTCCTCAAGGCGACGACCGGCGCGCACGAGGTGATCTCGACGATCATGCTGAACTGGATCGCGGTCTGGGGCGCCGAGTACCTGTTCGGCCAGGGCGGCCCCCTCCAGAACACGCAGAACCTGAGCTCGCCCGTCTCGGGCCAGGTCGTGCCGAGCGCGCGCCTGCCGGTCTTCTGGGGCAGCTCGGGGCTGCAGGGGCTCGACGTCGGCTTCTTCGTCGCGATCGCGATGCTCGTCGTGTTCTGGGTCGTCCTCAACCGGACGACGCTCGGCTACCAGGTGCGCGCGGTCGGCTACAACCCGGACGCGGCCGCGTACGGCGGCATCAACGTGAAGCGCAACTACTTCCTGACGATGGCGATCGCGGGGATGTTCGCGGGCCTCGCGGGCGCGGTCGACATGCTGGGCTACCTCTTCCAGTTCGGCACGCTCGACGTGCAGACGTCGCAGATCGGCTTCCTCGGGATCGCGGTCGCGCTGCTCGGGCGCAACACCGCGATCGGCACCGGCCTCGCCGCCTTCCTGTTCGGCGGACTGCTCTACGGGACGACGCGCGGCCTCGACCCGAACGTCTTCGACCCGAGCCTCGCCGGCAACCTCACCTCGATGATCCAGGGGCTGATCGTCCTGTTCGTCGGCATCGACGTCCTGATCCTGTACATCTGGAACGCGCGGCGGAAGGTGCGGATCGCCGGCCGCCGCAACGAGGCCCCGGCATGACACTTCACGTGACCACCTCGAGCGCCCGCGCGTTCCTCGGGCGCCGCGGGCAAGCGAGCCAAGCGAGCGGCGCGCAGGTTGGAGCTGTGTGGGTGTCCGACACCACTTCGATCCGCCAACTGCAGGCGGACTCGGAGATGGTGTCAGACACCCACACCGCGTTTCTCGGCACGGCCAAGCGCCGCGAGCCCCGGATCGCGCCGCCGGCGGCGTCAGCCTGTGGCGGAGGGCGGCTCCGCCGCCCAGGAGCCGCAGGCGGCGAGGGACGCGCGTGACGAATCTCGCCGCGCGCCTCGAGGCGCCGCGCCGGGCGCTGTCGCCCAGCCGGATCGCGATGGCCGGGATCGCGCTCGGCGTGATCGCGTTCTGGAGCGCGATCCCGCCGTTCACCGCGCGGACCTTCGTCTCGCCGCTGCTGATCGGCCTCCTGGCGATCGCGGCCGGCATCTGGGCGATCGGCCGCGGCCGGCGCCGCGTCGGCTGGGGTGCCGTCGTCTCCGGCGCGCTCGGCATCGGGCTCGGCATCCTCGCCACGCGCTCGAGCACGGCGAACCTGCAGACGGTGTTCCGGGCCGACCTGATCGCGTCGATGCTCGTGTTCGCGACGCCGCTGACGTTCGGCGCGCTCGGCGGCATGGTCTCGGAGCGGAGCGGCGTGGTGAACGTCGGCCTCGAGGGGATGATGCTGATGGGCGCCTTCTGGGGCGTCTACGTGGCCGACAAGGGCGACTCGTGGGTGCTCGGCCTGCTCGGAGCGATGGTCGCCGGCGGAGCGGTCGCCCTCGTGCACGCCGTCTTCGCCGTCCACCTGCGTGCGGATCAGATCGTCAGCGGGATGGCGATCAACTTCCTCGCGCTCGGGATCACCGGCTACTTCTTCGCGCAGCTCTACCACGAGCAGAACATCCCGGCGGGCGTCTCGACGATCCCGAACGTCGCGATCCCGTACGTCAAGGACTGGACGTTCGTCGGTCCCGCGATCGGCGACCTCAACCTGCTGATCTGGATCGCGATCCTGCTCGTGCCGGTCTCGTACTTCGTCTTGTTCAAGACGGCGATCGGCCTGCGTGTCCGCGCGTGCGGCGAGCATCCGCGCGCGGCCGACACGGTCGGGATCAACGTCTACGCGATCCGGTACGGCGCCGTGATCGTCTCGGGCATGCTCGCGGCGCTCGGCGGCGCGTTCCTCTCGATCGGCTTCGGCGGCGGCTCGTTCACCGAGAACATGACGGAGGGCCGCGGGTTCATCGCGCTCGCCGCGATGATCTTCGGCAACTGGCGCCCCTTCGGCGCCTTCGGCGCGGCGCTGCTGTTCGGCTTCTCGACCGCGCTCGCGTACCGCCTGCCGGCGTACTCCGGCTCGGCGGCGACCCTCTTCCAGGCGCTTCCCTACGTGCTCACGCTGATCGCGGTCGCCGGGCTGATCGGGCGGACCGTGCCGCCGGCGGCGGACGGGAAGCCCTACCGCAAGCAGTAGACGGATGCTCGCGCTCGAGCTCGACTCCGCCGACGCGAGCTTCATCGCCGACCCGTACCCGCGGCTCGACGCGCTGCGCGAAGCCGGTCCGGTGCACTACGACGAGCGGCTCGACCGCTGGTTCGCGACCCGGCACGCGGACGTGCGCGCCTGCCTGCGCGACCGCCGCCTGGGCCGCCAGTTCCGGCACCTGGGCACGGAGGCGGACTTCAAGGCGGAGCCGCTCGACCCGCGCTGGCAGGCCTTCTGGGACGTCGAGCGCTGGAGCCTGCTCTTCCTCGAGCCGCCGGACCACACGCGGATCCGCAAGCTGGTGGCCTCCGCGTTCACGCCGCGCGCCGTCGAATCGATGCGCGAGCCCGCCCACGCGCTCGCCGGCGAGCTGCTCGACGCCTGCCTCGCGCGTGGTCGCTTCGACCTGCTCTACGACTTCGCCCAGCCGTACTCGATCACGCTGATCTGCCGGCTGCTCGGCGTGCCGGTCGACCGGCACCGCGACCTGCTCGACTGGTCGCACCGGCACGTGAGGATGTACGAGTTCGACACGACGGAGGCGGAGGCGGAGTCGGCGACCGCCGCGGCGGCAGAGTTCCGGGAGTACGTGCTCGGCCTGATCGCCGAGCGGCGCCGTTCGCCGCGCGACGACCTCGTCACCGCCCTCACCGAGGCGCGCGTCGAGGGGACGCGCCTGTCCGACGACGAGATCGTCTCGACCGTGGTGGTGCTGCTGAACGCCGGGCACGAGGCGACCGTGAACACGCTCGGCAACGGCGTCACCGGGCTGCTCCACCACCGCGAGCAGTGGGATCGCCTCGTCGCCGGCGAGGTTCCGGCCGCGGCCGCCGTCGAGGAGCTGATCCGCTGGGACCCGCCGCTGCAGCTGTTCGAGCGCTGGGTGCTGGAGGACGGGGTGGAGATCGCCGGCACGGCGATCCGGCGCGGCGAGGTGGTTGCGATGCTCTTCGGCGCGGCCAACCGCGACCCGCGCGTCTTCGCCGAGCCAGGCAGTCTCGACGTCGGCCGCGTTAACGCCGCCGAGCACATCGGCTTCGGGGGCGGCATCCACGTCTGCATCGGTGCGCCGCTCGCCCGCATCGAGCTCGCGGCCAGCCTCGGCGCCCTCGTCGAGCGGGCACCGGCACTCGAGCTGGCCTCAGAGCCGGTTCGCAACCCGGCGTTCGTGATCCGCGGCTACGCGGCCGTGGAGGTGGGCATTCCCTGAGGCGAGGGCCGGTGCTCGCGGCTGCGGTCGCGACGGCGGCGCTGCTGGCCTCGCTGCCCGCCGCAGCCCGCACCGCGAGGTTCAGTGCCTGCCTGGTGACCGGCGCCGACGCGTCGGCCGACCACCTCGCGTACCTCGGCCTGCTGCAGGCCGAGCGGCACGGCATCGCCGGGCAGGTCGTCCGATCGACGTCGCCGGCCGACGACGTGGCGAGCCTCCGCTCGTGCGCCCGGCGGCACGCCGGCCTCACGATCGCCGTCGGGCTGCCGATGGCGGACGCGACCGACGCTGCCGCGACCGCGTTCCCGGACGAGGAGTTCGCGATCGTCGACGTCGACATCGCGACGCTGACGCACAGGCCGAGCAACGTCGTCGGGCTGCTCTTCCGGGAGCAGCAGGCCGGGTACCTGGTCGGCTACGCCGCCGGGCTCTGGGCCAAGGCGCACCACGGGAAGGCGGTCGGCTCGATCGGCGGCATGCAGATTCCGCCCGTCGACGGCTACATCGCCGGCTACCAGTTCGGCGCCAAGCGGGCCGACCCGAGCGTCACCGTCCTGAACGACTACGCCGAGGACTTCGTCACCGAGAAGGCTTGCCGGCAGAAGGCGCTCGCCCAGATCGCGCGAGGCTCGGTCGTCGAGTTCCAGGTCGCGGGCCGGTGCGGCCTCGGCGTGCTCGCTGCGGCGCGCGAGAAGAACGTGTTCGCGATCGGCGTCGACTCCGACCAGGGGCGGCTGGGGCCATGGGTGATGACGAGCGCGCTGAAGCGGGTCGACGTCGCCGTCGCCGACGCCATCCTGCGCGCGAGGGCGGGCACCCTCGACGGCGGTACCAACGTCGAGTACGGCGTCGGTGCCGACGGTGTCGGCTACGGCGCGTGGAGCCCGCGCGTCCCGCCGTCAATCCGCGCCGCCGTGGCGCGGCAGTACAGGCTGCTGCGCGCGGGGAGGATCACCGGCATCCCGACCACGCTCAAGTAGGCGGGCCGCCTCGCGGGCTACCATCGGCCCGATGCCGGGCAGCAGGGTGACGGCGCGGTTCGCGGTCGTAGTCGGTGCAGCCGGTGTGCTCGCCGTCCCCGCGGGCGTCGCGGCGGCGCAGGCGCTCCGCGGCGTCACGCTCCTCCGCGCGCTGTACGTGTCGGTCCCGGTCGCCGTCGGACTGGCGCTGATCGCCCTGGTGACCGCCCGGCGGGCTCGACTGGCCGCACAGCGGACGGTGTTCGCGGAACGGCGTGGACCGCTGCGGAGCGCACGGGCGGCGGCCTGGCTCGCCCTCTACGTCGGCGTCACCGGGGCGCTCGCGCTCGGCGTCTACTGGATCCTCCGCGCGCGCCATTGACAGTGGCGGGCTAGCCGCGGTTAGGCTTCCACCCGCTCGTGTTCGAGATCGGCAACAGCCTCAGAGAGGCGCGCGTCCGCCGCGGCGTCGACTTCGCCCAGGCGGAGGTCGCCACGAAGATCCGCGGCAAGTACCTGCGCGCCCTCGAGGAGGAGCAGTTCGAGCTGCTGCCGGCCGACACGTACGTCAAGGGCTTCCTGCGGACATACGCGGACTACCTCGGCCTCGACGGGCAGCTCTACGTCGACGAGTTCAACTCGCGGTTCGTCGCGGGGGAGGAGCGCGAGCTGCGACCGCGCCGGTCGCAGACGGGTCCGCGCCGGGGCCGCCGCGGCGAGACGAATGTCGTCCTGGTCGTGCTCGCGGTCGTCGTCGTGCTGACGGTGGTGGTCATCTCGGCGTGGAAGTGGTCGGGCGGGGGCTCGCACAAGACGCCGCCGAGGGCCGTCGTCACCCCGCGCACGCACTCCTCGCACCGGACGCTGCCGTTGCTCACGGTCGTCGCCAAGCGAGGCTCGACGCACGTCACCGCCCGGCGAGGAAGCCCCTCGGGCGACATCGCCTACGACGGGACGGTGCAGAAGGGCGACGCGCCGGTCGCGATCCGTGGCACGAAGCTCTGGGTGCAGATCGACTCGCCCGAGAACCTGCGCGTGATCGTCCGGGGGCACACGCAGATCGTCCCGGGCAGCAAGCCGCGCGTGATCGTCGTCACACCGCGAGGTTGGCGCCCCGCCTAGGCACCGGGACCGGTCGGCCTCGCGCGGCGGTCGTCGCCTCGGGGTCGGAGCTCGTTCGCGGCGACCGACATGACCTAAACGGACCATTCCTGGCGGCGGCGCTCCTACGGGAGGGCGTCGAGCCGGCACGGCTCACGGTGGTCGGCGACGACCCCGCGGAGCTCGAGCGCGCGCTCGCCGAGGGGCTGACCTACGACCTCCTGTGCGTCACGGGCGGCCTCGGCCCGACGCACGACGATCGCACGATGGAGCTGCTCGCCCGCGCCGCGGGCGTCGGCGTGCACGTCGACATGGAGCTCGAGGCCGAGATCGGCTCGATCTCGCGCGGTATCGCCTCGCGCCTCGGTCGAACGTACGCGGACTTCGCCGAGGGCGTCCAGAAGCAGGCCACGGTCCCCGTCGGCTCCTTCGTCGTGGGCATCGCCGGCACCGCGCCTGCGATCGTCCTCCAGACCCGCGGCGGCGTGGCGGTCGCGCTGCCCGGGCCGCCGCGGGAGCTGCGCGAGCTGTGGCCGATCGTGCTCCGGGCGCCCGCGCTTCGACGCCTGCTCGCCCGCGCGGTGGTTCCCGGGCGGCGAGTGCTGCGCTTCTACGGCCTGTCGGAGTCGGCGCTCGCGCAGGCGTTCGCCGAGGCGGGCGGCGACGGCGACGGCGTCACCGCCACGATCTGCGCGCGCGACTTCGAGCTGGTGACGGAGCTCTATGTCGATCCGGGTGCCGAGCGCCGCGCCGCCGAGCTCGAGCGCCGGCTCGTGGACGGCGCGGGGGAGCGCTACCTCTTCGCGCGCGACGACGAGCCGACGGCCGCGCTCGTCCTGCGCCTGTTGCGCGAGCGCGGCCTGTCGCTCGCAACCGCCGAATCGTGCACGGGCGGGCTCGTCGCGGCACGGCTGACGGACGTGCCCGGCTCGAGCGACGTCTTCGTCGGCTCGGTGGTCGCCTACGCCGACGAGGTGAAGGCGGCCGCGCTCGGCGTTCGCGAGGCGGTGCTGCGGGAGCACGGCGCAGTGTCCGCCGAGACGGCGGCGGCGATGGCGGCCGCGGCGCGCGCCCGGCTCGGCGCGGACGTCGCGGTCGCCGTCACCGGCGTCGCGGGCCCCGGCGGCGGCAGCCCGGACAAGCCGGTCGGCCTCGTCTTCCTGCACGCCGTCGGACCGGACGGGGCGCGGTCACGCCGGCTCGAGCTCGGCGGCGACCGCGAGACGGTACGGGCGCGGGCCGCGGCGGCAGCGCTGCACCTGATTCGCACACTTGTCACGAAGGCGTGACGGAAACGACACACTGTTGCCGCTAGCGTGGCGGCAGGTGAACGCATACGCCTCTTCTGCGCTCTGCAGCTGCCGGACGACGCGGCGGCCGAGCTCGTCGCCTGGCAGGAGCGGCACCTGTCTCGCGGCCGGATCGTCCCACCGGGAAACCTGCACCTCACGCTCGCCTTTCTCGGGCACCGCCCTGCGGACGAGCTGCCGGCGATCGCCGGTGCCCTGCGAGCGGCGGCGCGCGAGGCGACGGCCGTCGAGCTGCGGCCGGACGGGTACCGCGAGACGCGCAGCGTCGGCATGGTCGTGTTCGAGGACGTCGGCGGCGCCGGGGCGGCGCTCGCCGCCGACCTCGAGAGCCGCCTGGAGCGACTCGGCGTCTATCGGCCGGAGGGGCGGCCATGGCTGGCGCACGTGACGGTGCTCAGGTTCCGGGAACGGCCGCGGCTCCACCCGCCGCCGCCGTCGCTGCCGCGGGTATGCGCCGTCCGGGCGGCCGTCTACGCTTCGGCGCTCGGTCCCGCAGGGGCACGGTACGAGGTACTCGAAACGGTAGATCTGGGCCTGGACGGGCCCGCTTAGGAGGTCGGTGACAGGTGGATCGCGAGCAAGCTCTCGACGTCGCGCTCGGGCAGATCGAGCGGCAGTTCGGCAAGGGCTCCGTCATGAAGATGAGCGACCAGGCGCAGGTCGCGATCGGCGCCGTGTCGACCGGCTCGCTGTCGCTCGACCTCGCGCTCGGGGTCGGCGGGCTGCCGCGCGGCCGGATCGTGGAGGTGTTCGGCCCGGAGTCGTCCGGCAAGACGACGCTCGTCTACCACGTGATCGCGGAGGCGCAGCGACGCGGCGGCATCTGCGCCTTCATCGACGCGGAGCACGCGATGGACCCGACCTATGCGAAGCGGATCGGCGTCGACATCGACGAGCTGCTGGTCTCGCAGCCCGACACCGGCGAGCAGGCGCTCGAGATCTGCGAGCTGCTCGTCCGCTCCGGCGCGCTGGCCGTCGTCGCCATCGACTCGGTCGCCGCGCTCACCCCGAAGGCGGAGATCGAAGGCGAGATGGGCGACTCGCACGTCGGCCTGCAGGCGCGCCTGATGAGCCAGGCGCTGCGCAAGCTCGCAGGCACGCTGAACCGCACCGACACGATCTGCCTGTTCACCAACCAGCTGCGGGAGAAGATCGGCGTCATGTTCGGCAACCCCGAGACGACGCCGGGAGGCCGCGCGCTGCGGTTCTACGCCTCGGTGCGCCTCGACATCCGGCGCATCGAGACGCTGAAGGAAGGCGTCGAGGCGATCGGCAACCGCGTTCGCGTCAAGGTGGTGAAGAACAAGGTGGCGCCGCCGTTCAAGCAGGCCGAGTTCGACATCATCTACGGCGACGGGATCTCGTGGGAGGGGACGGTCCTCGAGGCCGGCCTCGACCGCAAGATCGTCCAGAAGTCGGGCTCGTACTTCTCCTTCGGTGACGAGCGGCTCGGCCAGGGCCGCCAGAACGCGACCGCGTTCCTGAAGGAGCATCCCGACGTCGTGCAGGCGATCCTCCGGCAGATCCAGCTGCAGGCGCCGCCGGAGCAGACGGTGTCCGCGCGGCTCCTGCCGGTCCAGGCCGACGCGGTCTCCGACATCACGCCGATCGACGTCGAGGAGCCGGAGGCAGCGGCGGCGGGAGGTGTCTGAGCGCCCGCTCGACCTCGCCGCCAGGGCGCTGCGCCACCGCGACCGCTCACGCGCGCAGCTCGACGCGCGGCTCCAGCGTGCGGGCGTGGACGAGGCCACACGGCATGACGCGCTGGAGACGCTCGAGCGGGTCGGGTACGTCGACGACGCACGCTTCGCCGCCGCCCGCGCCGCGGCGCTCGCCGGCCGGTCGTTCGGCGACGCGGCGATCAGGCACGATCTCGAGTCGAGCGGCCTCGCCGCCGACGTCGTCGAGGCCGCCCTCGCTGCGGTGGAGCCGGAGCCCGCGCGGGCGGAGGCGGTCGTCGCGCGGCGGGGTCGGAGGGCGAAGACGGGCGCGTACCTGGCACGGAAGGGATTCGACGAGGCGGTGATCGCGGACGCGTTGGGGGTGGCGGACGCCCCTCTTCCTCAAGAGACCCTCACACAATGAACGTTGTGTCGCCCGGCCGCGCTCGGCTGCACGATGCTGTGTCCTCGGTCGCGCCCATACGCACTGCGTATGGGCGCGACCTGCGTCCTTGTCTCGTGCTCGCCGATCGCACCCGGATCGACGAACATCATCTGTGTGAGGGCGTCTTCGCGTTGCAGCGGGCTCGGCAGCGCGTATAGTGCAGGGACGAGAATCCGATTACACGTTTTGCCTGCACAGCACCACTTTCATCGATCGCATACGCAGCTTGAGACCGTTTTCCGTCATCCATCACCCTGCTCGAGCGGCCGACCGGGCACCATCAGTACGAGACTGCTGAGCTGAAGAGGAGCGGCCTGCCGCCGAGGCGGCGAGCCCGACGACGCCGATCGGCGATGTGATTGCGGTGCGGGCGCCGAGCCCGTAGGGAGCGCCGATGCTCGAGGTCGCCGCAGTCGTCGTTGGAGTCGTCTTCGGAGTGGTGGTGACCCTGCTCGCGCTGCGGCTGCTCGGCGGCGCCGGGCTGGATGCCGCGCGGCGGGCGCGAGCGCAGATGCTGGAGGAGGCACGCCGCGACGCCGACGCGACGCGGCGCGAGGCGCAGATCGAGGCGCGCGAGCAGGCGGTGCGGCTGCGCTCCGAGCTCGAGGAGGAGCTGCGGGCCCGCCGCGACGCCGCGGTGAAGGTCGAGGAGCGTGTGCTGGCCAAGGAGGACGAGGCCGACCGACGGCTCGAGGAGCTCTCGCGGCGGGAGCAGGGGGTGGCCGATCGCGAGATCCATCTGAAGGAGCTGCAGGAGACGCTGAAGGCGCTCCGCGACGAGCAGCGGCAGGAGCTCCAGCGCATCTCGCGGATGACCGCCGGCGAGGCGCGGCAGCGGCTGCTGGCGGAGTCGGAGGAGGAGGTGCGGCACGAGCTCGCCGGCCGGGTCCGCCAGCTCGAGGAAGAGGCCGCGAACGAGGCGAAGCGGCGGGCGCGGAACCTCGTGGCAGAGGCGCTGCAGCGCGTCGCGGCGAGCGCGGCGGCGGAGTCGACGGTCACCCTCGTCGAGCTCCCCTCGGACGACATGAAGGGCCGCATCATCGGCCGGGAGGGCCGCAACATTCGGGCGCTCGAGCATCTCACCGGCGTCGACTTCATCGTCGACGACACGCCGAACGCGGTCGTGCTGTCGTCGTTCGACGGGATCCGCCGCGAGATCGCGCGCATGACGCTGGTCAAGCTGATCGAGGACGGGCGCATCCACCCGACCCGGATCGAGGAGACCTACTACCAGTCGAAGACGGAGCTCGACGAGCACATCCGCCAGGCGGGCGAGCAGGCGGTGTTCGAGGCCAACTGCGGCGAGATCCACGAGGAGCTGGTGAAGATCCTCGGCCGCCTCCGCTACCGCACGAGCTACGGCCAGAACGTCCTCCGGCACACGCTCGAGGTGGTGCAGCTCGCCGGGATCATGGCGGCCGAGGTCGAGGCGTCGGCGAAGACCGCGAAGCGGGCTGCGCTCCTGCACGACCTCGGCAAGGCGATGACGCACGAGGTGGAGGGCTCGCACGCCGCGATCTCGACCCAGCTGGCGCGGCGGTACGGCGAGAGCCCCGCCGTCTGCCACGCGATCGAGGCGCACCACTACGAGGTGCAGCCGCAGACGGTGGAGGCGGTGCTGCTGATCGCAGCCGACGCGATCTCGGCCTCGAGGCCCGGTGCGCGCGGCGAGGGGCTCGAGCACTACGTCAAGCGGCTCGAGTCGCTCGAGGAGCTGGCGGCGAACCATCCGGGAGTCGAGAAGGTCTACGCGCTCCAGGCCGGGCGCGAGATCCGCGTGCTGGTGAAGCCGGAGGAGATCGACGACGACGCGGCCGTCCTGCTGTCGCACGAGATCGCGCGGGAGATCGAGGACCAGCTCGAGTACCCCGGCCAGATCCGCGTGACGGTGATCCGCGAGAGCCGCGCGGTGGACGTGGCCTCGAACCGCATCGAGCTCCGCCGCGAGCAGCGCGTCGACGCCGCGTAGGCGACCGCAGCCCCATAGGACCGCGGTGTACTAGCGTTCGCAGGGCGGTGCCAGACGAGACGCTCACGATCCGCGACGACCGAGACGGCCGCGAGGTCACCGTGCCTATCGTGGACGGCGCGATCCGGGCGACCGACCTGCTCCAGCTCGGCCTCCGTTCGTACGATCCCGCGTACCTGAACACGGCGTCCTGCCGCAGCTCGATCACGTTCATCGACGGCGACGCCGGCATCCTCCGCTACCGCGGCTACCCGATCGAGCAGGTGGCGGAGGAGGCGTCCTTCCTCGAGACGGCCTACCTGCTGATCGACGGCGAGCTGCCGAACGAGGAGCAGCTGAGCACGTGGGTCGAGGACATCCGCGTGCACACCTACGTGCACGAGAACGTGACGAAGTTCCTCGAGGGGTTCCGCTACGACGCGCACCCGATGGGGATGCTGCTCGGCGCCGTCGGCGCGCTCTCCACCTTCTATCCGGACGCGAAGAACATCAAGGACCCGCGGAACCGTTACCTGCAGCGCGTGCGGCTGATGGCGAAGCTGCCGACGATCGCTGCGTACGTGTTCCGGCACGCGCACGGCCTGCCGTACGTGCTGCCGCGGAACGACCTCGACTACATCGGCAACTTCGTCAACATGACGTTCGAGATCGGCGGCCGTCACGAGCCGAATCCGGTGCTGCAGCGCGCGCTCGAGATCCTCCTGATCCTGCACGCCGACCACGAGCAGAACTGCTCGACGAGCGCCGTCCGCAGCGTCGGCTCGTCCGGTGTCGACCCGTTCTCGGCGGTGTCGTCGGGGATCGCCGCGCTCTACGGGCCGCTGCACGGCGGCGCCAACGAAGCGGTGCTGCGGATGCTCGACGAGATCGGCAGCACCGACCGCGTGCCGGAGTACGTGGAGGCGGTCAAGGCTGGCAACTTCCGGCTGATGGGCTTCGGCCATCGCGTGTACAAGAGCTACGACCCGCGCGCCAAGCTGATCAAGCGCGTGGCCGACCAGGTGTTCGAGCAGACGGGCATGAACCCGAAGCTGGAGATCGCGCTGGAGCTCGAGCGGATCGCGCTCGAGGACGACTACTTCGTCTCGCGCAAGCTCTACCCGAACGTCGACTTCTACTCGGGCCTCATCTACCAGGCGATGGCCTACCCGACCGACTACTTCACCGTCCTCTTCGCGCTCGGCCGGCTGCCGGGCTGGCTGGCGCAGTGGGAGGAGATGCTCGAGGATCCGGAGACGAAGATTGCGCGCCCGCGGCAGCTCTACGTGGGAGAGGGTGAGCGCGACTTCGTCGCGATCGCAGACCGCTGAGAACGCCCTCAGTGGATCAGCTGCGCCACCGCGTTCCGGCTCTGCGAGACGAGCCGCGGCCGTCCGTCGACGATCCGTACGAGCCAGCGGTGCCGGTAGCTCCTGCCGCCGGAGGTCACCGAAGGCGCGATCGCCTCCACGAAGGTGACCGTCGGTGTCGACCACGCCTTCCGCACCGCGACGCCGCACTTCCCGGCGACGACGCGCGTGGTCGGGCCGCCGACGGCGATCCGGCACGGCTCGACGCCGACGTCGTGCGGGAAGAGGTGCCGCGGGTCGAGCGCCCGTAGCGCCGGGATGCGCTCGGCGACCCGGATCAGCCGCTCGTCGTGCGTCGTCCAGAAGCCGTGCGTGCAGGCGAAGACGCTCGCCCACGGCGTGGGATGGGCCAGCAGCAGCGGAGCCTCGTCGCAGCGCAGGCGCGGCTCGGCGAGCCGAAGCAGGTCGGTCTGGTGCCGGCTTGCAGTCCAGTAGATGCCGAGCGCGGTTCCGCCCGGCCAGTCGCAGAACGGCTGTCCCGCGAGCTGCCAGGTCTTGCCGCCGCGACGCACGGTGACGGTCAGGTTCGGCCCGACCACGCGCCCGCCGCACACCGAGCGTGCCGGCGGCGGGTCGAGCATGGCGCGCGGATGTGCCGCGATGTCGCCGCAGACACGCTTCGCGTACGGCAGGGTCCCGCCCGGCGGCGCGCAGCGCAGCGTGAACGTCTCGGCCCGCAGGTGGGCAGGCGGCGCCCACGAGACCTTCACGTCGACCCGGATCGCCGCCGTACGTCCGCCGCAGCCGGCTGCGGCGAGTAGCACCGGAAGCACCGCGAGGCCGGCCCTCGACACGAGGTGACCCTACGTCGCTCCGTGAGGAAACTGTTTCGGAGATATGTCCCCGAAACAGTTTCGCGGTGCCCGGGGGTACCCTGTCCCGGCCGTGAAGCGCTACCACGTGACGACGTTCGGCTGCCAGATGAACGCCCACGACTCCGAGCGCATCAAGGGCATGCTCGAGGAGCTCGGCCTCGGCGAGGCGCCGGCGCCGGAGAGTGCCGACGTCGTCGTCTTCAACACCTGCACGATCCGCGAGAAGCCGGATCAGCGGCTCGCCGCGCACCTCGGGGCCGCGAGCGCGCGCAAGCGCGAGCATCCGGAGCTCGTGATCGCCGTGGGTGGCTGCTACGCCGAGGCTCAGCGGGAGCGCATCTTCGAGCTCTACCCATCGGTGGACGTCGCCTTCGGGCCGGGCTCGATCTCCCACCTGGGCGACTGGCTCGGCGCGGGAGGGGCTGGCATGGCGCGCGGAAGCTTCGGGCTAGACGACCGCGCGTTCGCGGCCGAGCTGCCGATGCATCGCGAGCGGCGATTCCAGGCGTGGGTGCAGGTGTCGATGGGTTGTAACTCGGTCTGTGCGTACTGCATCGTGCCGGCCGTGCGCGGGCGCGAGGTATCGCGGCGCCCGGGCGAGATCCTCGCCGAGGTGACGGGGCTCGCCGCGCAGGGCGTGCGCGAGATCACGCTGCTCGGCCAGAACGTGAACTCGTGGGGGCGCGACCTCCTGCCGGATGTGCAGACCGATTTCGGCGAGCTGCTGCGCGCCTGCGACGGCGTCGAAGGGATCGAGCGCATCCGCTTCACGAGCCCCCATCCGAAGGACTTCCGCGAGCCGGTCATCCGTGCGCTCGCCGAGTGCGAGGCCGTCTGCGAGCAGGTGCATCTCCCGCTGCAGTCGGGCTCGTCGCGGATCCTGAAGGCGATGCGGCGGACGTACACGCGCGAGCGCTACCTCGCGCTCGCGGAGCGGCTCCGCGACGCGGTCCCCGACCTCGCGCTCGGCACCGACATCATCGTCGGCTTCCCCGGCGAGACGGAGGACGACTTCCGCCAGACGCTCGAGGTCGTCGAGGAGGTGCGGTACGACAGCGCGTTCACGTTCGTCTACTCGCCGCGCGCCGGCACCGAGGCCGCCGCGATGCCCGACCAGGTGCCGCACGAGGTGAAGATCGAGCGGATGGAACGACTCGTCGAGCTGACGCAGCGGATCGCGAGGGAGCGCAACCAGGAACGCGTCGGCCGGATCGAGGAGGTGCTGGTCGAGGGGCCTTCGCGCACCGATCCGGCGCTGCTCCGGGGCAGGACGCGCCGGAACACGACCGTCAATTTCGCGGGCGCGGCGGCGCCCGGTGAGCTCGTCGACGTCCGCATCGATTCGGCCAGCTCGACGACGCTGCGCGGCAGGCAGGCCGTGCTCGCCGCGGCCTGAACGAGTCCGTCCCCTCGATGCGGCAGGATTAGCGCCGTGCGCGTCCTCGTCACCGGCTCGTCCGGTCAGATCGGCACGAATCTCGCCCTGAGGCTGCTGGCCGACGGGCACGACGTGTTCGGCGTGGACAAGCGCCCCAATCCGTGGGTGCGGGACGCCTTCCCGACCCTGCTGCAGGACCTCGCCGGGCACTACCAGTCGTTCCGAGGCGGCATCAACGGCGTCGAGTATCCGCCCGTCGACATCGTCGTCCATCTGGCCGCCCACGCGAAGGTGCACCAGCTCGTGCGGCAGCCGAACCGCGCGCTCGAGAACACCGTGATGACGTTCAACGTGCTCGAGTACGCGCGCGGCCTGAACCTGCCGATCATCTTCTCGTCGAGCCGCGAGGTGTACGGCGACGTGCATCGGTTCGAGGAGTACGCGGAGACGGTGGCGGACTTCGCCTACACGGAGTCGACGTACTCCGCGTCGAAGATCTCGGGCGAGGCGTACGTCTACTCGTACGCGCGCTGCTACGGCGTGCGCTACCTCGTCTTCCGCTTCTCGAACGTCTACGGCCGTTTCGACAACGACCTCCACCGCATGGTGCGCGTGCTGCCGCTCTGGATCCACAAGCTCTCGCGCGGCGAGCCGATCACCGTCTACGGCGAGGACAAGACGCTCGACTTCACGTACGTCGACGACTGCACCGACGGCATCGTGCGCGGCATCGAGGCGCTCGGCGAGGGACGCATCGCGAAGGGCACGATCAACCTCGCCTACGGTCGCGGCAACCGGCTCCTGCATGCGGCCGAGCTGATCGCCTCCGAGCTCGACGTCGAGCCTGAGATCACGGTTGCGCCGTCGCTGATGGGCGAGGTGACGCACTACGTCGCGGATCTCACCCAGGCGAAGGCGCTGCTCGGCTACGCCCCGCAGGTACCGCTCGAGGAGGGCATCAAGCGGGCCGTCGCCTGGTTCCGCGAGTGGCGTGACGCGCATCCCGAGGAGGACGTCGAGGTGGTCGAGGATCCGGACCGGACGGCCGGCGACATCCCGCATGGCTTCAAGCAGTCCGCCGCCGCCGCCGGTAGATAGGAACAGGCGCACCGTCCTCGCCCTCTTCGGCCCGACCGCGGCCGGCAAGACCGCGCTCGCGGGACTGCTGCGCGAGCGACTCCACGGCGAGGTGGTATCCGCGGACTCGGCTGCGCTCTATCAGGGACTGCCCGTGCTGACGGCGGCGCCGCCGTACCCGGCGCGGCTGGTCGGCGTCGTCCCGCTCGACCGCGACGTCTCGCTCGGCGAGTACCAGCGCTGGGCGCACGAGGCGATCGACGACGTCCTCGCGCAGGGGTGTACGCCCATCGTCGTCGGCGGCACGGGCCTCTACCTTCGCGCCGCACTCTCGTCGCTCGAGCTGCCGCCGGCGCCCGCACCGGGCGAGCGCCGACGCTGGCAGGACACGTACGACAGGATCGGGCCGGCCGCCGCTCACGCGCTGCTCGCCGACGCCGACCCGCCCGCGGCCGCGCGGGTCCACCCCAACGACCGTCGCCGCGTCGTGCGGGCACTCGAGCTGGCGTCGGCCGGCCGCTCGCTGGCGCCCGAGCGCGATCGGCTGTGGTCCGACGACACACGGCTCCCGACCAGGATCGTCGCCCTCGACCTGCCGCTCGACGAGCTCGACCGCCGCATCGACGAGCGCACGCGGGCGATGGCGGCCGCGGGGGCTGCGGAGGAAGCGCGGCGGGCGTGGGCGCAGCCGCTCTCGGCGACGGCGCGGAAGGTACTGGGGCTGGAGGAGTTCGCGACGCTGCCGGCCGTGGAGGCGATCGACGCGGTTGCGGCGGCGACGCGCCGGCTCGCGCGCTACCAGCGGAAGTGGCTGCGCAGGCTGCCGGCCGCGGTTACCCTCGACGGCGATCGTCCTCTCGAGGAGCTCGCCGATGCCGTCGTCTCGCTGGAACGCGCAGGGGAACGTCTACCTCGTCGTCGTTGACGACGAGCTGACGCCGGAACGGGTGCGCGGCCTCGTCGGCGACGCCGACGGCATCGTCGAGGTGCTCGCGTCTTGCGAGCGTTCCGTCGACGTCGCGATCTGGAACGTCGACGGCTCGCCCGCCGAGATGTCCGGCAACGGCACCCGCATCGCCGCCGCGTGGCTGGCGGAGCGGACGGGCGCGCGGGAGGTGACAGTGCGAGTCGGCCCGCGCGAGGTACGTGCGCGCATGCTCGAGGGCAGCCTCGTCGAGCAGGATCTGGGCGAGGTACGGGTGGGGGAGCCGGAGGAGGTCGCGGGCGTGCGGCTCGTCCCGGTCGACGTCGGCAACCCGCACGCCGTCGTCGCCGGGGATCCAGCCGATCTGCCCCGGCTCGGTCCGCTGCTCGAGAAGCACGAACGGTTTCCGCAGCGCACCAACGTGCAGGTCGCCCGCGTCGTCGAGCCCGGCGTCGTCGAGGCGCGCGTGTGGGAGCGAGGCGTGGGCGAGACCGCGTCGTCCGGCTCGAGCGCCGTCGCGGTCGTCGCCGCGCTCGCCGCCTCGCCCGCGACGGTCCGCTTCCCCGGCGGTGACCTGCACGTGCGGATGGAGGACGGCCACGCCTACCTGACAGGGCCGGCCGTCCGAGCCGATGCCGGCTGACGCGGGCATCGGCCGGTGGCGGCTCGACGAGCTCGCCGAGGGATTCGCGGACGCGATCCTGCGCGGCGTCCGGCGGGAGTACCCGAACGCCCTGCGGCACGTCATGACCGACCCCACGGACCTGCCGCTCCCGCACGAGGCGCATCCGGCGTTCTACGGCTGCTTCGACTGGCACTCGGCGGTGGAGATGCACTGGGCGCTGGTGCGGCTCCTGCGCGCGGTGCCCG
>Ga0209810_1002445_pt1 | contig 22355 bp, 18 predicted proteins | sample Coa_R1_7_FD_187159 | JGI IMG/M metagenome (GOLD analysis project Ga0209810, IMG submission 187159) | Surface soil microbial communities from Centralia Pennsylvania, which are recovering from an underground coalmine fire - Coalmine... | ecosystem: Environmental > Terrestrial > Soil > Unclassified... | reverse complement strand
CGCTTCGGCCTGGCCGCCTTGCGCGCGTTGCTCGAATCGAAGCCGGTCACTCCCGCCCCCGAGGGAATCGGCGTCAAACCCCTTGGGCGCGCGGCCGCCGCCGCGGGCTCTCGGCGCTCGAAGCGCGGAGGATTGCGCTGGTCGCCGTCCAGTCGGGGCGAGAAGAGGTCGGGACCGACGCGCGCGTCTTGCCCGCGCGCCGGAGCGCCGAGGAGCATGAGGCATGTGACCGACAGCCCTGCGCCCAACCGCGCCCATCGACCCTGGTGAGCAAAGCGCAGCAAGTCGCGGCCCTCGGCGTCGTTTCCTCGACCGCCCCGCATGCGCAAGCGCAGGCAGCCGCAAAAGCGGCGAGCGGTGGTTAACGGACGCTAAAGGCCTATGGTTAACGGGGGGTTGATGCGGCGCGAGCGGGCTCCTCGGATTGCATCGGCGCCGTCATGAGGGAAAGCAATCCAGGGTAAACATGGCCGGTTCCGGATGGCGTTGCCGTGCTCGCCATGCACTCGCAATGACGGATCAATCTCGCCGACATCCGCTCTAAATCCAGCCCTGGAGCTCGCGCATGACCACGTCGCGGATGACCGTCATGCCGCGCTCACCGTCGTTGAGGCAGGGGATGTGCGCGAAATTCTCGCCCCCGGCCCGGCGGAAAACCTCGGCGTTCTCGATGGCGATCTCTTCCAGGGTCTCGAGACAGTCGGCCGCGAAGCCGGGCGTGATGACGACCAGGTTGCGCACGCCCCGTGCCGCAAGGGACTGCACGGTGGCGTCCGTATAGGGCTTGAGCCATTCGGCCGTGCCGAAGCGCGACTGGAAGGTCATCAGCAGCTTGTCCTCGCCGAGCTTCAGACGCGCGCGCAGCAGCCGCGTGGTGGCAGCGCATTGGCAATAGTAGGGATCGCCCTTGCGCAGGTAATCCTCGGGCATGCCATGGTAGGAGGCGATGATCACGTCGGGCGTGAACGGGAGTTCCGACAGGCCCTCCTCGAGCGAGGCGGCGACGGCATCGATATAGACCGGTTGGTCGAAATAGGCCGGCGCGATGCGCACCGCGGGCTGCCAGCGCATTCCTTTGAGCGCCTCGAAGGCCTTGTCGCAGACGCTTGCGGTCGTCGCGGCCGCATATTGGGGATAGAGCGGCACGATGAGAATGCGATCGCAGCCCGCCTCCCGCATCGCCTCGAGCCGCACGGCAAGGGACGGATTGCCGTAGCGCATGGCCCAGTCGACGAGAATGCGCGGATCGTCACGCAAGCTTGCGGCAAGCTTGTCGGCCTGCGAGCGCGTGATCGTCTTCAGGACGGATTCGTTTCGTTCCCTGTTCCAGATTTTGTCGTAATCGCGTCCTTTGCGCCCCGGACGCACCGTCAAAATGACGAGGTTCAGCACCAGCCACCACTTGATCGGATGTTCCTCGATCACCCGGCGGTCGGAGAGAAATTCCTTGAGATACCGCCGCATCGACCAGTAGTCGGTCGCGTCGGGCGTGCCGAGATTGACGAGCAGCACGCCGATGCGGCGCGGCGGCAATGCGGGATGACCGGGCGGCAGGCGAGACGGATCGACCATGCGCGCAATCAGGCCGAAACCGCGCGCGCGGTCAAGGGATCATCTTGCCCCGCCCGCTCGGCGCGCGCGGCGTCATCACGGCGCGCGCTCGTCGGCGATCACCTTGCCGTCGTTCGGCAGCGCGCCCGGGGCGACGAGCCGCACGGCACCCTTGAGCTTGGTGAGCGACTGCAACGTCGCGGCGACCGCGTTTTCCAGGCCCGGTGCCGGCGAGGGGCATTCGGCCATGAGCGTCATGGTATCCTGCTCGTTGGCGCGACCGACCACGAGCCGCAGGCGCCCAAGCTCAGGATGGCGCGCCGCGATCTCGGCGACCTGGCGCGGGTGCACGAACATGCCCTTGACCTTCGTGGTCTGATCCGCCCGGCCCAGCCACCCTTTGATCCGCATGTTGGTGCGACCGCAGGGAGAGACGCCCGGCATGAGCGCCGAGAGATCGCCGGTCGCCAGACGGATCATCGGATAATCGGGATTTGCCGTCGTGACGACGACCTCGCCGACGTCCCCCGTCGGTACGGGATCGCCGGTGCCCGGCCGCACCACCTCGACGATCAGCGGCTCGTTGACGATCATCCCTTCCCGGGCCTCGCTCTCGTAGGCGATGACGCCGGCTTCGGCGACCGCATAGCATTGCAGCACCGCGATGCCGCGCGCGTCGAACTCCTCGCGCAGGGAGCGCGGCAGCGCGGCCCCGCTCACCAGCGCGCGCCTGAGCGATGATGCGTCCTTGCCCAATCTCGCGGCCGTGTCGAGCAGAATCTTGAGAAAATCCGGCGTGCCGACATAGCCCGACGGTCGGTAATGGGCGATCGCCGCCACCTGTTGTTCGGTATTGCCGACGCCGCCGGGAATGACGGCGCAGCCGAGCGCGAAGGCGCCCGCCTCCAGAATATAGGCACCCGGCGTCAGGTGATACGAAAACGCGTTGTGCACGATATCGCCCTTGCGGAACCCGGCGGCAAAGAGAGCGCGCGCGCAATTGCCGAAATCGTCTCGATGACCCTCCGGCTCGAACAGCGGGCCGGGCGACATGTGCAGCCGGCGCGCCTCGCCGGGGTGCGTGACGTTGAAACCCCCGAAAGGCGGATCGTTCTTCTGGAACTCCGCGAGATCCGATTTGCGCAGCACGGGCAGTCTGGCGAGCGCCGCGCGCGAAGTTACCGATTGCGGATCTATGCCGGCGAGATGACGCGCCCATCCGGGGGCCTGCATCGCGTGCGCGAGTATGCCGGGGAGCGCCGCAAACAGCGCCTGCTCGCGTTCCGCCGGATCACGGGTTTCCAGGCTATCGAAGTGCTCGGTCATGGTCTGCGGGTGACTGATGCGCGGAGGAGCGAAGCGGTCGGGCTCGGCCGACCTGACGGCCCGACACCGCCAATCGCATGTCCGACCGCCGCGTCCGCATCAGAAAAAGGCGGCGCTACGCCAGCCATCGCTTCCTGCGCCGGTAGTGCTTGCTGTCGCGAAACGATTTGCGGCGCCCCTCCGAAATGCCCAGATAGAATTCCTTGACATCCTCGTTTTCCGCAAGCGCCGCAGCTTCGCCGTCCATGACCACGCGTCCATTCTCGAGAATATAGCCGTATCGCGCAAGACGCAGCGCCATATGCGTGTTCTGCTCGGCGAGCAGGAAGGAGACGCCCTCCTTCTTGTTCAATTCCTGCACGATGCCGAAAATCTCCTCGACGACCTGCGGCGCAAGACCCATCGACGGCTCATCGAGCAGAATCATCTTGGGTCGCGACATGAGCGCGCGTCCGAGCGCGCACATCTGCTGTTCGCCGCCGGACGTATAGCCGGCAAGCGCGTGCCTGCGCTCGGCGAGCTTCGGAAAATAGGCGTAGACCCTTTCCAGGTCGTGCCGTATCGACGCCCTGCCGTCGCGGCGGGTGAATGCGCCGGTGAGCAGGTTTTCCTCGATCGTCAGATGCGCGAAGCACTGACGACCCTCCATGACCTGGATGCAGCCGCGGCGTACCACCTCGTGCGGCGAAAGGTGCTGGACCTCGGCACCGTCGAACACGATCGAGCCCTTGGTGACCTCGCCCCGTTCCGCGCGCAGCAGGTTGGAGATCGCCTTGAGGGTCGTGGTCTTGCCCGCGCCGTTGGCGCCGAGCAGCGCCACGATCCCGCCTCGCGGGACCGCGAGCGACACGCCCTTGAGCACCAGGATGACGTGATCGTAGATCACTTCGATATTATTGACCGAAAGGATGGTCTCTTCCGCCGTCGCGATCGGCTTCCGCAAATGCGCGGACGGCTGCTGCAGCGTCGCGGTCATGGCCATTCCCTTCCCGGTCCCTCCGCCAAACACGCCCGCTCCCCGGCGCGCGTGCCTTGCGCGCAGGCATGCGCCGACCGATCAACGACGACGGCGAGACGCCGGCCTTTCCCTGCTATCTTGCGCCGACGCGCGGCCCCCTCCCACCGAGGGAGGGGACCCTGCGTCGCGACCTTCTCACGACGACTTGTCGCAAGGTTCGGTGCGCTTCGGCCAGCCGGTATTCTTCTCCGCATATTCCTTGGCAGTCTGCTCGATCAGCGGAAGCACTTCCTCCTTGATCGGCTCGATCCAATCGGACGCCTTCACCCATTTGGCGCCGTCCCAGCGCACGACAAACACGGCGTGATGGCCGTTGTGATCGGCGCAGGTGAGGTGGACCGGGGGACCGAAATTGGGGGCCCCCATTTCCTTCAGACGCGCTTCCGTGATGTTGAGCGATTCGAAACCGCGCCGTACGTCCTCGCCGACCACCACCTTCTTGCCGGTCAGGCGCTGCGCGTTACGGATCGCCTCCGCCACCAGCATCGCATTGAAGACGCCGCGGTTATAGAGGTTCTCGCCGACGCGGGATTTGCTGTCGACCTGGCTTTTGCCCTTGTCGACGACGTATTTGAGAATGTCCTGGATCACCGGATAATCGGTGCCCACGCCGTTGAAATCGAGCGAGAGATATCCCGTGCCGCCCGGCCCGGCAGGACGCGCGTCGTCATCGCCGCCCGACCACCACACGCCCATCAGGTGATCCATGGGGAAGCCGACCTTTGCCGCTTCCTTCACGGCCGTGGGATTCATCGCCCCCCAGCCCTGGATGTAGATGTAATCCGGGCGGTCGCGACGCACGTTGAGCCAGAGCGAGCCCTGGTTCTGCATCTCCTTGCCGGGAACCGGATAGAGCAGCAGCTGGAAGCCGTACTTCTTCGCCATGTCCTGCAGCACCGGGATAGGCTCTTTGCCGTAGGGCGCGTCGAGATGGAGAAGACCGAGCTTCTTGCCCTTGAGCTTGTCCAGGCCGCCCTCCTTGGTGGCGACATAGCGCACGAACACCGACGCGCCGTCCCAATAGGTCAGCGGCGGATTGAAGATCCACGGAAAGATGTTGCCGTCGGCGGAGGCCGACAGGCCGTAGGCCATCGACAGGATCGGGATCTTGTCGACCGCCGCCCGCGGGATCAGTTCGAGCGTAATGCCCGTCGAGTAGGGATTGATCACGGTGGGATGCTTGCCCTTGACCGACTCGTAGCATTCAACACCCTTCTTGGTGTCGTATCCGGTCTCGCATTCCTCGACGTTGAGCTTGACGCCGCCGATGCCGCCGTCGCGCTCGTTGAGCATGGTGAAGTAGTCATGCATGCCGTTGGCGACCGGAATGCCCGATCCGGCATAGGGACCGGTGCGATAGGTGAACAACGGGATGTAGATGCTGTCCTGCGCAACCGCCCGGCTGGTCGGCAGAGGAGCCCCCGCCAGCACGGCTGCGACAGTCGCCAGCGCGAAGAATCTTGGACGCATGTGTTTCTCCCTCGTTCGACGGCCGTGCGGCCGTCTTCTTTCTTATTGGCCTCCGCTTGGGAGGATATTCCGAACGCGATGGGCGTACCCGTCCGCTGGAATTGGCTCGATTGTGCACCTTTCGCTCAATAGGGAAAAGGCCAAACGCGCAGCTTCTGCTTGGCGATCTGCCACAGCCGCGCGAGACCGTGCGGCTCGACGATGAGAAAGAAGATGATCAGGGCGCCCACCACCATGAAGGTGAGGTGCTCGACGGTAGCCGGCTGAAGCGGCAGGCCGAACCAACCGGGAACGGCGCGCAGCGCGATCGGCATCATGTAGATGACGGCCGCCCCGAAATAGGAGCCGATGATGCTGCCCAATCCGCCGATGATGACCATGAACAGGATCTGGAAACTCTGATTGATGTCGAACACCGTCGATTCGGCGCCGCCATACCAGAGGAACACCAGAAGCGCGCCGGCCACGCCGCAGACATAGGAGGAGACCGCGAAGGCAAGCAGCTTGGTCGGCAGCAGCCGTATCCCCATCAACTCGGCCGCAATATCCATGTCCCGCACGGCCATCCACATGCGGCCGATGCGCCCGTGCACCAGGTTCGAGGCGAGCCAGGTCAGCGCCAGCACGATCGTCAGCACCACGAAGTAGCGTGTCTGGGCGCTCGCGCGCGGTCCGGTGATGATGATGCCTAGCATCTCGCGCTGCGGCACCTCGATCGCGCCGGACTCGTTGTAGTTGAAAAGCCACGGGATGCGGATGAAGCACCATTCGAGGAAGAACTGCGCGGCAAGCGTCGCGACCGCAAGATAGAATCCCTTGATGCGCAGGCTCGGCAGACCGAACAGCGCGCCGACCGCGCTGGCAAAGAAGCCGGAGACGAGGACCCACAACAGGATGTTCACGTTCGGGAAATAGGTGGTCAACTTGTAGCATGCATAGGCGCCCACGCCCATGAACGCGCCGGTGCCGAGCGAGAGCAGCCCGGTATAGCCGGTGAGCAGATTGAGCCCGATCGCGGCGAGAGAAAATATCAGGAAGGGGATCAGCATCGCGTTGAGCAGGAAGTCGCTTCCGGTCGCGCCGACGAGATAGGCAACGACGATGAGCGCGACGATCCCGAGACGATCCTGCAGAATGGGAAAGATCGCCTGGTCGCTCGTATAACTGGTCTTGAACTGGCCGACTTCGCGATACAGCATCGTTCCCGCTCCTGCGGCTTACACCCGCTCGATGATCCGCTCGCCGAACAATCCTTGCGGGCGGAACAGCAGGAAGATCAGCGCAATCACGTAGGCAAGCCAGCTCTCGATGCCGCTGCCGAGCAACGGCCCCCAATACAGCTCGCCGATCTTCTCGCTGAGGCCGATGATCAGGCCGCCCACGATGGCGCCCGGTATGGACGTAAGACCGCCGAGGATCAGGACCGGCAGCGCCTTGAGCGCGATGATCTCGAGCGCGAAGGACACATCCGAACGCGCGCCCCACATGATGCCGGTGGCAAGCGCGACGATACCGGCGGCAAACCACACGATCACCCAGATCGTCTCAAGCGAGATGCCGACCGAGAGCGCGGCGCGGTGGCTGTCCGCCACGGCGCGCAAGGCGCGGCCGATTCGCGTCTTCTGGAAGAACACCGCGAGCGCGGCGACGAGCACCGAGGCGATGACCGCGGCGGTGATGTCGATCTTCTGCAGTTGCACGACGCCGCCGAGCAGGTGGAGGTCGATGCGGCCGCGCGGCAAATGCAGCTGATCGGCGATCATCACCTGAGGATCGCCGCCGAAAACGTATTCGCCGAGACCGATGAGAAAATAGGTCAATCCGAACGTCGCCATGAACAGGACGATGTCGGGCTGATTGACCAGAGGTCGCAGCACCAGCCGCTCGACGCCGACGGCGAGCAGGAACATGACGACCACCGTCCCGGCCAGCGCGAGATAGGCGCCGATGGCGGGGCTCGAGACCCCGAGCCGCGTCATGCCCTGGTAGAGCCCGACCAGGGTCAGCGCCGCGAACACCACCATGATGCCCTGCGCGAAGTTGAACACGCCGGAGGCCTTGAAAATCAGCACGAAACCGAGCGCGATCAGTGCATAGAGCACGCCGGAAACCAGGCCTTCCCACAGGGTCTGCGCCAGCAGATCAGGCGCCGTTCCCATCTGCACGAAGGGGTCGACGAAGATCTGGTAGAGCAGATGCATCGCGGCTGCTCAGTGGGCGACGCCGAGATAGGCGTCGATCACCGCCGGATCGCGCTTGACTTCATCGGGCGTGCCGTCGGCGATCTTGATGCCGTAATCGAGCACGACCACGCGATCGGAAAGGTCCATGACCACGCCCATATCGTGCTCGATGAGCGCGATCGTCGTCCCGTAGTGATCATTGACGTCGAGAATGAAGCGCGACATGTCCTCCTTCTCTTCGAGATTCATGCCTGCCATCGGCTCGTCGAGCAGAAGCAGGTCCGGCTCCATCGCGAGCGCGCGACCGAGCTCGACGCGCTTCTGCAGACCGTAAGGCAGGCGACCGACCGGCGTGCGTCGGATGTCCTGAATCTTGAGGAAGTCGATGATCTCCTCGACGCGCATGCGATGCGCGACCTCCTCGCGCAGGGCGGGGCCGAAGCGCAGCAGCTGCCAGAAGAAATTCGTGTGCATCTTGAGCGAGCGGCCGGCCATGATGTTGTCGAGAACGGTCATGCCGCGAAACAGCGCGACATTCTGGAAGGTGCGGGCGATGCCGCCGCGGGCCGCCTCATAGGGCCGCATCCGCGACCGCGTCTCGCCCTTGAACGTGATGCGGCCCTGCTGCGGATGGTAGAAGCCGTTGATGACGTTGAGCATCGAGGTCTTGCCGGCCCCGTTGGGACCGATGATGGCGCGGATTTCGCCCTTGCGGATGTCGAAGGACACGTCGCTGATCGCCTTCACGCCGCCGAATGAAAGCGAGACATTCTCGACCGACAGCAAGACGTCGCCGACCGCGACGGCGGAGCCGCCCGGAGCCCTCATGCCGCCTTCTCCATGGCGGCGCTAACAGGCTCGGTCTTCATGTCGCGGATTTTGACGCGCGCCCTGATCACGCCCTTGCGGCCGTCCTCGAAGGTGACTTCGGTTGCGACGTCTGCCTCGCTCGAGCCGTCATAGAGCGCCGCAATCAAGGGGGCGTAGCGCTCGGCAATGAAACGACGGCGTACCTTCTGGGTGCGGGTCAGTTCGCCGTCGTCGGCATCGAGCTCCTTGTGCAGGATCAGGAAGCGCTTGATCTGCGCGCCGGCCATGACCTTGTCGCTGGCGAGCGCACGGTTCACTTCGGCGACATGTTGTTCGATCATGTCGTAGACCAGCGGGTGTCCGGCGAGCTCCTGATAGGACGCATAGGTCACGTTGTTGCGTTCCGCCCAGCTTCCGACGGCGGTGAGATCGATGTTGATCATCACCGCGACGAAATCGCGCTTGTCGCCAAAGGCGACCACCTCGCGGATATTGGGATAGAATTTGAGCTTGTTCTCGATGTATTTCGGGGCGAAAAGCGTGCCGTCGTTCAGGCGACCGACGTCGCGGGCACGGTCGATGATCTTCAGGTGGCCGGTCTTTTCGTCGAAGAAACCCGCATCCCCGCTCTTGATATAGCCATCGGGAGTCATGACCTCCGCCGTGCGGGCCTCGTCCTTGAAATAGCCGACAAACATGCCGGGAGACTTGAACTGGATTTCGCCGTTTTCGGCGATTCGGATATCGACGTTCGGGAAAGGCGGCCCGACGGTATCGGGATAGATCTGACCGTCGGGCTGCGCCGTGACGCAGATGAACGCTTCCGTCTGGCCGTAGAGCTGCTTCAGATTGACGCCGATGGAACGATAGAACGTGAACAGCTCAGGCCCGATTGCCTCGCCCGCGGTATAGGCGACGCGCACCCTCGAGAAGCCGAGCACGTTCTTCAGCGGTCCGTAGACGAGCAGGTTGCCGATCGCATAAAGCATGCGCCCGCCGAGAGAGACCGGCTCCCTGTTCAGGATTCGCTCGCCGTATTTCCGCGCGACGCCGATGAAATAATGAAACAGTTTCCGCTTGAGGAAGCCCGCGTCTTCCATGCGGATCATCACCCGCGTGAGCAGAAGCTCGAGCGTGCGCGGGGGCGCGAAATAGTAGGTCGGCCCGATCTCGCGCAGGTCCGCCATCGCCGTCTCGGAGCTCTCCGGGCAGGCGGTGCAAAAACCCGCCACCAGTCCCTGGCAGTAGTTGAGATAATGGTCGCCGACCCAGGCGAGCGGCAGATAGGCGAGCGCGACGTCCCGTTCGGTGAGATGATCGAAGGCGACGGTATCGGAGGCCGCCTTGATGGCGCGTTCGCCGGTCACCACGACGCCTTTCGACTGACCCGTGGTGCCGGAGGTGTAGAGGATGATCGAGGGGTCCGAGCCTTTGCCTGCGGCGATTTCGTCGTCGAGCCATGCCGCGAGTGCCGGATCGCGGGCGAGCGCCTGGGCTCCCTCCTCGATCACCTGGTCGATGGCGCGCAGGCGGCTATGATCGTAGTCGCGCAGGCCGCGCGCCTCGTCATAGATCAGCATTTCGAGCCTGGGCAGGCGCTCGATCACCGAAAGGATCTTGTCGACCTGCTCCTGGTCCTCCACCGCGGCGAAACGCGCCTCGGCATGGTCGAGCACGAAAGCGAGCTCCTCCGCCACGGCGTCGGCATAGACCGGGACCGGGACCGCGCCGAGCATCTGCGCCGCCATGACCGACCAGTAGAGCTTGGGTCGGTTGCCGCCCACGACGGCCACCGTTTCCCCGCGTTTGACCCCGAGCCGGCTGAGACCGAGGGCGTAACTGCGCACGATCTTGAGCGTCTCGGCCCAGGTCCAGGTCTGCCAGATGCCGAGATCCTTGTGCCGCATGGCCGGCCGCGTGCCGAACCATTCGGCGTTGCGAACCAGCAACTTGGGAAACGTATCCGCCTTTGCGGCGACGGTCAGCGCCACAGCCTTGTCCTCCCATTGGGCGCGCGCACCGGAAAAGCGCGCGCTACGCCCCCTCGCCGCCTTCATCGGCGGACTCGTTTGTCTCGATATGAAAACACCGCCGGAAAAGGGTCAAGCCTTTCCAGGCGGGAAATTCGCCGCCCGGAGGGCGCCCCCATTCACTCCGCAGCTTTGAGAAGCGGCCGGGGCGCGGCGCGGAATTGCGCCCACAGGGCGGCCTCCTCGGCCTTGACCGCGGCGAGGTGCCGCTGCTTCACCGGGCCATATCCGCGGATTTTCTCCGGCAGCGAGGCGAGCGCGACCGCGATCGGGTGGTTCTCTGGAGTGAGTTCGGCGGCGATGGTGGCCAACGATGCCTCGTAGTCGGCGATGAGGCGCCGCTCGAGCCGGCGCTCAGCGGTATGGCCGAACGGGTCGAACGGCGTGCCGCGCAGGAATCGCAATCGCGCGAGCAGGCGGAACAGCGTCAGGACCCAGGGGCCGAAATGCATCTTCTTCGGCTCGCCGGTTGCCGGATCGCGGCGGGCGATGAGCGGCGGGGCGAGATGGAACTCCAGACGCAGGTCGCCGTCGAAGGAGGCCTTCACGCGCTCGATAAAATTCGTCTCGACATAGAGCCGCGCCACTTCGTATTCGTCCTTGTAGGCCATCAGCTTGAACAAATAGCGCGCCACCGCCTCCGCGAGCTCGCTGCGGCCTGGTACCTTCTCCGCCTCGGCCGCGCGCATCCTCTCCACCACGTCCCGGTAGCGCTCCGCATAGCGCGCGTTCTGATAGGCGGCGAGGAAGGCGGCGCGTCGTTCCACCGTTTCGGCGAATGAACGCGACAATCTGAGCGCATCGTTCTCCTGCGCCGGCTGCGGCCGCACCAGAGCTTCGACTGCCGCTCGGTCGACCGCCGCCCGTCTTCCGTAGCGGAAGGCGGCGACATTCATCGCCACCGCCTCCCCGTTCATCTCGATGGCCCGCTCGATCGCCTCGGCGGAAAGCGGAACGGCGCCGATCTGGTAGGCGTAGCCGAGCATGAACATGTTGGCACCGATCGATTGGCCGAGCAGGGCCGTGGCCAGCCGTCCGGCATCGATGAAGTGGCTGCGTTCGCTTCCCGCGGTCGCGGCGATCGTGCGTTTGAGCCGTTCGCTCGGGAGCGAGAAATCGGCATTGCGGGTGAAGTCGCCCGGCAGAAACTCCGCCGTATTCACGACGACCTGCGTGTTGCCGGGCTTGATCGCGCTCAGTACCTTCCTCGCGCCCGCCACGACGATATCGCCCCCGAGAACGAGATCGGCGCCGCCCGCGGCGACGCGGATGGCGTGGATGTCCTCCGCCCGGTTGGCGATGCGGACATGGCTGAACACGGCCCCGCCCTTCTGCGCGAGGCCGGCCATGTCGATGACGCCGACGCCCTTTCCCTCGAGATGCGCGGCCATTGCCATGATCGCGCCGATCGTGACGACGCCGGTGCCGCCGATGCCGGTGATGATGATGCTGTAGGGATGGTTCGCGAGCGGCAGGCGCGGATCCGGGAGCGGCGGCCAGTCCTTCGGCTCGGCGATGCTTTCGCTCTTCTTCAATCTTGCCCCGTGCACCGTCACGAAGGAGGGGCAGAAGCCGTTGAGGCACGAATAGTCCTTGTTGCAACTCGACTGATCGATGGTGCGCTTGCGCCCCCATTCGGTCTCGAGCGGCTGTATCGACACGCAGTTCGATTTCAGGCCGCAATCGCCGCAGCCCTCGCAGACAAGATCGTTGATGACGATACGCTTTTCGGGATCCGGATAAGTCCCCCGCTTGCGGCGCCGCCGCTTCTCGGCAGCACAGGTCTGGTCATAGATGAGAACGGTCACGCCCGGCACGGCCGCCAGCATGCGCTGCACCGCATCGAGCTCGTCGCGATGATGGATCGTCAACCCCTTGGGCCATGCGGTCGTCTTCGGATACTTCCACGGCTCGTCGGTGACGACGACCACGCGCTTGACCCCTTCCGCCGCCACCTGCGCCGCGATCTGCGGCACGGTGAGGCCGCCGTCATTGGGCTGGCCGCCCGTCATCGCGACCGCATCGTTGAACAGGATCTTGTAGGTGATGTTGACGCCCGCGGCGACCGCAGCGCGGATGGCAAGATATCCGGAATGGTTGTAGGTGCCGTCTCCCAGGTTCTGGAAAACATGGCTGCGCTTGGAGAACGGCGCCTCGCCGATCCAGTTCGCACCCTCGCCGCCCATCTGCGTGTAGCCGAGCGTCCTGCGGTCCATCCACTGCGCCATGTAGTGGCAGCCGATGCCGGCATAGGCGCGACTGCCCTCCGGAACGCGCGTGGACGTGTTGTGCGGACAACCGGAGCAGAAATAGGGAATGCGCTGGGCGATGTCGGACGTCTCCGCCAGCGCCTTCTGGGCGTCCTTGAGCCGCGCGACGTTCGCCGCGATCTCCTCGTTGGAGGCGTAGCGCAGCAACCGCTCGCCGATGCAGATGGCGATGTCGTTCGGGTCGAGCGCTCCCTTTACCGGGAACAGCCAGTTGCCGTGCTCGTCCTTCTTGCCGATGCAGACCGGCTGATTGGCCGTGCCGTAGAGCTCTTCCCGGACCTGCACCTCGATCAGCGAACGCTTCTCCTCGACCACGATGATGAGGTCGAGACCGCGGGCGAAGTCGGCCAGCTCCTCTCTTGCGAGCGGCCAAGGGCAGGCGATCTTGAACAGCCTCAGTCCGACATCGTTGCACCGCACCTCGTCGAGGCCAAGCTCGTCGAGCGCCTGCCGCACGTCGAGGTAGGCCTTGCCTGTGGTCGCGATCCCGATCCTCGGCGTCCGGCCGCCCGAGGTAATGATCCTGTTGAGCCTGTTGGCGCGCACGAAGGCGAGCATGGCGTCGCGCTTGTAATCGTGCAGCCGCGCTTCCTGGCCGAGGAAGCTGTCGACGAGCCGGATATTGAGCCCGCCCTCGGGCATCCTGAAGTCGGACGGCGTCACGATCTCCAGGCGCTCTATTCGCCCGTCCACGACGCCCGTGGATTCGACCGTCTCGTGCATGCATTTGAGCGCGGTCCAGGCGCCGGTGAACCGCGACATGGCCCAGCCAAACTGCGCATAGTCGATGATTTCCTGCACGCCGGCCGGGTTCAGGATCGGCATCATCACGTCGATGAAATGGAATTCGGATTGATGCGCGGTGGTGGAGGATTCGGCCGTGTGATCGTCGCCCATCAACGCGATGACGCCGCCGTATCTCGACGTGCCAGCGAGATTGGCATGGCGGAAGACATCCCCGGTGCGATCGACACCGGGACCCTTGCCGTACCACATGCCGAACACGCCGTCGAACTTGCCTTCGCCGCGTAACTCCGCCTGCTGCGTGCCCCACAGCGCGGTGGCGGCAAGGTCCTCGTTCAGGCCCGGCTGGAACTTGATGTCCGCCGCGGCAAGAAATCGCTCCGCGCGCAGGAACTGCTGGTCGAGGCCGCCGAGCGGCGAACCGCGATAGCCGGTGACATAACCTGCGGTGTTGAGGCCGGCGCGCCGGTCGCGCTCCTTCTGCATCAGGCAGGCGCGGATCAGCGCCTGATAGCCGGTGACCAGCACGTGCTCCTGCGCGAGGTCGTATTTGTCGTCGAGACTGACGAGGCGGAGCGTCATGCGGAGCCCTGCGGTAAAAGCCGGCGGCAGACGGCTCTTTATATAGGACAGGGCGGACCGCGCCGGAAGCGAATTAAGCTCGCGAATGCGATCGCATGTTTTTCGTTCTCGGCAGCGGGACAAACCGACAGGAAATTTCTTCCTGCCTCGTCACGGCGCATTTTGGCGCATCGCAGCAAACCGCAAAGGCAGGTCGCGCGACAGAGCCGCGCGTCGGGAAAGGGGCTGCGCCGCGCCAGCGCGCTGCGAATCGCCGCGCGTCCAGAAACGTCGCGTGCCGGGCCAGGTCAGATCTGCGGCACGAGCCGGAACATCGCCTCGCCGTAGCGCCGACGCGCCTCGGCAAGCAACGGCTGGACCGCGGCGACGAAGGCCGCGCGCTCGCCCGGCGTCAGCGCGACGATGTCGCAGCCCGCCTTTTCCATGACCCTGCGCGCGGCCTCGTGCTCCTCGATCGCGAGCCTGCGCTGGAAGGCGACGGCGGCCCCCACCGCTGCCTCCATTGCGCGCTGCAGTTCCTTTGGCCACGCGTCGAAGGTCGGCCGGTGCACGAACACGGGGCGCGACACGTAGAAATGCGCGCTCAGCGTATGGAACCTGTGAAACGCGTGTACGCCGTAGGTGACGGTATTCGCGAACGGGTTTTCCTGGGCATCGAGCGTGCCCGCCTTGATCATGGCGATGGCTTCGGTCAGGTCCATCGGCATTGCCACCGCCCCGAGCATTTCGAACGTGCGTCGATGGATCTCGCTCGGAAGCACGCGGATTTTCATTCCCTTCAGATCGGCCGGGGCGCGCACGGGGTGCAGCCGATTGGAGATATGGCGGAAGCCGTTTTCGAACCAGCCGAGAATACGGTAATTCACGCGCTCCTCGATCCGGCGTGCAAGGAGCGCGCCGAGCGCGCCGTCCATTGCCGCGCGCGCTTGCGCGTTGTCGACGAACAGGAAAGGCAGGTCGACGAAGCCGAGTTCGGGCACGCGATCGGTGAGGTAGCTCGACGACTGGTAGCCGAGGGTCATCCTGCCGCTTTCGACCAGCGTGAGGATGTCCTCGGCCCTGTAACCGTGGTCCATCACGTTCCACACGATGTCGAGCGCAATGTCTTTGCCGAAGTCGGCGCGCAGCCTGTCGCCGATGAACTGCAGCGCCCTGGAGAAACCCGTGGTGGGCGGGCCATATCCGCCCATGCGGATTGCGATCGGAAGGCTCATATGCGCCCGTATACCGGTGCGGGCGCCGCCGTGCTAGAGTCCGCGACGGGAGGAATGTGACTCATGAGCACCGTCGCCAGGCTTTCACAAGGTGCAATGTCGGACGCCGAATGGGAGGCACGCGTCGACCTCGCCGCCGTCTATCGCCTCGTCGCCTACTATGGCTGGGACGACGTGATCTACAATCACGCCTCCATGCGCGTGCCGGGCGAGCCGCGCCATTTTCTGATGAAGCGGCATGAGCTTCTTTACACCGAGGTGACGGCATCCAATCTCGTGAAGGTCTGCATGGACGAGGATCTCGACGAGCGGGCGGGGGTCAACCGGCCGGGTTTCACCTTGCACGGCGGCGTGCTCGCCGCGCGGCCTGACGTCAACTGCGCGCTGCACGTGCACACCGAGGCGGGCATGGCGATCGCCGGTCTGAAGCACGGTTTGCGCATGGTGTCGCAGCAGGCGATCCGCTTCTATCAACGCCTCGGTTATCACGCCTATGAAGGACTCACCGAGGATTTCGCCGAGCGGGAGCGGATCAACCGTGATCTCGGGCAGAACCGGGCGATGATCATGCACAATCACGGCCTGCTCACCGTCGGCAGGACCGCGCGCGAAGCCTTCGTGCTGATGCAGCACCTGATCGAAGCGGCGGAAATCCAGCTCCGGATGGAGGCAACCGGCGCCGAGCTGATCGAGATACCGCCGGAGGTCTGCGCCAAAACCGCCCGGCAATATGAAGCGCATGACGCGGGGCGCGGGAGCGCGGATTGGGCGGCCTATCTGCGCATGCTCGACAAGGTGGACCGCAGCTACAGGAACTGAACCGAGGGGCCGCGTCTCCTCATGCCTGCGGCCTGCGACGTGGCACCGGCGCCGCGCGGGGGCGGGCCTTGCCGCGTGCGCCGCGGACGGTTCAACGCGCGTTGCGGCGCCCCTCGCCCGGACCCCATTGCCAGAAATCGCGACCTTCCTCGCGCATGAAGCGCGCAAGCACCATCATGTGTACCTCGGTCGCGCCGTCGACGAGGCGGGCGGCGCGCGCGGCGCGGTAGATCCACTCCGCAATCGTGTCGCGCGAATAGCCGCGTGCCCCCTGCAGCTGGATTGCCACGTCGGCCGCCTTGTGCAGCGTGTCGGCAACATGCACCTTCGCCATCGACACTTCCTTGCGTGCGCGGCCTCCCTGATCGAGCATCCAGGCCGCGTGCATCGTCAGCAGCCGCCCGATCTGGATCTGATGCGCGACCTCGCCGAGCTTGATCTGCACGCTTTCCCGGTCGCCCAGCCGGACGCCGAAGCCTTCGCGCTCGGCCACATAGGCCTGGGCAATCTCCACGCAGCGCTTCGCCCATCCGAGCCAGCGCATGCAATGCGTCAGCCGCGCGGGACCGAGTCGTATCTGCGTGATCCGCAGCCCGTCGCCCTCCCCGAGCAGCACGTTTTCGCGGGGAATTTCCAGGCCGTCGAATTCGAGTTCGCAATGTCCGCCGTGCTCCTCCGGCCCCATGATCGGGATGCGGCGCACGATGCGCCAGCCCGGTTGATCCTTGTGGAAGAGAAAAGCCGTCAGACCGCGCCGCGCGTCATCGGAGGTGCGTGCGATCAGGATGAAGTGCGCGGCACCCTCCGCACCGGTGGCGAACCACTTGCGCCCTCTGACGACATAGCGATCGCCCTTCCGTTCGGCCCGCGTGCGGATCATCGACGGGTCGGAACCTCCGCCCGGCGCGGGTTCGGTCATGGTGAAGCTCGAACGCACCCGGCCCTCCACGATCGGCCTGAGCCATTTCTCCTTCTGCTCCGGGGTGGCGACGAGCTTGAGCAGGTTCATGTTGCCGTCGTCGGGCGCCATGCAGTTGATGGCAAGCGGCCCGAAGATCGAGCGCGCGGCTTCCTCGTAGATTGCCGCCCAGGCGACGACCGGCAGGTCCATGCCGCCGTATTCCTTGGGCGATTGCGGCGCCCAGAGGCCGGCCTGTCTTGCCTTCTCGCGCACCGGCTTGAGGCGATCTTCCGGAATGTTCTCGTGCTCGGAGAAATTGGCCGGATCCCTTTCGAGCGGCAGCACCTCCTTCTCGACGAAGGCGCGCACGCGCAAGCGGAGATCCTCTATGTCGGGGGGAAGGGAGAAATCCATGAATGCCGCCTTTCTTCATCCGGCTGCACGAGACCGGCCGCCGCGCCGCGCAGGCCGCCTGCGGGCGCCCTGCCGCCGCGCGCGAACCAGCCGGTCGACGCCGGGTCGCTGTCCTCGCCGCCGGAGTGGGACCAAGAGCTATCCCCTAATCTGCACCACCTGTCCCCCGTCGACCACGATCGTCGCGCCGGTGATGTAGCTTCCCGCGTCCGACGCAAGCAGCAGAAGCGCACCGTCGAGGTCGCCTTCATTGCCGAACCGACCCATCGGAATGTCGCGCTTGATCGCGGCGCCCGCGTCGCTGCTGAGATAGGCGTCGTTGATCTCGGTGACGAACCAGCCGGGGGCGATGGCATTCACGCGAACTCCCTTGAAGGCGAGCTCGAGCGCGAGCGCCCTCGTCATCTGGACGACGCCGGCCTTCGACACGGCATAGGCGGCCGTGCCTTTGGCGACGGCAAGCCCGAGGACGGAGGCCACGTTGACGATGGCGCCGCGCGCCTGCACGGCAATCATCCGTCGGGCGGCTTCCTGCGCCCAATGGAACACCGCGTCGAGATCCACGGCAAGCACGCGCCGCCATTCCTCCGGCGACACCTCCACGGCGCGTGCGGGCGCCTGCGCCACCCCTGCATTGTTGACGAGAATGGTGACCGTGCCGAGGGCCGCTTCCGCCGCATCGAAAGCCCGCACCATCGCCGCACGATCGGTGACGTCGGCGGCGATCGCGACGGCGCGGCCGCCCTTGCTCTCGATATCCCGCTTGAGCGTCTCGAGCCGGTCGACGCGGCGGGCAACCAGGGCGACCGCGGCGCCGTTGTCCGCGAGCGCGCGCGCGAACTGCCGACCGAGACCGCTCGAAGCGCCGGTAACCAGCGCCACGCGTCCCGTCAGATCGAACATCTCCGCCGCCTTCATCGTGCTGTCCTTATACACAGGCCCGGCAAGGAATTGGAATAGACCGCGTCGCCCGCGCGCGGACAGCGTGCCCGCGTTCCGCGACCTCGAGCGGTCCGCGACGGGGCGCAATCGGGGCCGACCCCGACTCCCGTCATGACGCCGAGCGCGTCAGCGATAGAGTGCGTGCGGCAGCGCCGTCGCGAGTTGCGGCACGAACCACAGCACCGCCAGCGCCGCGAGCTGGATCAACACGAAGGGGACGATGCCGGCGTAGATGTGCCGCGTGGTCACGCCGGCGGGCGCGACGCCGCGCAGGTAGAACAGCGTCGGGCCGAGCGGCGGATGCATGTAGGACGTCTGCAGGTTGATCGCCATCATGATGCCGAGCCAGACCGGGTCGACGCCCGGCATCTGCAGCAGGACCGGCGCGACGATCGGCACCACGACGAAAATGATCTCGAACGCATCCATCACGAAGCCGAGCAGGAACATCGCCAGCATCACGACGAGCACGGCGCCGTCCGTGCCGCCCGGCAGATTGGCGAGCGAGCGCGCGATCATCGCGTCGCCGCCGAGCGCACGGAACACCAGACTGAACATGGTCGCGCCGATGAGGATGAGAAATATCATGCTGACCACCTGGGTGGTCTTCTCGGTCACCGGCCGCAGCAGGGGCTCGCGCGGCCCCTTGCGCAGCGCGAGCAGGATCGCCCCGACGGCGCCGATCGACCCCGCCTCGGTCGGCGTGGCAATGCCGCCGAGGATCGAGCCGAGCACGGCGAGGATGAGCGCGAGCGGTGCGACCAGCACGGCGGCAAGTCGGCGCGCCAGCGCGAGGCCGCGCGGTGCGTCTCGGTCGGCGGGCAGCGCCGGCGAGGCCTTCGGTCGCGCGACCGCCACCGCGATCAGGAAGGCGAGATAGAGGAACACGAGCATGAAGGCGGGGATGAGCGCGCCCGCAAACAGGTCGCTCACGGTGAGGGAACGCGGCGCGAACACGCCCTTGGCGAGCTGCGCGGCCTGATAGGCATTGCCGAGCTGGTCGCCGAGCAGCACCAGCACGGTGGCCGGTGGGAAGATCTGCGCGAGCGTCGCGGTCGCCGCCACCGTCCCGGCGGCGAGGCGCGGATCGTAGCCGAAGCGCAGCATCGTCGGCAGCATGATGAGCCCCATGGTGACGGCGGTCGCCCCGACCACGCCCTTGGCTGCCGCAAGCAGCGCCCCCACGAGCACCGCGGAGAAGCCAAGCCCCCCGCGCAACGAGCCGAACAGTCGGCCCATGGTCTCGAGCAGATCCTCGGCGACCCGCGAACGCTCGAGCGTGACGCCCATGAAGATGAACAGCGGAACGGCGAGCAGCACCTCGTTGGTGATGACGCCGAAAATGCGCTGCGGCAGCGCGCCGAGGATGCCGAAATCCATGACGCCGAGCGCGTGACCGACGAGCGCGAAGGCGAGCGCCACGCCGGAAAGCGTCAGCGCCACCGGATATCCCGCCATCAGCGCGGCGATCATCGCCGCGACCATGAGCACGGCCAGCAGCTCGCCAGGCGCCATCACCGAGCCCTCGTCAGCGCCTGCGCCGCCCGTATCGCCTGGGCGAGACCCTGCAGCGCCATCATCGCGGCAAAGATCGGAATGAGCGTCTTGAGCACGAACACCAGCGGAAGGCCGCTCGCTTCCTGCGAACGCTCGAGGATCGCCCAAGAACGGGCGGCGTACGGAACGGAAAGGCCGAGCAGCAGCAGGGCAAACGGCAGCAGGAGGAGGAGGCTGCCGGCAAGATCGACGATCGCGCGCGCGCGATGGGACGCGTGCGCATAGAAGACGTCGACCCGCACGTGGCCACCGGCGGACAATGTCCAGGCCGCTGCCAGCATGACGAGCGCAGCATTGGCATAGGTCACCGTCTCCGACAACCAGATCGAGCCGAGGCCGAGCCCGTAGCGGGCGACGACGAGCGCGAATTCCAGGAGGACAACGGCAAGCGCGAGCCATGCCGCGCCGCGTCCGACGGCGGCGGCGAAGGCGTCGATCCCATCGGCGATCCTGCTCACTGCCGCCCTCCGCTGCGCGCGGATGATGGCACAAAGCCCCGCCCGGCGCTAAAGCCCCGGCCCCGCCCGCAAGGTCGGCCGCGCCGCCGGCGCGCGGCCGTGCCGTGCGGCACGCCGCCGCACGACCCGGCTCCCCCGAGGCGCGCAGGGAGCGGGATTGACCGGGGCCGCCCTCTCGCGGCTAAACTGCCACGTCATGCACGACCATCGTCACCACCATTCCGAGCTCAGCGACATGCAACTGCGGGTGCGCGCGCTCGAGACCGTGCTCACCGAAAAAGGCTATGTCGACCCCGCCGCGCTCGACCTCCTGATCGAGACCTACGAGACCAAGATCGGTCCGCGCAACGGCGCGCGCGTCGTCGCCCGCGCCTGGGTCGATGCGGATTATCGCGCGCGCCTCTTCAGGGACGCGACGCCGGCGATTGCCGAGCTCGGCTATGCGGGGCGGCAGGGCGAACACATCGTCGCGCTCGAGAACACGCCTGAGGTTCACAACATGGTCGTGTGCACCTTGTGTTCCTGCTACCCTTGGCCGGTGCTGGGCCTGCCGCCGGTCTGGTACAAATCGGCACCCTATCGTTCCCGGGCCGTCGCCGATCCGCGCGGCGTGCTCGCCGAATTCGGCGTGACTCTGCCGCCGGAGACGGAGATCCGCGTCTGGGATTCGACATCCGAAATCCGCTACCTCGTGGTGCCGATGCGGCCGGCGGGCACCGATGGCTGGAGCGAGGAGAGGCTCGCCGCCCTCGTCACGCGTGACTCCATGATCGGCACGGGGCTGCCGAAGTCGCCGGCGGATTTGACGAGATGAACGGCGCCCACGATCTCGGCGGCATGCATGGCTTCGGGCCGGTCGAGCCTGAACCGAACGAACCGGTCTTCCATGCGGAATGGGAAAAGCGCGCCTTCGCGCTCACGCTCGCGATGGCGATGCCTGGGCGCTGGAACATCGACATGTCGCGTTTCGCGCGCGAGAACCGCCCGCCGGCGGAATATCTGTCGATGAGCTACTATCAGATCTGGTTTGCCGCACTCGAGCAGATGCTCAAGGAACGCGGCCTCGTGGGCGACGACGAAATCGCCGCCGGCCATTCGCTGCGTCCGCCAAAGCCCGTCGAACGCATCCTGTCGCCGGCGGATGTCGCCAAGGTGCTTTATCGCGGCGGGCCGACCGAACGCGAGCCTCGTACCGCGCCCGCCTTCAAGCCCGGCGACAAGGTCCGCGCCAAGGTGATGAACCCGCGCACCCACACGCGGCTGCCGCGCTATGCGCGCGGCCATGTCGGCGTCATTGCGCGCGTGATCGGCTTCCACGTGTTTCCGGACAGCAACGCGATCGGCGCCGGCGAAGACCCGCACTGGCTCTATGCCGTGCGCTTCGAGGGCCGGGAATTGTGGGGACCGCAGGGCGATCCTCGCTCGAGCGTGTCGATCGACGCCTGGGAGCCTTATCTGGAGCCGGCATGATCGATCCTTCCGCTGCACGCCGCGCCACGCAGGAGCTGCCCGGCATTCCCCGCGATGCCGAGGGACCGGTGTTCCGCGAACCCTGGGAAGCGCAGGCCTTCGCGCTGACGCTTGCCTTGCACGAGCAGGGCCTGTTCACCTGGAAGGAATGGGCGGCAACCCTCGGCGCCGAGATCAGGCGCGCGCAGGCGGCGGGCGATCCGGACACCGGCGAGACCTATTATCGTCATTGGCTCAACGCGCTCGAACGGCTGGTGGCCGAGAAGGGCCTGGCCACGGCGGGGGTGCTCGCGCGCTGCCGCGAGGCCTGGCAGCGCGCCTGCGAGCGCACGCCGCACGGCCAGCCGATCACGCTGCGGCCGGAAGACTTCGCGGAGGCATGACCCATTTCGGCACGGCCCCGTGCTGGGCTAACCGCCTTTCGGGGCCGTGCATGAGCGCATGATTCGGAAAACCGGGAACCGGCGTTCCGGAACGGTCACGCGCCGGCGAAATGTCAGGCGAGCACGGCGCTTCCTTCCAAAACGGAGCGTGCTTCAGAACAGCCCCATGCGCTCGCTCGCCATGTAGCCGGTGAGCAGCGCAAGGCCCAACAG
>Ga0209810_1002444_pt1 | contig 22362 bp, 17 predicted proteins | sample Coa_R1_7_FD_187159 | JGI IMG/M metagenome (GOLD analysis project Ga0209810, IMG submission 187159) | Surface soil microbial communities from Centralia Pennsylvania, which are recovering from an underground coalmine fire - Coalmine... | ecosystem: Environmental > Terrestrial > Soil > Unclassified... | reverse complement strand
GCTACCCGAACGGCATCTGCCGCCACGTGGACGAGCGCGACCCCGAGCTGGAGCGCGTCTGCTCCGTCTACTCGATCGTCATGGACCTCACGGCGGGCAGCTTCGAGATCGCGCAACACCCGCCCTGCGCCCACGACTACGAGGCGATCCGGCTGCCGCAGGGGTCGGGGGTGGCGGCCGGCGCCGGCTCCTGAGCCCGGTGCCCGGGTTGGAGGTGGAGATGCCGCTTGGGAGGCGTTGGCGGGACCCGAGGAGGGGGGCGGTCCCGACCGGGTAGGGCCGGGAATCCAGGGCGGCATCGCCTTCGGCGGTGGAACCCATGGCCGGGGCTGGAGGACCAGGCCGCGAACGACGGGCGCCGAGGTCGAGCCGGAGGCGACCGTGGAGGGCTCCGCGAGGGGCGCCGGGCGAGAGCAGCCACCGCTTCGCCCTGCGGCTCGGGCCCGCCGTCACCGGCACGAGCGGTGACGAGCCACTCCCGCTCGCCCGGTCGCTCGAACCGCTGCGGCCGGAGGTGGCCGGCCTGCGCCGACCGGCCGTCGGCATCCGGGTGGCATCCGCCTCGCGCCGGGGCCACCGCTCGTCTTCGCCGGTCGACCGCCTGGTCGTTTGCCGCCGCCTCCATCCCCGTCGGGGCACCTTGGCTCCATCCCGGTCGCTTCCCCTGGACGAGCCCCGGGGGGTTGGAGACCGCAGGGAACGCACGGGCGCCGGGCGTCCGGGCTGGGCCGCCGCCGGCTTCGGGCCGGACGGCGAGGCCCCTTCCGCGCCGGCCTCGCCCGGACGTGCTCCTGACGTCGGATGCCACGTCAGGGGCCGTCCTCGGTCTGCGCTGTCGAGGCCGGGTCGGAGGGGTGCTCACCCGCGTAGTCCCCCAGCTCGCGCACGGTCACCATGGGCAGCAGCTTGAGGGCCAGCTGGAGCCGGAACAGCGTGGGGTCGACCAGGTAGTCGGGGCCCAGCAGCTGCTGGATCTGGGTGAGACGGTAGTCGAGGGTGTTGGGATGGATGCCGAGCTGGCGGGCGGCCCGCTTGCGGTTGAGGCCGGCCGAGAGGTAGACGTCCAGGGTCTCGAGCAGGCGATTGCCGCCCGGTCCACGGCCGTGTCGGAGCAAGGGTCCGAGGGTGTCGCGTACGAAGGTGTCCAGGGGCGGCCCGGGCTTGAAGAGGTCGAAGACCCGGACCTCGTCGTAGCGATGGACGCGGCGCTCGGGGTGGAGCAGCGCCCCCAGGGTCCGGGCTCGGGCCGCCTCCCGGTAGCTCCTCACCGTCGCCAGGGCGCCGGGCCGGGGCAGACCCACCCCCGCCACCAGCAGCAGCTCCTCCGACTCCGGGGTCGCCAGCGCCGCCCGTACCATGGTCGCCACGTCGTCGATCGCGGTGCTCACCACCAGCCAGAGCTGGCCCACCGGTAGCGGGATGGAGGGGCAATCGCCGAAGCGTGCGTGCATCCGGAGCCCGACCCGGGCCAGGGCCGTGCCGACCTGCTCCGGCGCCGACCCGATGCCTTGCGTGGGCCCGATCACGACCGCGATGTGGGGGCTGCGGAGGTCGTAGCCGAGCTGGTCGGCCTGCTCCAGGGCGGCGGCCTCGTCCCGGAACTCCCCCTCGATCAGCCGGGCGAAGAAGAGTCGGGCGGCGTTGTCGTGGGAGCGGCGGCTCTGCTCCCGCTCCTCCAGGTAGGCGCTGGCGACCGCGGTGCTGACCCGGTCGGCGTACTCCAGACTCAACCTCCCCAGCAGCTCGAGGTCGCTCCGGATCCCGGACTCCAGCATGCAGTCCCAGAGGACGCGCACGCTCACCCGCCAGGAGTGGAGGATCGCCTCCAGGGAGTAACCCTGGTGGAAGCGTCGGCGGGCCGCCTCGACGAAGGGCCGGAGGTCCTCGGGTCGCGGGGGGCGACGCTCGGCCAGGAGGCGGAAGTAGAGGTCGACGTTGCGGAGGTCGACCTCGGCCCGGTCGTGCTCGACCTCGGGATCAGGGGTGGTGGCGTAGTCGGCGACCTCCAGGCGGGTGGCGCGGTTGAGGCGGCGCGCGAACTCCTCACGTTGGGCCTGGGTCAGCGATGGAGCAACTTGTGACATCGTCACGAAAGTAACGCCTGAGATCGGACATTGTCACGTGGCGGCCGTCAGAGAATTGGGCTAGTCTCACTACCACGATGGCCGAAGGCGGCGAACAGCGGTTGAGGGAGGGCGCCAGGGCCGCTGCTACGGCGCTCGGCGAGGACGCCGAGGAGGTGAGGAAGGTCGAGAGTGACCTCGGGGACCGTTACCCCGTCGACGGGGGCCGAAGATTGGCCTGCCCGCCAGGTCAGCGCTCGGTCGGGACGGGGCGATCGCTGCATCGCGACCGGTCGCGCTCGCCGGAGCGACGCCGCCCGGGGTGTGGCGGTCGGCCACGGTGGCCGTGGCTTCGTGCTCGTACCGGAGCAAAGGAGGTGGGATGAGGTTCTTCGTCTTCCTGCTCGGCCAGCAGCCTGCCCACGTCGACAGCGCCGATGTCTATCGGGAGCTGATCAACGACGCCGAGTTGGCTGAGCAGCTGGGCTTCGACGGGCTCTGGGTCGCCGAACACCATTTCTCCACCTACTGCGTGGTCCCCAACACCCTGACCCTCCTGGCCTCGATCGCCAAGCGGACGAGCCGGATCCGGATCGGGAGCGCGGTCGTCGTCCTGCCCCTTCACAACGCGGTCCGGGTGGCCGAAGAGGCGGCCATGGTCGATCACCTCTCCGAGGGCCGTTTGGAGCTGGTGCTCGGTCGTGGGTTCCAGCCTCTGGAGTTCGCAGGGCTCGGCTACGAGCTGGCGGATTCCCAGCGGCGCCTGAGCGAGGGCATTGCCATCCTGAAGCATCTCTGGGAGCGGCCCGATCGGCCCTTCGAGGGGCCCAGCGTCCGTCTCCCGGCCTTGACCGCGATGCCCATGCCCCGTCAACGGCCGCATCCGCCGCTGTGGCTGGCCTGCGGCTCCCAGCGTTCGATCGAGGCCGCCATGGAGCGCTCCCTGCACGTCGTGCTGACCGCCGGGATCGAGGGGCTGGGCAAGTTCCAGGAGCTGAAGCGCGCCTTCGAGACGCGGCGGCAGGCCCTGGACGGACGGGTCGACCTGGAGTTCGGGGTCCAATGCTACGCCTTCGTCTCCTCCGACCCGGCCGCCCGACGGCGGGCGATCGAGGCGGCCCGGCAGGTCCATCGGCTCGGCAACCTGCTCCGCCGAGGGGAGGGGGTGATTCGGCGAGGCGTGCTCGACGACCCGGGGCCGCAGCCGGACGACCCCGCCGACGACACCGTCCGCAGCTCGACCCTGATCGGCGACGAGCACGAGGTGGCGGACCGGCTGGCCTGGTTCGCCGAGCAGGGGGTGACCACGATGTCGCTCATCTTCCGCTTCGGCGAGCTGAGCTCGGAGGAGGTCCGGGAGTCGATGGCCCGGATGGCCCGCCTGGTCAGGGTGGGGGCGCTGCGGTGAGCGCGGCCGGTGCCCTCCTGGTGGGCGGCTCAACGGAACGAGCCAGCCGCCTGGCCTCCGGCCTGAGCGGCGAGCGGCTCTGGCTCCGGCCTGCCCACGCCCGGGGTGAGGTCGAGGGCCTGATCAGCCTTCCCTTCCAGCCGGCGGAGGGGCTGAGGCTGGACGGGCTGCCCCTGCCGCTCGACCTGGTGGCGGTCCTCAGCGACCAGACGGCCGCCGGCGTCCGCCCCCGGACTCTTGGGGCGCGGCTGGAGCTGATGCGGGAGGTGCTGCTCGAGGCCTTCCTGCCGGTGCGGGAGGTGCTCCGCCGTCAGCGAGATTGGCTGCGGCTGGCCTGGATCATCTCGCCGACCCCGCTCAACGGCTGCGGCTCCCCCGAGCGAGCAGCGGCGGAGGCCGCGGTCCTGGGCTTGATGCGGGGGGTGACCCGCGAGTTCGCGACCCGGGCCTCCACGGTGGCTCTGGTGGTGGACGGGGCTCACGATCCGGAGGCGGTGGACCGGGATCTGGCGGCGACCCTCCAGGTGCTGCGTGACCCGGGGTCCTCCTTCTACACCGGGCAGGTGCTGAACCTGACCAGCGGGACCTGGATCGCGGGGGCGTGAAGGTGGCGAGCACACGACCGACCGTGCTGATCACCGGGGCCGCGGCGGGCATGGGGCGGGCGCACTGCCGTTGCCTCATCGCCGAGGGCTGGAACGTGGTCGCCGTGGACCGCGATCGCACCGGTCTGGCCAGCCTGACCGCGGAGGTGGGGGCGGAGCGGGTGGTGACGGTGGAGGGCGACGTCCGCCAGCCGGACCTGGCCACCGCCGCCGTCGAGGTGGCGCTCGACCGTTTCGGCCGCCTCGACGGCCTGGTCAACAACGCCGGCTACGGCCTCCAGCGGAGCCTCCTCGACTCCTCGGCCGATGACCTCCTCGACCAGCTCGCGGTGCACGTGGAGGCGGCGCTCGCCTTCAGCCTGGCGGCGGAGCCGTACCTGCGGCAAGCCCGGGGCGCGATCGTCAACGTCTCCTCGGAGTGGGCGCTGGCCGGTCCCTGCACCTGGCCCCAGCCGCCCGCGGTGGCCTACTGCGCCGGCAAGGCAGGGGTGCTCGGCCTCACCCGGGCCCTGGCCCGGCAGCTGGCCCCCGAGGTGCGGGTCAACGCGATCGCACCCGGCGGGGCCCGGACCGAGACCACCCTCTCCCACTACGACCCCGAGACGTTGGCCCGCAAGATCGCCGGCGTGCCCGCCCAACGTTGGGCGGAGCCGGCCGAGTACTCCCTGTTCGTGCGCTATCTCCTCTCGCCCGCGGCGCGGCTGGTCACCGGGCAGGTGCTGAGCCCGAACGGGGGGGAGGTCATCGCCGGGGGCTGACGTGAGCGCCAGCACCTCGCTCCCCGACCCCGCCCCGCGCTCCCGAGCGCTCTACCGGCGGGCGCTCCTGACCATGCCCGGGGGCAACACCCGCACCACCGTCTTCCATCCCCCTCATCCGCTCTACGCCCGGCGTGGGCGGGGCTGTCGCGTGGTCGACGCCGACGGGGTGGAGCGGATCGACTTCCTCAACAACTACACCGCCCTGGTGCATGGGCATGCCCACCCCCACATCGTGGCCGCGGCCAGCGAGCAACTGGCTCTTGGCACTTGCTTCTCGATGCCGACCGAGGCCGAGATCGAGCTGGCGGAGGAGATCTGTCGCCGGCTCGACAGCGTCGAGCAGGTCCGTTTCGCCGGCTCCGGCTCGGAGGCGGTGATGCTGGCGGTGAAGGTGGCTCGGGCGGTCACTGGCCGCTCGGTGATCGCCAAGTGCGAGGGCGCCTACCACGGCAGCTACGACGCGGTCGAGGTCAGCGTCGAGCCGCCGCCCGAGGCCTGGGGGGAGCCCGACCCGGTCACCGTCCCGGTCGCCCAGGGCACCCCGGCGGGGGTGCTGCAGGACGTGGTGGTGATCCCCTTCAACGACGCCGAGGCCGCCGAGCGCATCCTGGCCCCTCGCCGCTCGGAGCTGGCGGCGGTGATCGTCGACCCCCTCCCCAACCGAGTGGGGCTGATCCCGGCCAGGCCCGACTTCCTGGCCATGCTCCGCCGTTTCACCCGGGAGGCGGGGGCGCTGCTCGTCTTCGACGAGGTGATCAGCTTCCGGATCGACCCGGGAGGCGCCCAGCGCGCCTTCGACACCACCCCCGACCTCACCGTCCTGGGCAAGGTGATCGGGGGCGGCTTCCCGATCGGCGCCCTGGGCGGACCCGCCGAGCTCCTGCGGGTCTTCGACCCCCGCTCGGGCCGCCCTGCCGTGCCCCACGGCGGGACCTTCAACGCCAACCCGGTTGCGATGGCGGCCGGCCGGGCGGCGCTGGAGCTGCTCACCCCGGAGGCCCACCGTCGCCTGGCGGTCCTGGGCGAGCGCGCTCGGTCGCTGCTGAACGACGCCTATCGCACCGCCGGGGTGCCGGGCCAGGCCACGGGCATGGCCTCGTTGATCAAGCTACACTTCCGTCCCGGGCCCCTCACCGACTACCGTTCGGCCTGGCCCGGGAGCTGGGAGCGGCAGGCCATGGCCGCCGTCTTCCGGCACCTGCTCGGCTCCGGCATCCTGATCTCCCCCAGCGGCCTGCTCTGCCTCTCGACCCCCATGGGGGAGGGGGAGGTGGAGGAGCTGGCGCGCGCCTTCCGACGGGCGCTCGACCGCCTGCCTCCCACGACCGGGGCCAGGCGGTAGGAGCTGGGGACGGCAACAACCAGGACCTGAGAAAGAAAGGAGGAGAGGGAGGAATGAGGCGACTGGACCGGCGAACCTTCCTGAAAGGCCTGGGGGCGACCATCCCCGTGTTCGTGGGCGGCCAGCTGCTGGAGGCCTGCGGGAGCGCCGGATCGTCCGCGCCGAGCGGACCCGGCGGCAAGCTCGGGGTGAGCCAGCTGGTGGTGGCCGGGGGCGGGGGAGCCCTGACCGACGCCTACCGACGGGCGTACTACCAGCCCTTCACGGCCAAGACCGGGGTCAAGATCCTGGAGACGGCGGTCGACCCGGCCAAGCTCAAGTCGATGGTCTCGAGCGGAGCCGTGGAGTGGGACGTGGCCCAGATCGACGCGGCCGCTGCCGCCAGCGCTGCCTATGACGGTCTCCTCGAGCGGTTGGACTACCGCATCATCAACAAGGACGATCTGCTCCCCCAGATGGTCCACGATGCCTATCTGATCAACGATCTGGCCGCCTACGTCATCGCCTGGAACACGAGGAAGTACCAGGCGGAGAACGCCCCTCAGACCTGGGCCGACTTCTTCAACGTTCACCGCTTCCCGGGGACGAGGGGGCTGCTGAACACCCCCGGCCAGACCCTGGAGGTGGCGCTGCTGGGTGCCGGTGTCGATCCCAAGCACCTCTACCCGCTCGACGTCGAGCGGGCGCTCAAGTTCCTGGATCCGATCAAGTCGCAGCTCCGGTTCTGGAGCTCTGGCGCGCAATCGGCCCAGTGGCTGATCGACGACGAGGTCGACCTGGGGACCTCCTGGAACGGCCGGCTCCAGGGCCCCAAGGCGCAGGGCTCACCGGTCGACTTCACCTTCAACCAGTCGCTGTTGGTCGCCGACGCCTGGATCGTGCCCAAGGGGGCCAAGCACAAGGATGCCTCCATGCAGTTCATCGCCTTCTGCATGCAGGCCCGCAACCAGGCCCGAGAGGCCGAGCTCATCCCCTACGGCCCCACCAACACCAGGGCCTTCTCCTACCTCGATGCCCAGGTGAAGGCTTCCCTTCCCAACGCGCCCGGGCACCGCTACGCGCTGATCCAGGACTTCGACTGGTGGGCTCGCAACCAGGACCGGGTCACCCAGACGTGGAACGACTGGCTCTCGTCCTGAGGCCCGCCGCCGGCCGGCGCCTCCGGTGGTCTCCACGCCAGGGGAGGGAGCCCTTGCTCCTGGCACCCCTGTTGCTGCTGCTCCTCCTCTTCTTCGTCCTACCGCTGGCGATCGAGGTCTGGTCCAGCCTCGCCCAGCCTCGCCCCGGCCTGTCCGCTTACCACACGGTCTTCCAGCAGGCGGCCTTCCTGCGCTCGATCGCGACCACCCTGCAGATCGCGGCCACGGTGACGGTGGCCTCGGCGGTGATCGGGTACCCGGTCGCCTACGCCTTCACCCGCCTCCGGGGCAGGTTGCTGACGCTGATGCTGGCCCTGGCCCTCGTGCCCTTCTGGGTCAGTGCCGTGGTCCGCAGCTTCTCCTGGATGCTGCTGCTGGAGCGCTCCGGCCCGGTCAACGGGGCGCTGCTCGCGCTCGGCCTGATCGGGCGACCGCTCCCGTTCCTCTACAACCGGACGGTGGTCGAGGTGGTGATGGTGTCGGTCCTGCTGCCCTACATGATCCTTCCCGTCTACAGCGTGATGCGGGGGATCGATCTCGACCTGATGAAGGCGGCGGCCAGCCTGGGGGCCTCGCCCCTCCAGGCCTTCGGCCGGGTGTTCCTGCCCCTGAGCCTGCCCGGCGTCGCCGCCGGCGGGCTCCTGGTCTTCATCCTCGCCTTGGGCTACTTCGTGACCCCTTCCTTGCTCGGCGGACCCAGGGAGCAGATGGTGGCGGTCCTGATCTACCAGCAGACCCAGCTCTTCAACTGGCCGGTCGCCTTCGCGCTGGCCACCGTGCTCCTGGTCGTCGTGGTGGCGCTCTACGGGCTGGCGGTCCGACTCCTGGGGCTGGGCCGGATCATGTTCGCCCAGGAGCCGCTCCCGTGAGCCGGAGCCGAATCCTGCTGCTCCTGGGGGCCTGGCTGGTCCTCTTCTACATGGACCTACCGCTCCTGGTGGTGGCCCCCGCCTCGGTCAGCGCTGCTCCCTACATCCAGTTCCCGCCGGTGGGCCTTTCTCCCCGCTGGTACGGCGCCTTCGGGGCCGACCCGAGCTGGACCGGTGCCATGGACAACAGCCTGCTGATCGCCGCCGGGACAGCCCTGGTGGCGACGGTGATCGGGACTCTGGCCGCGCTCGGCCTGCAGGGGCTGGGACGGGGACGAGGACAGTGGCTGCTGGCCCTCCTGCTCTGCCCGTTGATCGTCCCCCACATGAACCTCGCCATCGGCCTCTACCCGGTGATGGCCCGGCTCCAGCTGGTCGGCACCCCCCTGGCGGTGGTCCTCGGCCATGCGGTGGTTGCCACCCCACTCGTGGTCCTGATCGTGGTCGCCACCCTACAGCGGCTGGATCCGGCCCTGGGCCGGGCTGCCGCCAGCCTGGGCGCCAACGCCTGGCAGCGGTTCCGGCTGGTCACCCTGCCCCTCATCCTGCCCGGGGTGTTGGGCGGGGCTGCCTTCGCCTTCGCCGCTTCCTTCGACGAGCTGGAGATCGCGCTCTTCCTGAGCGGGGCCACCGCTCGGACGCTGCCTCTCCAGCTCTGGCAGCAGATCCAGTTCGAGCTGACGCCGGTGGTGGCGGTGGCCAGCGTCGTCACCGCCGTCATCTTCCTTGGCGGGCTGGCCGTGATCCAGGGGGGCCGCTGGCTCGCCACCCGGCGGATCACGGCCGAGGGGGCCGAAGGTGGCTGAGCCGGCCGGCCCCGTCCGGGGCGCGCACGTCGTCGTCGAGGGCCTCTGCAAGCGCTACGAGGACGGTGACGCGGTGGTGGACGCCAGCTTCGAGATCCAGCCCGGCGAGTTCGTGAGCTTGCTCGGCCCGAGCGGCTCGGGCAAGACCACGACCTTGATGATGATCGCCGGCTTCGTCGCCCCCAACGCCGGTGACATCCGCCTGGACGGCCGCTCGGTGGTCGGCATCCCGCCCCACCACCGGCAGATCGGGGTCGTCTTCCAGAGCTACGCCCTCTTCCCGCACCTCTCGGTGTGGGACAACGTCGCCTTCCCCCTGCGGATGCGCAGGGTGTCCCGTCCCGAGCTGGAACGTCGGGTCGTCGCCGCCCTGGAGATGGTCGGGCTGGGCGGGATGCGGCGGCGTCGCCCCTCCCAGCTCTCGGGCGGCCAGCAGCAGCGGGTGGCCCTGGCCCGGGCCCTGGTCTTCGAGCCGCCGCTGCTGCTCATGGACGAGCCCCTGGGCGCGCTCGACCGTGCCCTCCGCCAGCAGATGCAGCTGGAGATCAGGGAGCTGACCTCACGGCTTCGCCTCAGCGTGCTCTACGTGACCCATGACCAGGAGGAGGCGCTGGCGATGTCGCACCGGGTGGCGGTGATGGACCGGGGACGGATCGTCCAGATGGGGACGCCCCATGACGTCTACTGGGAGCCGCGGGACACCTTCGTGGCCCGCTTCCTGGGCGAGGCCAACGTCTTCGAGGGAAGCCTCCTCGGAGGCGCCAACGGACGCTCGGTCCTGGTCACCGAGGATGGGCTCCGGCTCGCGACCAGCCACCCGATCGGGGTCGCCAACGGCGACCGGGCGGCGGCGGTGGTGCGTCCGCAGGCCTTCGAGCTGGGCGGCGGCGGGGCCGGCAGCAACCGGCTGGAGGGGGTGGTGCTCGACGTCCAGTTCCTGGGCGAGGTGGTCCGGCTGACGGTGGTGGCCAACCGGCGCCGGGTCCAGGTCCGGCTTCCGGCCTCGAACGCCGCTCGGCTGCCCGAGCCGGGCACGCGCCTCGAGCTCAGCTGCCCCCCGGAGGCGGTCCGGGTGGTGCCGCACCGCCCATGAGCGTTCCGATGTCGGCGTTGGCCGTGACCAGGAGGGAAGGCCGTTGAGAGGTCTGGATGGGAAGGTGGCGGTGGTGACCGGGGCCGCGGGTGGGATCGGGTCCGCGGTTCGCGTCCACCTGGCGGAGGCGGGGGCGGTGGTGGTCGGCCTCGACCGGGTGCCGGACGAGGAGAAGGCGGGATGGCTGCACTGCGACGTCTCCTCCCCATCCGAGGTGGAGGCCGCCTTCCAGCGGGTGATGGACCGCTACCGGCGCCTGGACGTGCTGGTCAACGCGGCCGGGATCTCACCCAAGCGCGAGGGGCGGCGACTGGACGCCCTGGAGACCACGCCCGAGGAGTGGGCCCGGATCATCGACGTCAACCTGAGCGGGGTCTTCTTCTGCTCGACGGCGGCCGCCCGGCGGATGCGCGAGGGCGGGGCGATCGTCAACATCGCCTCGGTGGTGGCATCCACCTACACCGGCAACGCCTCCGCCGCCTACGTGGCCAGCAAGTCCGGGGTCGAGGGCCTGACCCGAGCGCTCGCCATCGAGCTGCTGCCGCTCGGGATTCGGGTCAACGCGGTCGCCCCGGGGCGGGTGGCGACGCCGATGACGGCGGCTGCCGCCCCCGAGGTGCAACAGCGGGCGGTGGCGGCGATCCCCCTGGGTCGCCCCGCCACCCCGGAGGAGATCGCCGCCGTGGTGCTGTTCCTGGCCTCGGACGCGGCCAGCTACGTGGTCGGAGCCACGCTCGACGTCAGCGGCGGGCGCGGCATCACGTGAGCCCCGACGGTGATCGCGGACGGCCGAGGCGGTGCCGTCCCGGACCAGGAGGTCGTGGCCTCCGTCTCGACCCGCGCTCCCGAGTGATGGCGCTGGAGGTCGGGGTGATGAGCGCGGCCGGTGATCCCGGACCAGGCCTCCCTCGCCGGTGGGTCGGGGGGAGGGCGGAAGGCGAGCGCAGAGGGCGTCCCGACCTCGGTCGGGGGTGGCGGTGGTGCCCGGCCCGTCATCCGGGCGCCCGATGGGGTCGCCGGCCAGGACCCCGGGGGAGGGATCGGTGCCGGGTCTGAAGGCGGTCGTGCCGCCCTCCCCGGCCGCTCCCGCCCGCGGGCGGGAGCGCGCCACCGGCGGGGGAGGCGACGGGCTGGAGCGCGCCGTCCATCCCTGAGTTGGCGGGAACGATGGCCTTCATCGTCTCTCGTGGTACCCCTGGCCCCGGCACGGCGGCGTCCGTGCTGGGGGTGGCGACCCTGATCCAGGTCGTCGGTGCCATCCTCTCCCAGTCGCTCGCGGTCCTGGGCCCCGAGCTGACCGCCAGCCTGCACCTCTCGGCCGCGGGGTTCGGCCTCCTGCTCAGCGGGGTCAACCTCGGCACCCTGCTGGCCCTCCTGCTCGGTGGGGTGGGGGGCGACCTCCTGGCGGCACGAAGCGTGCTGGCCGTCAGCGCCGTTGGCAGCGGGATCCTGGTCGTGATCGCGGCGCTCGTCGACTCGGTCACGCTGGTGGAGGTCCTGCTCGCCGCGGCTGGCTTCACCTGGGGGGCTTCCATCCCCGCCGGCGGCGGTGCGGTGATCCGAATGGCGCCTGCCTCCCGACGCGGGCTGTTCGTCAGCATCCGGCAGCTGGGTCTGCCCCTGGGGGGCGTGGTCGCGGCCCTCCTCTCGCCACCGGTGGTGGCGCGGGGCGGCTGGCGGGCGATGTTCCTCCTCGAGGGGGCCCTGTTCGTGATGGCCGCCCTGGTCGCCGTCCGGACCCCGCTCCCACGCGCCCGGGTCGAGCGACGGCTGCGTGCCCTGACCGTCCGCACCCTCGCCCTGGGCGTTGGAGGGGCGTTGCTCGGAGCGGCGCAGTGGGTCTTCCTCGGGTACCTGACCCTGCAGCTGACCCGACGGTTCGGGGTGCCCTTCGCCCTGGCTGCCACCGTCTTCCTGGCCGCGCAAGCCTGTGGGGCGCTGGGGCGCCTGGTCATGGGATGGGCGAGCGACCGGTACGGGAGCCGAACCGTCTGGCTGGCGGCCACCAGCCTGGCCGGGGCCGGATGCCTCCTCTCGTTCGGGGTGCTCCCTCCCACCACGCCGCTCGTGCCCCTGATCCTCCTGAGCCTGGGGAGCGGGTTCGCGGTCATGGCCTGGAACGGGATGCTGATCGCGGCCTTCGCCGAGGCGGGGCCACGCGAGCTGGCGAGCACCAGCATCGGCGCTGGCCTGCTGCTCAACCGACTCGGCGCCTTCGCCGCCCCGCCGCTCTTCGGGCTCGCCCTCGGCGGGTTCTCCCCGGGCATCGCCTGGACGGGGACGGCCCTGGTGCTGGTGGCGGCGGCGATCACGTTCGCCGGGCTCGGGCTCCGATCTGGCGTGAACCATCCCACCTGGGATGGCTGACCTGCGCGCCAGGCGACGGCCGGCCTCCCCCGGCCACGGCGGCCAGGTCGCCAGGTCGAAGAGGGGCCGGGGAGCGCCGAGGGTGGCCCGGCCCGGGGTGGGGACGCCGACCTCGGCCCCGGTCGCCCCGCTCGGTCGCGGCGGTGACCTGCGGTTGGTGGCCGCCACGGGCGGGCCGTGATCGCGATCACGGGCCCCCGGGCGAGCGGCTGGAGAGAGCGCCGGCGGCGATGGGGTGGGCTGAAGGCAAGGTGGCGGCCCGGCGTCGGGTGGGCGGCGACTCGGTCCGGATGACGGGCAGCCGCCTCTCCGGGGGCGGAACCCCGAGCCCATCGCTGCCGGGGGATGGGCTCCACGCCGTCCGCTCGAGGGTGGGCCCGGACGGGATCGGCTCCCAGAGGCAGGTCCGTTCCTGCCGGCGGCTCCGGGTGCGGAGCGGGCCTTTCGGTCCTGAGGTCGGTCGACCTCGACTGGCACTGGAGCGGGCCCAGGCGGCGCTGCTCTCCCGGGAGGGACGCACACCCCCGAGGTCCCGATGGCATCGGCGTAGGGACCGGGGGGCCAGGGCAGAGCAGGAGGCCGGCCGGATGGCGAGGCCATCCCCTGCTCCTCGACCCCGCTGCGCCGTCGGCACCCTCACCGGCTCCGGGACGGCGGTACCAGCTCCGAGAAGCTCGATCAGCCGGCGCCGCTCCCGGGGCGGACCCTTGCCCTCCTCGGCCGCCAGTCCGGACCGGCGGCTGGGGCCGGCACCCGTCCCGGTCGGATTGGAGCACAGCCCACCGCGAGGACCCCCAGGGGCAACCGCCGCCTGCTTTCGGTCAGCCGGTGACCTCGGAGCGGGTCCCGCCGGTGGCGGAGGGCAGGTCGACGTGCTCGCTCAGGGCCTCCAGGGACTGACCCCGCGTCTCGATGGTGGCGACGAGCACGGTCATGGCCATGATCGCGTACATCACCGCCACCATGACCAGGATCCCGGTAGCCCCGGCAGTGTCGAAGATCGCGCCGGCGACCAGCGGCACCACGCTGGCGCCGATCAGGGCGACCACGACGGCAGCGCCGGTGCCGAAGGCCCGGATCCGGGTCGGGTACTGCTCCGGCGTGTAGACCCAGGTGGTGGTGTTGAGGAGGATGAACATGAGCTGGAGCAGCGCACCGAAGAGCACGATCAGGCCCAGCGAGCGCGAGAAGCCGAAGGCGAGGGCGATCAGCACCGCCAGCAGCGAGCCCCAGCCGAGCACGATGCGGCGGTTGACGTAGTAGGCGAAGACCGCCGAGAGGATCGAACCCACCAGGCCGCCGACGTTGATGATCATCGAGTAGAAGAGGCTGCGCACCACGGTGTAACCCTCGCTGGCGAGCACGGTGGGCATGAAGACGGTGATCGCCACCTGGGCCCCGAAGGTCATGAGCGAGATGATCCAGATCGCGATCGTCCGCTTGGCGAAGGGCCGAGCGAAGATGTCGGCCAGGTTGACGTGCTCGCCCGTCCCAGCTGGGCCCGAGATGGGCGGGACGTATTCCTGGACCGTGACCTTGCTCGGGGTGAGCACGCCCGCGGCCAGCATGGAGAGCACCTGGTTCGCCTCCTGGATGCGGCCGTGCGAGATCAGGTAGCGGGGCGACTCGGGGATGTAGCGGCGGTAGTAGAAGATGAGTACGGCCGGGATCACCAGCACTCCGAGCAGCCAGCGCCAGCTGGTCTCCACCCCGCCCAGCAGGCCGCCGAGCGGGCCCAGGATCACGAAGCCGAGCGCGGCCGAGAGGAAGATGCCTGCCCCGCCGGCGGCGACGTTGAGGATGGCGGTGCCGGTGCCCCGGCGTCGGGTCGCGATCAGCTCGCTGAGGATGGTGAGCCCGGTGTTCAGCTCCCCGCCCAGACCCAGGCCGACGATGAAGCGGCCGAGCAGCAGGACCTCGATGTTGGGGGCGAACGCCCCCACCAGCGCGCCCACGGTGTAGAGCGCCAGGTTGTACATGTAGGTGACCTTGCGGCCGATCAGGTCGCCCAGCACCCCGGCGATCAGGGAGCCGACCGCCATCGCGCCGAAGGTGACCGTGGTCAGCAGCCCGACCTCGGTGCCGCTGATGTGCCAGATCGCGATCAGCGAGGGTGCGGCGTAGCCCGAGTTGTACTGCTCGACGGCGTCGAAGAGGGCACCCAGCGCGACCAGGAAGATGATCGTCCACTGGGCGCGGTTCATGGGCAGGCGATCCAGGACCTCGGCCAGGCGGTCGAGGCGACGCTTCAGCTCCGGCGTCGTGTCCTGATCCATCTCCCAACTCCCTCCTTTCTCTTGTGTCCTTCGTGCCGCCCCCTACGAGGGAGGGACCGGTGGGCCGGAGGCCAGCACCTGCCCGGCGCCGGCGGTGCCGTCGAAGCGCTCGCCGTCGACCAGCGGCCGGCCCCGGGAGAACACCATCCGCGGCCACCCTTTGAGCCGCCTCCCCTCGAAGGGGGTGTAGTCGGTCGCCATGTGCAGCCGCGAGGCCGTGACGGTGACCTCCCAGCCGGGGTCGTAGACCGCGAGGTCGGCGTCCGCGCCGGGAGCGATCACCCCCTTGCGCGGGAACAGGCCGTTGAGCTTGGCCGGGTTGGTGGCGGTGAGCGCGGCGAAGCGCGGCACCGACATGAGCCCGGTCATGACGCCCTCCGAGAACAACAGCGGCGCCCGCAGCTCCACCCCCGGGAGACCGTTGGGCGCCCGGGTGAAATCGCCCCGGTGGCGGAATTTCTGGGCCGTGTCGTAGCAGCAGTGGTCGGAGCCCCAGACCTGGACGCCCCCCTGCCGTACCAGCTCCCAGAGGCGGTCGGCGACCGCCCGAGGGCGGATGGGCGGGCTGCAGATGTAGAGGTCGCCGTCCTCGGCGGCGTAGCAGGCGTCGTCCAGGAAGACGTACTGGGGGCAGGTCTCCGCCCAGACGGCGACGCCCTCGAGCCGGGCGCGCGCGATCGCCGTCACCGCCTCGGGCGCGGTCACGTGCACGAAGTAGCCCGGGCAGCCGGTCAGCCGGAGTAGCTCCAGGACGCTGCGGACCATGTCGACCTCGGCCTCGACCGGCCGGCTCAGGGCGTGGTGGCGGGCGTCGGTCCTCCCCTGGGCGGCAAAGCGTGCCCGGAGCGGCTCGACGATGTGGGGGCTCTCGGCGTGGACGAGGACCAGGCCGCCGGCGGCGGCCACCTCGACCAGGCAGGCGTGGATCTCGTCCAGCCCCAGCATGACCAGGTCCCGGTAGATGGTGAACACCTTGACGGTCGTCAGGCCCTCCCGTGCCAGCTGCGGGATCTCCGCCAGGGAGGCACCGTCGCCCTTGACCAGGCAGGCGTGGAAGGCGACGTCGATCACGGCCTCGCGCCGGGCGGCGGCCATCCGCTCCCGCGCCGTGGCCAGCGGCCGCGCGCCGTCGCGCGGCTGGGGGATGGCGAAGTCCACGATCGTGGTCGTGCCGCCCCATGCGGCGGCCCGGGTGCAGGCCTCGAAGTCGTCCCGCGTGGTGAACTCCCCCAGCGTAGTCGCGGCGTGGACGTGGGGATCGACGCCGCCGGGAAGCACGAACCGGCCGTCGAGGTCCAGCGTCTGGGTGCCGCGCGGCAGCGACCCCGGTCGGGCGACGACCGCGATCCTCTCGCCCTCGACGCCGACGTCGGCCCGCAGGCAGGCATCCCCCAGGGCCACCTGTCCGTTGCGAAGGATCAGATCGAACCCCATACGCATCTCCTCCCGACGGCGGGTCGCTCAGGTACCGAACACGGCGGCTTCCAGACCCTGCAGGTGCGCGGTCATGGCCTGGGCCGCCGCCTCGGCGTCCCTGGCCGCGATCGCCTCGACGATGCGGCGATGCTCCTCGACCTGCCCCCGACGCGCCTCCGGCGGTCGCACGGCGTGCTGGTTGAGCAGCACCCACAGGGGGTGGTCGGTCACGCTCACCAGCGACCGGCAGAAGCTGGCCAGGAACGGGTTGCCGCATCGCGCGGCCAGCTCGGTGTGAAAGCCCAGGCCGAGTTGCACGAAGGCACGCAGATCGCCGTCGGGTCCCGCCTCGGCCTCGGCCCGCAGGATGATGGCCCGCAACTCCTCCACCTGGTCCGCAGAGGCGTGGGTCGCGCAGAGGCGGGCGATGGCCGGCTCCAGCGCGATGCGGGCCTCGATCAGCTCCCTCGGCGACCGCTCGCTCTCGGGCGGCAAGGTCAGCATGCCACCCGTTCCCGGCCACTGGCTCCGGATGAAGGCGCCCGCCCCGGGCCGCACGTCGATCAGGCCCGCCAGCTCCAGGGCCAGGATCCCCTCCCGGGCGGTGAGTCGGCTGACGCCCAGGCGCTCCGACAGCTCGCGATCCGAAGGGAGCCGGTCACCCGGGCCGAGCTTGCCGTCACGGACGGCGGAGAGGACCGCCTCGATGACGTCCAGGTGCCGGCGCCGAAGGCCGCGGGCAGATTGGTCAGACCGCATGACGTCAACCCATCAAACCGCCTGAGCGCGCGCATGTCAATCGCCGGCGGTGGTGAGGCCCGTCCCAGGTGGGGCACCTCGGCTGGGGACGGGCGAGGTCTCGACCCTGGCGGTGGCAACCCGAACCGGAGGCCTCGGCCTGGCGGCGTCCAGGGCTCACATCGCCGGCCTCTCGCCGGCGCCGGGGGGCCGGGGCTCGCCGCGTCGGGGCAGCGACCGCCGACCGAGATGCGGGCCACCTGCCCGCTCCGGAGGCCGGTGACGCCGGTCGCCGGAGACCTCCCCGCCGCCCGGCGGTGCCGCCCCGTCTCCGGCCGTCGGAGGAGCGCGCCTTCGGCCCGCCGCGGGTGGGGGCGTTCGGGGGGCCTCCGGCGGCGGCGCCGAGCTGGTCCGACCGGTCAGTCCCGGCCGGCGAGGTCGGGGGAGCGCACCTGGACCAGGGCGGCCTTGTAGGCGGAGCGGGGGATGCTCCCCGGCGGCGTCACCGTGACCGCGACCCGCACCTGCAGCCGCGACCGGACCGCCTCCTCGACCCGCCGGGCCAGCAGCGAATAGCGCTCCGCCGCCACGTCCGGTCGAGCCTCGACCTCGACCGGGATCGGATCGTCGAAGCGGACCTGGGTGGGGTGCTCCTTCCAGATGCGGAGCTGTGGCTCCAGGCCCTCGCCGGCCGCGTCCAGGGCCACGTTCCGGATGGCGGTGGGGAAGACGTTCATCCCCTTGTAGATCAGCATGTCGTCGGTCCGCCCCAGGCAGCGGACCTTGGGCGAGGTGCGGCCACAGCGGCAGGAGGTGCCCGTGACCACCAGGTGGTCGCCGGAGCGGAAGCGCAGCACGGGGGTGGCTTCCCGGTCCAGGGTGGTGTACACGGCCTCGCCGCTCACGCCCTCCCGCCACGGCAGCGGCTCCTGGTCGAGCGGGTCGATCAGCTCCACCAGCACGTGGGCCTGGCCGTTGAAGTGCATGCCCGAGGCGTCGTCGCACTCCGCCCACATCGAGGCGAGCACGTCCCCCAGGCCCATGGTGTCGCGGACGTGGTCGGTGCCCCAGCCGGCGGCCACCCGGGATCTGATCTCCTCCTCGCCCAGCCCCGGCTCACCTCCTCCCAGCACCTTGCGAACCCCGAGCTGCCGGGCGGGACGGCCGCTCAGGCGCTCGCCGTGCTCGCTCAGGTAGCTCACGAACGAGGTGGTGGCCAGGACCGCGCTCGCCTGCAGGCTCGCCATCGACTCCAGCATCCGCTCCGGGGGGAGGCCGCCCAGCCATGCCACCGCGGCCCCGATGCGCTCGAAGCCGAGCGCGTAGGCGGTGCCGCCCGCCACCATGGGCAGCGAGACCAGGTGCGCCACCACGTCGTCCGGCCTGATGCCGGCGGTGAAGAAGGCGTTGGCCACCCCGTCCGCCCACGCCTCCACGTCGGCCCGGGTCAGGCCGTAGTACACCGGGCGCCCGGTGGTCCCCGAGGAGGACACGAACCGGACCACGCGTCCCAGGTCCACCGCCTGCTGGGCGCCCAGGGGCTGCCCGGACGGGGCCACGTCCTGGGCCCGGCGCAGCTCGTCCTTGGAGGTGAGGGGGAGCTGGCCCAGCCAGCGCGGCACCTCGGGGCCCGATGGTGCTCCCCCCACGCCCTCCAGCTTGCGGCGGTAGAAGGCGGACCGGGCGCGCAGGTCGGCGATCGTCTGCGCCACCCGCTGGCACTGCCAGGCCACCACCTCCGGCCAGGGTTTCGTCTCCAGCTCCGGGTTCCAGTAGGGCTCCATGCGCCTTGCTCCGACGAGCATCCCCACCCTAGCACGCGACCATCCGGCCTCCGATGTGGCACGGTGCCAGACGTCAGCGCCGTGGCTCGGCACGACGGTCCAACGGCCCGAGCGTCTGCTGAAGGTCGAGCAACTGCAACGCGACCTGGAGGTGGAGCCGGTCGGTGGCGGACGAGAGGTCAACGCCCAGCAGCTCCTCAATCCTGGCCGCTCGGTAGCGCCCGGTGTTGGGGTGCAGGCCGAGCCGTCTGGCCGCCGCCTTGACGCTGAAGTTGCAGGCCGCCAGCGTGCGCAGGAAGGTGGTCCAGCCGGAGCCGTGCTCGCGGTCGTAGGCGAGGAGGGGACCCAGGTGTCGCTCCAGATAGCGGTCGATGTCCTGGGGGCCGGCCGGGCGGGCGAGCAGGCCGAGCAGGCCCATCTGCTCCATCAGCACCACCCGGCGGCCGCTCCCGACCAGCCTGCGGGCACCGACCACGGTGGTGGCCTCCTCCAGGGAGCGGCGGAGGTCGACGGCACGCGTCGCCGGGCTCCCCACCCCGAGGAAGAGGTCCTCGGCCTCGGGAACCCGAGCGGACGTGGTCAGGTCGTGCAGGACCGCCTCCAGGCGGTGCGCGCAGGCCTCGGCCTCGGCGTCGGTGTCGGGCAGGATCAGGACCAGGTCCTCGTCTCCGGCGACCGCGGCCGAGCCCGGCCAGGCGCGGGCCAGGAGCAGCTGCAGGGTGCGGTGCAGCCGGGCGAAGCGGGCGTGCCAGCGGCTCGACGCCACCGGCTCCGACCGTTCCCGCCGCACCCGCAGCCGGCCGCCCCGGAGCGGCTGGCCGGGGTCGACCTCGAGCCGGCGGAGCAGGTTGCGGGCCTCGACCTCGCTCTCCGTCACCAGCAGGCGCTGGACCATGTCGGCGTGGAGGCGCCGCTCGAGGTCGTAGATCTCGACCTCCTTCACCATCTCCAGCGCGAACACCAGCGCCGCTTGCTGCAGGGTGCGCCGGGCCAGATCGTCGATGCGGTCGGCGGGGCCGTAGGTGCCGACGCCTCCCAGCAGCTCGGGACCGACCACGATCGGCACCACCATCAGCTCCTCCTGGCCCAGCTCCGCGCGCAGCGGCTCCAGGGGCCGGCTGCCGTTGGCTCCGGCCAGCAACCCGTGCATGGCGCGGGCAGCGGCCGCCGCCTCCGGTCGATGCTTGAGGTGGTGGCAGAGCGTGGTCCGGCCCACGCTGTCGACGACCATCACCGGCAGCGCCACCAGCTCCGCCAGCCGGTCGGCCAGCGCCTGCAGGTCCTCGCCACCGAGCACCATCCCGACCAGGGCGTTGTGGATCTCGATGATCCGCTCCAGCTGGCGCTGGTGGCGACGCAGCTCCCGCATCATGGCCGCGGACTGGATGATGACCGCGAGCTGGGGCGCCAGCAGCAGCGCCAGCTCCACGTCCTGGGGGGTGAAGTCGCCGCTGCGCTTGTTGGTGGCGTGGAACACGCCGATGGGCCGGCCCTCGATCTGGAGCGGCACGGTGAGGATGCGCCGGGCCCGGTAGAGCCTGACGAACCGCTGCAGCACCCGGGGGTCGTTGGGGGCGTCGTTGGTGAAGTAGGGCTGGCCGCTCACGAACACGGTCACGGCGTTGCCCCCGCCCGAGAGCGGCACGTGGTAGGCGGAGATCAGCTCATCGCTGTCGAAGCCGAAGGCCGGCTTCTGGAGCACCAGCTCGCCGCTGGCCTCGTCGTAGAGCATGAACCCGCCGGACTCGGCGTCGAGGATCTTGCTCACCTTCTCGATGACCTCGGCCAGGACCTGCTCGTAGTCGGCGCCGGAGACGATGGTCCGACCGATCTCGGCGATCGCGGCCACCTGGCGCTCGGAGAAGGTGGCGCCGAAGCGGGCCCAGCCCGGCTGCCCCGGGAAGCCGCCCTGCCCCGGCGTCGTCGGGGGTGAGACCTCCATACCGGGAGTGTAGGGGGCTGCCTGGCATCGAGGGACAACTGATCGACCCATCCTCCGGCCTCACGTGCCATGGTCGGTGCCGGAGGGGCCTGGTACGGTCCTCACCATCACCACGGTCAGGCGGAGGTGCGGCAGGTGGGCTACACGATCGACGTCGATATCGGGGGCACCCTGACCGACGGTCTCTTCAGCGACGGCCGGCGGGCCGAGATGGTCAAGGTCGACACCACCCCGCACGACGTCACCGTTTGCTTCTTCGAGTGCCTCAACCAGGGGGCGCGACGCTTCGGGTACGAGGACCTGCGGGAGTTCCTGGAACGGGTCGACGTGGTTCGATGGTCCAGCACCATCGCCACCAACGTGCTCGCCGAGCGCAAGGGCCCGCGGGTCGGCCTGCTCGTGAACCGGGCCCCGGCCGAGAACCTCTACGGCCCGGCCCCAAGCCCGGCGGTGGGGTTCCTGGTCGCCCCTCAGCACATCGCGGTGGTGGCGACGCCGGTGGACCGGGCCGAGGTCCTGAGGGCCACCCGCGCCCTCCTCGAGCGCGGGGTCCGCCGGGTCTGTGTCAGCCTGGCCGGCGCCCACGCCGACCCCACCTCGGAGCGACTGGCCAGGTCCTGGATCGAGCAGCAGTATCCCGACCACTACCTCGGCTCGGTGCCCGTCCTGCTGGGCAGCGACATGGTGCACCATCCGGACGACCGGACGCGAACCCACCTGGCCCTGCTCAACGCCTACGTGCACGGGCCGCTGGCGAGCGGGCTCTTCAAGGCGGAGGACGAGGCCCTCCAGCTGCGGTACCGGCGGCCGATCTACATCGGGCACGTCAACGGCGGGGTGGCCAGGATCGCGAAGACGAAGGGGGTCGACACCATCGAGTCGGGCCCGGTCTTCGGGCTGAACGCGAGCGCCTACTTCGCGCGCGCCTATGGCCTGGAGCGGGTGGTCTCGCTGGACGTCGGCGGAACCACCTCCAAGGTCGGGCTGGTGGAGGGAGGCAGCGTCGCCGTGAGCGACGAGGGCGAGGTCTTCGGCGTGGGCCTGCGCCTGCCCTGGATGGCGCTCCACTCCCTCGCCCTCGGTGGGGGGAGCGTGGCCAGGCTGGAGGCGGGGGGCGTGGCGCTGGGGCCGGAGAGCATGGGGGCGTACCCGGGGCCGGCCTGCTACGACCTGGGGTCGCAGCGGCCGACGCTGACCGACGCCCTGCTGGTGGCGGGGATGCTCAACCCCGACCGCTTCCTCGGCGGGCGCCGGCGGTTGAGCGTGGAGCGGGCACGTCAGGCGCTGGCGAGGGAGGTGGCGGCCCCTCTCGGCGTGAGCGCGGAGGCGGCCGCCTGGCGCGTGATCGAGGAGGCGGTGGCGCGGGTGGTGGCGACCGCGGCCCGGCTCCCGGGCCTGGGGCCGGGGACCGCGCTCTTCGCCTTCGGCGGCAACGGCGCCAACCTGGCGGCGGCGGTGGCGGGGCGGTTGGGCTGCGCGCCGGCGGTGGTCTTTCGCCTGGGACCGGTCCTCAGCGCCTTCGGCTCTTCCCTGTCGATGGTCCGTCACATCAGCGAGAGCTGGCCGGCCTCCAGCCTGGGGGACCCCGTCGCCCGCGGTCGGGCGGCCGCCCTCCTCGAGGAGGCTCACCAGCGGATGCGGCGGGATCTGGCCGGAGAGGGGTTCGATCCCGCCACCGCCCGCATCAGCGCCGAGGTCCGGCTCCGCGACGAGCGGGGTGAGCGGCGGGTCGAGCTGGACCTCACGCGCCCCC